>Ga0180009_10004791_pt1 | contig 14779 bp, 14 predicted proteins | sample OS_PC_MetaG_FD_123537 | JGI IMG/M metagenome (GOLD analysis project Ga0180009, IMG submission 123537) | Groundwater microbial communities from the Aspo Hard Rock Laboratory (HRL) deep subsurface site, Sweden - OS_PC_MetaG | ecosystem: Environmental > Aquatic > Deep subsurface > Groundwater...
TTTAGCAATAATCTATTTTTCTTTTTTTAACAAATACGCAACTTGACCCACAAGGAATGGAAATAAGCTAGAAACCAAGAAGTATATACTTGGGATATATTTTGAAAGGAATCTTCCAATAGGTGGAATAAGCGCGCCTTTTTCAGTAGTAATTAGTTTCGTTTTTGAATCAGTTTCAAAAAAATAGGCAAGCTTTTTCAGCGTATTATTTAATAAGATTTTCTCCACATAGATTATTCTTCGGATTTTTTCCTTAAAACAAATGTAAACATCCACGATAATCGCTGAATCAATGGAACCTTTTCAAGAATTCTATCTACATTGTTGAGGAATGGAAGAAGTATGGGAAATTTTCCACCTAAATATCCAAGTACATGCCAATACCTGATATCAATTAATTCCAGAAAGCGCGTAGCGAATTTTACATCATTAAGATTTAAAATGTGTGCCTTTTCCCAATCAGTTCTCATATCAGGAGTTAATTTACGATACAATTTAATAGCAAGGTTATAATCTAAGGCTTCATAAGCTAAAATTTTTCCACCTGGTTTAAGAATTCTTCTGATTTCTGGAATGGCATAAGAGAGGTCAAGATGATGCAACATTCCAGAACATAATATAATGTCAATAGAGTTATCAGGTAATTTTATATTTTCAGCGTCTGCTTGAAAAAATCTAGTTTTTCCTGAAACTCCTGCTGCGACCGCGGCAACTTTAGCATTTTGCACTGAAATACTCGAAATATCAAAACCCAAACTCAAAGCAGCTCCAACACTCGCCGCAAATATTGCATAACTTCCATTTCCACAAGCATAGTCTAAAAATATTTTATCTATGGTTTCTTTTCTAATCCATTCTTTTACGAATTGATTTGATCGTTTTGCTACTGTGTAATATTTTTTGTTACCATAGAATTTTTCGAATGTGTCGGATGATGAGATTTGTTCGATTATATTTTGATCACGATCCCTATCATGAAATTCTAATTCCTTAATTTTTCTATTGTTGAGAGTCTGTTTCCAATCTTTGTCAGTGATTCTATCGATGATATCCACCTTCTCAAGGAGCATCTTTATCTCATTTGTATTTGCCATAAAATAACCTTTCTGATAGTGAGCCACTTATTTGTAATGTCGTGAAAATTTTATTAATAATTTTTGATGAAGTTTCTTGTTAATTCCTTTCTAATTTCCAATTAATGACCTCATCAAAATTCACTCGGAGTGATTCAGAATTTACCAGCACCTGGCCATGGTTCACTACCTTTCTGAACAGGCGCTTTATTAAAAATCAATAACACTATCCCTTTAAGTAAACCAAGCCCATGTATAAAATGATAAAGGAAAAAACAAAAAGGTAATATAAAAACGTGTTTAATGTTTTTATAACGAATTGCTTGTTGAACAGATGAAAACAAAGCTAAAAAAAAATATAAGACCATAATCGAAATAAATAACCAGTTAAATACTGGTGAGATTAGTGACAAAACAGTTCCACTTATGAATCCAAACGAGAACAAAGCAGTTATAGCGTGCCTTATAGTAAATGTATAGGGAGCCAAATACCACATATATGCATTATAAGGAGCATCAAGCAAAATTTGTTTTCTATAAAAATTGAACAGCGATTTTTGATTGTAATAATAACAATGAATATTCGGATTTAACCAGATTTTACCTCCGGCTCTTCTAATTCTTGCGTTAAATTCAAAATCTTGTGCACGGATTAATTTTTCATTAAATACTCCGACCCTTTTAAAAACTTCCGTCTTAAAAAAACCGAATGGAACAGTATCTGCCGGACCTTCTTTTGCACCTGTCCTAAAGCCAGAATTACCTACACCAAATTTATGAGTCGAAATTGCCTGCACAATGGATGCTTGATAACTATTATCACCTTCTTTTGTTATAATAACACCACCAACATTATCAGCACCTGTTCTTTCGGCTGTTTCTAAGCAAAGCATTAAATAATCTCTGGGATATATTGAGTGTGCATCTAAACGCATAATCCAACTGCCTTTAGCCTTAGATAAGGCCAGGTTCATCGCTACTGCTTGAGTTAATTTCAAATTTTTTAACAAGCTAACTCTAGGCTCATGGTTCATTATGTTTTTAATCATCGTTACTGTTTGGTCATTTGACATTCCATCCACAATTAGAATTTCAATTTGTGTGTCCTCTGGAATTCTAAAATTCAAAACACTTTGTAAACAAAATTGTATGTGTTCCTCTTCGTTTCTACATGGTATTATTATTGAGATTATATTCATAATTTTCTCGGAGAATTACTGGCAAAAAATAATTAATCTTTATACTTTATTGTAGATTATTAATTTCATTAGAATACTTGAAGAAAAGAATAATTTTTCAAGATATCAGTTTCCATCATCACTTATGACTAGTACGATTTTTTATGATTCCTTTCCCTGTTGGAATATATTATATAGAACATAAATAGTATCAAAGCAAATGGGCCCAAAGAGAAAAGACCGCCATAAATTATATACAATGCAAGTACCAATGCCAAAAATGAAACAGGTATTTGAATAGAGCCACTAATTTCTAGTAAATTCTTTTCGAGGTAATAATAAATTCCTGAAACGAAAATGGCTGTAAAGAATACACCCCAGTAGCCCCCATTGCGCCAGGCATCACCGACAATGCCACAGGGTGCTACATAAATCGATGTAAAACCAACTGTTGGAGTGTAGGAACCAGAAAATATTGAGAATAATCTTGAATATTCAAAATATAATTTACTTGAATTCTCGCCAAATATTCCAAAAGATAATGTATACGAGGATAATACAGGGTCTAATACAGCACGATTTAATAAAATATTTTGACTTTGGTTAAAAAATTCAAGTTTAGTAAAAGTGGTATTATTGTATTGTAAAAATGATACCACCGCTGCAGCAAAACTAAGCACAAGCAAAAACAAAATGAGATTACCAATTCTTTTCCGAAAAGTTTGCTCCATTTTAATTACTAAATGATAATAAGCGAATACACTAATAAAGAGCAAGACAGGTCCCCTATCCAAATTAATAATACTTACCAAGAAAAACGCCGAAAAGAGCATGTTAATCAAAAAACCAGAAGAAGATAATATATTCATAGATATGTTCTTAACGTGATAATTTGTAAGCATATAAATCGATATAAAAGGGAATAAAATTCTTCTTAATACTTCTAGAACAAAGACCAAATATTTGGGTGAATCATCATATCCAATTATTCTAAATTCCCAAGGATCTACAGAACCTTTTCCAAGAAGTAATAGCTTAGGTAGGCCTAAATAAAGGAATAATATAATTGATATGACAAAAACAAGTAAGGATATCTTTATAATACCACGATTTATAGGGTTATTTATATCATTTGCTTTCTTGAACAGACTAAAGTTAAATTGATTTCTACTGGTATTGTATCTGAGGAAAATGGGTACAATCAAAATAGTAGAGCCATAAATAACATTACAATATAAGAATGGTATAAACGAATTATCACTTCTAAATATTTCAGGGAAATATAAGTATGTATAAATTGCTGGCAGACAATAAAGGAATAAATATGAATACCAAAGTGAATAGAGAGGGCTTAAATAACTAGTTTGTCGCATTGTATTTGAGTCTGTAAAATAATTTGTGTAAATGAGATTTTGTATTACAAAACATTTTGAAGTCTCTCATCAAAAATAATAGATAAATGAGATAAAGCAAGAGTCCAATTTTGAACCGGCATGACATCCCACTTTTTAGATATATCTCTGTAAGCTAAGAACAACATTTTTTCCCAAGCATCATCATTTGAAAAAATGCTTTTTGATTTAGTAACTTTTCTGAACTGACGATGTACGGCTTCAACAGCGTTGGTTGTGTAAATGACTTTTCTGATTTCACCAGGATACTTAAAAAATGTAGAGGCATAAGTCCAGTTGTTTCACCAAATTCTGATGGCTAGAGAATATTTTTTGTTCCAAGTCGCTTCGAGTTTATCAAGAGTCAGAAGAGCAGCTTCTTCAGTTGGTGCAGAATAAACTTTCCTGAGTTCTTTTATAAATGCTTTTTGATCTTTGCTTGCAATGTATTTCAGATAATATGTTTGAAAAGCAAAAGTCCTCAAGTAAATTAGAAAAAATAAACTTGAGGGAAACAAATGGAAACAACCGGAAGAAGGAAATTAGATTTCACAAACAAAAATATATTTATAGGAATAGATAACCATAAAAAGAATTGGAAGGTAAATATATTGTGTGAAGCAATAGATCATAAAACATTTACGATGAATCCCGAACCAGAATTGTTAGATAAATATTTGCAGAAGAATTTTCCACAAGGTAATTATTTTAGTGCCTACGAAGCGGGATATTGTGGATTCTGGGCTCACGAAGAATTAGAGCGATTAGGAATAAAATCTATAGTAGTAAACCCGGCGGATGTTCCAACAATGGACAAAGAGAGACGAACAAAAAATGATAAAGTAGATTGTAGAAAAATAGCCCGTAGTATACGCAGTGGAGAATTAATGAGCATTTATATTCCAAGCCGAGAAGTTCAAGAAGATAGAACTTTACTTCGTTTACATATTCAATTAACGAAAGAACAAACGAGAATAAAGAATCAGATAAAATCAATTTTAGGTTTTTACGGCATAAAGGTGCCGGAAGAAAAGGCCGGGAGTAATTGGTCAAGAGCATTTATAAAATGGTTGGAGACCATTGAATTTAAGACTGAGAGTGGAGGGTTGGCCCTAAGTATACAAATTGAAAGACTACTTGCCATAAGAAAGAGAATAACAGCATTAGTAATATAAATACGTCATCTGTCAAAAACCGATTGTTATCGTGAATTTTCATAACTGCTGATCAGTATCAGTGGAATCGGAATATTGACAGCCATGCACTTTTTGGTAGAGATTGTTGATATTAATCGATTTAAGAATTTAGATGAGCTAGCATCCTATATTGGACTATCTCCCGGAGAACATTCCAGCGGAGAGAAAATCATCACCGGTAAAATGACTAAAAGAGGAAAAAGCCACTTAAGATATTTACTTATAGAAGCATCATGGATAGCAATAAGAAAAAATCCGGCACTTATGATAGCTTACACTGAGTATAAGAAAAAAATGATAGCACAAAAAGCAATCATAAAAATCGCCAGAAAATTACTTAACCGTATACGTTTTGCATTAAGAAATAAACAACGATATGTAATAAGTGTTGTTAACTAAGAAAAGTGTTAATCAAAGAATAATTTACTTGTGGCAGATTGCAGTGAAACCTCTGCGGCATGAAAAGTTGTCCGCTTTTTTCAGATTGCAAGCCACAACAATTTTATTTTAACTACTATCTTGCGGCTACTGCTATTTCTAAGGTATGACCGCTAATAAAAGAATAATTGAATTGATTAACGATTTTATAAAAAAATCATTTTTTAAAATGAGACTATTGGATTTACTTTTTGCTCTCATTGCTAATTGAGGAACTTGCTTTTTAACATAAAAGAGGTCTCTATTAAGTTGTCAACACACTAGCACCTCACTGTTTGGATAGGTTTTCCGCAATGGTATTTTCTCGAAAATGGTGACCAACAAAATCTGGAGCAAAGTGTAGAGCTAAGAGTCTAGATATAGACCGATACCGCTATCCAAATTTGCCTCTTGACCACATTCTCTGACGTACCGAAGAACCGTTGGATCCGAAGATTGCGTTGCACTCTGAAATTGAAACACCGAATTTGATCAGTAGTTTTCTATCTGTTTAATTCGCGGGGGTTTGACTCCGGCTTTCATTGCAGCAACATAGATATTTTCAGCGGGCCACTTACTGGCTATAAGCACATTGTATAACTTTAGAAACACAACCAAGAAAACATCTAACATAATCGAGAACAATCCAAGATATTTAAAAATGCTGAATTTTTCCTTTTTTGTAAAATCAAAAATCAATAACAACTGGGGGAAAATCCTTTTAACGCTCCGTGATGATGCATACAATCTAATAACATCCCATAAACACACCTTAACATAAATCATATTACTCATGATATATTTATCAAGATTTAGCCCCATTATATTTCTAACAAACAGATAATCTCCATATACCGCATTATAAGTAAGCAAGTTGGATTTTATTCTCAATCTATTTAAGAGTTTTGATCTATCAATATCTCCATAATAATTGTAACTATCGTCATTTGATCTGATTCTGTGTGCATTGCTTAGGTTGGAATATCCGCCAAGGCCTATCCCGTCATTCAAAATCAAAATCCTATCCGCAACAGATAACAAGAAAAATGACGCACAAAGATCAGGTGAAAACTCAGAGAAAAACCTGTCTACTTTTGGCTGTTTCTTTATTCTTTTAATTAAATCAACTGAGGCGAATGAGTTTATCATTCTTGGCAAAAGTGTTCCTGTATCTCTCACCTTATTTATGTATTTTTTTATTAACCTATCGGATGCAATGAAAGACGCTGTCCTTGAATACTTTTTTCTGTAAGCCATTGAATTCTGGGAATCATAATGATCCCAGTCAAAGATCACAACCTCAGCGTTTGATCTAATTATCAGTTCTTTTATCGTCATTAAAGCAAAACTGTAATAGGCATGCTTATCTTCAAGGACAGTAATATATTGCCCTGTCGTCTTTTCCAGAGCATTTTCCCAATTTTCTGACATATTTAACCCCCCTGATCTATAATATCTCAGTCTAGGATCCTTAAACATCGACACAGCTTCAGCAGTATCATTTCCATCACTGTTATCCATGAGGATAATTTCAAAGTCTTTCAACGATTGGTCTAGTAAACTCTGAATTGCATAATTAACTATATGCGAGCGATTTTTTGTTGGAATTAATATGGAAAAAAATGGTAACTTATTCAAATTCTACTCCTTTGTTTATTTAATTTTCGAACAAAATCAAATAACGATTTCCGTATTAATGGCGCTGCAAGTGACGAAAGTGCAATTGTCGCAACATAACTACTTACCAGCACCAGCAGTTCACCCACTAAACTAAGCTGGACCGGTAGCATCCAACGACAAACCAAAGTGGTGGCGGCAGCTACTACCAGAGGGAAAAGTACGTCGTCCCTATACCATATCCATTTTTCTGTGGTCAATATTCGTCGATACATATAGTTCATACCGAATATGAAACATCCAACGTTTAATACCACCCATAACCATGCTGCTCCCATTACCCCATAAATCGGGACAATCAACACATTTGCAGGCACAAATATCGCTATAGCGACAGTGTTAACACGTATTGTTATAGATGTCCAACCGTAAGCAAGCTGCATTTGGTATGGTATTACCAACAAGCAATGAATGAATGTTCCAAATACAAGCACAATCGCTATTGGCGTAACTTGCTGGGTAAATATTGGATCACCTGTCCACAGAAGTAGCATACGGTCAGCAAATAACATCAGAACGAACGCTGCTGCTCCCACCACCACTATGACCAATTGTGCCCCTTGGTGGTAAGAGCGGCGCAATGCGATCTCATCTTTGTGACTAAGTATTTTTACAAAATCTGGAAAATATGCATCTGCAATAGCGGTCGATAATATGTTGAGTCCACTCGCAACCACTCCTGCAAATACGTAATAACCAAATACTTTTAGTGTCAATATATGCGAAAGTAGAATTTTGTCCATCTGCGTAATTAATAGGGAAAGAAAAGTAATCACTACCATCCCACTTGAAAAGTGCCAGATATCTTGTAAGGCGGGTCTAGAAAACCGCCCGCCGTGGTCTACCATAGGCAAAGTGCGGTAAACAATGAGTGCAAACAAAACCAAATTCAGAACAGAGATGACCCCTTGCCACAAGAAAAATGCTTCGATGGTTGAGGACATCCAAATTAAAATGCCGACTGCACCTATCCCCCTTAGGGTAGCCATGAAGCTATTAATAATATTTAGCAAGACCTGTTTTTGTAGTCCGACAATACTGCTGCGGTAGATGTTTTCAATAAATCGCAAGGCAATGATAACGCCCATGACTGCAAACGCTTTTGCGACAGTATCCACGGGGAGTTTTTCTGCTATTAGCCAATCTGAAGCGAGCCATCCTGATGCTGCCCAGATACCCAAGGCGACTGAAATAGCCATCCCGAATGCGATGATTTCGATGCTACGTAACAAATCGCGTATAGCCTGTGCGCTATGCGCCCCACCTGTAAAGCGTGCCATTTCACGAATTAACGTAGGTGTCATCCCCATATCCAGTAACGTCAGCCAAGCTTGAAGCAGTGCGAAAATACCAATAAGCCCATAGGCCTCAATCCCTAGATATTTGATATACACTGGAATGAAAGCCAACTCCATCAAGGCTCTCCAACCTTGCCCGAGGTAATTGGCGAGAATATTTTTCTTAAGGCTCACTAGACAATCCCGTGAAGCGAGATAACAGCTTGTTGAACGAAGGATGGAGTCAATATCGCGGCGGCCACTGGCAACACAAAATCACGCCACTTTGACTGACCTTTCCAGTGTGTTTTGGCATCAGCAAGCCAACGGGCTTCTGGCTGTTGTTGCTCGGTTTTTTTTAATGTTTCCTTGGCTATGATATGCCCATAGCAAAAATCAAGCTCATTCGGCAATGCATGAGGGGATATTCGAATCAAGTTAATGCGCAACGTTTCACCCTGAATCAATTTTGCTTGTGTCAGTTTACGTTCCAACCTATCCGCAAATCAGCCAGAAGTGGAACTAATATCTTCGCAACAGTGATTTAACTTCACATGCTTTCAGCCATTCACTTAAACACCAGATAGTCTCCTTATCTGACAGTTGTGGTTTGCGCAGTGCCAAGTATGCCAGATAAGCGTGCACCTTGGAGAGAGTTAATCTGAGCTTATGCGTAACTGAAACCTGGTATCACTCATAAAACCTCATACCCAACATCATTTTGAGCAATACCAACTTCAACTCACGTTTACCCAAGTTTCCGAAAGGCAATTGTGTAAACTTGTTATTAAGATATTGACCTAAATCTAGTTGTTTCTCAGATATGATTATCTCATCCTCTTTAAATAACCATCCGGTGCAACGGTAATTAACAACTTATTCTCAATCTCTTTATCAATTTCAAATTCATTATGTATTTTTAGAAATTCCCAAACTGCTGTCTTAGGATTATTCCCTTTTCCCCATGGGCGATTTTTTACAAAGTCTTCAGGCAAATCTTCTATGATTGTATCGAAAACAACCATGTAACTTCCTTGAGAAACGAATGGCGAGTATAATTCTAATTCTTTCAAAACATGTTCATGAGTATGGTTTGAATCAAGAAAAACCAAAATTCTATTTTTTGATTTAGCAATCTCTTTAACTTTATTAACAACTTCCTCAGTAATTGAAGAACCCTCAAACATTGTTATTTTTTTATTTAGGGGATGCTTTTCTATCTCAATACGATTATGTTGCCTAATTTCAATATCAATTCCAACAACACTGCCTTTGTCAATTTCACCACAAATTTCAAGTAATGTAAGCATTGAAGCACTTAGGATTAAAGAGCCCCCATGTGCAATACCGGTTTCAATTATCAAATCAGGCTTTACTTCCCAGATAATTTCTTGTATAGCAACAATATCCTGTGGGTATTGAATTATTGGTCTACCTAACCATAAGAAATTATAGGAATAGCCCGATTTTATACTTTCAACTATAAAGTTACCTTTAGCCTTTAGAAAAGACCCGTTGACTCCTTGTTCTTTTATTCTAATTGCTACTTCGTTCTGAAAAATTTTAATTTGATCCATTGTATTTTTCCTGATGTTAAAGATTATAGATATTAATGCCGGTGCATGTTAACATTAACTTGATTTCGGAAATATAATTCTCATTCATTACAATAATCCCATCTATTGGAAATTCCTTAATCTTATCCGGTGAATAAATAGGATGTCCTGTACCTGCTATGAATTTATTCTGTTTGGCAGGATTGATATCAATTACATATTTAATATGCTTATGCTCAGAATCCAAAAGATTCAGGAAAGTAGATCCCTTTGCACCTGCACCCCAGATTGCAATGGCACCATTACTTTTCAGCATTTGAGTAAACTTATTTATACTGTCTTCAAAGAAAAGTGTATTAAATCTTTTAAATGATTTTGTTGGAATGAAAGTTCTTAGCTTGGCAAGGTCAGCCCATAGATAAATATACTGTCCGCCAAAAAAACTATCAGTATTAGCTTTGTCAAACATGATCGATAAGCTACTTTCAGTAAAGTAGTTACAATGTTCATAAAAAATATCCCAAAATGCTTCCTTTTCAACGATCCAATCAAAAGTTGGAACTTCAACAAATAAATATCCTTTATAATGATTGGCTTTAGCAATTTGATGAAGAAAAGAAAATGGTTTAGGAATATGTTCCAATGTATGGCGCATTATTATTACATCTGCGTTGATATCGTTATATAACTCACTAAAATATTCCTTAATGATCCTTTTATTGCTACCTTCATAAGTAGGATCAAATCCCCAGCAATTGAGGCCGTCTTCAAGCATCATTTCAAAAAAGACACCTTTCCCGCATCCGATTTCAACGATCTTATTTTTATTATTTATTCCGAACTGTTTTAATAGTCTAATTACACTTCTGAGGTGTTCTTTGAAAAAAGCGGAATTACTCTGCTCATTTTGATAGTTAGCATCATAGTTCATAATAGCGGGATCAAATGTCTTATTAAAAATAAATCCCGATATTGTAGATTGTACCAGCTCTACAATACCGCGGTTGGCACCCAAAGCTTCTCTTTTAGATGAGTATACCTTATTTTGGAAAATAGGTACATTTTGCTGTGTGAATATATGATTGGCTTTTGGAGAATCAGAAAAATTGTCTACGAAATTCATTGCTTCATAATTCCTTTCAGTTTTCTATTATCTCCCCAAAAAGCAAACGGTTCATAATCATTATATGGATAATACCCAAGATTCAATTTAATGGATAAATTGTTTGTATCCAGATAATTTTCTACAAGTTTTCTAATCGATATAGGCTTTCCGCTGCAACAATTAAATTTATCTTTTACTTTATCTTGTAATGTAATTTTAATGATTATTTCTGCTACTTTTTCGACATTTAAATAATCCCTTAATTGTTCTCCGCCAGACATATTAAACTCGTTTTCCTTATTAGCAATTGCTTTTGCTAATTGTGACAATACAGATTTTTCGTTTTGACCTTTTCCATATAGATAAAATAATCTCACCCACTTAAAGTCAAATTTATAATAACTCTCCAAAGATTCTAAATACTTTCTTAAAGTATCTTTTGCAATACCATATGGGTTCTGAGGATTTGTAATAATTTCTTCACTCAGACATCCATTTACAAGTCCATACTCTAAACATGTGCCCGTAACTGTTAATTTTTTCAGTCCTGCTTTAATAAGATTACTAAGAAAAAAAATGTCGTTTGGTAAATTTCTTTCAATGTGAAATAATTCTTTATAATTTGGTAATCCTTCCCATGCTAGATGAATAACCGCATCCGGTTGATCGAAGTAATTAAAAAAATTAATTTGAGAATTGAGATCACAACTTAAAAATTTTACTTTGTCAAACCAATTTTGTTTTTTTGCTTTGTCTTCATTCCTTGCCGTGGCAATAATATCTAAATCATATTTTAACAATTCATTAATTACATAATTACCAATAAATCCTGTTGAACCTGTCACTAAAATTTTCATTTGATTACTTCCAGTGAAGGAATTGAAATGACAAATTGTCCTCTCCAATCATTGACATATTTTAGCTGCCTGGTAATTTCATCTTTTATATTCCAAGGCAGTATTAAAATGTAATCTGGTTTATTTAATTTTATATATTCCTCATTAACTATGGGAATATGGCTTCCTGGTAAAAAATTACCTTGTTTATGTGGTGAAGCATCAACAACAAATTCAATAAGGTCGTTTTTTATTCCGCAATAATTAAGGAAAGTGTTGCCTTTTGCCGCCGCCCCATAAGCAGCAATGCTTTTACCGGCTCTTTTTACCTCGATAACAAAATCGAGGAAATCAATCTTGATTTTTTTTATTCTTTTAGCGAATTTTTTATAGTAATTGAATTGATTGATACCTTTACTAATTTCTTTGTTTAATAATTTTTTAACATTTTTAGCTATTGATTTCGAATCATCAGCTTCATGGCTTACAAATAATCTTAATGAACCGCCGTGTGTTTCGAGTTCCTCGACATCATAAATTTTAAGGCGATGTTTTTCAAAAACATTTTGTAGTGCAAATAATGAGAAATACCAAAAATGTTCATGATAAATTGTATCAAACTGGTTATTTTCTATTAGCTGTAAAAGATGTGGAAATTCAAGCGTTATTGTTCCTCCATCATTTAATAGAACCTTTAGACCAGACACGAAATCATTAATATTTGGTACATGTGCAAATACATTATTACCAAGAATTAAGTCGAACTTTCTCCTTTCCTCAATTATTTTATTTGACATTTCAAATGTAAAATAATCTATAATCGTTTCTATTCCCTTATTGATTGCAACATGTGCAGTATTAGCTGTGGGTTCAATACCCAAACACGGGATATTTTTTTTCTTAAAATATTGCAACAAATATCCGTCATTTGAAGCTATTTCAATTACATTAGATCTTTCATTTAACGATAGACGGTCGGTAATCATATCCACATAATTTTTCGCGTGGTTTAACCAAGTTGTAGAATATGATGAAAAATATGCATAATCATTATTAAAAATTTCTCTTGCACTTTTATATTCATCAATTTGCACTAAAAAACAATTTTCACAGAGCCATAACTTTAATGGAAAATAAACTTCTTCTTTATTTAAATCTTCTTTAGACAAATAAGAATTAGAAGGAGGGCTCATTCCTAAATCAATAAACTCATGCTTTAACTCACTTGAACAGAATCTGCATTTCATAAAGTAAGGCCTTCAAATTCTTTTGGTAAATATGGATGATTTTTATCTCTTTCAGAGATTTCTTTTAACGGTAATGGCAATGAACAATTAATACGGGGATCAGTTATATTTATTCCACGCTCATATTGTGAGTTATAAAAATTGGTATGTAAATAAAGCATCAAACAATTATTAGTAAGTGTTTGGAATCCATGCGCAAATCCTTCCGGAATCAATATCATGTTTAGTTTTTCTTCATTTAATTCTAAGGTAAAGGTTTTTAAGAAAGTTTTTGAATTTTTCCTCAAATCTACAACTATATCAAATACTTTCCCTTTTAGACAACGCACTAATTTTACTTCTCCAAACGGCGGTTCTTGATAATGCAGCCCTCTAAAAGTTCCTTTGACTTTCGTCAAAGTTAAATTTTCTTGAACAAATTCTTTATTAAAACTGATATGAGAAAATTCGTTTCTACAAAACAATCTTGACAGAAATCCTCTGGAGTCGCTTTTAATTTCCGGTTCAATTACCCAAAGACCGTCAAAAGAAGTCTCTATAAACTTCATTTATTTTATCCAATCCAATTACAATTTTTTAGCTTAGCGGTTAGACAATACTTTTCAATTTGGTTAACCCGTTCAGCATAAAGATCTATTTTAAAAAATTCTACGTTATAACCATCTACGGTATATTTTATGAGTTCTTCAAAAGATAAAACCGATTTCCATTTAAGATTCCAAATAGCTTTAGAAATATCCAACTTCAGCATATTAGCTTCATTTAATTTTTCAGAAGATTCATCAAAAACAACCTCTCCTTTACCGTAATATTTAATTATTGCTTCAATTAATTCAGACACTTTATGGTTTGCCTGATCTAATGGTCCAAAATTCCATCCGCTGGAATACATATTGCCTTCTAAATATAATTTTGAAGCCAAAAGAAGATAACCGCTTAAAGGTTCGAGCACGTGTTGCCATGGTCTTGTAGCATTCGGGTTTCTGATAATAAGCTTTTCTCCTTTGTTTATTGCTTTAAAAAAATCTGGTACGATTCTATAATCAGCCCAGTCCCCTCCGCCTATAACATTACCGGCTCTTGCGGAAGCTATCGCGCAATGAGCATCATTTGAAAAGAAAGAATTTAGATATGCATATGTAACTAATTCGGAACATCCTTTTGAAGCGCTATACGGGTCTTTGCCCCCCATTGGGTCTGATTCTCTATAACCCCAAACCCATTCATTATTTTGGTAACATTTGTCACTGGTTACGTTAACCGCAGCTTTTACAGAAGGTGTTTTTCTAATAGCTTCAAAAAAATTTACGGTTCCCATTACGTTTGTTCCAAAAGTGTAATGAGGATTTTTATAAGATTCTAGAACTAGAGGCTGTGCTGCAAGGTGAAAAGCAAATTCCGGTTTTATTTCTTGAAAATAACCAACGAGTTTGTTTAAGTCTCTAATATCTCCATCAAGATGATGAATTTTCTCATTCAATTTACATTTAACAAAATTATCTTCATCTCTCTGTGGGGGTAGTGCATAACCAAAAACATCGGCGCCAAGTTCTTTTAACCAAATCGCCAGCCAGGAACCTTTAAACCCCGTGTCCCCAGTGATTAATATTCTTTTATTTTCAAAAATCTTATTAAAAAGTTTTCTTATCAATTATTAATTCTCAATTGCTTTTACCAGATTTTCCAAGGCGCAGAATTATCTTTCCAAAGTTCTTCCAAGTAAGTTTTATCGCGTAAAGTATCCATTGGTTGCCAAAAGCCACTATGTTTGAATGCCACTAAGTTTTCATCTATAGCTAATTTTTCAAGAGGTTCTTTTTCAAAAA
>Ga0180009_10004792_pt1 | contig 14770 bp, 26 predicted proteins | sample OS_PC_MetaG_FD_123537 | JGI IMG/M metagenome (GOLD analysis project Ga0180009, IMG submission 123537) | Groundwater microbial communities from the Aspo Hard Rock Laboratory (HRL) deep subsurface site, Sweden - OS_PC_MetaG | ecosystem: Environmental > Aquatic > Deep subsurface > Groundwater...
CGTACCGTCGGCGCCGGCATCGTCGCTTCGATCATCGAGTAACAAACTGGGTCAGGGCGCATGGTCCGGAGCTTCCGGGCCATGCGGTTCTCACACAAGCAAGGACAAGTCGAATGAACGGCCAGAACATCCGCATCCGCCTCAAGGCGTTTGACCACCGGATCCTTGACGCCTCCACGCGTGAAATCGTGTCGACGGCAAAGCGGACCGGCGCAAGCGTCCGTGGCCCGGTGCCGCTGCCGACACGGATCGAAAAATTCACTGTCAACAGGTCGCCGCACATCGACAAGAAGAGCCGCGAGCAGTTCGAAATGCGCACTCATAAGCGTCTTCTCGATATTGTTGATCCGACACCGCAGACCGTAGATGCGCTCATGAAGCTGGATCTCGCCGCGGGCGTCGATGTGGAAATCAAGCTTTAAGGCCCTGGGCCTTAAGGACAGGGAACGAGGCATGAAGGGGCAGGGCCCCGACAGGCTCATCTCAAGAGGAATGAACCGATGCGTTCAGGTGTGATTGCACAAAAGTTGGGAATGACGCGGGTCTACAATGACGCCGGCGAGCATGTCCCCGTAACCGTCCTGCGGTTGGAAAACTGCCAGGTGGTGGCCCAGCGTACGGAAGAGAAGAACGGCTACACTGCCGTTCAGCTCGGAGCCGGCGTGGCCAAGGTGAAGAATACGTCCAAGGCAATGCGCGGCAATTTTGCCATTGCCAATGTCGAGCCCAAGGCCAAGCTGGTCGAGTTCCGCGTGAGCTCGGACAACTTGATCGACGTCGGCGCCGAGATCACTGCCGGGCACTTTGTTGCCGGCCAGCTGGTCGATGTCTCCGGCATCACCCAGGGTAAGGGTTTCGCCGGCGCCATGAAGCGCCACGGCTTTGGCGGTCTTCGCGCCACCCACGGCGTTTCGGTGTCTCACCGTTCGCACGGCTCCACCGGTTCCAACCAGGATCCGGGCAAGGTCTGGAAGGGCAAGAAGATGGCTGGTCACATGGGCCAGACGCGCGTCACCACCCAGAACCTCGAAATTGTTTCGACCGATGTCGATCGCGGCCTGATCCTGATCAAGGGCGCGGTACCGGGCTCCAAGGGAACCTGGATCGTCGTTCGCGACGCCGTCAAGTCCGGCATCCCGGCTGATGCGCCTCTTCCTGCCGCGCTCCGCGCTGCAGCCAACGTATCGAATGAGGGAGCCGAATAATGGATCTCACCGTCACCACACTCGAGGGCAAGGACGCAGGAAAGATCTCTCTTTCCGACGCGATCTTCGGTCTCGATCCGCGCCAGGACCTGATCCAGCGCATCGTGCGCTGGCAGCTTGCCAAGAAGCAGCAGGGCGGTCACAAGACCCTCGGCCGTTCAGAAGTTGCCCGCACCGGTGCCAAGATGTTCAAGCAGAAGGGTACGGGCCGCGCCCGTCACCACGCTGCAAGCGCGCCGCAGTTCCGCGGCGGTGGCCGGGCTCACGGTCCGGTGCTTCGCAGCCATGAACACGACCTTCCCAAGAAGGTACGCGCGCTGGCTTTGCGTCATGCACTTTCGGCCAAGGCTCAGGCTTCCGACATCATCGTTGTCGACAACCTGACCGCTGCCGAGGCCAAGACCAAGGCGCTGACGGGTTCGCTGTCGAAGCTGGGTCTGACCAACGCCCTGTTCATCGGCGGCGCCGAGCTTGACCAGAATTTCCGCCTTGCGGCCAAGAACATCCCCAACGTGGATGTGCTGCCGGTCCAGGGTATCAATGTCTACGACATCCTGCGCCGCGGCAAGCTGGTCTTGTCCAAGGACGCGGTTGCTGCTCTGGAGGAGCGCTTCAAATGACGGATCTTCGCCACTATGATGTGATTGTCTCTCCGGCGATCACCGAAAAGTCGACGCTGGTGTCCGATCAGAACCAGGTTGTCTTCAATGTTGCCCGACGTGCTTCCAAGCCTGAAATCAAGGCTGCTGTCGAAGCGCTGTTCGGTGTCAAGGTAACGGCTGTCAACACGCTGCTGCGCAAGGGTAAGACCAAGCGCTTCCGTGGCATCGCCGGTCGCCAGACCGATGTGAAAAAAGCGTATGTGACGCTTGCCGAAGGTCAGTCGATCGACGTCTCCACTGGTCTGTAAGGGCCGGGCGGAAACAAGCCCCCAAAAGGGAACAGGAAAATGGCACTGAAAAGTTACAATCCGACGACCCCGAGCCAGCGTCAGCTGGTCATCGTTGATCGTTCGGGTCTTCATCGCGGAAAGCCGGTCAAGTCGCTGACCCAGGGTCTCCACTCCAAGGGCGGCCGCAACAATTACGGGCGTGTTACCGCGCAGTCGATCGGTGGTGGTCACAAGCGCACCTACCGCATGGTCGATTTCAAGCGTCGCAAGTTCGATGTTGAAGCCACCGTCGAGCGTATGGAATACGATCCGAACCGGACCGCATTCATCGCGCTGATCACCTATGCCGATGGCGAGAAGTCCTACATTCTCGCTCCGCAGCGTCTGGCTGCAGGCGACAAGGTGATTTCGTCGGACAAGGCAGTGGACGTGAAGCCGGGCAATTGCATGCCGCTTCAGTTCATGCCGGTCGGCACGATCATCCACAATATCGAGATGAAGCCTGCAAAGGGCGGCCAGATTGCCCGCGCGGCCGGTGGATACGCCCAGCTGGTCGGTCGTGACCAGGGCATGGCGATCCTGCGTCTCAATTCGGGTGAACAGCGCCTGGTGCAGGGTGCATGCCTTGCCACCGTCGGTGCGGTTTCCAACCCGGATCACCTCAACATCAACGACGGCAAGGCCGGCCGCTCCCGCTGGAAGGGCAAGCGCCCGCATGTCCGCGGTGTTGCGATGAACCCCGTCGATCACCCGCACGGCGGCGGCGAAGGCCGTACATCCGGCGGCCGTCATCCGGTCAGCCCCTGGGGCAAGCCGACCAAGGGCAAGCGCACGCGCTCGAACAAGTCGACCGACAAGTTCATCATGCGCTCGCGTCATCAGCGCAAGAAGTAAGAGAGGAAGTCTCCAATGGCTCGTTCAGTTTGGAAAGGTCCGTTTGTTGACGGCTATCTTCTCAAGAAGGCTGAGAAGGTTCGCGAAGGCGGCCGCAATGAAGTGATCAAAACCTGGAGCCGCCGCTCCACCATCATGCCGCAATTCGTCGGCCTGACGTTCGGCGTCTACAACGGAAGCAAGCACATTCCGGTCAACGTGTCCGAAGACATGGTCGGCCAGAAGTTTGGCGAATATTCCCCGACGCGGACCTATTATGGCCACGGCGCCGACAAGAAAGCGAAGAGGAAGTAACCATGGGCAAGGCAAAAACCGAACGCCGGCTCAAGACCAACGAAGCGCAGGCTGTCGCCCGCACCATTCGTATCAGCCCGCAGAAGCTCAACCTGGTCGCTGCCCTCATCCGCGGCAAGAAGGTTGACAAGGCGCTGGCCGAGCTTGAGTTTTCGCGCAAGCGCATCGCCTCGACCGTCAAGAAGACGCTTGAATCCGCAATCGCAAACGCCGAGAACAACCATGATCTCGACGTTGATTCGCTGGTCGTTGCCGAGGCTTATGTCGGCAAGTCCATCGTCATGAAGCGCTTTCATGCTCGCGGTCGCGGTCGCTCTTCGCGCATCGAGAAGCCGTTCGCTCACCTGACCATCGTGGTGCGTGAAGTGGAAGCCAAAGGGGAGGCCGCCTAATGGGTCAGAAAATCAATCCGATCGGTTTCCGCCTCGGCATTAACCGCACCTGGGACAGCCGTTGGTTCGCCGACAATGCCGAATACGGCAAGCTGCTTCACGAAGACCTGAAGATCCGCAAGTATCTTCTGGCCGAACTCAAGCAGGCCGGCATCTCCAAGGTCGTCATCGAGCGCCCGCACAAGAAGTGCCGCGTCACCATTCACGCAGCCCGTCCTGGCCTGATCATCGGCAAGAAGGGTGCGGACATCGAGAAGCTGCGCCGCAAGCTGTCGGAGATGACCAACTCGGAAACCCACCTCAACATCGTTGAAGTGCGCAAGCCCGAAGTTGACGCGACGCTCGTCGCTCAGTCGATCGCCCAGCAGCTCGAGCGCCGCATCGCGTTCCGCCGCGCCATGAAGCGTTCGGTCCAGTCGGCCATGCGTCTCGGCGCCGAAGGCATCAAGATCACCTGCGGCGGCCGTCTCGGCGGCGCGGAAATCGCACGTACCGAATGGTACCGCGAAGGCCGGGTCCCGCTTCACACGCTGCGCGCCGATATCGACTACGGCACGGCCGAGGCAAAGACCGCCTACGGCATTTGCGGAGTGAAGGTCTGGATCTTCAAGGGCGAAATTCTTGAGCATGATCCCATGGCGTCTGAACGTCGCGCCACTGAAGGCGACGCTTCTGGCGGCAATCGCCGGCGCGAAAACGCCTGATTTTGCGCCAGGCAGATAATTCGGAGAATTAAACAATGTTGCAGCCAAAGCGTACAAAGTACCGCAAGCAGTTCAAGGGCCGCATCAAGGGTGTCGCCAAGGGCGGCTCGGACTTGAATTTCGGTTCCTACGGCTTGAAGGCACAAGAGCCTGACCGCGTCAACGCGCGCCAGATCGAGGCAGCCCGTCGTGCCATCACGCGTCACATGAAGCGTGCCGGCCGGGTGTGGATCCGCATCTTCCCGGACGTGCCGGTGACCTCCAAGCCGACGGAAGTCCGCATGGGTAAGGGCAAGGGTTCGGTTGATTACTGGGCTGCAAAGGTCAAGCCCGGCCGGATCATGTTCGAAATCGATGGTGTCAGCGAGGAACTCGCCCGTGAAGCCCTGCGTCTCGGCGCGGCCAAGCTTTCGGTCAAGACCCGCTTCGTACAGCGCATCGCAGAGTAAGGAGACGGATCATGAAAGCCGCTGATGTTCGCGCCTTGAGCGTCGACCAACTCAATGATGAGCTTGCCAAGCTGAAGAAAGAGCAGTTCAATCTGCGTTTCCAGGGCGCTACCGGCCAGCTCGAAAAGACATCGCGCGTACAGCAAGTTCGCCGCGATATCGCTCGGATCAAGACTATTGCCCGCCAGAAGGCGGCCGAATCCAAGGCCTAAGGACCGAAGAAAATGCCAAAACGCATTCTGCAGGGCACTGTTGTCAGTGACAAGAACGAGAAGACCGTAGTGGTCCGGGTGGAACGCCGTTTCGCGCATCCGGTCATGCGGAAGATTGTTCGTCGTACCAAGAACTACAAGGCACACGACGAAAACAATCAGTACAAGGTGGGCGATGAGGTTTCCATCCAGGAATGCGCGCCCATTTCCAAGGACAAGCGCTGGACTGTCGTCGAGGCTGTCCAGGTTTGAATGAATAGGTTTTGAGGCGAGGGCACTTGCGCCCCGCCGAGAATCCTGTATGAAGCAGGCCATTGGCGCAGAACGCCCCGGTAACGGGCGTTCTTCTGCTTTCAGCGCATGGAAGGTCCCCTCGGGGAAACCACCTTGGCAATATCCTTCCCGCGCAAAAAAAGAATTGATTCCTAAGCTGGCAAAGGGGGCCTTCTCGCCCAACCGTGCCGGTAACAACAAGAAGGCGGCCTGATATGATTCAGATGCAGACAAACCTCGACGTCGCGGATAATTCCGGCGCGCGTCGTGTCATGTGCATCAAGGTTCTGGGCGGTTCCAAGCGGAAATATGCTTCCATCGGCGACATCATTGTCGTCTCGATCAAGGAGGCCATTCCGCGCGGCCGCGTCAAGAAGGGTGATGTGATGAAGGCGGTTGTCGTTCGGACAGCCAAGGACATTCGTCGCGCCGACGGCAGCGTCATCCGGTTCGACCGGAACGCGGCTGTGTTGATCGACAACAAGAAAGAGCCGATCGGCACCCGCATCTTCGGACCGGTTCCGCGCGAATTGCGCGCCAAGAGCCACATGAAGATCATCTCCCTGGCTCCCGAAGTGCTGTAAGGAACGAACCGATGCAAAAGATCCGCAAAGGCGACAAGGTCGTCGTTCTGACCGGCAAGGACAAGGGCCGTACTGGCGAAGTTCTTGCTGTGATGCCGAAGGAAGACCGTGCGGTTGTCCGTGGTCTGAACATGGTCAAGCGCCACCAGCGCCAGACCCAGACCCAGGAAGCCGGCATTATCAACAAGGAAGCTTCGCTTCACCTCTCCAACCTCGCGATTGCCGACCCGAAGGACGGCAAGCCGACCCGCGTCGGTTTCCGCATTGAAGGCGAGAAGAAGGTGCGCGTAGCAAAGCGTTCGGGAGTGGTCATCGATGGCTGACAAGTACGAGCCACGGCTCAAGAAGGATTATATCGAGCGCATTCGCAAGGCGATGCAGGAGCAGTTCTCCTACGCAAACGAGATGCAGATCCCGCGCCTCGACAAGATCGTCATCAACATGGGTGTTGGCGAAGCGACCGCAGACTCCAAGAAGCCCGCGATCGCGGCCGAGGATCTCGCAGCGATCGCCGGCCAGAAGCCGGTCATCACCCGCGCCCGCAACTCGATCGCAGGCTTCAAGCTTCGCGAGCAGATGCCGATCGGCGCCAAGGTGACGCTGCGCGGCAACCGCATGTTTGAATTCATGGACCGCCTGATCACCATCGCGCTTCCGCGCGTTCGTGACTTTCGCGGCCTGAACCCGAAGAGCTTTGACGGCCGTGGCAACTTCGCCATGGGCATCAAGGAGCACATCGTGTTTCCGGAGGTCAACTACGACAAGGTTGATCAGATCTGGGGCATGGACATCATCGTTTGTACGACGGCACCGACGGACGACGAAGCACGGGCTCTTTTGAAAGAGTTCAACTTCCCCTTCCGCCAGTAATCGTAACGGCATTCGTAAAAAGGATATCTGATCATGGCGAAAGTCAGCGCAATCGAAAAGAACAAGCGCCGCCGCAAGCTGGTCGCACGCGACGCCTCCAAGCGCGCCGCACTCAAGGCGATCACACAAAATCAGGAGCTTCCGATCGAGGAACGCTTCCGTGCAACCCTGAAGCTGGCCGAAATGCCGCGCAACGGGGCCAAGATTCGCGTTCGCAATCGTTGCGAAGTTACCGGCCGTCCGCGTGCGTTCTACCGCAAGCTGGGTATGTCGCGTATCGCATTGCGTGAACTCGGGTCGCTGGCCAAGGTGCCGGGCCTGGTCAAGTCGAGCTGGTAAGGAGCACGCAATATGGCAATGACTGATCCTCTGGGTGATATGCTCACCCGCATCCGCAACGGCGTTGCACGCCGTAAGTCGTCGGTGTCCACGCCTGCATCCAAGCTGCGCGCCCGCGTTCTCGATGTGCTGCAGGCCGAAGGTTATATCCGCGGATATACCGAAGTCGCGTACGACAATGGCAAGTCCGAATTGAGCATCGAGCTCAAGTATCATGAAGGCGCACCGGTGATCCGCGAGATCGCACGCGTCTCCAAGCCGGGCCGTCGCGTGTACGTCTCCGTCAAGTCCATTCCGCAGGTCGCCAACGGTCTCGGCATTACGATCCTTTCGACTCCGAAGGGCGTTTTGGCCGATCATGTTGCGCGCGAGCACAATGTTGGTGGTGAGGTTCTCTGCTCGATCTTCTGATCAAGCAGGACCTCCAACTCGAACAGACAGGTTGAACAATGTCTCGTATCGGTAAAAAGCCCGTCCCAGTCCCCGCCGGCGTCACCGCGACGATCGACGGCCAGAAAGTGGTCGTCAAGGGTCCCAAGGGTGAGCTGTCCTTCGTCGCCAATGATGAAGTGTCGCTCAAGCTTGAAGACAACGCGATCGTGGTCACGCCCGTGGATAACTCCAAGGACGCCCGCTCCAAATGGGGCATGTCGCGCACCATGGTGTCCAACATCCTTACCGGGGTGAAGGACGGCTACGAGCGCAAGCTCGAAATCAACGGCGTGGGTTATCGCGCGGCCATGCAGGGTCAGAACCTGCAGCTGGCTCTTGGCTTCAGCCATGACGTCGTCTACCAGCCGCCCAAGGGCGTCAACATCGCTTGCCCGAAGCCGACGGAAATCGTCATCACCGGCATCGACAAGCAGGTGCTTGGCCAGGTCGCCGCTGAAATCCGCGCCTACCGGGGTCCTGAACCCTACAAGGGCAAGGGCGTTAAATATGCTGAAGAGCGGATTGTCCGCAAAGAAGGCAAGAAGAAGTAAGGAAGACGCGAAATGGCTAGCAGGAAAGAATCCCTTACGCGTCGTTCCGCTCGGGTACGTCGCCAGATCAAAGCGGTCGCCAATGGCCGGCCACGCCTGTCGGTACATCGCTCGTCGAAGAACATCTATGTTCAGGTTATCGACGATGCGGCTGGCCGCACGCTTGCCGCTGCCTCGACTCTCGACGCCGGCCTTCGCGCCGACCTCAAGACGGGTGCGGATATTGCCGCTGCAGCGGCGGTTGGAAAACTCGTTGCCGAACGCGCGGTCAAGGCCGGCGTGACGGAAGTGGTCTTCGACCGTGGTGCATTCATCTATCACGGCCGTATCAAGGCCCTCGCCGAAGCTGCCCGCGAAGGCGGTCTGAGCTTCTAAGTCAAACCAGCCGATTGATTCCGGAAAAGAATAAGGAACAGGACAATGGCCAAGGAAGGTCGCCGCGAAAACCGCGGTAGAGACGAAGAACGCGACAGCGAATTCGTCGACAAGCTCGTACACATCAACCGCGTTGCCAAGGTCGTCAAGGGCGGCCGGCGCTTCGGTTTTGCAGCCCTGGTGGTTGTTGGAGACCAGAAGGGCCGCGTTGGCTTCGGTCACGGCAAGGCACGCGAAGTGCCGGAAGCAATCCGCAAGGCCACTGAATCGGCCAAGCGCGATCTGATCTTCGTGCCGCTGCGCTCCGGCCGGACACTGCACCATGACGTGCATGGCCGTCACGGCGCCGGCAAGGTGCTTCTTCGCGCTGCCAAGCCAGGTACCGGCATCATCGCCGGCGGTCCAATGCGTGCGGTTTTCGAAACGCTCGGCATGCAGGATGTCGTGGCCAAGTCGACCGGGTCTTCCAACCCGTACAACATGGTCCGTGCAACCTTTGACGCGCTGAAGAACCAGATGCACCCCAAGGACATCGCTTCGCAGCGCGGCATGAAGTACTCCACGCTCCAGGAACGCCGCGGTGTCACCGCCGGCGCCGAAGAGTAATCGGGCGTCCGCCTTTATCGTATTAGGGAGCCAAGACCATGGCTGACAATAAAAAGGGCAAGACGGTCACCGTCGAACAGATCGGCAGCCCGATTCGCCGTCCCAACGTTCAGCGCCAGACGCTGATCGGCCTGGGCCTCAACAAGATGCACCGCGTCCGGACCCTCGAGGACACACCGTCCGTTCGTGGCATGATCCGCTCGGTCAGCCACCTCGTTCGCGTTGTCGACGAGAAGTGAGTGGGAGTGAACTGTCATGAAACTCAATGAGATCACCGACAACGAAGGTGCAACCAAGAACCGCAAGCGCGTAGGCCGCGGTATCGGTTCGGGTTCCGGCAAGACCGGCGGTCGCGGCGTGAAGGGACAGAAGTCCCGTTCCGGCGTAGCCATCAACGGTTTCGAAGGCGGTCAGATGCCAATCTACCGTCGTCTGCCGAAGCGCGGCTTCACCAACATCTTCTCGACCGACTTCAATGTCGTTTCGGTTGGCCGTATCCAGGCTGCAGTCGATGCGGGCAAGCTCGACGGCAAGGCCACGGTTGATGCCGCAGCCCTCAAGGCTGCCGGCGTGATCCGCCGCCTCAAGGATGGCGTTCGCATTCTCGCCGACGGCGATGTGAAGGCCAAGCTGACGCTGGAAGTTGCAGGCGCGTCGCGCACTGCAATCGAGAAGGTTGAAAAGGCCGGCGGCTCGATCAAGCTTCTTGCTCCTGCTCCGGCAGCATCCGAAGAATAGCAAGTTTTTAACCGCCCGGTGCTTCACATCGGGCGGTTTTCATCCCATATGGGAGCAGCCGCCGCGGCAAGCTGCGGCGACTGGGGCAGGCGCCAGGCACGGGTAACCCGGCCAGGCCGCAACGTCCGGTGAAACCAACTCAGACCCTCCGGAGATGATCGGGTTCATCAGGCGCCGGATGGGCCGCGCGGAGAACGCAATGGCATCTGCAGCCGAACAACTCGCTTCCAATTTGAACTTCGGAGCTTTCGCCAAGGCGGAAGATCTCAAGAAGCGGATCTGGTTCACGCTTGGCGCACTTCTGGTGTACCGGCTGGGAACCTACATTCCGCTTCCCGGCATCAACCCGGAAGCGTTCGCGCAGGCGTTCCAGGGGCAGTCCGGCGGCATTCTCGGCCTGTTCAACATGTTCGCTGGCGGCGCCGTCGAGCGCATGGCGATCTTCGCGCTCGGCATCATGCCCTACATTTCCGCGTCGATCATCATCCAGCTGATGACCTCGGTCATTCCCACGCTCGAGCAGCTCAAGAAAGAGGGCGAGCAGGGCCGCAAGATCATCAACCAGTACACCCGTTACGGCACCGTCCTTCTCGGAACGGTTCAGGCCTATGGCATCGCCGTGGGTCTCGAATCGGGCACCAACATCGTTACCGATCCAGGCTGGTTCTTCCGCATTGCCACCGTCATCACGCTTGTCGGCGGCACCATGTTCCTGATGTGGCTGGGCGAGCAGATCACCGCGCGCGGCATCGGCAACGGCATTTCGCTGATCATCTTTGCCGGCATCGTCGCAGCACTGCCGTCCGCTGTCGCCGGCACACTGGAGCTGGGCCGCACCGGCGCCCTGTCGACGGGCCTGATCATTGCGGTGATCGTCGTTGCCATCGGCGTCATTGCCTTCATCGTCTTCATCGAGCGCGCCCAGCGGCAGTTGCTGATCCAGTATCCCAAGCGCCAGGTCGGCTCGCGGATGTTCCAGGGCGATACGTCGCACCTGCCGCTCAAGCTCAACACCGCGGGCGTCATTCCGCCGATCTTCGCCTCGTCGCTGCTGTTGCTGCCGGCCACGATCGCGGGCTTCGCCAACACCGGCGATCTGCCGGGTTGGGCGTCGAGCCTGCTGGCGTCGCTCGGTCATGGACAGCCCGCCTACATGGCCTTGTACGCGCTGATGATCGGCTTCTTCGCCTTCTTCTACACTGCGATCGTGTTCAATCCGAAGGACACGGCTGACAATCTCAAGCGCCATGGCGGTTTCATCCCGGGCATCCGTCCCGGCGAGCGGACCGCGGAATACATCGACTTCGTGCTGACGCGAATCACCGTGATTGGCGCCATGTACCTGATTTTTGTTTGTCTCTTACCCGAATTTCTAATCGCGCAGACTGGCGTTCCGTTCTATTTGGGTGGTACGTCGCTTTTGATCGTCGTCTCGGTGACGCTCGACACGGTTGCGCAGATTCAGGGACATTTGATCGCCCAGCAGTATGAAGGGTTGATCAAGAAGTCCAAACTTCGGGGAGGCAAGAAGGGACGATGAGACTAATTCTTTTGGGACCGCCAGGTGCGGGCAAGGGGACCCAGGCGCAGCGCCTGGTCGAGAAGCACGGCATTCCGCAACTCTCCACCGGCGACATGCTGCGCGCAGCCGTTGCCGCGGGAACCGAGATCGGCAAGCGCGCCAAGGCCGTCATGGATGCAGGCGAGCTGGTCTCCGACGACATCGTCAACGCCATCATCTCCGAGCGGATCGATCAGCCTGACTGCGCGCGTGGTTTCATTCTCGATGGCTATCCGCGGACGCTCGTCCAGGCTGATGCCGTCGAGGCCATGCTGAACGCCAAGGGAACCAAGCTTGATTCGGTGATCGAATTGCTGGTCGATGACAAGGCCCTGGTCGGCCGGATCGTCAAGCGTGCGGAAGAAGCTGCAGCCGCCGGACAGCCGGTGCGCAAGGATGACAATCCGGAAGTGTTCCAGGACCGGTTGACCGAATACTACAAGAAGACAGCGCCGCTGACCGGCTACTACTATGCCAAGGGCACGCTGCGCACGGTAGATGGCATGCTTTCGATCGATGCCGTCACCGAGGAGATCGAGGCCGTTCTGGCGTCCCTGTGATCCCGCAGACTGGCTTGAAGGGCGGTTCCGCTGGCCGGAGCCGCCCCTCAGGCGGGCGGTTCGCGCAAAATAAGACAACGGAGAGGTTGACGAAAGCCTGTCCGTTCCGCTAAGACCCGCGCAACTCGCGACATTCATGCGACCGGTGCGTCTCCTCGAAGGCTTGAGGATGCGGCTCTGGTCGCTTTTACTGTGTCGGGTTGATTATTATCCGGAACATTGCCTGTCCCTCATGGATCTGCACGGTTCTGGTCCAGACTACCCCGCAAGGGCCGGCCTCCACCGGACGCGGGTCAACGATAACCCGCCGGCCAGATCAGATCTGTCCCGGCCCACATGGAGAAGCAAATGGCCCGCATAGCAGGCGTTAACATTCCGACGAACAAGCGCGTTGTCATCGCGCTGACCTATATCCACGGCATCGGCAACAAGTTTGCCCAGGAAATCGTTGATAAGGTCGGCATTCCGCTGGAGCGCCGCGTCAACCAGCTTTCTGACGCTGAAGTGCTTCAGATCCGCGAAACCATCGACCGCGACTACCAGGTCGAGGGCGATCTGCGCCGCGAGAATTCGATGAACATCAAGCGTCTGATGGATCTGGGCTGCTACCGCGGTCTGCGCCATCGTCGTGGCCTGCCGGTGCGCGGTCAGCGGACCCACACCAATGCCCGCACCCGCAAGGGTCCGGCAAAGGCGATCGCAGGCAAGAAAAAGTAATTGGGTTTCGCCTGAGCGGCGGTCCGGAAACCGGGGCGGTGGTTCGTTCAACCACCGCTTTCGGCTTGGGGCCAGCGCGCAGGCGCATCCCGGTGGAGCCGCTGGTGCTACGGCGGTGCTGATATCTCGAAAGGAAAAAACATGGCCAAGGAAGCCGCGCGTATCAAACGGCGCGAACGCAAGAATATCTCGTCGGGCGTAGCCCACGTCAACTCGACCTTCAACAACACGATGATCACCATCACCGATGCGCAGGGCAATGCCATCTCGTGGTCGTCTGCCGGTTCGAAGGGTTTCAAGGGATCGCGCAAGTCGACGCCGTTCGCCGCCCAGATGGCTGCTGAAGACGCCGCCAAGAAGGCCCAGGAACACGGCATGAAGTCGCTGGAAGTGGAAGTCTGCGGTCCCGGTTCGGGCCGTGAATCGGCACTTCGCGCGCTGCAGGCTGCCGGTCTGGTCATCACCTCGATCCGTGATGTGACGCCGATCCCGCACAATGGCTGCCGCCCGCGCAAGAAGCGCCGCGTCTAACCGATTTTGCGAGTTTTAACGGGCCAGGCACTGCTTGCGCCCGTTTCATCCTCTTCTCACTTGGCCGCACGATTGGATGGTGCGGCAACAGGAAGGTACAAGATATGATTCAGAAAAACTGGCAGGAACTGATCAAGCCGAGCAAGGTCGAGTTCACCACATCGGGCCGGACCAAGGCCACCGTGGTTGCCGAGCCGCTGGAACGCGGCTTTGGCCTGACCCTGGGCAACGCCCTGCGTCGCGTGCTTCTGTCCTCGCTGCGCGGCGCTGCCGTCACCGCGGTGCAGATCGACGGCGTGCTGCATGAGTTCTCCTCGATCCCGGGCGTTCGGGAAGATGTCACCGACATCATCCTCAACATCAAGGAAATCGCCATCCGCATGGAAGGCGACGAAGCCAAGCGCATGGTTGTCCGCAAGCAGGGCCCTGGCGTCGTCAAGGCCGGCGACATCCAGACTGTCGGCGACATCGAGATCCTCAACCCCGAGCATGTCCTTTGCACGCTCGACGAGGGCGCCGAGATCCGCATGGAATTCACCGTCAACAACGGCAAGGGCTATGTGCCGGCTGACCGTAACCGGGCAGAAGATGCACCGATCGGTCTTATCCCGGTCGACAGCCTCTATTCGCCGGTCAAGAAGTGCTCCTACAAGGTGGAAAACACCCGCGAAGGCCAGGTTCTTGACTACGACAAGCTGACGCTGAACATCGAAACCGATGGTTCGGTCAGCGGCGAGGATGCCGTGGCCTACGCAGCCCGCATTCTTCAGGACCAGCTCGGCGTCTTCGTCAACTTCGACGAGCCGCAGAAGGAAGTTCACGAGGAAACCGTCGCAGAACTCGCTTTCAACCCGTCGCTTCTCAAGAAGGTCGACGAGCTGGAACTGTCGGTGCGCTCGGCAAACTGCCTGAAGAACGACAACATCGTCTACATCGGCGACCTGATTCAGAAGACCGAAGCCGAAATGCTCCGGACTCCGAACTTTGGCCGCAAGTCACTCAACGAGATCAAGGAAGTGCTCGCTTCCATGGGCCTGCATCTGGGAATGGAAGTTCCGTCCTGGCCGCCGGAAAACATCGAAGATCTCGCCAAGCGTTACGAAGACCAATATTAAACCGTCAAACGGCAGGCATGTGCCTGCATGTGAAGGAGACAGGCCATGCGCCACGGAAATTCAGGCCGCAAGCTGAACCGTACCTCGAGCCACCGCAAGGCGATGTTCGCCAACATGGCGGCTTCGCTCATCGAACATGAGCAGATCGTGACCACCTTGCCCAAGGCCAAGGAAATTCGTCCGATCGTCGAAAAGCTCGTCACGCTCGGCAAGCGCGGCGATCTGCATGCCCGCCGTCAGGCGATCTCGCAGATCCGCGACAACGAGGCCGTTCGCAAGCTGTTCGATGCCATCGCAACCCGCTACGCCACCCGCAACGGCGGCTACATCCGCATCATGAAGGCCGGTTTCCGCACCGGCGACAACGCGCCGATGGCCGTTGTCGAGTTCGTCGACCGTGACGTCGACGCCCGTGGCGCCAAGGACCGCGCCCGCGTGGCTCTGGAAGCCGCCAACGAAGACGAAGCCGCGTAAGC
>Ga0180009_10004793_pt1 | contig 14770 bp, 12 predicted proteins | sample OS_PC_MetaG_FD_123537 | JGI IMG/M metagenome (GOLD analysis project Ga0180009, IMG submission 123537) | Groundwater microbial communities from the Aspo Hard Rock Laboratory (HRL) deep subsurface site, Sweden - OS_PC_MetaG | ecosystem: Environmental > Aquatic > Deep subsurface > Groundwater...
CTCACCGCGGCGGGGGACAGCCTGTCCACGCGAGTTCCGTTGCCCAACTGGCCGGTGGTGTTGCTGCCCCAGCACCACAGGGAGGCGTCCGCCCTGACGCCACAGGTGTGGCGCGCGCCGGCGCTGACCGCGGCCCATGTGGTGTTGACGCAGTACCAAACCGCGGCGTCGGTGTCGTCACAGTCTCCTCCCCCGTCGCACAAGGAGCCATGGCCATCACCGTCCAGATCCAAACACTGGGTACAGCCGGTGTCGGTCCAGTTGTGCGGGTCACCATCACAATGGTCCCGCCCTGAGGAGCAGTGCTCGGCGTCGTAGCCCTGGTATCCGTCTCCGTCGAGATCAACACACGCCGGCGAAAAATCCTCGAGCCCCCGACAGTAAGCCTCCTGGGCGCAGTAGGTGCCCCCAGGGCACTCGTCATCACCCAGACAGAACCGGATGCAGTAGCCACGCATGGCATCACAAATGCCGGTGACGTCCACGTCTTGGCAGTCAGTGCTGGCCGTGCACGAACGGGTGCAGATGGAGTTGAGGTGCGCGTCCGTTTCGCAATAGAAGTCCCGGCGACAATCGTCGTCGGTGAGACACGGGTGCGCAAGCGTCGGCTCGCAGGACGTGCTCAGCAGGCCCAGGGCAAGCAACAGCGAAGCCAGCTGCGAAGATGTCGTTCCAGTCCTCATCGGCGCGCGCGGACATGATACCACGGCGTGCCTCACTCCGGGACCAAGGGCCCTCTGAAGAGCCCGGGCTCAGACCCTGGAATGACAGCGGCGCCCACGGTCTTTTCGTAGAAATCCACGGACCCCACCCAACCGGCAACGGCGTAGGCGTAGCCCTGACCCCCCATGTCGCCGAGGGTTCGGACCAGGAGCACCGTCCCGAGACCGCGCCCCCGGGACGCCTCGCGCACGCCCAGGGGGCCGAACAGACCCTTGCGGACCGCGTCGAAGCAGGCGAAACCGAGCAACGTCTCGGTGGGCAGCGTGTACGGCGAGGTTGGCGCGTCGGGCGCCTCGCCAAGCTGCACGGCCACCCAGCAGCGTGTGGGCTGTGCCGCAAGGGCCACCGCCGCCTCACTGGCCCACCGGGGACCAAAGGTCGCGTGCACCCAGTCCAGGATCACCTGCCGCTCCGCTGGGAGAGCTCGACGCACCACCACGCCCGCGTCGGTCAGCCGGGCGTCCTGGACAGACACATCCGGGAGCGCGTACAGCTTGATCAGGACGTCAGGCATCAGAACCCCGACGAGCTACGAATGAGGGTGCCGAACTTGGAAGTGTCGTAGAGGGCGTAGGGCTGATCATAGTGACCGCACTGACAAGAGACAATCGGCATCCTGCACTCCGCTCCGTTGCTGGTCCGGCGGCCTGTGGCCCGTCGGGCTTCGATCAGCCAGCCACTCCCGCGACACACACCCTCTGGAGCCCGTTTGGGTACGACATTATCGGATGGTCTCTTCGCGCGCAATCACTGCGAAGCTTGCACCAAAATGGTGCCCCATGGGGAGCCGAATCTGTGTATGCTGGGCAGACTGAAGGAGTGGAAAGGGTTCCAGGGCGTTGGTCGACAAAAAAAAGCCCACATCGGCAAACACCGTGGCCGAACGGCCCGGGGGCAGCATCCCGCCCAGGAGTGCCGCGACGTCCAATGAAAACGCCACCGTGGCCGAACGACCGCGCGGCCCCGCGCCCCACGCCCCCTCCGCCCATGGAGCCTCAGCGCTCGCGCATGGGGTCGTGCTCGTGCCTGAAACCCTCGTGGGCAAGGTCATCGACAACCGGTATGAGATCATTAAGCCGCTGGCCGAGGGAGGCATGGGCTCGGTGTTCCTCGCCGAGCAGACCGGCCTCCGTCGGAAGGTGGCCCTCAAGGTCCTGGTGAGCGAGGATCCGGAGCTCGTCGTGCGGTTTCAGCGCGAGGCCACCGCCCTGGCAGAGGTGTCCCACCCGGCCATCGTGGAGATCTATGATTTCACTGCCCACGCCGTGGAGGCCGGCAATCGTGGTTGTCTTTGCATGGCCTACATCGACGGCATGGACCTGGCCGACTACCTCGACCAGCAACCGGAGCGACGACTGCCGCCCAACGAGGTCATGTCGCTGATCATCCCCATCATCTCGGCGTTGGTGGAGCTGCACGCCAACGGCATCATCCACCGGGACATCAAACCGGCCAACCTGGTGCGGTTTATGCGCGCCGACGGCCGTCCGGGAGTGAAGCTCGTGGACTTTGGAATTGCGCGCCGGCAGGTGGATCCGGGCATGACCGCCTCGGGCCTGGTGCTGGGCACGCCGCCCTATCTCCCCCCCGAGGCCTTCCTCGGCGAGGCCGCCACGCCGCTCATGGACATCTATGCGCTGGGGGCCACGATGTTCGAGCTGTTGACCGGCGCCCCCCCCTTTACGGCCGAGAAGCAGGCCCAGATCATCCAACGCACGCTGCACGAGGAACCGAAATTTCCCGACCACCTCGCGTCCACACCGCTGGCGGCGCTGATCCGGCAGATGCTGGGAAAAATCGCCCGGAACCGCCCAGACGCCATGCAGGTGCTGCAAGGCCTGGAGCAGGTCCGCGCCGGACAGCGCCCGCTTCGGGTGCACCCCCCCAGCGCGCCGGGCGACGCCTCACAAGCCACGCATCAGCTGATGCCCACACCGGAGCGCCTGCGGGCCAAGCACGAGCCCGCGACCGCGACCTCCAATGTCGTCCCCGGAGATCGCTCCCGGCCCAAAGGCCTGCTCGTAACCCTCATCGCCCTGGTCGTGATGCAAGCGGCAGCGATCCTCTATCTGATATTCGGTCGCTGACGAGGCCGCTACTGCGCGGACAGGACGATGGCCGTCGCCGTGAGTCGGGCCAGGGCGAGCCGTTGACTCTCGCTCTCCAGGGGCAGTGGAAGCCGCGACACGGTGTTGGCGTCCAGGAACCGGAGCACCTCCGGATCCTCGTGCTCGTCCACCGCCACGAGCACCTCCACGCCTCCGCGCTTGCTGCGCTCCACCATCGCGAACAGCCGCGCCCACAACCGACTCTCGGGCGGTCCCACGTCGGAGAGCACCAGGTCCCAAGCCCCCTCCTGGAGCTGCAGGGTGCCATCCTCCGCCGTGGCCACATGGACCTCGCCGCCCCACTGTCGGCACGCGCGAATGAGCGGCGCCAGGCGACCGCGCTCACTCTCCATGGCGAGCACGGCACGCCCCCGAAGCAGGCTGGCCGTGGGGATATCCAGAGCGCCATTGTCCCCGGGACGCGCGGCGGTCTCGCCCAGGGGCAGGTCTACGGTAATGGCGGTCCCCTCGTCGGGCGTGGATTTGAGCAGCACCTTGCCGCCCGAGCGCTCCACGATGCGGTACACCATGGCCAACCCCAACCCGAGGCCCCCTCCCACTCCCTTGGTGGTGAAGAAGGGCTCAAAGACCCGCCGCATTACGCCCTCGGTCATGCCCCGCCCGTTGTCGGACACCCGTACCTTCACCCGTCCACCCTCGCGCACGGCGGTGATGTGAATCTCTCCCACCCGCCCCACCGCGATGGCCTGCAGGGCGTTGGTCAGGAGGTTGCTGAAGATGCGCTCGAGCTCAACGGCGTTGCCAAAGACCCGCAGCTTCTCCGGGATCGCCAGGTGCACCAACACTTCGCGCTCCTCGATGCGCTCCCGGAGAGCGTCCAGCACATGGTCGATGAGCTGCCGGACACCGATATCATGCCGCGTCACCTTGCGCTGGTAGGCCAGCACGCGCAGGCTGTCTACGATCTCCTGGCAGCGCTGCGCGGCATGCTTGATGCGCGCGAGGCGTCGCACGTCCTCGCCAAATCGTTCGCGGCTGAGCATGAGCTGTGACGTGCCCAGAATGACGGCCAGTGGGTTGTTGAGCTCGTGAGCCACGCCCGAAACCAGGGTCCCCGCTGACGCCAACTTGTCCTTCTGCGCGAGCTCCTGCTCCAGCTCCACGCGACGGTGGCTCTCGTCCTGGATCGTCGTAAGAGATCGGGAGATGAGCTGTACGTTATAGCGGTTGAGCAGCATGGCTGTGACAATGGCACCGCCCAGCATGATGAGCTTGAGCGCGAACAGCAGCCCCAGGCCCGCCGGGTCAGCGTCCCAATGACGCGGGTGAGTCCCGATCCAGAGCATCGTCGCAACAGCGAAGGCTGCCAGAGGGTAGGCCCAGACGGCCAGCCGCAGCCAGCTGAACTGCGCTCCGCCCTTGAGGATCACCATGCCCACTGCGCCGAGCAGAAGCAGCGGGAAGTAGGGCGAATGCAGCCCACCGCTAAAGATCAGACCGACACAAAGGCCCGTCTGATCAAAGATGAACACCGTCCACAGAAAGACGTTGGACACCGCGGAGGACGGCGGCTCCGCGCCTCGGTAATACAAATATATCAAGGCCGCCAGGAAGATCGTGTTCGCCGACATCCCGATGAGCGCCAGCAAACGCATGGACTCCGGCTCCAAGTGGGGCAACCGGTGCACAAAGATCAGCACCACCGACAGCAAGATGTATCGGAAGATGATCGACAGCAATACCGCATACGAGTCGCGATCGAGACGCCTCAGGTATTGGGTCGGTCCAAAGCCCATCGCCGCTGTGCCTCACATACTCTGTCTGAAGGGACGCCGCCAGCGTAGCCCGGGAGGGCGCGCGGAAGCAAGCGCTCAAGCGAGGAAACGCCCCCGGAAGTAAATCGTGTATCATGGCGCACGAACGATGCCAACTTGGAGGAGCACGTGACCCGGATCCGAGATCCCCGCTGCGACGCCCCCGGCGACATCCGGGAGATCACCGATGAGGCCGGCACGCGCGGGCTGGAGGCTATCTTTTGCGTGGCCGTGCCCCCGGAAGCACTGCTGAACATTCTGTGGGACATCGCGAACTTCGGGCGGCTGTTTCCGGATATCAAGGAGACTCGCGTCGTGGACCGGGACCACGAGACGCCCACACGCCGCATCGATCTGGCCTATCGGGTCGACGCGGTCGTCAAGGAGATCCGCTACGTATTGCGCCGACGGCTGGATCCCGATACCCGGGCCATCACCTGGCGGGAGCTCTCCGGAGACCTGCGCCGGGTTCGGGGCGGTTGGTGGGTAGAAGCCACAGACGACCCGGGGATCTCCCGGGCCACCTACCGGGCCTTCGTGGATATCGGCCGCTTTGTGCCCACCCGCCTGGTGGCCAAGGGCGCCAAGCGCAAGGCCGCTGAGATGATCGCCCGGGTCCGTCAGGTCGCCGGCGAGCTGCACGCCGCCCGGTAGCCCAGAAAAAATAAACCGTGCTTACCCCTCTCTCACGAGGCGCGCCACCGTATCAGCGATCTCCTCCACCTGGTCCAGAGTCACGTGCGTAAACCACTTGTTCTGCGGATAGAGCATGACGTTGGGTCCCTGCTCGCACTGCCCCTGGCAAAGACTGTTGGACACCCGCACCTGGGTTTTTGAGATGCCGCGGGCCAGCACGGCCTCCTTGAGCCTGGCCTTGATCTCCGGGCTGCCGCCGTCCGCACAGGAGTTCCGCGTCCCGTGCCGATCATTCACACACACAAACACCTGACACTGAAATGGTGCTTCCTTCATCTTTCGTTCCTTTCGCCGGGCTCAGAACACCTGCCAGGTGAGATCGACGCCCACCAACAACATGATAACGCCCAGCGTGCCAAGCATGATGCGCCACCCCAAATCACCAATGGCGCTGGCGATGAAACCCGCCCGATCGCTGTCCATGACCCAGTGCCAATTGAGCAGCGCCGCCAGCGCCGTCGCGCTGCCCAATACCATCAGGACGTAGCCCACCGGGATTCCTCCTACGGTCCAACCGACCGACACCGGATGATACCACTCGGCCCGCTGATTGCCAGACGGCCTCGGGGGCTGTGATATGATCGGGATTCTCGGCTTTGATATGGAGGACGATCATGAATGCTCGGATTGGCTGGCGGACGCTCGGCGCCCTCACCTTCGCCGCGGCCCTCGTCGCCGCAGCCTGTGGAGGGAACACCATTGGATCCCAGGACGACGACGCGGGCCCGGGGCCGGACGGGGACGTGCATCCCGACAGCGAGCCACCGCCAGACGGCGGCGTGCTCCCACAGTGCCCGGCGGCGGCGGTTTCGGACAACCTTTGCATCGATTGCTTCAACCCCGAGTTCCTCGGAGCCTTTTTCGACGGGCTGGGGTGTTACGAGCTGTGGGGATGTGAGTGTGACGACGGAGGCAGCGGCGATTGCGGCCTGGCCTTCGCGAGCCTGGCCGAGTGTGAGGCGGCGCAAGCCCCCTGCGCGGCGGTGACCTGCGTGGACACCGGGGGCGAATGGTTCCCCTCCCAGCCCTGCGGGCCCTGCGGGGACTACTACTGCGGCACGCCCTCTCTACTGGCCTGCTGCGATGCCGGCTGCAACTGTGGCCCGGGACGGAACTTTGTCCCCGGCCTGGGCTGCGCGGACTCCGCCGCCTGCCAACCCATGGAGGCGTGCCTGGCCACGGCGGGCTCCTGGCACCCGGAGTCCGACTGCATCTGCGGGTTCACCTGCGGCCAGGCCAACGACTGTCGCGCCTGCGTGGACTCCTGCGACTGCGGCCCCTTCCGAAACTTCGATCCCGTGGCCGGCTGCGTGCCCGACCCGACGGGCTGTGGTGCGGCCGACGAGCAGGGGCTCTGTGAGGCCAGCGCGGGCACGTGGTACGACACCGGCAACGGCTGTGGTCACTACACCTGCGGCCAACCGAACCTGATGGACCCCTGCGTGATGCCCGGCTGCGACTGCGGTCCCTATGGCAACTTCGACTCCACGGAGGGCTGCGTGTGGGACGACGCGTGCATCCTCCGCGAGTCCGGAGAGCCCTGTACAAGCATGTCGAGCTGCCGCCCGGGCCTGGTGTGCTGCAACGGCTGTGGTATGCCGCCGGGTTGCCCCACCTGCCAACCACCCTGTTGCGAAGACAGTCCCATGTGCGAGGCCAACGGCTGCGTGATGCCCGGGCCCTGAGCCTACGTAACGATGCCGCGCTCCCGGAGCTCTGCCAGCTCCGCGTCGGCCACGCCGATCTCAGCAAAGACCGATTCGTTGTGCTCGCCGTAGGCCGGCGGCAGAGACAGCGTATTGCCGGTCTCTTGGAGGTGACGTGTGTCCACGGCGGGAGGCGCCAGGTGCACCTGCTCACCGCCCGGGAGCGTGGTGGTGGGCATGGTCTTGCGCAGAAATGGCAGGGCCGCCACTTCCTCGAGGGTATTTATGGGGGCGTGAACAATGCCGCCGGCTGCAAAAAGCTCGGACATCTCGGCGGTGGTGCGCTGCTTGGTGAGGGCGCCGATCGCGAGATGGATGGACTCCCGCTCGGTCTGACGACCGGCATTGGTGGCGAGCTCAGGCCGCGCCAGGGTGCCGAAGCCGTCCACCCGCGTGAGGGACTCCCACTGCCGATCGTTGCCCACGGCGAGGTAGATGCTGCCGTCCCGGGTCGGGTAGGCGTTCACAGGCACAAACTCCCGGTGCTCATTGCCGTTGCGCGTGAACTGCCCGGCCGAGCCACCGAGCTCCAGCAACGGCAGGTAGGTCACCAGCCAGGAGGCCGCGGCCTGGGCCATGGAGATGTCGATGCGACGCCCCTCCCCGGTTTCGGCGCGGTCGGTCAGGGCGAGCAGCACCTGGTTCAAGGCCTCGTCGCCCGCCTTGAGGTCGGCGATGGGCACCCCACAGAGCATGGGCATGCCACCGGCGTTTCCCGTGACGTGCATGTACCCCATCATGGCCTGGAGCGCCGGGTCGTAGCCCGGGAAGCCGGGATAGTCCGGTCCCAGGGCAGAGATGCCCACCCAGATGAGATCCTCGCGGAACCCACGCAGGGTGTCGTAGTCGATGCCGAGCTTTTTGTAGCGACCCGGCAGCGTGTTCACCAGAAACACGTCTACGGGCAGCTCGCGAATCAGCCGCCCCAGGAGCGCCTGACCTTCGGGCTCCTTGAGGTTGACGGTGATGGCCTCCTTGCCGGCATTGGGCGGGAAGAAGTAGGAGCATCGATCCGGCCCGGCCACGGGATGCCCCACATACCGATTGGGATCCCCGGGGGTCTGCTGTCCGGGAAAGGGTGTGGACTCCACGCGAATGACACGCCAGCCGAGGTGGACCATGCGCTGGGTGGCATAGGGCAACGTCAGGGCCTGCTCCAAGGCAAGGATGGTCTTGGGCTTCATGGGCGCCTACGCCTCTTTCAACGCAAAGAGGACTTTCTCCGGGGTGAAGGGCAGCGCCGTGAGCCGCTTGCCCGTGGCGTTCTGAATGGCGTTGGCCACGGCCGGGGCGACGCAGATGGCCGGAGCCTCTCCAATGCCTTTGGCGCCGTAGGGCCCGGCGGGGTCTTCGGTCTCCACGTAGTGGGTGACGATCTCGGGCATCTCCGGGGCGGTCATGATGTGGTAGTTGGTGAAGTTGGGATTGAGCACCAAGCCGGCCTGGATCTTGAGATCCTCGCTGAGGCAGTAGCCAAGGCCGAGGGCGATCCCCCCGTGCACCTGCCCCTCGATGAGCAGCGGGTTGATGACCTTGCCCACGTCGTGTACTGCCACGAGCTTGGTGACTCGCACCATGCCGGTCTCCGTGTCCACCTCCACCTCGGCCACGTGGGTCGCAAAAGCGTAACAAGGCGACACGTTGCCCTTGAACTCCCGGTCCTGCATCACCGAGTCGGGCTCGTAGTAAAAATTCGTGATGATGACATCGTTTTTGGTGGAGAAGTGTAGCGACCGAAGGAACCTCGCCAGGGGTGAGATCACTTCTCCGGAGTCGGAGTCCACGATGGCGCCGTCGTCCAGCCCCAGCTTCCGATCCCCGGTCTTCAGCCGAGCGGCGGCCTCGTCGAGGATCTTCTCCCGGGCCCGGATGGCCGCCCCCCGGGCAGAGTTCCCGGCCACGAAGGTGGTGCGGCTGGCGTGCACCCCCACATCCCAGGGCGTGACGTCGGTGTCGTTGTTCACCACCCGCACATCGCCGATCTGCAACCCCAGCTCGGTGGCGACAATCTGCGCGATGACCGTCTCAGAGCCCTGGCCGATCTCGCTGGACCCCGTGAGCACTGTGGCCTTGCCGAAGTCGTCGAGCTTGATGACCGTGCCACAACCGTCGGAACGATAAATCTTGGCCCCGCCCCCCACGTGCACCATGGACGCCATGCCGATGCCGCGGCGCACTTTTTGATCGGCCGGTTGTGCGGCATTGGCCAACCGCTGCTCACTGTAGCCGCTGAGCTCCGCGCTCTTTTCGAGGCACTCGCGTAGGCCGCAGGTGACCAGCTCCATGCCCTGCCCCGTGATCTCGCCCGGCTCCTGGGCGTTCTTGAGGCGGAAGGCCACGGGATCGAGGCCCAGCTCGTCGGCGAGTCGGTCCATGTGCTGCTCGACACCAAAGGTGGCCTGAGGGTTGCCATAGCCCCGGAAAGAACCCGAATACGGGTTGTTGGTGTATACGACCAGGGTCTTGTAGCTGACGTGCGGCACGCGATACAGCGACGAGATGGTCTGCATGATCACAAAGGGTGTGGTGGCGCCCCAGGACGTTCGCCCTCCGTTGTCGTGCAGCATGCGCGCCTCCCGGAAGGTCAGCGTGCCGTCCTTTTTGGCGCCCGTGCGCAGATAGAACTCCGTGGGCTGCCGCGTCGGGGACGACACGAACTCTTCCTCCCGCGTATACACCAACCGTACGGGCCGGTTGGTCTTGCGGGCCAACCACACGCAGATGGGCTCGTATGGGTAGATGTCCAGCTTGGATCCAAAGCCCCCGCCGATGACGGGCTGAATCACGCGAATCTTCTCGGGAGCCACACCCACGATGGCGCCCAGATCCCGCCGATAGCTGAAGGGCACCTGGGTCTGGGAGATGAGCGTCAGGTCACCGCTCACGCTGAAGTGGGCGATGATCCCGCACACCCCCAGGCAGCAGTGCGTGACGTAGTGCAGGTCAAAGGTGTTTTCGACGATGACATCCGCGGCGGCGATGCCCGCCTGGAGGTCCCCGTGGTGGTAGTCGTACGTAAATCGGATGTTGTCCGGGCAGTCGGGGAACATCACCGGCGCGCCGTCGGCCAGCGCCTCGGCCACGGTAAAGATCTGCGGCAGGTCCTCGTACTCCACCCGGATTCGCTTCACCGCCTCGGCGGCGATCTCCACCGTGTCCGCGGCCACCGCCGCGATCTCGTCCCGGATACAGGTGACGGTGTCACCCTTCAACGGGGTGTTGTCCCGCCCATGTCCGAAGGGCACATTGTCGATGTCCGCCGCCGTGATCACCGCCCGCACTCCGGGGTACGCTTTGGCCGCCGAGGTGTCGATGGATTTGATCCGTGCATGCACCCGATCCGTTCGCAGGATCTTCGCGTGCAGCATGCCCGGCAGCTCATGGTCCTGCACATACCGGGCCTCACCCGCCGCCTTGGGCGGCGCGTCCAGCTTCGGCACACCCTTGCCAATCCAGTTGCTCATGGTGACTTCCTCGCTGCGGACGCGTCGGCAGCGGGCCCGTTTGCTGCCGACAAAATTGCCTCGACGATCTTCACATAGCCCGTGCACCGGCACAGGTTGCCCTCGACGGCGCGCGCGGCGAACTCCGGCGTCACCTCAGTGGACTGCTGCAGCACCCACCAGGCCTGGAGGATCATGCCCGGGGTGCAAAAGCCACACTGGATGGCACCATGGGCCACGAAGGCCTCCTGCACCCGGTCCAGCGATCCGTTCCGTGAGAGGCCCTCGATGGTCACGACGTCCCGGCCGTGGCACTGGACCGCGAGCTGCAGGCAGCTGTTCACGGTGACGCCATCGAGCACCACGGTACAGGTGCCACACTCGCCCTCACCGCAGCCGAGCTTGGTGCCCAACAAACCCACGTGCTCCCGGATCACATGCATGAGCGATGTGAGGGGCTTGACCACGGCCGTGACCGCTGCGCCATTCAGGGTGAAATTGATGGAGCGAACATCTTCGCCACTGGCTGCGGTCCGCGAGGCCGCGGCCGCAGCATGGCCCTTGCCACAGCACTGTCCCCCGTCCGCAAAGGCCGGCCAGATGGACACGGGCTCCGCATCTTGGGGGGCGGTGAGCCGCCGCACCGCGCGCCGGGTCAGCACCTCGGTGAGCTCCAGGCGGTACGCGGCGCTGCCCCGGATGTCGTCAATGGGCTGAACTTCGGCTCGGGCCTGGCGGCCCGCCGCCTCGAGCAGCTCCTCGGTGACGATCTGTCCCTCGAGCACCGCGGCGGTCTTGCCGCCCAGCAGCGGTGTCGGCGCCAGGGCGCTGAAGACCACCCGCACGTCCGACAGACCACCCCGCCCGTCCACCACCGCGCCCACGCCCACGGCCAGCACCGCGCACTCCATGGAGGGGCGCCGGCCGAATTTTTCGTTCGCGTAGCAAAAGCCCGCGGGCGGCACGTCCACGTGAATCTTCGTGAGCAGCTCCGTCGGCTCTCGCACGCTCTGTCCCGGGCCCGTGAAGTAGTCAGCCAGGGCCACCTCGCGGGTGGCGACGCGATCGCCATCGGCGCGCGCCAGCTCCACGGTGGCTCCCAGCGCGAGCAGCGGGTTGAGCATGTCGCCGCCCGGGGAGGCGTTACCGATGTTGCCGCCAATGGTGGCCATGTTGCGGATCTGCGGCCCGGCGATCTTGCCCGCCACCGACGACAGCGCGGGAAGCGTTTGCCGGAGCGACTCCGAAAAGAGCAGCCTGCCGAAGGTGACCGCCGCCCCGATGGTGACCCGGTCCGCACCCACATCCAGGTCCCCGAGCCCGGTGATGCGTTGCACGCTCACCAGCACCGCCGGCGGGTCGGACGCCCCCGTGTTCAAGTTGACCACCACGTCCGTGCCCCCGGCCACCAGACGCGCCGCCGCGCCGTGCTCGGCGAGCACCCGTACGGCCTCTTCCACGGTGGTCGGCTCATAGTACTTCGTCATCAAAGAGCTCCTAAAACGACAGCGGCTCCCGATAGTCGCCGTAGACCGATTTCAAGACCCCGGTGATCTCGCCCACGGTGGCCATGGCCTTGACGGCCTCGATGGTGGCGGGCATCACGTTGTCCCCCTTTTCGGCCGCTGCTTGTAATGCGGCGAGGGACGACTGCACCACGGTGGCGTCCCGCTCGGCCCGCACCCGGGCCAGCTTGGCGATCTGCCGCGCGGTGTCCTCATCGTCTGCCGGGTGGTAGGACACCTCGTGGTCCTCGGACTCCTCCCGGAAGACGTTCACGCCGACCTTGGGGATGGAGCCATCGAAGATGCCCTTTTCATACTCATAGGCCTGTCGGGCCACCTGGGCCTGGATGGCGCCTTCGCTGATGCCTTTGACGATGCCGCCCTGGGCCTCCACCTCGGCCATGACCCCGCGGATCCGCGTCTCCATGTCGTTAGTGAGGGTTTCGACGTAGTAGCTGCCGCCGAGGGGATCCACGGTGTCGGTGAGCCCCATTTCGTGCATGAGGATCTGCATGGTCCGCAGGGAGATGCGTGCAGCCTTCTCCGTGGGGATGGTGTACGCCTCGTCGTAGCTGCACAGCGCCATGGTCTGGGTGCCCGACAGCGCGCTGATGAGCGCGTAGTAGGCCCCCCGGGCGATGTTGTTCTCCGGCTGTTCGATGGTGAGCCCGCCGCCGCCGCCGCCGGCGATCATGCGCAGCCACATGGACTTGGGGTTCTTGGCCCCGTAGCCCTTGACGATGTCCGCCCAGAGTCGACGCCCGGCCCGGAACTTGGCCACCTGCTCGAACAGGTTGCCGTGGATGTCGAAGTTGAACGACAGCCGCCCGGCAAATTCGTCGATGTCCAGCCCCCGCGCCAGGGAGTGGTCCGTGTACGCCTTGGCGATGAGGAACGCGTAGGCCATCTCCTGTACGGGGTTGGCCCCGGACTCGCGGATGTGGTAGCCGCACACGCTCACGGGACTGTACTTGGGCATGTGCTCGGCGCAGTACTCGATGGTGTCCCCCACCAGCTTCACCGACGGCTCCACCGGGAAGATCCATGTGGAGCGACCCACGAACTCCTTGAGGATGTCATTCTGCGCCGTACCCCGCAGGCTCTGCAGGTCGTAGCCTCGCTTCTCGGCCATGGCCGCGTACATGGCGATCATGGTGGTGGCCGAGCCATTTATGGTCAGGGACACCGTGATCTTGTCCAGGTCCACACCCTCGAAGGCGGTCTCCATGTCCGCCAGGGTGTCCACGGCCATGCCCACGCGTCCCACCTCGCCCGCGGCCATGGGGTCGTCGGAGTCGAGGCCGATCTGTGACGGCAGGTCGAAGGCCACGTTCAGCCCGGTCTGACCGCGCTCAATCAGGTAGTGGAAGCGCTGGTTCGTATCCTCGGCCATGCCAAACCCCGAGTACTGCCGCATGGTCCATGGCCGCGCCCGGTACATGAGCCCATGGATGCCCCGGGTAAAGGGAAATTCTCCCGGCTCCCCGACCGCCAGCCCGGTGGCCGACGCCTGGACGTCTTCGGGCCCGTACACAGGCTTGACCTCGATGCCGCTCTCGAGCACCACCGGCTTGATTTCGCGCTTGCTGGGGCTCATGGGAGCTGCTCCTTGAGGTAGCCCACGATCTGGTCGAAGGGCGTGCCCGTGGGAAAGACACGGCTCACACCCAGCTTCTCCAGTTTGGGCCGGTCTCCGTGGGGGATGTTTCCGCCCACGATCCACAGCTTGTCCTCCAGGCCCGCGGCCTCGATGAGGTCGCGCATGCGCTCGCAGATGGGCAGGTGCGATCCCGAGAGGATGGAGAGGCCGATGGCGTCTACAGCCTCCTGGGCAGCGATGTTCACGATGGCCTCCGGCGATTGCCGGAGCCCGGTGTAGATGACCTCGAAGCCCGCGTCTCGCAGCGCCAGGGCCACCACCTTCACGCCGCGATCGTGACCGTCCAGGCCGGGCTTGGCCAGCAGTACCCGCGGTCTGTGCACTGTCATCATGTTCCCAGCTCCCTGGCGATGATCATCTTCATCATCTCCGACGTGCCGCCCCCGATGAGGGTAAAGCGGATGTCTCGCAAATAGCGTTGAATGGGGTACTCCATGGCGTACCCGTAGGCCGCCATGATGCGCGCGGCCTGGTCACAAACGCGAAACGCCGCTTCGCTGGCGAACATCTTCGCCATGGCGGCCTCCTTGGTGCGCGGCAGGTCCGCCTCGGACAGGCCCGCCGCGTAGTAGGTCATCTGGCGGGCCACCTCCAGCTCCGTGGCCATTTCGGCGAATTTGAATTGGATGGCCTGGTACTTGGAAATGGGCCGCCCGAACTGCACGCGCTCCTTGGCATAGGCCAGTGACTCCTCCAACGCCCCGCGTGCCCCACCCACGGCCATGGCCGCGGTGACGATGCGGATCTCGTCGAGAATGGCCCGCAGGTACCCAAGTGCCTTGCCCGGTTCGCCGAGCACGTGACTCGCCTCCACCCGGCAGTCGTCCAGGGCCACCTCGCTGGTGATGGACGCCCGCACGCCCATCTTGCGGATCGACCGCCCCACCTGCAGCCCCGGATTGTCCCGCTCCACCAGATACGCGCCGATGTCATTGCCCTCGGGATCCCCCACCTTGGCGAACACCGTGAAAAAGTCCGCCACCGGAGCGCTGGTGATCCACATCTTCTGGCCGTTCAACACCCAACCGCCGTCTTTTTCAACGGCCCGGGTGCGCATGCCAAAAAGGTCACTCCCGGCGTTCGGCTCGGTCATGCAGATGGTGCCGATTTTCTCTCCGACCAGCGCCGGACGGAGCAGCCGGTCCTTGAGCGCA
>Ga0180009_10004794_pt1 | contig 14770 bp, 13 predicted proteins | sample OS_PC_MetaG_FD_123537 | JGI IMG/M metagenome (GOLD analysis project Ga0180009, IMG submission 123537) | Groundwater microbial communities from the Aspo Hard Rock Laboratory (HRL) deep subsurface site, Sweden - OS_PC_MetaG | ecosystem: Environmental > Aquatic > Deep subsurface > Groundwater...
TGAGCGAGCCGGGCCGGGGTGGGTGGGCAGTTGCGTACCTCACGGCAAGTGTGGGGAGGCACGGCGAGCGTTCGACCGATCGATTGCATACTTGCTGCCGACCTACCGCACAGGTCGCAATTTTGTTGTAGGGGCCGGTCAGTGACCCGCCCGCGTGGCTTCGCGGTGCAGCGGGCGGGTTTGAAACCCGCCCCTACCAAGAATTGGCGACGCCGCGGCCTCGATGGCCGCTGAGTTGAAAGCGGTGGTCAGTGAATGTCATGCTTCGGCATGCCCGCCCCTACCATCAGCTCACCGCGTCGTCCGTTGCACCGACCCCAATGCACGTCCGAGAGCTCTTGTGCGCCAACCAACTTGGACTAGCATCGGCCGCCCATGCCCGTCCGCGACACCCCTTCCTCCCCCCCCGTCGAACCCCCCCGTATCGTCCGTCTGGCCATGCGCGCCGCGGAGCGTCTTGGATACCAATCGCGCATCGTCGACCCGACGTACGGCTATCTCTTCGAAGTCAGCAACGGTCGGGACAAGCGCTACATCGTCGGCGGCATGTCACCGCTCAACGACGCCGTGGGCGCGAGGATCGCCCAGGACAAGTACTACTCTGCCATGGTGCTGGCCGAGCGGGGATTTCGCGTGACCGACGGCGTGCGCTGCCTGCGCGCTGGGTACTTCAAGTACGAAGACTTCAGCAACCGCTCCGGCTTCCAACCGGGCATCGACCTTGCCAAACGCGCCGGCTACCCGGTCATCGTCAAACCCAACCGCATGGCCCTTGGACGCGATGTCGTGGCGGTTGCCGACGAGTCCGAGCTCGTCGAGGCGGTCAAGACCGTGTGGATGGCCGACTACATTGCCCTTGTGCAACAGGTTGCGCTGGGCGCCGACGTCCGCTTGGACTTTCTCGACGGCGCATTTCTCGCTGGCTACCGACGCCGACCCGTCGTCGTGGTTGGCGATGGTGCAAGCGACATTCGCACCTTGCTGTCGAAGTTGGATCGGAGGTTCGCCGACGACTCGTTCTTCGACCGCCGGCGTGCGGAGACGGTGTGGGACAAGCTGGTGACGGGCCGCGGGTGGACCGAGCGGACGGTGCTCGCTGCCGGCGAGCGTCTCTCCTTCGAGGGGCCCATCCTCAACCTGAACCGTTGGGCCACGGCCGAGGTGCTCGACGACGTCCCCGAACGCTGGCTGCGACACTGCCTGGCGATCGCTGACGTCCTGCGGTTGCGTCACTTTGGCCTCGACCTGCGTGTTCCCGTCGACGGCGATGGTTCGGATTGGATGGACACGGCGCCCGAACGCAGCGTCATCATCGAGGTGAACGCGTCACCGAGTTTGGTGCAGATGCACGAGCTTGGCTACGAGGACAAGGCCATCGGGGGGCAGGCAAGGGTGCTCAAGGCGCTCTTCGAAGGACCACGGTAGTCCGCCCGGGCGCCAATCGGTAGAGCGTTGCTATGCAACGCGGAATCGGTAGAGCGTCGCGATGCGACGCGGAATCGCGCCTCAGAGCTGGGCCATGATCGACTCGGTCACCTCTCCGATCGACTTGGATCCGTCGACCGAGATGACCTTGGGCCCGCCGGCGTTCTTGAAGTGGATGACAGCGGCCATCGTCCCCGTCTCCTCATCGTAATAGATGCCGTGGCGCTTGCCGATCGCGCCTTCGTCCTGGTCGTCGGCGCGGGTCTTGAGCTCGCCCCCGCACACGCGACAAACCAGCTTGCCATCCTTCTCTACGGGCTTGATGGCGTCGAACGCGATGTGGTTGGGGTGGTTGTTGTCGTTGACACACAACCGGCGACCCATGATGCGTTCTTTCGCGATCTCACGATCGAGCTCGATCTCGATCACGTAGTCGAGTGCGATCCCGGCCTTCTCGAGATTCTCCGCCAGGCTGATCGCCTGCGCCTTGGAGCGCGGGAAGCCGTCGAGCAACCAGCCGTCCTTGCAGTCGTCCTTCTGGAGCCGCGCGATCATCATGGGAATGGTGAGCTCGTCGGGTACCAGGTCGCCGCGATCGATGTATTCCTTGGCCTTCTTGCCAAGCTCGGTGCCACCACCGATGTGCTCACGGAAGATGGCGCCGGACTCGATGTGCGGCACCTTGTACTTCTTCTGGACGATCGCCCCCTGCGTGCCCTTGCCACTACCATTCGGCCCGAAGATCAAAATGTTCATTCCCATGACTTCACTCCAAGTGACGTTGGATTCGGCAGGTCCCCTGCCGTAGGCGCGCCGCATTGTGCTCGCCGCAGGCCAAGAGGGAAACCCCAACCCGACGCTGGCTCCTGCTTTCGTGCGACCGACGTGAGGTATTCGTGAATTCGCAGGTTGGACCCGTGTAACCATCGCTACGCGATAGCCACTTGTTCACGAAATGGGGCCCTGGGCAGGATGCGCAGGATGGCCTCTACGGCGCGCAAATGTTGAAGGGATAGCCGACGTCGATGCAGTTCCATCCAGAGCCGCAATCGGCTTTCGTGCCGCACACGACCAAGCTGTTTTCCGCGCACTGCCCGGCGCATGTTGGTTGATCGGGGCTGTACCCGTAGCAGCATTCCATGCGAGGTCCGCAATCGCCCTTTTTGTGACACGGAGCGCCATCCACGACAGCGGGCTTGTCCAACGGCGACGCTGCACCTTCGAAGACCGCCTTGACCTGTGGAGCAGCGCTCTGCCCTGCAGGCCAGTTCGCGTGGAGCTTGTGGCTCCTATCGGTCCAGAAGAACATGGCCTCCAGGCTCGTTCCCCGCTCGAACCTCATCACCAAACTCACGAGGCCTTTGTCGCGGAAGGTCATCGCGTTGCCACCTTCCCCGCCCTTCGTAATCGACACCCCCACGGGACTGCCTCCGTGGTCGTTCTTGCCGCGACAGGATATGCGAAGCCACTCGCGCACCATCTTCGTTTCGCACCCGAGGGCGGAAGACCCTTTGACCACGACCTCTTCCTTCACGGCGTTCCACTCTCCCGCGGTCGGGAGGTTCGCGTGCGGGGCGCTGCTGCCCGCCCCGTTCGGTTGAACGGTTGCTGCCGAGCTCGATGGGGGTGCCGTTGCCGGCGGTGGTGCGCGTACCGATCCAGACTGTGCCGATTCACTGCGAGCCGCGGGCTCTTGCTTGCATCCGAGCAGCCCGAGGAAGACGAGTCCCACGATCCAGCGCGCATTCGAGCGTGCACCTCGACCCATGAACCCATCGTCGCCGTGGTTGGTCGATCGCGTCAACTCGATTGGGATCGAGCGGATGACCTTCGCCATGGTCGCAGCTAGTATCCAGGGGACATGGCCAAGTACACGTTCCGCAGTCTGTTGCCCGAAGAAGACTTCTTCTCGCCAGCGAATGACCACATCGACCTCGCGTTCATCGACCGATACGCACCCGTCATCGAGCTGGTTTCCAAGTACTTCCGGCCGAGTTATCACGGATTGGAGAACGTGCCTCGCGAGGGCGGGGCGCTGCTGGTGGGCAATCATGGCGTGATTGGCTTCGATGGGTTCTTCATCATTCTCGCCATCTACCGAGCGACCGGCCGTCTCCCCCGCGGTCTGGGGGACTACCACCTATTCATGGAGCCCCTGTCCCGGCGATTCTGGACCAAGGCCGGGGCCCTCGTCGGCAAGCCCGAGGTGGCGCTCTCCTATCTGCAGGCCGGCAACCTGGTGAACGTGTACCCCGGTGGAGCACGTGACGCGATGAAGGGATCCGACGCTCGCTACCATCTGCATTGGGATCGCAGCTTCGGCTTCGTCCGGCTCGCCATGCGCGCGAATGTGCCAGTCCTGCTTCACATGGGCGTCGGCACCGACGATACCTACCGAATCCTGGGCAAGATGAATTGGACAGGGAGAGTGTTGGGTCATCCCAAGTACTCGCTGCCGCTGTACCTGGGGTGGGGACTGCTGCCGCGTCCGGTGAAGTTCGACTACTACCTATCCGAGCCCATCGAGCTCGAGGGAGGTCCGGAAGCGGTGGAGGACGAAGCGATCGTGAAGCGCAATCACCAGATGCTGTGGGATCGCGGACACGACATGCTTCGCGCGGGCCTCGCCAAGCGCAAGTCGATCTGGACCGGGTAGCCTCCTACGCCTCCGTCTTGATCCACATCGCGCTCTGCTTGCTCTCGTACGCGATCTCCCCTTCGTGGCGGAACTCAAACTCGTACGTGATGAACACTCGCTCGCCCATCAACCGGGCCCGTACTTCCTTGCACGAGCACATCACCGGCGTGCCCGGCGCCACCATCTTTCGGAACACCGCCTTGTGGACATGCGTTCCGTACCCCGTCCACCCGTCGCCGTGCCTCAATCCGTGCATGTAGAATACCTGCACGAACCCGAGCATACCCGTGACGTGCACCATCGCCGCCCCCGAAACGTGGCGAGGATGTTTCACCGGGTGGACCCGCTGCGCGTCCGTGAATGGGATCGAGACGTCCGTCGGCATCCGACACACCAGCTCGCGCGAAGCTTGATCGTAGCGCTCGATGCGATCGAGCAGAAGCACGCTCGGCTCGTAGGGAAGATCGTCGAGAAAGTCTTGATCGAACGAGTAGGGACAATCCATGGGCCCGGGTTCTATCGTAGGGTCGGCCGGATCGCCAATCCGAGGCAACTCGTCCCCATCGCCATTTCGAGGACGTAGGCTAGAATCTGTCTGCCTGGCGACGATCGGTAGCCGGTGCCTACGGCGCCGGTCTGAATCGCCCGACCGCGCCGCATAGCGCCGCGCTACCGATGAACGGCCGATCCCGCTTCACCGCGTCGCCATTTGCGCCGAGTGCTATCGATCCACCGGCGGGAATGCTATGCCGCCGCTGTGCACGCGCGCCCAGAGGAATTGTGAACACCTCCCCCGACCACAGGCCCTCCCAGTTCCCTCGTTTACGGATCAAGCCCGAACGGGCGAACCCGAATGCGCTGCGCCTTGCCGTTGAGAAGGTGCGTGCGGAAAAGCTGCTGGAAGCCGTCCTCGAGGTCGTGCCCGGCTTTGCCATGGTGCTCAATGAGCAACGGCAAATCGTCGCCGCCAACCAGCGCACGATCGAAGCGGCCGGAGCTCGCTCGTTCGACGAATTCGCCGGCCCGCGACCTGGCGACATGCTCGGTTGCAGGAACGCCTCAGAATCCAACGACGGATGCGGAAGCTCGCCGGCCTGCCTCTTCTGCGGCGCCGTCCAAGCGGTCATCCACAGCCAGGCAACGCGCTCGAAGCAAACAAGGGAGTGCCGGCTCCCCCTGGCCGACGGACGTGGTGGCGCGTTCGATGCCGAAGTCGTCGCTTCCCCCGCCGTCATCGATGGTACGCAGTTCACCATCGTCGCCATGCGCGACATCAGCGCAGAAAAGCGGCGACGCGTGCTCGAACGCGTCTTCTTTCACGACATCCTCAATACCGCCGGCGGTATGCGCGGACTCGTCTCCGTGCTGCTCGACGAACACTCCCAAGAAACCTCCGACGAGTACATTGCTTTGCTCGACGAGCTCTGCGATCGACTCGTCGAGGTGATCAACCAACAGCGGGAGTTGGTCGCTGCGGAGTCCGGTGAGCTCAGCACTCACCCGATGTTCGTTTCCGTGGCCAGCCTCTTGAAGACCGTTCGCGATCTGTACAAGCGGCATGACGTTGGCGACGGTCGGTTGGTCGTGGTTGGAGAGGCCCCCGACGTCGATGTGGTGACGGACGTGAACCTGGCGCGTCGCGTGCTCGAAAACATGGTCAAGAATGCGCTGGAAGCGACTCGTCCCGGGGCGACGGTCACACTCGATGCGCAAGATCTTGGCGAAGAGGTTGCGATTCGGGTTCACAACCCGGGCGTTATTCCCGAAGAGACGCGCCACCAGATTTTTCAGCGTTCCTTCAGCACCAAAGGTCCCGATCGGGGTATCGGCACGTACAGCATGCGGTTGTTGGGCGAAGGCTATCTTGGCGGCGAAGTGGCGTTCACCACGAATGAGGAGAAGGGCACTACCTTCGTGTTCCTTCTCCCGAAAGCGTGGAAGGGTCGCGGTTCAGACGAGACTTGGTGAATCCACCCTGGTGCTGACTACCGACCCGCCTCTTCCGCCTTGCGCGCCCGGCGATGCTCCCACCGTGGGTCGTCCTCTACGACCCAATCGAACAGCGATGCAATGTCGGTGGCCACCGCCCCTCCATAGGTGTGCCCCTGCCCCTTGCTGAACACCACCTGGGCTTCCACTCCCTGTTTGGACAAACCGCGAATGGCCGTGGCTGAGCGTTGGTTGCATACCCACTGCCCGCACGCGAACAGGATCCGCTTGCCTCCCCCCTCCGCAAAGCTCTTGGCATTCGCCGCATACCACGCCCGATTGCCGCCCTCGATCAGCACCGCAAGCGGATAGCGATCGGGACGGCGCACCATGATCGACGCGCCCATGATCGCCCCCTGCGAGAACCCCGTGAACAAGAGCGGTCCGTCATCCACATGATCCGGATACTGCGCACGCAATGCGTCGACTGCAGCATCAATCTCCTTTTCGAGATGCTTGTTCGACACATACTCATACCGAAGGTCCATACGCGATGGTGAGTCGCCTCGGGCCACCCCCCGCGGACAGAGGACGAAGGCGTCATCGGCGACGATGTCCCGCCAGACCTGGCACTGCCACTCAGGTGTGTCGTAGTTTCCATGGGTCGCGAGCACGATCGGCCGCTTGTCCCGCGCTCCCAGCGGAAGTGAGACCACTGCGTCTCCGTGGTCAGCAACCTCGAGAAAGACGAATGGATCTGGGCTCTCGAGGGCGGGCGGGCGTGGATCGGGGGGCGTCGTTTCCACGGGTGACAAGGGCGCAGATGCGTTCGGTTCGGCGACTCCAGTCGACGCGGGAGGGGCCGCGGAGAGCGCAGGCGTGGGCTCTGGGACCGAGGATGGGGGCGAGGCCGGCTGGCATGCCGTCGCCGTGGCGAAAAGGGCGATGCTTACGAGCAACTGGCCCTGTGTACGATGAACCTTCTCCCCCCGCGGCATCGATCAGCGATCCTCGGCCCTTCGAACGGAATACACCCCTTTGCCCTCGGCGATGACCTCGTCCGGCCGGGCTTCGGGCACGATGCGAATGCTGGCCACGCCGACTCGACCCCCCGCGCGCAGTACATCTCCAATGGCCAGCAATCGTTCCAGCGGTCCGGGGCGCAGGTAGTCGACCCGCAGGTCGATGGTGGAGACCCGGTCCTCGTCGCCGATTGCCGTCCAAACGGCAGCGCCTCCACAGGTGTCAGCGAGCGCCGAGATCACACCACCATGCAGAGCGGGCCGCGCGGGATCGCCGATGAGCGCCTTTCGGAAGGGGAGCGCGAGAACCGCGTGGCCGTCGGCCAGCTCCACAACCTCCAGCCCGAGCACCTGGTTGAACGGGATGAGCTCGACCATGATCTTTCGGACGAGCGCGAGATGCTCCTGCAGCTCCTTGTCGGTTCGTTCCATGCCAGCCAACCTACCACCAATCCCAGCGATCAGAGTTTGGTCGGTTCGAGCCGCTTGACCATGGTGACGCCGGTGAAGCCGTAGATCGCGGACAAGACCGGGTTGATCAGGTTCAGAAAGCAGAAGGGGACGTACGTCCACGGTTCGAGGCCGAGCGTGGCGATCATGAAGGCGCCGCACGTGTTCCAGGGAATGAGCGCCGACGTGAGCGTGCCGGAGTCCTCGAGCGCCCGGGACAGGTTGATCGCTGCCAAGCCCCGCTTCTCGTAGGCGGATCGAAACATTCGGCCGGGTACCACGATCGCCAAGTACTGATCCGATGCGAGCACGTTCATACCGATACAGGTGCACAACGTGGCCGTGACCAATCCACCCGTACCCCGAGCCAGCCGAAGTATGCCGTTGGCGATGGCCGCGAGCATGCCCGAACGCTCCATCACACCGCCAAAGCTGAGCGCGCACATGATCAGCGCGACCGTCGAGAACATGGACGAAAGACCGCCACGCGATAGGAGGTCGTCAACCAGCGGGTGGCCGGTGGCGGACTTCACGCCGGCGTAGGAAACGGAGAGCAGCTGGCCGAAGGATTGGCGCTGCACCACCGCCGCCAAGAGCGCACCCACCCCGTATCCGCCCATGAGCGCCGGCAACGCGGGCACCTTCCACACCACCATGGCGATGATCAGAAGGGGGGGAAGCAGCAGCAACGGACTGACCGTGTAGCCCTTTTCCAGGGCCCCCAGGATGACGTCGATCTGGGATGTGTCGAGGCTGCCCCCATGGCTCCGACCAAGAATCGCGTACAGCACCAACGCCAGAAGCAGGCTCGGCACCGTCGTGTACAACATGTGACGGATGTGCTCGAAGAGATTGGCCCCCGCCATCGCGGGCGCCAGGTTCGTCGTATCGCTCAGAGGCGACAGCTTGTCCCCAAAGTACGCACCGGAGATGATCGCGCCCGCGATCATCGGCTTCGGTATGCCGAGTCCTTCGCCCACCCCCATCAACGCGATGCCCACCGTCGCCGCTGTGGACCAGGACGACCCCGTCGCCAGCGAAACCACACAGCAGATGAGACACGAAGCCACCAGGAAGATCGAAGGAGTTAGGAGCTTGAGCCCGTAGTAGATCATGCTCGGGACGATGCCCGCCTGGATCCACGACCCCACCAACAGGCCAATGACGAGCAAGATGAGACAGGCGCGAAGGGCGAGGGAAATGCCCTTGACCATGCCCTCCTCGATGTCTTTCCAGGTGTGCCCGAGCGTGAGCGACACGGCGCTCGCTACCACCGTGGCGAAGATCAACGGTACGTGCGTCGTAAGCTCGAACTTGGCGTAATGCACGATCGCCAGCCAAAGCGTGCCTACCAAGAAGGCGACCGGAAGCAGAGCTTTCCAAAGCGGCGGCAGCTTGGATTCGGTTGGCTGTTCGTTCAAGTCTTTCACCAGGTTCTTGGATGCACGGTCCGGCGACCGTCACACACGCCTTCGAACTGTCCGGCAACGCGTTCCGAAATTGCGGCGGCAGTCTATCCTGAGCAAACGGCTCAAACCAAGGACGCGTCTCGCGACCGTCCCGAATCCACGCTCGATTCAGCGCTACAATTGCGTCCGCACGGACGGTTTCCTATGTTGTTGCCGCGTTTCGGCCTGTAAACGACCCTGCGCCCACGAGACACGATGATGAAAAGACGCACCAGGAAAGCAGACGTGGTTGGATTCGCGTTGATCGCGGCCGTGGCGATCGGCCTGACCACGAGCGCACGCGGGGAAAACGTCGGTTCTGCTGCACCAGACTCCGCGGCGCCTGCCCTCGCCCAACCCGAATCACCTCGCTACGACGATTGGTTCACCGACGCCGCCATGCGCGTCGATCTGTTCCACACGGGGATTGCGTCCGAGAACGTCTACAGCCTCGACGATATCGTGCGAGAGCCGAGTTGGCCCGGAACCCGCCGGTACCTGATCGATCCCTTCGACTACGGCACCTATCGATTCCGAGTGATGGACGCCGCTTCGTCGCGCGAGATCTTTCGGATGGGGTATTCCACCCTTTTCGAGGAATGGACCGGCACCGACGAGGCCGTGCAAGGAATTCGGCGCTCGATGAGCGAATCGGTGAGGTTCCCCTGGCCCAAGAAGCCTGTGAGCTTGGCGATCGACCGGCGCCAACGCGACGGAAAGTTCCAGCACGTCTACACGCTGGCGATCGATCCCGCTTCGCATCAGATCAACCGTGCTCAGCGGTACGGCGAATTCGAAGTCGTCGAGCTGGTCGAGGGTCCCCCGCCGGACCGGGCGCTGGACGTCGTCATTCTGCCCGAGGGCTACACCCGACAGGACGCTGAAAAGTTGAAGGCGGACTTCGAGCGATTCGCCGATCGGCTGGTCAACCTCGAGCCGTTCAAGTCGAACCGGGCGCGGCTGCACGTTCGTGGCGTGATGGCCTACTCCCGAGAATCGGGGGTGACCGAACCCCGCAAAGGCGTTTTCAAGGACACGCTGCTCGGCGCCGCCTTCAACACCTTCGACTCACCTCGCTACCTCACCCTCCTGCATACCAAGGTGATGCGAGAGGTCGCATCCCTCGCCCCCTATGACAACGTCTTCGTCATGGTCAACACCTCGCGCTATGGCGGAGGTGGCGTCTACAACCAGTGGAGCGTGTTCACGTCGGACAACGAGTACGACGACTACGTCATGCTGCACGAGTTCGGACACCACATGGGGGGACTCGGCGACGAGTATTACAACTCGGCCATGACGATGGACGAAGACGCGCTGTACCCGCCGGGTACGGAACCCTGGGAGCCCAACATCACGGCCTTCCTTGGCAACGAGCGCAAGAACATCAAGTGGAACTCCATGATTGCGGCGCAGACCCCGGTCCCCACCCCGGAATCGGAGCAATTTGCATCGACGGTCGGGCTCTTCGAAGGTGCGGGCTACAAGGCCAAGGGACTCTATCGCCCGCAGGAAGACTGCAAGATGTTCCACAAAGGCCTCGTGCCGTTCTGTGCGGTCTGCACCAAGAGCCTCGAAGCCATGATGCACTACTACACCGGTGAGGAGCTGACGCGATGACCCAGCGACAATCCGTGACTGCCCTACCGTCCGTGCCTGGCGATCGCCCCGTCTACCCTCCGGCAGCGTGCGCCGGAAAGGCCGTTCGCCAGCTCCGGGTGGCACGGCCAAGCAAGCCTCTGAGCTCCTGCAAGCGTCTGCTTGGCCGTGGGATGCGAAGGGCTGCTCACTCGATGAAACACGGCCAAGCGGGTACTTCGCGACGTCTCCACGTGCCACCCGTTTTGGGGTGCTCGCTCCTAGCTGGCGTCTTGGCTCTGTCCCTCACGCTCGGTTGCGACAAACCCACGTGGCGTGGATACGATCCATCCGGCTCCGCGTCGGCCTCCGCGTCTGCCGCAACGGCCTCCTCCCCCGTCGACAAGGAACACCCCGCTCCGTCCGATCCCACGCTTCCCCTGCACCGGCGCACTTATTCCATCGTCGTCGACGGCGACTTGGTGCACGCCGGGACCACGGCGGGCGTTGTGAGCTGGGACTTCACCGATCGCATGAAGCCCAAGCGTCTGGCGAGCCTGGTCCTGCAAGGCAGCGTGCAGCGGGTCACCAAGCTGCCTGCACCCTCCACGTTGCTCGCCGTGGCAACCGGACCCACGGGTCTTGCCCTGGTGGATGTCGGCTCCGTCAGGAACGGCAAGCTGACGCTCGTCAACCAGCATCCGTGGTCCCCCGAAGCCCGCAGCGGCTGCCATGCCGCCTGGGGGCTTGCTCCCGGTGCGACAGGGGTCGGGTTCTTGGCATGCGGTGGCGGCGGCGTCGCCCGCATGGACTTGTCCGATCCGGCCAACACCACCATCAACGCGCGGGTGTTGGTGGACGGCTACGTGCGCGACGTGGCGATCCTCGACGAAGAAGCGGGACTTCCCAACCCGGCTGCGTCTACGAAGCGAGTGGCCGCTGCCGCGGGCCTGGGCGGCCTGGCGATCGTTGATTTCGGAGGGATCAAACCCAAGTCGTTGGCCCAGATTGACGTCGGTGGGGAAGCGCGGGCGCTGGCGGTGAAGGACGGTCACGCCTATGTCGCCGCGGGCGCGGCCGGCTTGGTCATCGTCGATGTCCGCAAGCCCAAGTCGCCGGCGGTGGTTGGGCGGCTGTTGCCGAAAACCACGGACATGGCCCGGGGCGTCTCGATGTTCGAATCCTACGCGCTGCTCTGCCTCGGCGACTCCGGGCTGGTGGTGGTGGATGTCTCCAATCCGGCCAGCCCTCGGGAGGTCGGTCGATTCGACCCCGAACCAGCGCTCAACCGCGTGACGGTAAGCGGTCAACAGTTGTTCGCGGCCAACGACGCGGACGGCGTCGCTATTCTCGATATCTCCAAGCCTGACAAACCCACCCAGGTGTATCCGCCCCCAACCGAAGCGTCCGATTGAAGTCCGCATCCCCACGGCCAAGCAGGAGCTTGCAGGCGTTCAAAGGCTTGCTTGGCCGTGCCACCCGTTTCTCGACGCCAAGTGGACCAGACGCGCTGCATACCGACGCGTTACCGATTGACCATGTTTCCCGCTTTCGGCGCGCGCTCCTACAAGTGAACCGTCCTTGTTCTTTGCCGTGGATGGCGGTATTTGGCCTGATTCATTATGCGTATCGTCACCGCGCAACAACTCGAACAAGACCCCACCCTGTATGACGAAGCCGTCGAGCTCCTTCACGACGATGGCCTGGTCTGCTTTCCCGGACACCGTCAGTACAGCATCGCCGCATCGCTCATTTCTACCGACGCGGTGATCAAGTTGGTCCAGTCGAAACATCGATCCAGCAAGGCCCCGTCGTTGATCCTGATTCCCGATGTTTCGATGCTCGCGGACGTGGTGGAAGAGGTTCCGGAAGTGGCGAATGCCCTGACCCGCGCGTTCTGGCCCGGACCCCTGACGCTGCTGTTGGCACCCACCTCGGACTTGCCGTCGAAGGTCCGCAAGACCATCGCGACGAAGCCTGCTCGCATCGGCGTGCGCGTGCCCGGCCCCGGTCACCAGTTCGAGATCGTTCGACGGTTCGGTGGCGCCTTGCTCATAAGCAGCGCCAATCTGTCCCACAAGGGTGGGGCCACCTCGGCGTCAAACGTCCGAAAGAACTTCAACCACACCGTCGACTTTATGATCGATGCCGGTGATGTCCCCGAGAAGCAGCCCTCCACCATCGTTGATCTAACGGGGAAAAAACCGCAGATCACGCGCGTTGGTCAGATTGCAGAAGACGCCGTCAACGGGGTACTGCGAAGTGCCGAAGCCTAGGAGTGCGCCGAAAAGGCTCTCCGCCGGCTCCGGGTGGCACGGCCAAGCTAGAGTGCAAACGTGGCCAAGTACCCGCTTGGCCGTGTTTCACCGAGTCGACAGCCCTTCGCCGCCCACGGCCAAGCAGACGCTTGCCGTCCTTTGGCGGTTTGCTTGGCCGTGCCACCCGTTTTGCGGCGCACGCTGCTAGACCAGGCTAGGGCCAGGGGACTTTTTGCAAACCGAGCGTCAAAGCCGCGAGGCAGGCGCCTGACCTACTCCGACTCCCGTACCCCCAGCGCCTTGCACTTTTTGTAGAAGTGACTTCGCTCCAATTCCAGCCCACGCGCGGTGGCGGCCATCTGTCCGCCGAAGTGCGCGAGCGCCTCCTGAACGATCGTGCGCTCAGCCTCCTCGCTCAACACCCGGAACGGCACGCCGGGTCGGAACAAACCACCTGCCGACGCGTTCGGGCCCGAGCCCAGGCAAGTGCGAACGTCCTCCGCCCCGATGGCGTCGTCCGGGGACAGGATGACGAGCCGTTCGATGATGTTGCGCAGCTCTCGGACGTTGCCCGGCCAACTGTGTTGTTGAAGGGCGGCGATGGCTGCCTCGTCGATGCTCGCTCCGGGCCGGTCGTTGGTTCGCGCCGCGATCTCCAAGAAGTGCCGCGCCAGCTCGGGCACGTCCTCCCGCCTCGCTCGCAGGGGCGGGATGACCAGGGGGACGACGTTGAGACGATCGTAGAGGTCGGGCCGGAACGAGCCTTGATTGATGGCGTCCACGAGGTCCCGGTTGGTCGCAGCGACCACGCGAACGTCGACCCGCAGGGTTTCATTGCCACCGACGCGCTCGATTTCCTGTTCCTGGAGAACGCGCAGCAGCTTGGCCTGCATGTCGAGGGGCATGTCTCCGACCTCGTCGAGGAAGAGTGTGCCACCGGAGGCGCGCTCGAACTTGCCTCGCCGCTGTCGGGTGGCGCCGGTGAAGGCTCCTGCTTCATGGCCGAACAACTCGCTCTCGATGAGCTCTTTCGGCACGGCGGCGCAGTTCAGCTTTTCAAGTCGGTTGCGAGCCCGCGGCGAGGCCTGATGGATGGCGCGCGCCACCAGCTCCTTGCCCGTTCCGCGCTCGCCAAGCACCAACACACTTGCCTGGGCCTTGGCCGCCCTGGCCATTTGGTCGCGCAGCACCTGCATCGCCCGCGACGAGCCGACCATGTCGTTGCCCCACCCCGTGGCGCGGCGCAGCTCCCGGGTTTCTTCCTCCGCCTTGACCAATCGCAGGGTGTTCTCGATGACCAGCAGCAGCCGGTCGGTCGACAAAGGCTTCTCCAGAAAGTCGATGGCGCCGAGTCGAGTCGCCCGCACGGCCGCATCGATCGTGGCATGTCCGCTCATCATGATCACCGGCGTGTCGTTGTTCGACTTGCGCAGCCGCTCGAGCAGGCTCACCCCGTCGCCGTCCGGAAGGGCCACATCGAACAGGGCGACGTCATAGCTTCGTTTGGCCAGCCGCTCCTCGGCGACCTGCACCCCGCCCGCTACGTCGACGGCGTAGCCCTCGAGAGAAAGTGTCTTCTGCAAGGTGGTGAGGATCTGAACCTGGTCATCGAGCACGAGCACATGCGCTTTCGCCATGGGCCGAACCTACGGTGGGTTAATGATGGTCGACAAGCAGTATTTCGCTGCTTTTCGAGGGATGGGATAGGTTGCTGTCTGACGCCGCGAGCGCTGCTATGATGCGGGGCTCCATGGACCCTACCCCTGACATGAGTCCTGCGGCCAAAGGTGATCTGGTCAAGACACCACTGGCCCACCTCATCGTCTTCATCGCAGAGCGCAGGCTCAACGGCTCGCTGCTGTTGCACGGTGATGACGGAAGCACGACAACCGTGTACTTCGTGGGTGGTGCGCCGGCGAAAGTGCAAACGAGCTACCCGGGAACCCATCTTGGACGGATCCTGCTGCAGCTTGGCTTCATCGACGACGAAACGCTTCGCACCACGCTGATCGAGAGAGAGCA
>Ga0180009_10004795_pt1 | contig 14766 bp, 17 predicted proteins | sample OS_PC_MetaG_FD_123537 | JGI IMG/M metagenome (GOLD analysis project Ga0180009, IMG submission 123537) | Groundwater microbial communities from the Aspo Hard Rock Laboratory (HRL) deep subsurface site, Sweden - OS_PC_MetaG | ecosystem: Environmental > Aquatic > Deep subsurface > Groundwater...
AAGGACATTTATGAACCATTATGCCGTAAACATTTTATAGAACGTATGCAGAAATCCGGGAGGAAAAGGACATGATCCTGGAATATCTGAGCTGATTTTAGTAATATTGCAAAGTTTTTAACCAACAAACATAGTAGAAATGAAAAAGACCCTTTTGATTGCCTTAATCTTCACCATCATGGCAGGATTCTCTGCAACTGCACAGACTAAATTTGTCATCAAGACCAGCATGGGAGATATCCATGGTATTTTATACGATGAGACACCCGGTCACCGCGACAATTTCATTAAACTGGCCAATGAGGGCTGGTACGACGGATCCAGGTTTCACAGGGTGATCAGAGATTTTATGATACAGGGCGGAGGAAATAAAGATGGTCAGTTAGACCCGGGGTATTCTCTTCCGGCAGAAATCGTTCCTGACAAATTCCATAAAAGGGGAGCGCTGGCAGCTGCCAGAATGGGCGATGAAGTGAATCCCGAAAGAAAGTCTTCAGGATGCCAGTTCTATATTGTCCAGGGTAGAAAATTCGGTGATGAAGAGCTTAATGCCATTGAACAGAGGTTCAATATGAAAATGTCGACCAAACAGCGACAGGCCTATAAAAGTTCCGGTGGTGCACCTCATCTTGATGGCACGTATACCATATTCGGGGAAATCATCAGCGGAATGGATGTTGTTGACAGGATCGCTTCTGTGGAAGTCTTCCAGAACGCCCCCATCGACCCTGTCACTTTCTCTGTGGAAATCATTGAATAACCAACAATTAGCATGAAAGAAAAAATAGCCCGGATTTCTTCGGATATTGAAGCATTCCGGCCTGAGAATGCAGAATCCGTTGAGCAGTTCCGGCTTACTTATCTTAGTAAAAAGGGACTGATCACAGAGCTTTTTAGTGAATTCCGAAATGTTGACCCCGCTGAAAGGAAGGAAGTAGGGAAATTATTGAATGAATTAAAAAACCGGGCGCAGGAACTTCACGATAATTATAAAAACTCTTTTGAGGAGGACAAGCATACCGGTCGGGTCCCTGACGACCTTACCCGCCCGGCTCTCCATGCTCCCCTGGGATCCAGACACCCTGTATCTATTGTCAGGAACAAGATCTCAGAGATTTTTGCCCGCATAGGATTTACCGTTGAGGAAGGTCCGGAGATCGAAAACGACTGGCATAACTTCACTGCCCTGAACTTCCCGCCCGAACACCCCGCCCGCGATATGCAGGATACCTTCTTCATTGAAAAAAATCCTGATATCCTGCTGAGAACCCATACCTCCTCCGTACAGGTAAGGGTGATGGAAAAGAAACAACCCCCGATCCGGAGTATCTTCCCCGGTAGGGTCTTCAGAAATGAAGCCATATCCGCCCGGTCTCACTGTATATTCCATCAGGTGGAAGGACTGTATATCGATAAAGATGTTTCTTTCGCCGATCTGAAACAAACACTGTATTATTTTGCCAGGGAGTTTATGGGCCAGGATACACAGGTACGTTTCAGGCCATCATTCTTTCCCTTCACAGAACCCTCAGCGGAAATGGACGTTTCATGCCAGCTCTGCCATGGCAAAGGCTGTAATGTTTGTAAATACACAGGATGGCTGGAAATCCTGGGCTGTGGGATGGTACATCCCAAAGTTCTTGATTTCTGCGGAATAGATAGCAAAACATATACCGGCTATGCCTTTGGCATCGGTATTGAAAGGACTGCCATGATGATGTATCAGATAAAGGATATCCGAATGTACTATGAGAATGATATCCGTTTCCTGAACCAGTTCACGCCTGCACTTTAAATACGTGCCGGAAGTTATCGTTTACCTCACTTCTTCTATCACGACCTGCGCAGGGATGGATAGATGGCCCTGAACCAGCTTCCATTTTCCGTCTTTCTTGCATAAAACCCCTGTGAAACGGATGCCCTCAAACGACATGGCCTTCTCCTGATAAATAAAATTATAATTCAACTCCTCCGAAAACCACGCAGTATTGCAGGTCTCGTTGACCTTGATGCGCTGATCGGAAATATTGATCAGCGTACTTTCAAACTTACCATGCTGGCTGCGAATCGCCTTTTGAATCTCTTCCCAACCCAGCAATACCTCATCACTGTCGGTGCCAATGAGGAGAATGTCGTCCGCAGGCATCCAGATCTCTTCCATAATGCTGAAATCCTCCTTCTCATTCGCAATGGAATACTTCTCAAGAACCGTTCTTATCTCCGAAATCTCTTTTTCCGGATCCGTAACTGCCGCCGGTTTATCACAAAACTGAAACAGTAAGGCTGTTGCAACGAGCACAAAAACAAGCTTTTTCATAATATCAGGTTTTATTTATTATCTAAATCTGAAATGAGCGTTCCCGCTGAACAATTTACAATTTATTTCGGCCTTTTTCAAGTGAAATCGTAAGATTTTTCCTGCCGGTTGTTATAAATGCAGTAAGGTACTGCATTACAATATCAACAGACCTCTGGTAACTTATTAACGAAAGTTCTTCTATAATTGAGCAAATATTCGTAAACTTGCAGCCAAATATTTCGAAGTATTCAGTTTTTTTCATATGAGATTTAAATCACTTGCCTTAAAAGCAGGATTCGTCATGATACTGTTCCTGGGGGCTTTGCTGACAACAGCTTTTTACCAGGGGCCCGCAAGCAGGAGCGAAGATCATGATCATGAAAAAATACATGCCAGCGGTGAAGATGCATCCTGGGATACTACCGTTGCCATTGAAGAATACAACGCAGGAAAAAAGATCATCGAACACATCACCGATGCCCACGACTGGCATATCCTGGATTATAAAGACAAGCACGGACACAAACAGCATGTAAGCATTCCCCTGCCGGTGATTTTATATTATGACGGAAAATTTCATGCTTTCTGGTCGAATAAACTGGCTCACGGACATGTTCATGAAGGGTTCAGGCTGGAGACCGAAGGGGATAACAAAGGCAAAATCATTAAAGTCATTGAAGAAGACTTTGTCGACAGCGAAGCAATTGAAAAAGAAGGAGAAACAGGACTGCCCATCGATTTGTCGATCACAAAGAACGTTGCGTCCATCATCATTGGGAGCATCCTCTTGTTCATCATTTTTATTTCTATTGCAAACAGGTACAAACGCAAACCGAATGAGGCACCGAAAGGACTGCAGTCGTTGCTGGAACCCTTGATTTTGTTTATCCGCGACGACATTGCACGTTCCTCCATCGGGGAGCGATATGCCCGGTATATGCCCTATCTCCTCACTCTTTTCTTTTTTATCTTTTTCAATAACCTTTTCGGACTGATTCCTTTTTTTCCGGGAGGGGCTAATGTTACAGGCAATGTAGCCGTCACGTTGGTTATGGCCATTTTTACTTTCCTGATCACCACATTTTCAGGAAACCGGAATTACTGGCAGCATATTTTCAATGCTCCCGGCGTTCCCTGGTGGCTGAAGTTTCCGGTGCCGCTGATGCCGGTAATAGAGATCATCGGTGTGTTCACCAAGCCCTTCGTTCTGATGGTGCGACTCTTTGCCAATATCACGGCAGGGCATATCATCATCCTGGGTTTTATCAGTCTGATCTTTATTTTCGGAAACATGAACATTGCGCTGGGTTACGGGGTTTCTGTAGTATCTGTAATGTTTTCGGTGTTTATGATGCTGTTGGAATTGCTGGTGGCATTCATCCAGGCATATGTGTTTACTCTTCTTTCGGCCCTTTATTTTGGGATGGCGATAGAAGAACATCATTAAGGATTTTTTAACCATTAATACTTTATAGTATGGAATTTTTGGCGATTTTATTACAGGCAGCAGCGGATCTGGCTCCTTTTGCAAAGATGGGTGCCGGTCTGGGTGCAGGTATCGCAGCCATAGGCGCAGGTATCGGTATCGGACAGATCGGTAAAGGAGCTGTGGAATCCATTGCACGCCAGCCCGAATCAGCCGGTGACATTCGTTCAAACATGATCGTTGCCGCCGCCCTGATCGAGGGGGTTGCGTTTTTTGCCATCGTAGTTTGTCTTTTGATCGTTTTCATCTAAAACAATCAGAGTGATCGGGCACCGTCGCGCTTGGCTCCGGTGCCTGATCCTGTTATTCATTAAAACTCAACAGGTATGGATTTAGTTAGTCCTGGAATAGGTTTGATCTTCTGGATGACCCTCGTATTTGCCCTGCTGTTATTCCTGCTGGGAAAATATGCCTGGAAACCCATCATGAAAGCCCTTCACGAAAGGGAAGAATTCATCGAGAAATCCCTTCATGCCGCCGATAAGGCTAAAGAGGAAATGAAGGAGTTGAAATTCAGCAATGAACAACTCCTGAAAGAAGCCAAAGAGGAAAGAGATGCTATCCTGCGGGAAGCAAGGAAAATCAGAGAAAACATCCTGGAAGAAGCCCGCACGAAAGCCAATGAAGAGGCCGACAGAATCGTGGAAAATGCCAAGGAAAGAATTGAAAATGAAAAAAAGGCCGCCATGATCAGCCTTAAAAATGAAATCGCATCCCTTTCCATCGATATCGCTGAGAAAATCCTGGAACATGAACTCTCTGAAAAATCCAGGCAAAAAGAATTTATTGAAAAACTGTTAAACGAAACCCGTCTGAACTAAAGATGGCTGCAACAATACTTGCCGGACGATACGCAAAAGCACTCTTTGAACTATCCCTGGAAATGAACCTCCTGGATGAGATTAAAGAAGATATGTATACCATTTCCAGGCTTTGTCATGAAAGCAAAGATTTCAGACTGTTCCTGAAAAGTCCGGTTATACACGCGGCCAGGAAAAAAGCCATTCTGAAAAAGATGCTGGAGAAACACCTGAATGAGCTATCTTTCCGGTATGTTATCCTCATCACTAAAAAACGCAGGGAAATGTACCTGGAAGATATTGCGGCCGCTTTCATCACACTTTATAAGAAATTCAAAGATATCCTGACGGTAACCCTCAAAACAGCTTATAATCCCGATGAGGATATCAGGAAAAAGATCATCGACCTTCTTCACGATCAAACCGGAAGTAATATTGAATTACTCGATGAGGTGAAGAAAGAACTTATTGGCGGTTTTATCCTCACATACGACAACAAGCAGTATGATGCAAGTATCAGCAACCAGCTTGAAAAATTAAGGAGGGGCGCCGCCAGGATCAACTTGTACGAAAGGAAATTATAGAAATTAATGTTATATACTTATGGCAGAAATTAAACCGGCAGAGATCTCTGCAATACTTCGCCAGGAATTATCCGGATACAAGAACCAGGCTGAACTGGAGGAAGTCGGGACAGTACTGGAAGTAGGCGACGGCATCGCCCGCGTTTACGGGCTCAACAATGCCGAGGCCGGAGAACTGGTGGAATTTGAGAAATCAGGTCTTAAGGGCATCATTCTGAACCTGGAACAGGATAATGTCGGGATAGTCTTACTGGGTCAGGCTAGAGGAATCAATGAAGGGGATACGGTGAAACGTACACGTAAGATTTCAGCGATTGAAGTGGGTGAGGGCTTGCTAGGCAGGGTTATTAACACATTGGGAGAGCCTATCGACGGCAAGGGTGAGATCAAAGGCGAAAAATTCACGATGCCCCTGGAAAGGAAGGCTCCCGGTGTAATCTTCCGCCGCCCGGTTAACGAACCCATCCAGACCGGAATCAAGGCCATCGATGCCATGATCCCTATCGGCCGCGGACAGCGTGAGCTGATCATCGGCGACCGCCAGACAGGGAAGACGGCTATTGCCATAGATACCATCATCAACCAGAAAGAATTTTACAAGGCCGGAAAACCGGTTTATTGCATATACGTTGCGGTCGGGCAGAAAGGCTCGTCTGTTGCCAATATAGTTAAAACACTGGAAGACAATGGCGCCATGGAATACACCATCGTGATCACCGCTACTGCTTCCGATCCGGCAGCTATGCAGTTCTATGCTCCCTTCGCAGGTGCCGCCATAGGCGAGTACTTCCGTGACACCGGCCGTCCGGCGCTCGTGATCTACGACGATCTGTCGAAGCAGGCTGTAGCATACCGCGAGGTCTCATTGCTCCTCAGAAGGCCCCCGGGCCGAGAAGCCTACCCGGGCGACGTGTTCTACCTGCACTCACGCTTGCTGGAAAGGGCTGCCAAAATCATCGACTCCGATGTTATTGCCCAAAAAATGAACGACCTTCCTGAATCCATAAGACACCTTGTTAAAGGAGGAGGCTCTCTCACCGCCCTTCCCATCATCGAAACCCAGGCCGGCGACGTTTCTGCCTATATCCCAACCAACGTGATCTCCATCACCGATGGTCAGATATTCCTGGAAACCAACCTCTTTAATGCCGGTGTGCGGCCGGCCATCAACGTCGGTATCTCCGTTTCCAGGGTCGGGGGTAATGCCCAGATCAAATCCATGAAGAAAGTAGCCGGTACCCTGAAACTCGACCAGGCCCAGTTCCGCGAGCTGGAAGCCTTCTCAAAGTTCGGTTCCGACCTCGACGCCGCTACCATGGCCGTTCTGGAAAAGGGAAGAAGAAACGTGGAAATCCTGAAACAACCTCAGTACAGCCCTATGCCTGTAGAAGAACAAATCGCCATCATCTTCTGCGGAACAAGGAACCTGCTGAAAAATGTCCCCGTTGCAAGCATACGCGATTTCCAGGATGAATTCCTGTTCTTCCTGAATGAACATCATAAACAGATATTAAACGACCTGAAAGCCGGAAAGCTGACGGAAGACATTGAAGAAGGACTGAAAGCAGCCGCACAGAAGGTAGCCGTCAAATACGAAAAGAAATAAGCCGTATCCGCTATGCCCAACCTCAAAGAAGTACGCATCCGCATCGAGTCTGTCAGGTCAACCCAGCAGATCACCAGCGCCATGAAGCTGGTCAGCGCCTCCAAGCTCAGAAGAGCCCAGGATGCCATTCTCAGGATGCGGCCCTATGCAAAAAAACTCAATGAAATCCTGCAAAACCTGAGCAGCAGCCTGGAGGATATGGAAATAGGATCCTTCACCCAGCAAAGAAAACCGGAGAAGGTGTTGATCATCGTTATTTCTGCAAACCGCGGACTATGCGGGGCCTTTAACAGCAATATCATTAAGCTTACCAATAAAGTTATTCGGGAACAATACCAGGAACAATACCAGGCTGGCAACCTCCACCTCCTCTTCCTCGGTAAAAAAGCCGGCGAATATTTTAAAAGAAGGAATTTCCAGGTTGTAGATATCAACACGGAAATCTTCGACCAGCTTAGCTTTGAGAAAGCGGTGCCGGTTGCAGAACAACTGATGCAGGAATTCCTTTCCAGGAATTACGACCGCATCGATCTGGTCTATAACCAGTTTAAGAATGCTGCCGTGCAGTCTATCACGCATGAACAGTATCTGCCCATTAAACCCGCGGAAAATAAGGATGATGGTAAATTCTCCCACGACTATCTTTTTGAACCCGATAAGGTTCAGATCGTAAACGAAATGATACCCAAATCCCTGAAGATCCAGCTTTACAAAGCCCTTCTTGACTCCCAGGCCGCTGAATACGGGGCTCGTATGACAGCCATGCACATTGCCACCGATAATGCACAGGAACTGCTGAAAGACCTCAGGCTATCCTACAACAAAGCCCGTCAGGCTGCCATCACCAACGAGATCATTGAAATCGTCAGCGGAGCCAATGCACTGAAGTGATAAGAAATCATCCTAATACTGAAATCGATGATCTCTCAAACATTTACATGCAATGTTTGTTAATTATTCATGATTCACATTAAGGCAATTAAAAACTCAAATATATGATCGCTGATAAAATTTCAAAAGCATTGATCGCTCAGATCAAGGAAGAAGAACACTCATCCCGGTTGTACCTCTCCATGGCATCGTGGTGCGAATCCAACGGTTACCCGGGAGCCGCTGCTTTCCTCTATACCCACTCCGACGAGGAGAGGATGCATCAGTTAAAAATGCTCCGCTACCTCAACGACCGCGGTGGACATGCTATCCTGATGGAGATGGAAAAACCCGATTTCGAGTTCAAATCGCTGCACGATGTTTTTGAAAAGGTATTTGAACACGAACAATTCATAAGCTCCAGGATCAACGACCTGGTGGGTTTGTGCATGAAAGAAAATGATTTTACCACGACCAACTTCCTGCAATGGTTTGTTACCGAACAGATTGAGGAAGAAAGCCTGGCCAGCACCATCCTGGATAAATTCAACCTTGCTAAAGGAGAAAAAGGCGGCTTATTCCATATCGACAAAGAATTGGCAGCCATGGCAGCCGCAGAAAGCGCCGGAACAGAAAACATGTAAGTACTTATCTTTTTTCTTTAAGACTGTCTTCCAGATTTTTATACCAGGCCTCACCGTATTTTCTGATCAGGGCATCACGTAAAAAAAGGTATAGAGGGAGCTGCAGCTTTTTGCCCAACTCCAGGGCCGGCTTACAGATGACCCATTTATGATAATTCACGGCTTCATGCTGGATGAGCCGGGAGATCCTTACCGGATACAAATGACATGAAAGGGGTTTCCTGAAATCTATCTTTCCAGCTTCATAAGCCTTTTCAATAGCGCAACAGGCAATACCTTTCTCAAAATTGGCAAAGGCACATTCACGATCATCCACCAGAGGAGTCACAAACCCACCGTGGATGTCATAATCAAAAACACCCTGTTTTTCTGTCACCTTCCTTCCTTTCCGGGTCATAAAAGGTTTTATTTCATCCAGGAAATCCTCCAGCAGGGATATTTCCTCCTCTTCCAGGGGTGCGCCGGCATCTCCTTCTACGCAACAGGCACCCTTGCACTTCTCCAGATCGCAGCAGAACTTCACATCCTGCAGGTCGCCGGATATCAGCGATTTGTCAATGATGATCATAAGGGCAAAGATAACAAGGGGAAATGATTACGGAAAAATAAATTATATTAATTTTGCCCCGATTCACCGGCAAAATTGACCAAACAAAAAAATAATTAAACCATGGCATTTAATCTGAGAAACAGAAATTTTCTGAAACTCCTGGATTTCACACCCCAGGAAATCCGCTTTCTCCTTGATCTATCCATAGACCTGAAGAAAGCGAAATATTCAGGCACCGAACAGCAGCGCCTGAAAGGGAAAAACATCGCACTGATCTTTGAAAAAGCATCCACACGTACGCGCTGTGCCTTTGAGGTGGCCGCTTTCGATCAGGGAGCACAGGTCACTTATCTCGGACCATCCGGATCGCAGATCGGACAAAAGGAATCGATGAAAGACACCGCCCGTGTTCTGGGCAGGATGTACGACGGCATTGAATACCGCGGTTACGGACAGGATATAGTGGAAGAACTTGGCAAATACGCCGGTGTACCCGTATGGAACGGACTCACCAACGAATTCCACCCGACACAGATCCTGGCCGACTTTATGACCATGGAAGAGCACAGCGACAAACCCCTGCACCAGATATCCTTCTGTTATCTGGGCGATGCCAGGAATAACATGGGTAACTCACTCATGGTGGGTGCCGCCAAAATGGGCATGGACTTCAGGGCCTGCGCACCAAAGGAATTTTTCCCCGCACCGGAACTGGTGGAGCAATGCCGCGAAATTGCCAAAGAAACCGGAGCCAAAATCACCATCACCGACAAAGTGGAAGAGGGTGTTAAAGGAGCAGACTTTCTGTATACCGACGTATGGGTCTCCATGGGCGAACCCGAATCGGAATTTGAAAGACGCATCAAAATGATGATGCCCTATCAGGTAAACAAGGAACTGGTTGCCAAAACCGGCAATCCCAAAGTCAAATTCCTGCATTGCCTGCCATCATTCCACAACAGGGAAACTAAAATTGGTGAAGAGATCTACCGGAAATACGGCGTGGAAGCTATGGAAGTGACCGATGACGTGTTCGAATCCCCCGCCTCCATCGTCTTCGACGAAGCCGAAAACCGCATGCATACCATCAAAGCGGTGATGGTCGCGACGCTGGGGTGCTGATGGATACAGATACAACCTGGTTTAACCAGCGACTCGCAGACGGCGGACCGGTTTACACCGAGACCAACCTTCAGCATTGGCTTGTGGAGCCATGGAATGCCATTACCAGTCTCCTGGTGATCATTCCGGCCCTTTATTGGCTATTCAGTATCAGGAAAGAATACCGGTATTACAGTTTCATGGTCTATGCCATTCCCCTCTTTATGCTGGGAGGCATTGGAAGTGCGTTGTTTCACGGTTTCAGGACATCCGTCGTTTTCCTGGTCATGGATGTCCTGCCAACGGCCGTGCTTACCTTATCTATTGGGATTTATTTCTGGCTCAAGATCCTGAAAAAATGGTGGTATGTCTTGCTCATTATCATTCCCATTTTCCTGCTTCGTTTTCTGTTGTTTGCCGGTTTGCCCGACCATCTTGCAATTAATCTTTCCTATGCACTCACGGGGTTTACTATAATCCTCCCATTGGTCTTTGTGCTTGTCCGCACGAAATTTTACCAATGGCATACCATTGCCATAACCATATTCCTGTTTGCCCTTGCCTTGTTATTCAGGGAAACGGACCCTTATTCGGGGCATGTACTTCCGATGGGTTCTCATTTTCTGTGGCATTTTTTCAGTGCATTGGGCGCCTGGTTCATTTTGTCTTATCTTTATCATTTCAGGAAAAGGGAAAAAGGCTAATGTCCAACACCCCCGGTTATGCCCAAAACCATTGAGATACGGTTTTATGAAGAACTGAATGATTTCCTGCCCCAGGGAAAACGCAAAAAAACGTTTCCACATACATTTTCAGGAAATCCTACCGTGAAAGATATCATTGAAGGGTTAGGCGTTCCCCATGTTGAGGTGGATCTTATCCTGGTGAACGATGTATCCGTATCTTTTACACATAAGCCTGCAAATGCCGACAGGTTGGCGGTTTACCCTGTGTTCGAATCTCTCGATATATCCCCTGTTAGCCGGCTTCGTCCAGAGCCCTTGCGTGAGCCGCGTTTCATCCTTGATGTACACCTGGGCAAACTGGCCAGGCTGATGCGGATGACCGGTTTCGACTGTCTTTACAGCAACGATGCGGCCGACGACATCATTATCCGCATTGCCGCAGAAGAAAAGCGCATCATCCTGACCCGCGATATCGGCATCCTGAAAAACGGGAAGGTTGACAGAGGTTACTGGATACGAAACACCAATCCCGGAAAACAGATCCGGGAGGTGATAGAGCGCTTCGACCTCCGCAGGCATATCCGTTCCTTCTCCCGTTGCATGCACTGTAGCGGCATCCTGGAAAAAGTGGAAAAGGCAGAGATTGAACATCTGTTAAAATACGGCACAAAAAAGTGTTACCAGGACTTTTACCGCTGCACATCCTGCGGAAAGTTATATTGGAAAGGCTCACACGTTGAGAGGATGCAGCAGGAAATATTAAATATCCTAAAGTGAAGAACCACAACAATATGTCGAAAAAACAACCCACTGTATTGCTAACCGGGGCGGCCGGCGGGCTGGGTCAGGCCATCACCGGCTTTTTCTCCGCGCGGGGCTGCACCGTCATCGCCACCGACCTTGAATCGCAACTTCATAACAGCTCAACTACCGGAGAGAACATCCATTATTTCCCTGTAGACGTAACCGACGGCTCATCCCTCAAATCGCTTAAAAACACCCTCGAAAAGGAAGGATTACAACCGGATGTCGTGATCAACAATGCAGGCATTTACACCATGTTCCCTTTGTCGGAATCCGATCTCCGGGCATTACAAAAGATCTTCGAGGTAAACACCTTCGGAGCAGTTCAGGTAATACGCACCTTCCTCCCTATCCTGGTGGAAAGGCATGGGCGTGTTATCAACATCAGCAGCGACAGTGTAAGGATACCCTGGCTGTTCCAACCCTATCAGTCCTCGAAGATCGCCCTGGAAGCCCTCAGCCGTGCCATGCGGCAGGAATTAAGACTCAGGAAGGTGAAGCTGATCATCATCAGGCCGGGAGCCATGCAAACACCCCTTCTCAACTGGATGGACAAAAGCCCGGAGCTACCTTCAGGTTCTTTCTTCCACAAAGAATTCAAGGCCTTCTACGAAAAAGCCTGCAAAAGCGTAGGCAAAACCATTCCCCCCGAAAAAGCAGCCTCCGTCATCTACCGCGCCGCCACCACCCCCCACCCGAAAAGATATTATCGTATTAATAATAATCCGCTGCTTAGAATGGCATCGTGGTTACCGGAAAAGATACAGGACGGATTGGCATTGCGGGTAATTAATGGGTGAAAAGGGGGCTGGGGGCTGGGGAGCTGGGGACTGGGGAGCTGGGGGCTGGGGAGCCGGGGACTGGGGGCTGGAGACTGGGGAGCTGGGGAGCAAGTTGAAGGGCTCCCCAGCAACCCAGCAACCAAGTACCCCAGTACCCCAGTACCCCAGTCCCCCAGTCCCCCAGCAACCCAGTCCCCCAGTCCCCAGTCCCCTTTATCTTCATCTTTTCCCTTTCCCTTGCCCTTTTTCCTTACTTTTGCCCTAAATTCATCTGTTATGGTAAACTCAGACATCCGTGTTCGTTTTGCGCCCAGTCCGACGGGGCCCCTGCATATTGGTGGGGTCAGGACGGCCTTGTATAACTATTTATTTGCCAGGAAGCACGGTGGGACAATGATACTCAGGATAGAAGACACAGATCAGTCGAGGTACGTGCCCGGGGCGGAAAGCTATATCGTGGAATCGCTCGACTGGTGCGGGATACATTTCGATGAAGGGATAGAACAGGGCGGTCCCTACGCACCCTACCGGCAGTCGGAACGAAGAGGAACCTACGAGCAATACGCCCTGAAGCTGGTTGCGGAAGGAAAAGCCTATTTTGCCTTCGACACGGAAGAAGCGCTGGATGAGATGCGCCGCCGTCAGGAAGAAATCGGCACCTCCTTTACGGGCTATAACTTTGAATCGAGGAAGGAGATGAAGAATTCCCTGACCCTTACTGAAGGACAGGTACAAAAACTTGTGGATGAGGGTCATCCTTATGTAATCCGTATCATGATCCCGGAGAATGAAGAAATAACCTTTTTCGACGAGATCAGAGGAGAAATCACTGTCAACACGCGCACCCTCGACGATAAGGTACTGTTTAAATCCGATGGAATGCCCACCTACCATCTGGCCAACGTGGTCGACGACCACCTGATGAAGATCAGCCATGTGATCCGCGGGGAAGAGTGGCTTCCTTCGTTGCCCCTGCATGTGCTGCTATACCGTTTCCTGGGATGGGAAGAAACCATGCCTTCTTTCGCTCACCTTCCTTTGCTCCTGAAACCCAGCGGCAAGGGAAAGCTCAGCAAGCGCGACGGCGACAAGATGGGATTCCCGGTCTTCCCGCTGGAGTGGAGGTCGCCGGAGACAGGCGAGCTGTCGTCAGGATACCGCGAATCGGGCTATTTCCCGGAAGCCTTCGTGAATATGCTGGCTTTACTGGGATGGAACCCCGGCACGGAACAGGAGATATTCAGCATGGAAGAACTGATACAGGCATTCGACCTGAACCGGGTCAGCAAATCCGGATCCCGCTTCGACCCCGACAAAGCCAGGTGGTTCAACCACCAATACCTTATGCAGAAAAGCAACAGCGATCTTACCCTACTTTTCCTGGAAGAACTGGAAAAACACGATGTTCAGGCCGAAAAAGGCTATGTGGAGAAGGTAGTTGAACTGATAAAGGAAAGAGCGGATTTTGTGAAAGACTTCTGGGCGCAATCGTTCTACTTCTTCCGCGCCCCCGAGACTTACGATCAGGAAATGATCAAAAAACGCTGGAAGGAAAATACTCCGGAAATCCTGGAAGGACTGCTGCCGCTGCTCGAAAACCTCAGTCCTTTCAACCATGAAACCATTGAAAACACTATCAAAAAATATATTGAAGTAAAGGGCCTCAACATGGGACAGGTAATGATCCCCATTCGTCTCTGCCTCATCGGCAGCGGCATGGGACCAGGATTGACACAGGTGATGGAGATGATAGGGGTGGGGGAGGTGGTGAGGAGGGTGAGGTCCCGGCTTGCGCCGGGATGACCCGGCTTGCGCCGGTAGGTCCCGGCTTGCGCCGGGATGACCCGGCTTGCGCCGGTAGGTCCCGGCTTGCGCCGGGATGACGCGGCTTGCGCCGGGATGACAAGCTTACAAAATAATAATATATTTTATGTCAACCATTTCATTGGAGAACCTTGAGTTTTACGCTTATCACGGTTGTTTTAAGGAGGAGAGGATCATTGGGACGCGGTTTTTGGTGGATCTGTTCCTGGAGACGGACACGACAAAAGCGGAAAAAACGGATAATATACAGGATACGGTGAACTACCAGGAAGTTTATTTGTTAATAAAAAGTGAAATGGAACAACCATCCCATCTCCTGGAGCATGTTGCCCGAAGGATACTCGACAGTCTGAAGGCACATTATCCCCAGGTAAGCGCCGCCAGGGTAAAAGTGTCGAAAATGAATCCACCCCTGGGAGGCAAGCTGGAGAGGGTAAGCGTTACACTTGAAATATAATAATGGCAAACAACTACACCATAAAAGAAAAAATTTGTCCTGTCTGCGGCCAGACCTTCGAATGTCTGAGCCGCCCCGGTTGTTTGTGCGAGAGCAAGAGTTTCAAATCGGACCATCCTGCTCCATGTCCTTGTCCGGAGTGTGTGAAGGTGATGGCGGGGGCGAAATAGGGGGCTGGGAGGCTGGGAGCTGGGAACTGGGAGGCTGGGAGGCTGGGAGCTGGGAGGCTGGGAGGCTGGGGGCTGGGAGCTGGGGGGCTGGGGGCTGGGTGCG
>Ga0180009_10004796_pt1 | contig 14760 bp, 16 predicted proteins | sample OS_PC_MetaG_FD_123537 | JGI IMG/M metagenome (GOLD analysis project Ga0180009, IMG submission 123537) | Groundwater microbial communities from the Aspo Hard Rock Laboratory (HRL) deep subsurface site, Sweden - OS_PC_MetaG | ecosystem: Environmental > Aquatic > Deep subsurface > Groundwater...
ATCAGGGTGCCAATACGCTGGTTCATCGCCTGAGCCTGCTGTTCCATGGATTGCAGGGTTTCCCAAGAGGCGATGTGCGCGGGCTTGTCCTGTTGTGCCAGCCAGGCATCCATCCCGCTGTGATCGGGGGAGTGGCCAGCAGCGAGCAGGTCATCATGGCGTGTACGGACCAGGGTATTGAGGGTCTGGAGTTGTGCCATTTTGAGAGCATTCAATTTCGGTAGCAGGTCGGCTTCACCGTTGACCAAAGCCTGTTCTTCCTGTGCCAGCACATTCAGCAGTGCCTGCCATGCACCACATTCAACCGTGAGTTTGGTTATCAGTGCCGGTTTGTCGGCCAGGACCTCATTTTGCGACATTGAGCATTTCCTTCACGGAGTCGAGCAGTTGGTCACTGATGTTTTCAGTGTTGATGCTGTATTGGCCTGATGAAATGGCCTGTTTGATGTTGTCCACGCGTGCCCGGTCGACCACGGGAATCGCCGCAAGCCGGGTTTCCAGTTCCTTGATCTGGGCTGAACGGGCACTTAGCGTGATCTCGGTTTGTTCGGGTTTTGCACCCGGCTTCGCCTGCGCTTGAGCAGGGCGGTTTTCTACAGGGGTGGGCAATGAAACCTGTTTGGGGCCGGGATCGATTTTCATGGCAACTTCCTGTGTGATATTGGGCGGAACAGTGGAGAACGTTCTCTAACTTAATACTACTATCGGCAGATTCGCAAGCTTCTGAAGGCTGGCCCCATATCAAAATGCCACAATCACCTGCTGGCCGTCGTCTGCAATACCACTGATAACCTGGCCTGAGCGGGTTTTGACCCTCACCAGGTCGCCACGGCTGGCATTGGCCAGCGCCTGACCTTCACTCTGAACCGAAAATCCCGGCCCATTCAGCACCACGCGCGTGGTTTGACCCTGCTGGACGACAAGCGGGGGCCGCAGCAGCGCCGAGCGCAGCGGCGCGCCCGCGGCCAGGGGAGAAACGGTGCGATAGCCCAGCATGTCATCCATGTTGGTGACAACGTCGGCTGGCAGGCTGCCCAAGTCTCCCTCACGCAGCGCGAAGTCGGCAGCGCTCAGGATGTGATTGGCGGGCAGGGATTGAAGCGTAACGGCATAAGGTCCGACCACACTGACCTGCGCCGACAGGTAAACCGTCCATACAGAGGGGGCCAGACAGCGCACGCCAACCGAGATCCGCCCGATGCGGCGACCGCCGACGGGCTGGAAAGCATCCAGCGCCGCACAGGCAGGCAAATCGACCCGGGGTTGTTTGACCTGGATCGCTACTTTTCCCGGCTGGCCGCCGGTCTGGGTTTTCAAAAACTGCTCGGCATGCGCCTGTAGCGCGGCGGGGTCTTGCTGGCCTGCGGCCTGGACCTGGGTCGACAGGCCCAGCAGCACAAGCGCCAGCCCCATATTGCGGGCGTGCCGGCTTGCCTGGATTGATCCTGCTGTCATCCCGTGCTCCTTCAGTCGTTTCTCACAGTGACTCATTCTAAGAAGCGCGCCCCGGATTGAAACGCCGAAATGAACGGGCTTTTTGCCGCTTATCGTGCGATTGAATGGACAAGTGCCTGTCTAGGATGCAGTCATCGCAAAAAGGCTTTGCAAAGACCAAAGAGGTGACGACCATGCTGAATCGGCTGGATGACATGCTGAACTTCCATACTCAGGCGCTACGCGTACGCGACCAGCGCCAACAGGTGCTGGCGTCCAACATCGCCAATGCCGACACGCCCAACTACAAGGCGCGGGATGTGGATTTCAATACTGCGCTGCAAGGCGCGCTCAAAGGTGCGGCCTCGGCAGGTGGTGTGGCGGTGGCGACCACCGCACCGGGCCACATGAAAGGCAATCCCGGCCTGGCGGCAGAGGCGGGCCTGCTTTATCGCACGCCTTCCCAGGGCAGTATCGATGGCAATACGGTGGAAATGGACACCGAGCGCGCTGCCTTTGCCGACAACGCCCTTCATTATGAATTCAACCTCAACCGGCTCAGCTCGCAGATCAAAAGCATGCTGGCGGTGATCCAGGGATAAGGAGTAGCCCATGTCTTTAGCGAATATTTTCAATGTGGCCGGATCGGCCATGAATGCCCAGTCGCAACGCCTTAACACGGTGGCCAGCAATCTGGCCAACGCCGACAGTGCAACCAGCGCCAACGGCGAACCGTACCGGGCCAAGCAGGTGGTGTTTGCCGCCACCCCGGTGGGTGCTGACGGCGCAACCGGGGTGAGGGTGACGGCGGTGGTTGACGACCAGTCGCCGATGAAGATGGTGTACGACCCCAAGAACCCACTCGCCGACGACAAGGGCTACGTGACCATGCCCAATGTCAATGTGGTCGAGGAAATGGTCAACATGATTTCCGCCTCGCGCTCGTATCAGACCAATGCGGAAATGATGAACACCACCAAAACCCTGCTGCAGAAGACTCTGGGCCTGGGTCAGTGAATAGACGGAAACCTTAACGAGGACACGCCATGACAACCGTACAAGACGCGAGCAATGTCACCAACCTGTTTGGTGCAGGTGCATCAACCACAGCCAAGAGCGATGCCCAGGAAACGGAAAGCCGCTTTTTGAGTTTGCTGATTGCGCAAATGAAAAACCAGGATCCGTTGAACCCGATGGACAACGCAGAGGTGACCAGCCAGATGGCCCAGTTGTCCACGGTGCAGGGTATCGAAAACATGAACAAGACCCTGGAGGCGCTGGCAGCCAATCAGGGCGTCAACCAGATGGCGCAGGCAGCCAATTTGATTGGCCGCGCGGTGTTGGTGCCAGGCAACACCCTCAGCCCTGCGGAATTGCAGGATGTTGTGGGATTTGACTTGTCGCGCCCGGCCGAAAACGTAACCGTCAGCATTGAGGATGCGGCGGGTGGTTTGGTTCGCAAGTTGACGCTTGGCCCCCGCGACGTGGGCGTGAACTTGCTGGCCTGGGATGGGCTGACGGACAACGGCTCGGCAGCACCCGCAGGGGAATACCGCTTCACGATTGATGCGGTTCAAGCTGGGCAGCAGGTCAGCAGCACCAGCTTGAACCTGGGCATGGTGAACAGCGTTTCGCAGAACAGCCAGGGCGTTCAGCTGAACCTGGCAGGGAACAAGAATGTGGGCTATGCCGAGATCCGGCAGATTTTCTAATCCGTTATAACCAGCCGGTTGGGCAAACCGTCAGCAATCAACACAAGGAGTAGAACATGAGTTTTCAGCAAGGTTTGAGCGGTCTCAATGCCGCAGCCAAAAATTTGGACGCCATTGGCAACAACGTAGCCAACGCCAACACGGTTGGTTTCAAACAGTCACAAGCGCAGTTTGCTGACGTATATGCCAATTCCCTGAACGGCGGCGGGGGTTCGCAGGTCGGCATCGGCGTCAAGGTGGCACAGGTCTCTCAGCAGTTCACTCAAGGCAATATTACAGCCACCAATAACGCGCTCGATATAGCCATCAACGGCGGTGGCTTCTTTCGTATGGAGACCAATGGCGAAGCGACTTATCAGCGCAACGGACAGTTCCAGCTGGACCGCCAGGGTTTCATCGTCAATCCGACCGGTGCCAAGCTCACGGGCTATCAGGCCAATTCCAGCGGCGTACTGCTGACGGGTGCGACAACGCCATTGAGCATCAATACCTCTGATCTGGTGCCGCAGGTCACGACCAAGGTCAATGCAGTGATCAACCTGGATTCCCGAGGTACAGTGCCCACGGTGACGCCATTCAATATGAATGATCCACTTTCATTCAATAATTCAACAGCTGTTTCTGTTTTCGACAGCCTGGGTAATTCGCATACCCTGCAAACCTTCTACGTCAAGACCGGCCCGAACGCCTGGGACGTACATGCATCAATGGATGGCGATCCATCGCTCCTGGCTGGGGCATTGACCTTTGACTCGAGCGGCGCCCTGACGGGGGGGTCTCCGATGACCATCCCGCCGCAAGCCCTGACGACGGGCGCCAACACGCTTGGCTTTCCGATCGATTTCACCGGCACCAGCCAGTTCGGTTCCAGCTTCAGTGTCAACACCTTGAACCAGGATGGCTACACCTCAGGCCGGCTGGGCGGCTTCAATATTGGCGCCGACGGCATCATTCTGGGTCGCTATACCAACGGCCAGTCGGCCGTGCTGGGTCAGGTCGTGCTGGCCAACTTTGCCAACCCCAATGGCCTGCAGCAGCTGGGTAACAACCAGTGGGCCGAGACTTCGACTTCGGGCACGCCGCTGGTGGGCTCGCCCAGTTCGGGCAGTCTGGGTGTGTTGCAGTCGTCCGCGGTGGAGGATTCCAACGTCGACCTGACTGCCGAGCTGGTCAACATGATCACCGCGCAGCGGGTGTATCAGGCCAACGCGCAGACCATCAAGGCACAGGATGCCGTGCTGCAGACGCTGGTTAACTTGCGTTAAGCACTGACTGAGTGATTGATTAAGGAGGCAGCATGGATCGAATGATCTACACCGCCATGACCGGCGCAAAGCACATCCTGGAACAGCAGGCCACCAGCTCGCACAATCTGGCGAACGCCACGACCACGGGTTTTCGCGCGCAGGTCGACCAGTTCCGTGCAGTGCCGGTTCAAGGAGCTGCCCTGGCTACCCGTGCTTTTGTGGTCGATTCCACCACCGGCAGCGATTTTCGGGGCGGTGCGATTCAGCATACCGGGCGCGAGCTTGATCTGGCGGTTCAGGGGCAGGGCTGGCTGGCGGTGCAGGCTGCCGACGGTACCGAGGCCTACACCCGCAATGGCAGCCTGAAGATCAACGAAAACGGCCTGCTGCAGACGCCCAACGGCCTCAATGTGCTGGGGGATGGCGGCCCGCTGTCGATTCCGCCGGGCCGCAACGTGGCGGTGGCCAAGGACGGCACGGTTTCACTGGTGCCCGATGGATCGGCTGCAACCGGGCTCACCTCGATCGGACGCCTGAAGCTGGTGAATCCTCCCGGAGCCGAACTGACGCGGAGCGATGATGGCCTGTTTCGCATGAAAAACGGCACCTCGGCGTCGGCTGACCCCAACGTCACGGTCATCAGTGGCTCGCTGGAGTCCTCCAACGTCAATGTGGTCGATGAAATGGTCAACATGATTTCTTTGGCGCGCCAGTTTGAAATGCAGATGAAATTGCTGCAGAACGCCGAAAGCAACGATAGCAAGGCTACGCAATTGCTATCGATGGGCGGTTAATACCCCGATTACTTAAAGGAGCCGACATGATTCGCTCACTATGGATTGCCAAAACCGGTCTGGATGCGCAGCAAACGCAGATGGACGTGATTTCAAACAACCTCGCCAACGTCAGCACCAGCGGTTTCAAACGCGCGCGGGCGGTGTTCGAGGACTTGCTGTATCAGACCATCCGCCAGCCGGGTGCACAGTCGTCCGAACAGACGCAGTTGCCGTCCGGTCTGCAGATCGGTACCGGGGTGAAGCCGGTGGCGACCGAGCGCATCTTTACCCAGGGCAACCTGCAGCAGACGGGCAATTCCAAGGATGTGGCGATACAGGGCAATGGTTTTTTTCAGGTGCTGATGCCCGATGGCACGACCGCTTATAGCCGCGACGGCTCGTTTCAATCTGATGCCAACGGCCAGATGGTGACGTCCAGCGGCTATGCCGTTCAGCCAGCCATCACCATCCCGGCAAACACCCAAAGCCTGACCATCGCGCGCGATGGCACGGTGTCCGTGACGCAGGCAGGGGTGGCGACGCCGACGACCATCGGGACGCTACAACTGGCCATGTTCATCAACCCGGCTGGCTTGCAAAGCCTCGGTGAGAACCTCTACAGTGAAACCGCTTCATCTGGCACGCCGAGCTCCAACGCGCCGGGTAGCAACGGTGCCGGCACGCTGAATCAGGGCTACGTTGAAACCTCGAACGTCAATGTGGTGGAAGAACTGGTCAACATGATCCAGACCCAGCGCGCGTACGAAATCAATAGCAAGGCGATCAAAACGTCTGACGAGATGTTGCAACGCCTGTCGCAGATGTGAGATTGACATGAATACACTGCGTAATATTGGATGGGGGATGCTACTGCTGGGCCTGGCGGGCTGCGGCACCACACCGTCTTCCATCCTGGACAAGCCGACCACGGCACGCCCCGAAGCCAAGTCCACTCAGGCTGCCAGTAACGGTGCGATTTATCAGGCAGCGTCTTATCGTCCCATGTTCGAAGACCGGCGTGCGCGTCACGTCGGCGATGTGCTGACCATCGTCATCAATGAAAAAACCCAGGCGGGCAAGCAGGCCTCATCCAATGCGTCGAAGGACAATTCTGTTGACGCGTCGATCAGCGGCGTTGCCGGAATTCCTCTCAAGACCTTGCAGGGTCTGGGAATTACCGCTGAGTCGGCGAGCCAGTACGCTGACAAATCGGCCATCAATTCCAGCAACAATTTCACCGGCAACGTCACCGTCACCGTGATCGAAGTGTTGCCTAACGGCAACCTGATCGTCGCGGGCGAAAAGCAGATTGCACTCGACAAGGGCACCGAATACATCCGTTTGTCAGGCGTCGTCCAGCCCGACACGATCCAGGCCGGCAATACCGTGTCTTCGGCCAAAGTGGCAGACGCACGCATCGAATATCGCACCAGTGCCAAGTTTGATACAGCCGAAGTGATGGGCTGGCTGGGGCGTTTTTTCCTGAGTTTCATTCCTTTATAAGGGTGGGCAACATGACCATTCCACGTCTCTTCCTTCTGGCTATGCTGCTGTTAAGCGGTGTGGCGCATGCCGAACGTATCAAGGATATCGCCGCTATTCAGGGCGTGCGCATGAACCAGCTGGTGGGCTATGGTCTGGTGGTGGGTCTGGACGGAACCGGTGACCAGACCACGCAAACGCCATTCACCACCCAGAGCATTGTCGCGATGCTGGCGCAAATGGGCATCAATATGCCGCCGGGCGTCAACATGCAGTTAAAGAACGTTGCTGCGGTCATGGTGACGTCAGAGTTACCGCCGTTTTCCCAGGCGGGTCAGACCATCGACATCACGGTGTCTTCGATCGGTAATGCCAAGAGCCTGCGCGGCGGAACGCTAGTGATGACGCCTTTGAAAGGCGCGGACAACCAGATTTATGCCATGGCGCAAGGCAGCCTGGTGGTGAGCGGTGCCGGCGCTTCGGCCAACGGTAGCCAGGTGCAGATCAATCATTTGAGCGTAGGCCGGATTCCGTCCGGCGCCACCGTCGAACGCAGCGTGGCGTCGGCACTCGGCGAATCAGGCACCATCAATCTCGAACTGCGCCAAAGCGACTTCACCACCGCCAGCCGGATGGTCGACGCAGTCAACGCACGCTTTGGCAAGGACACCGCACGCGCCATCAACAGCCGTGTCATCCAGGTGCGCACACCGGTGGGCGAAAGCGACCGGGTGACATTTCTGGGCGCCATCGAAAGCCTCGACGTCAGTCCGGCCCAAGCCATGGCCAAGGTCATCATCAATGCGCGCACAGGTTCGGTGGTGATGAACCGTTCGGTCGTGCTCGACCCCAGCGCGGTGTCGCACGGCAATCTGTCGGTGGTGATCAGCACCGAGCCGGTCATCAGTCAGCCAGCCCCGTTTTCCAAAGGCGAAACGGTGGTTACCGCCCAGTCGCAGATTGAAATTCGTCAGCAACCCGGCGAAATCATGTTGCTCAGGAATAGCGCTTCGCTGGCCGACGTGGTGAAGGCGCTGAATTCCATCGGTGCCACGCCCCAGGACTTGCTGGCGATACTCCAGGCACTCAAGGCTTCAGGCGCATTACGTGCCGAACTGGAAGTGATTTAAATGATCAACGGCGCCGACCTTTCCTCCAAGTTCACGCTTGATACGCAGGGGCTGAACCAGCTCAAGCTGGAAGCGAAGCAATCATCGCCCGAGTCGCTGAAGCAGGCGGCGCAACAATTCGAAGCGGTGTTCATGAACATGCTGATGAAAAGCATGCGCGAGGCGACGCCGCAGGAGGGCATGTTCGAAAGCGAACAAACCCGGATGTACACCTCGATGCTCGATCAGCAGTTGACCCAGCGCATGGCCAGCCGTGGCATCGGTCTAGCCGATGTAATGGTGCGTCAGCTTTCAATTGCCATGTCGATCCCGCCCACTGTCGAAGGGGAACCCTCTGCGGGCGGGGCGGCCGCACCGGGATTGCCGGCGCAAGGTTTCCCCTTGAACATTCCCGCTCCGCTCGCCTCGCAGTCCTTGCCGGCCGCAGCAGCCGCGCGCACGGGTGATGTCCCACAAGGGGATCTCGATGCCCTTTCCGGGTACTCCGATCCTCTACGCACTAAAGCGCGTGGGGAGTCGTCTGCCCCTCCACACGTTGACGCCTTTGTGCAGCGCATGCTGCCGCACGCCCAGGAGGCCAGCGCCAGCACTGGCATTCCGCCCCAGTTCATGATGGGTCAGGCTGCGCTGGAAACCGGCTGGGGCAAGTCGGAAATCCGTGGCGCGAATGGCGAGAACAGCTACAACCTGTTTGGAATCAAGGCGGGCAGTGGGTGGCGCGGCCGCACGGTCGATATCGTGACCACTGAATACGTCAATGGAAAGCCGCAAAAACAGGTGGACACCTTCCGGGCGTATGACTCCTATGCGGACTCTTTCCGGGATTATGCCAATCTGCTGCGCGGCAATCCGCGCTACCAGAATGTGCTCGCCCAGGGGCGGGATGCAACCGGGTTCGCCCAGGGCTTGCAGCAGGCAGGCTATGCCACTGACCCCAATTACGCCCAGAAACTGGCCAGCGTGATCAGGCTGGTTGAGCGGGCCTGATCGGCGGGCTAAAGAAACTGCCGCTGCCACCGATTCACCTCATAAGCGTATTGATTACCCTATTTTCCTAACTCACCTGTGTATAGATAGATGGCATCCAACATTCTCGGTATTGGTCAGAGCGCTCTCGCTGCCGCGCAGGTAGGGCTCAGTACGACCGGCCACAATATCGCCAATGCGGCGACCCCGGGCTATACCCGGCAGGTCGTGGTGCAGGGTGCGGCCATGGCACAGGACTTCGGATTCGGTTTCCTGGGGCAAGGGACCGAGATCTCCACCGTCAAGCGCGTATACAACGAATATCTAGGCACACAGGTGCGCTCAGCCCAGACCGCGAAAAGCGGTATGGATAGCTATTACGGACAGATTCGGCAGATCGACAACATGCTGGCTAATCCAACGTCCGGATTGTCGCCTGTCCTGCAAAATTTTTTCAGCGGCATTCAGGAACTCGCTTCGAATCCTTCGTCGATTCCTGCGCGTCAGGCTGCCCTGTCTTCAGCCGAGTCTTTGGTTGCGCGTTTTCAGAGCATGGCGTATCAACTTAATGAAATGGCGGGTGGGGTCAACAGCCAGATTGTATCGAGTACGGCCGACATCAACACTTACGCGGTGCAGATTGCACAGCTTAACGATTCCATCGGTCGCGCCCAGCGGGCAACCGGGCAGCCGCCCAACGACTTGCTTGATCAACGTGATCAGCTGGTGCTGGATTTAGGCAAGGAAATCAAGGCGACTGTCGTCAAGCAGGGCGACGGTGACTACAATATTTTTATCGGTAATGGCCAGCCGCTGGTTGTCGGAGGGAAAACTTACACCTTATCCAATGTCTCCTCTCCCACCAATCCCGAGAAATTAGAAGTGGCCTATACGGCCGCCAATGGCAGCACTGTCATTGTGGGCGAATCCGGGCTTTCGGGTGGCAGACTGGGCGGCCTGATCGAGTTTCGCAGCAAGACGCTGGAGCCGGCGCAGAATGCACTGGGTCGTGTTGCCATAGGGCTGGGCAGCACCTTCAATGCGCAGCATCAGCTGGGATTTGATTTGAATGGCGTCGCGGGTGGTGATTTCTTCACCGTGTCTGCCCCATTCGTGGGAGCGAGCGGCAGCAATACAGGCACAGCCACAATCAGCGCCAGCATCAGCAATGTCAACGCGTTAACCACCAGCGATTACCAGGTGAGCTATGACGGCGCCAATTACACGGTAACCCGGCTGTCAGATAAAACGTCAACGACTTTTGCCTCGTTTCCGCAAACTATAGATGGCGTTGATCTGGACCTGGCTTCTGGTTCGGTTCTGGCAGGCGACATCTTTTTAATCCGCCCAACGGCCAAGGGTGCATCTGGCATGGGGATGGCAATCACTGACCCAGCCGGCATTGCTGCTGCCGCCGTAACCGGGGCAGTGGGCGACAACCGCAATGCTCTGGCTTTGGGTGCACTTCAGACCGCCAAAACCCTGGGTAATGGAACTGCGACCTTTCAGGGGGCCTTTTCGCAACTGGTCAGCCAGGTGGGCAACAAGACCCGCGAGCTCGAACTCACCAGCAGTGCGTCGGGCAATCTTCTGGCGGAATTGACGACGTCGATGCAGTCTGAGTCAGGTGTCAACCTGGATGAAGAGGCCACCAACCTGCTGCGCTATCAACAAGCCTATCAGGCGGCTGCGAAATCCATGCAGATCGCCGGCGAGTTGTTCGACATGCTGCTCTCAATCGGTCGATAAAAGGTCGTCACCATGCGTATAAGTACCCAAAACCTGTTTGAATCCGGCACCGTGCAACTGATGGGTCTGCAGTCCAGCCTGGCAAAATTGCAGCAGCAGATTGGCTCAGGACGCCGCATTCTCAGCCCGTCGGACGACCCCGTCGGCGCGGCACGTGCACTCGAAGTCAGCCAGTCGCAATCGATCAACACCCAGTACGCTTCCAACCGGCAGTTGGCCACCAGTACGCTCACTTCTGTGGAAGGCTCGCTCTCGAGTGTGACGGCATTGCTACAGGACATTCACACTGCGATTGTCACCGCGGAAAACACGACATTGTCCGATGGTGAACGGGGATTCGTGGCAACCGAGTTGGCAGGCCGGCTCGATGCCATGCTGGGTTTGGCCAATTCGCGCGATGCATTGGGCAATTACGTGTTTTCGGGTTATCAGACGGACACCCAGGCTTTTGTTAAAACGGCTACGGGCGCCACATACCAGGGCGATCTGGGCCAGCAGTCATTGCAGGTTGAGGCCACTCGACAGATGGCTGTCAGCAATCCCGGGCAGTCCGTGTTCCAGGGGGGGGCTCCGGGCGGCGCTGCGGATGTATTCAAGACCCTGACCGATCTGATCAATTTGTTGAACACGCCGGTGGTGACGCCGGCTGACCAGGCCAACCTGGCTGCGGGGCTGGCAACCGCCAGCAGCAATATCAAACTCTCGATCGACGGTGTGTCCACCGTGCGGGCATCGCTCGGGTCGCGCTTGCAGGAAATCGATTCCCTCAATGAAGCCGGCATCGACCGCGGCCTGCAATACAGCCAGATGTTGTCTGAAATCCAGGATATTGATTACACCGAGGCCTTGACCAAGCTGACCCAGCAGCAATTCACGCTTGAAGCTGCGCAGCGCTCGTTCTCGATCATATCCAAATTGTCGCTGTTCAACTTCATCTAACCCATCCTTGGCAGCTAACGACATGACGTCCAGTGAAAAGATGAATAAGCAGGTCATGCACCTGTTGTCCGGGGTGTCGATACACGGTGACCAGCATCTGGCCGAGGTGGAGCGCGATCTGGTGCAGATGGATGTGCTGCTTGAAGAGGCTATCAAAAAACTCGGCAGCAGCTTCATGGCGATTCATCTCGCGATCAGCAAACAGCAGGAAACCCTGGGCAGCATGCTGTCCGAGGATGGGTCATCTCCAGATTTGGCAGTACGCCTGGGAGCAATCCAGAGCGAGATCAACGGCCATGTTGGCGCTGCGATAACCGGTTTGCAATTCCAGGACATGACCAGCCAATTGATCGGCCGAATGGTGAATCATCTGACTGGCCTGCGTGGCGTTTTCGGCGAACTCGATTCGAGTGAGACAGCGTTGCCGGAAAGCGGAAATGAAGCTTTGCTGGAGAGACTGAATCAGATCAGTGACCGCGTCGGCGCGCGCTGTACCGAACTGGCAGGCGGCGTACGCAGCACCGTAAATCAGCGCCACATGGAAAGTGGCGATATCGAGCTGTTTTGACGAACAGCGATTAAGGACATAAACAAACCGGCCCGGAAACGGGCAAGGCAGGAAAAAACGATGGCTAAAACAATTCTTACTGTAGATGACTCGGGTTCACTTCGGCAGATGCTGGCTTTCAGCCTGAAGGCCGCCGGCTATGGCGTGATCGAGGCGGTTGACGGACAAGACGGCCTGGACAAGGCGAAGCAGCAGACCGTCGATCTGGTGCTGACTGACCAGAACATGCCGGGCATGGATGGCCTGAGTTTAATTAAAGCGCTACGCGGATTGAAGAATTACAAAAGCGTGCCGATTCTCATGTTAACAACCGAGTCCGGCGATGACATGAAGGCAATGGGCAAGGCTGCAGGCGCCAATGGCTGGCTGGTAAAGCCATTTGATCCTGTGCGGTTGACCGAAGTAGTGAAAAAGCTGATTGGCTGAAAATGCTGAAAACAATCATGCAGTGCGTAAATGACGGAGTTCAAAAATGACTATTGATATGAGCCAGTTTTACCAGGTGTTTTTCGACGAGGCCTATGAATTGCTCGCCGAAAAGGAGAAGCTACTGTTGGCTATTGATGTCTCCGATCCTGACAGTGAAGATCTCAATGCGATCTTCCGTGCAGCCCATTCCATCAAAGGCGGGGCATCCACCTTCGGTTTTAACGACATCACTGAAGTCACCCACATGCTGGAATCCCTGCTCGACCGCATTCGCAAGGGCGAGATGGCGTTGACACCTGAGCATGTGGATGCCTTCCTGGTGTCCAAGGATGTGCTGACCATGCTGATGGAAGGCCATCAGCACGGCTCAAGCGTCGACCAGCCCGCAGTGGATAGCGTCTGCCAGAGACTGAAAGGCTTGTCGTTAGGGACCGCTGTAGAAGCCGCTCCGGCCGTGGCCACGCCCGAGGCTGCAAAGCCTGCAGCTGCGCCTGTCGCGGATGCAAGCGGTGATTTCCAGTTCCGCATCGAGTTACCTGAAGTATCGCAAAAGGATGTTGATGCGTTGGCGGCTGAGTTGGGCCTGCTGGGTGCGATTCAGCAGGAAGTGCTGGCTGACAAGCGCGTGGTGTTTAATCTGACCACCAGCGAAGGCCAGGACGATATCGTTGCGATTTGTTCGTTTGTCCTTGACCCGGACGATCTCAAGATCACGTGTGGGAACACACAGGCTGCCGTGGTCGCAAGCGATCCCGGCTACGAAATATTTGACACCCCCCCTGTGGTCGTTGCCGATCAAGCACCTGCTGCTGTGGACGAGCCCATCGTGGCTCAGCCTGCAGACAGCAAGAATTTGGGGCGTCGTGTCTCTGATAAAGAAGGCTCGGGACCGGAGTCCTCATCGATCCGTGTCGGGGTGGAAAAAGTTGATCAACTGATCAACCTGGTGGGCGAACTGGTCATTACCCAGGCCATGATCGAACAGCGTATTGCCGCACTCGATCCCCTGCACCATGAGCGTTTGCTTAACAGTGCCGGCCAACTGGCTCGTAACACCCGTGATTTGCAGGAAGCGGTCATGTCGATCCGCATGATGCCGATGGACTACGTGTTCTCGCGCTTCCCCCGTATGGTGCGCGACCTGGCCGGCAAGCTTGGCAAGAAGGTTGAGTTTGTCACGCGCGGCGCAGCAACCGAACTCGACAAGGGCCTGATCGAACGCATTGTCGATCCGCTGACCCACCTGGTGCGCAACAGCGTCGACCACGGTATCGAAATTCCCGAAAAGCGTCGTGCTGCTGGAAAAAGTGAAACCGGCAAGCTGACCCTGTCAGCCGCGCATCAAGGCGGCAACATCGTGATCGAGGTAAGTGACGATGGCGGCGGCTTGAGCCGCGAAAGAATTCTCGCCAAGGCCAGGCAGCAAGGTCTTCCCGTATCGGACAGCATGCCTGATAGCGAAGTCTGGCTGCTCATATTCGCCCCCGGATTTTCCACAGCAGAAGCGGTGACCGATGTATCGGGTCGTGGCGTCGGCATGGATGTGGTCAAGCGCAACATCGCGGCGATGGGCGGGATTGTGGAAATTCGCTCGGTTACCGGCTCTGGCACCACCATCGCCATTTCGTTGCCGCTGACGCTGGCGATTCTCGATGGCATGTCGGTCAAGGTGGGCGAAGAGGTCTACATCCTGCCGCTGGGCTACGTCATCGAGTCGTTGCAACCCGCGGCCGAAGACGTCAAGGAAATTGCGGGCCAAGGGAAAGTGGTCAAGGTACGTGAAGAGTACCTGCCGCTGATTCCGCTGCATCAGATTTTTGCCATTGAACCGAATTTCACCGATCCCGCACAGGGCATCGTCGTTATTCTCGAAGCCGAAGGTAAGAAAGCCGCATTGCTGGTCGACAACCTGGTTGGGCAGCAGCAGGTCGTCGTCAAAAATCTGGAGTCGAATTTCCGCAAGGTGGCGGGAATTTCCGGCGCCACCATTTTGGGCGATGGCGGCGTTTCCCTGATTCTCGATGTTTCCGCGCTGTTGCGCTCAAGTCGTCAGCTCAACACCGAACCCGTTTTTTCCTGAAGCCGGGCAGCCCCAGCCAGCACAGACCCACAGGGACAAGTTAAAGGACACCATCCATGTCATACAGTACAGAGACACAAGCACAAGCCGGCGAAGTTGAAGGGAAAGAGTACCTGGCTTTCACCCTGGGCCAGGAAGAGTACGGCATCGACATCCTGCGGGTGCAGGAGATTCGCGGCTATGAGCCGGTCACCCGGATTGCCAATGCCCCCGATTTCATCAAGGGCGTGGTGAACCTGCGCGGCATC
>Ga0180009_10004797_pt1 | contig 14754 bp, 12 predicted proteins | sample OS_PC_MetaG_FD_123537 | JGI IMG/M metagenome (GOLD analysis project Ga0180009, IMG submission 123537) | Groundwater microbial communities from the Aspo Hard Rock Laboratory (HRL) deep subsurface site, Sweden - OS_PC_MetaG | ecosystem: Environmental > Aquatic > Deep subsurface > Groundwater...
GAACTCGGGCAAGGGCTGACCCAGCGCCTCCCGGATCAGCTCCGGCGCCAGCCGTGGCCGCTCCTGGAACAGCATCACCAGCGTCTCGTGCAGCAACGTCGGCATCGGTCCTCCGCCGCCCAGCGACAGCAACGACCGTGCCAGCTACCGGGGCAACGCAAATTCGGCGTTGATCCCGCTCAATTGCCACCTTCACCCCCGCGCAAAACCCAACGCCCCCGTCCGATATCCGGCCGCCATGGACGGATACCGGACGACGGCCTCGGGCGCTTTTCGGGAGCACGCTGAATAAAAGCGAAGGCCTATGGCATGAAGCTCAGGGCTTCTTCATGCGATTGAGGAGCGCGTCCATGCGGTTGCGGACTTTGTGCAGCTCGGGGGAGGGTTTGGGGTCGTCGGGTGGGGGCGGAGCGATGTCTTTTTCGGGAGCGTCCGGCGCGGGGGCACTGCAGGATCCGGAGAAGCCGGGCATGCCGGAGAGGCCGGACATGGGGAAGCTGCCCATGAGGTCCACGATCTGCTTGGCCCAGACGTTGCCGCGGTCCACGAACTGGCCGGTCATGGCCGACAGGTAGGACGCGAGGGGCGCCTGCTCGAGGGTGCCCTGGACGCGCAGCACGGCGTGGAGCAGGTCCACGGGCACGACGTCGAGGGTCTCCTGCTTTTCGAGGATGACCTGCATGAGCACCTGGCGGGTGAGGTCCCTGGCCGTGGTGGAGTCGACGACCTGCACGGTGGCGCCCGCCTGGACGATGCCCGCGAGGTCGTCCAGGGTGATGTACTTGGACTGGCGCGTGTCGTACAGGCGGCGGTTGCCGTACTTCTTGATGACCACGGGGCCGCCGTCGCTCGGCAGGGTGTCTTTTGGGGGCATGGCATCGACCTCTTTGAGCTCGCCGAGGATCATATAGGATCAGCGCGTGCAATGCAACAACTTCATGCTGCAATTGCGTAATGAGTCCTTGACACGCGCGGGCATGGCCTTTAAATATTAAGCGTTCGTTGATTTTGCTTTGCACAACTATTAGATGTCAACAGGAGCAATCACATGGGTGACAATCCCTTTAGCAACACTCCCTTCGCGGCGTTCGGGGGTCAGGTGGCCAAGGCCTGGCAGACCGGGCTGGAGACGTGGTGGAAGACGCTGCTTTCGGACCGCGGCCGGCTGACGGAGCTGGCGAAGCACCTCGAAGGCCTGGGGTTGGGTCTAGGCAAGGTCGGGGGCTCGCGCGGGGGCGCCAGCACGGACGACCTGGGCAAGGTGACCGAGGCACTCGAGCTGATGCAGGAGCGGGTGGAGAAGCTGGAGGGACGCGTGACGACCCTGGCCGAGACCGTGGAGGCCATGGTAGGCTACCTGGAGCAGCAGTCGGGGGAGACGCCATGAACAACGCAGCCACCGAAATCGACAACGACTTTGAGGCCGAGCTCAAGACCGACTCCGACTCCGACTCCGAACCACAGAGTTGGATGCAGCCGTTGACCTCCCTGATGAGCCGGCCCTTGCGGTACCTGAACGAGACGCTCTTGAGACAGCGGCCGGCCACCCACTGGACGACCCCCAACCGGGTGGTATTCGAGAACGACGCGCATCGCCTGCGGGACTTCAGCCCGCGGCAGGAGGGTGAGGCGCAGCGCCCCAACACGACGCCGTTGCTCATCGTCCCCCCGGAGGTGAACCGCTCCACCATCGTGGACTTCGCGCCCGGCCAGAGCCTGGTGCGCGCCGCCCTGGACCACGGCTTCGCGCGCGTGGCCGCCATCGAGTGGCGCGACGTGGAGGGCTCGCCGGCGGCGGCCCGGCGGGACATCGACGACAGCGTGGCCACCATCCGCGACGCCATCGGCGCCCTGGGCGGGCGGGTGCACCTGCTGGGCGTGTGCCAGGGCGGTTGGGAGTCGGCCATCGCCGCGGCGCTCGCGCCCGAGATGACGGCGAGCCTGACCCTGGTGGCCGCGCCCATCGACTTCCACGCGGGCACCGGCGCGGTGAAGCAGGTCTCCCGGATGATGCCCATGGCGGCCTACCGCAGCCTCGTGCTGCGCGGTCGGGGCTCCATGCCGGGGAAGGCCATCTCGGCGGGTTTTGACCTGATGAGCCCCTTTGAGCGCTTTGTAACCACCCCCTTTTCCGTGTGGGCGCGGTTGGATGACGACGACTGGATGCGCCGCCACCACCAGATGCAGGACTGGTACCGCAGCCCCAAGGCCCTGCCCGGCCCGCTGTACCTCCGCGCGGTGCGCGAGCTGTTCAAGGAGAACCGCCTCATCCAGGGACGCCTGGTGGTCTGCGGCCGCACGGTGGACCTGGCCGCCATTCGCTACCCCCTGTGCCTGGTGGCCGGCGGGCGGGATCACATCACCCCGCCCCCCCAGCTCTGGGCCGCGCGACGCGCCGTGTCCAGCACCCACGTACACGAGGTGGAGACCGACGGCGGCCACATCGGCACGTTCATGGGACGCGCCGAGCTGCGGGACCAATGGCCCGGGATCTTCGCGTGGCTGCTGGCGACCGACGAGCGGAACGAGAGCAAACCCCCGAAAATCAACTCCAGCCCGGGAGGCGACCATGTCCAGCGATGACGTCAAGACCAAGACCGCCGAAACGGCCCGGCTCTACTTCGACGGCGTCACCGGGGAGCGCCCCTTCACCCTGTGGCGGGAGTTCGACCCGGGCCTGGCCAAAGATCTGTCCCTCTTTGTCACCGGCCAGATGTACGCCCGGGAGAAGATCCCGCACCCCACCCGACAGCTCGTGACCGTGGCGGCCCTGACGGTGCTCGAACGCACCGCCGAGCTGCGCCTGCACGTGCACGCGGCCCTCAACGTCGGCTGCCCCGCGGCAGATGTAGCGGAGGTCATCTTCCAGATGGCCACCTACGGCGGCGTGCCGGTGGTGAATTCCGCCCTGAAAGTCCTGCGTGAGGTGCTCGTGGAGCGCGGCGAGTGGCCCCTGGAACCGGCTACAGAGCCCGGGGCGGCAAAGCCCCCGACCGCTACCTGAACTTCTTGATGTTGACGGCGGGCAGGAGGGTGATCTCGATGCGGCGGTTCAGGGCGCGGCCCGTGGCGCGGCGATTGGTGGCGACCGGGTCGTAGGAGCTGAACCCGGCGTTGCTGAGCCGGTGCCCGGGCACGCCTCTTTTCTGCAGCAATCGCACCACCACGGTGGCCCGGTCACCCGACAGCGCCCAGTTGTCCCGGTACTTGCCGCCGCGGGTGCGGACATTGTCGGTGTGCCCCGCCACCTGGAAGTGACGGTTGATGCCCCGGAGCACGCCCGCCAGGTCTCTGAGGGCCCGCTGGCCCTCCTTGGTGAGCCGCGCCTTGCCCGACCTGAACAGCACCTTGGAGGCCATCTGGATCACCAGCTTGCCCCGACGGTTGATGAGCTTGAGCCGGCCCGCGGAGATCATCTTGGCGAAGGAGAGGCGCAGCTTGTCGTTGAGCGCCTTTTGCCGCCTCATCTCGGCCTTGATATTGGCGAGCTCCCGCAGGGCCCAGCGGCTCTTTTTGAGCTCGCGCATCTTGGCCTCGAGCTCGGCGGCCTGCCGCTGCATCTCGCGCTTTCTCCGGCGCAGCTTCTCGCTCATGTTCTCGCGAGTGGACGCCAGGTCACCCTTGACTCCTCTCAGAGCCTTTTTGATCCGGGCAATCTCCTGGTCCAGCGCCTCGATGCGCCGCTGACGTTTCGCCGCGAGGCTCTCGGACTCACCGAGCCGGCTGCCCAGCTTTTTGTGCTTGGCCAACAGCTCGTCATACTTGCCCTGGCCCACACAGCCCGCCGCCCCCAGGCCGCCAAAGACCATGAGCGCTGCCAGGCACGGAATCGTAATCGTCATGAATCGGTGCATTAGGTTCTCCCAATCACGTGTGCTCGTGAATGCTCACAGGCTGTGGGATCCGCGCGCGGCTGTCAAGGGTATCCCGGTGGTACAGATCTCCGCATGGACGGCGCCATGCGTCGGTGTTATTATCACAATACTGAGTAAGTCACTCTAGTTTAAATGTTGGGGACGGATGGGAGGACCTCCAGTTTTATGCGCGAACCAGGGACCAACGGGGCGGTGGCCGTGCCCACAGAGCTCCGCGCGCTGATCGTCGAGGACAACGAAGACGACGCCCTGCTGCTAATCCGTGCTCTCGAGCACCAGGGTTTCGCGGTGAGGTGGACACGTGTGCAGACGGAGGAGCACCTGCGCCAGGCGCTCGCGGAGGGGTCCTGGGACGTGGTGCTGTCAGACTACAGCATGCCTCGGTTCAGCGCCCCGGCGGCCCTGGGCGTGTTGCAGGAGTCGGACCTCGACCTGCCGTTCATCGTCGTCTCCGGCACGGTGGGCGAGGACCTGGCCGTGGAGACCATGAAGGCCGGCGCCCACGACTATCTGATGAAGGGGAACCTGGCGCGGCTGGGCCAGGCCGTCGGGCGGGAGCGCCGGGAGGCCGGGATCCGGCGGGAGCACCGCCAGGGGGTCGATAAGATCCGCCACCTGAACCAGGTCCTGCAGGCCGTCCGCGGCATCAGCCGGCTCATCGTGCGGGAAACAGACCGCCAGCGCCTCGTGGACGGCGCCTGCGAGTGCCTGGTGGCCGCCCGCGGCTACGACGCCGCCTGGATTGTCCTGCTCGGGGCGGACGGCAAGCCCTGCTCTCTCAGCAGCAGCGGCTTTGGTGAGTCCCTGGCGGCAATCGCCTCGCTCGTCCAAGCGGATGATCTCCCCGCCTGCCTGCGAGAGGCGCTCCGCAGGCCGGGGACAGTGTACGTCGACGCCCGGCAGGCCGAGGGGTGCGCAGCATGCCCGGTAAATCAGGAGCTGGGCGGGCTTCAGGCGCTCGCGACCCGCCTCGAGCACCAGGGGCGGACGTATGGGGTGATGGCGGTGCACCTGCGGCCCGAGCTCGAGGTGGATGACACCGAGCGCACGCTGTTTCTGGAGATCGCCGGCGACATCGCTTTCGGCCTGCAAGCCAGCGAGACCGACCAGGCGCTGGTTTCCGAAACGGCCTTTATCAAGACGCTCTTCGACGCGGTGCCCGACACGCTGTTTGTGTTCGATCCGGCCACCGGTCGCGCCGTCCGCTGGAACGAGGCCTTTCGGCGCCTCTCGGGCTACACGGACGAGGAGATCGCCGTGCTTCCCGCGCCCGGGAGCTACTACAGCGCCGCGGAGCTGGACAAGGCCTCAGACGCCATCGGGAAGGTCCTGGCCGGCGGCACGGCCACGGTGGAGCTGGGGCTCATCGCCAAGGACGGCCAGGTGGTCCGGACCGAATACATCGCGTCACCCCTGGCGTCGCAGAACGGCGGCGCGGGGCTGATCATCGCCATCGGGCGCGACGTCACCGAGCAGCAGAGCCTCGAGGAGCAGCTCCGCCAGGCCCAGAAGATGGAGTCCGTGGGCCGGCTGGCCGGGGGGGTGGCCCACGACTTCAACAACCTGCTGACCATCATCCTGGGATCCTGCACCTTTCTCACCGAGGGGCTGCCGGCCCAGGACCCGCTGCTCGAAGACGTGCAGCAGATTCAGGACGCAGGCAAGCGGGCCGAGCGGCTCACCCGGCAGCTCCTGGCCTTCAGCCGCCGTCAGCCCATGCGGCCGGAAGTGCTCGACATCAACGCCCTGCTCGGAGAGATCCATAAGATGCTCTCCCGGCTCATCGGCGAAAACATCGGTTTGATTACGCTGCCGGGGGCCGACCTCTGGCGGGTGCAGGCCGATCACGGTCACCTCGAGCAGGTGGTCATGAACCTGGCCATCAACGCCCGGGACGCCATGCCCGACGGGGGCCGGCTGACCATCGAGGCGTCGAACGTGGAGCTGGACGCGGACTACGCGGCCCACCACCCCGAGGTGACGGCCGGGGCCTACGTGATGCTCGCGGTGAGCGACAACGGCCAGGGCATGGACGCCCAGACCCGGCGCCAGATCTTCGAGCCGTTCTTCACCACCAAGCCCAAGGAAAAGGGCACCGGGCTCGGCCTGTCCACGGTGTACGGCATCGTGCGGCAGCACGGCGGCCACGTGAACGTGTACAGCGAGCCCGGGGTGGGGACCACCTTCCGGATCTATCTGCCCCGCACCGACGCCTCGCCGCGCCCCCGCACCGGGCTGCATCCGATGGTGCGGACCCGGGCGCGGGGTTCCGAGACGGTGCTGGTCGTCGAGGACGAGCCCGCGGTGCGGGAGGTCGCGGTGAAAATCCTCTCGCGGCTCGGATACCAGGTGCTCGAGGCGGCGGACGGTCCGGAGGCCTGGGCCCTGTCCGAGCGCCACGCCGAACCCATCCACCTGCTGCTCACCGACGTGGTCCTGCCCGGTCCCAACGGCGTGATGGTGGCCAGGCGGCTCACCGCCGAGCGGCCGCAGATGCGCGTGCTGTACATGTCCGGCTACACGGACAACGCCATCGTGCACTTCGGCGTGCTGGACCGGGGCATCAAGTTCGTGGAGAAGCCCTTCTCCGTCGAGGGCATGGCCAGGGCGGTGCGGGACGCCCTGGACGATCCGGAAGGTGGCGGCCCGCCACATGCACAGTAGTCGGGCCATTCTCATTGTGGCCCGCGGGCGCACGGCGGCACCCAACAGGGTCGGACGACCCAACGGCGGGGTCCAGGCATGATCACCCGGCGGACACTGCTGAACCTCGGAGCTACGGTCCTCATCGTGGGCGCCGCCTCGGCCTTGCGAGCGGTGTTCCTCGGTGATCTCGGGCGGGGCATTGCCTATCTGACGTACTACCCGGCCGTGATGCTCGCGGCGATTATCGGCGGCATGTCCGCCGGGCTGCTGGCGACGGGCCTCTCGGCGCTGCTTTGCTACTTCTGGATCCAGCGTGGCTACATGTCCCCTGTCGAGTGGCTCGCCATGTCGGTGTTCGTGGTGAGCTGCACGATGATCTCCTGGCTGGCCGGGGCCATGCGACGGGCGAACGCCCGCGCCCTGCACGCCAAGGACCAGGCCGAGGCCGCCAACCGGGCCAAGAGCGTCTTTCTGGCCAACATGAGCCACGAGCTGCGCACGCCCCTGAACTCCGTGCTCGGGTTCTCACGCCAGCTCCGCCACGCGCCGGACGCCACCGCCGGCCAGAAGCCCGTGCTGGAGATCATCTCACGAAGCGGCGAGCACCTGCTGCACCTCATCGACAACATCCTCGACATCGCCAAGATCGAGTCCGGGCGGATCGAGCTCGAGGAGAGCCACACCGATCTGCCCGCCCTGCTCCGGGACGTCGCGGCGCTGATGGAATCCGGCGCAGGCGAGAAGGGCCTCGCGTTCCGGCTGGACCTGGCCGCGGAGTTACCTCGCGAGGTGCTGGTGGACGCCGGCAAGCTCCGGCAGGTGCTGATCAACCTGATGGGGAACGCCGTCAAGTACACCACCACCGGGTCGGTGACCCTGCGGGTGGCCGCCGAGGAGGCCGCCCGGGAGCCGGCGCGGGGTCTGCTCCGCTTCGAGATCGCGGACACGGGGCCCGGGATCCGCGCCGAGGACCGCGCGCGCATCTTCGAGCCCTTCGTCCAGCTCGCCGATCGGCCGACCACCGCGCGGGGCAGCGGCCTGGGCCTGGCCATCGCGAAACAGAACGTGGAGCTGCTGGGCGGCAGCCTGGACCTGGTGAGCACGCCGGGCGTCGGATCGACCTTCCGCTTCACGCTCCCGGTGCGCATCCCGGCCGCCGGGACCGCCCGCCGGCCCTCCTCGGTGAGCCGCGTGATCGGAATGGCGCCGGGGCAACCGCGCCCTCGCGTGGTCATCGCCGAGGACCAGCCGGAGAACCGCTTGCTGCTGCGCCGCATGCTCGAGCCCATCGGATTCGAGCTCCGCGAGGTGGAGGATGGTCAGGCAGCCGTGGACCTCTGTGCCCAATGGTCCCCGCAGCTGATCCTGATGGACATCCGCATGCCGGTGATGAACGGCCTGGAGGCCATCCGCCATATCCGGGCCACGGACGCCGGGCGGGAGGTCAAGATCGTGGCGGTCACGGCCCACGCCCTGGCCGAGGAGCGCCGGGAAATCCTCGCCGCGGGCTGTGATGCGTTCATCCGCAAGCCGGTGTCCGAGGCGGAGATCTTCGGCACGCTGGGCAGGCTGTTGGGGACGGTCTTCACCTACGCCGTCGAGGAGCCCGCGCCCACCGACGAGGCGGCGCTCCTGTCGACAAATCTTCTGGACCTGCCGTTACCGCTCGTCCAGCGGCTGCGCCTGGCGGCGGAGCGGTTGGATGCCCGGCGCTGTCACTAGGTGATCCTCGAAGTCGAGGCGTTGGATCCGGACCTGGCGACCCGGCTGGGTCGTCTCGTGCAAAAGGCGCGGTTTCGGGAGCTCCTCACGGCGCTGGACAGGGTCGCGGACGGAAGGGCAAAATGAGCACCTTGGTAGACCTCGAAGAGCTGGCGGCGGTGAGCGTCGACATCCTGGTGGTGGACGACGTGGCGAGCGATGTGCGGTTGCTCTCCGAGATTCTCGAGGCGGCGGGCTACGCGGTCCGCCCGGCGAGCGACGGCGAGCTGGCGCTGCGCAGCGCCCGGGCCAAGCCGCCCGCGCTCGTGCTGCTGGACATCCGGCTCCCGGGCCTGGACGGGCTGGAGGTGTGTCGTCGCCTGAAAGCCGACCCCCTGACGACCGAGGTCCCGGTCCTCTTCATCAGCGCGCTATACGATGACCGCGACAAGGGGCGGGCCTTCGAGGCCGGCGGTTCGGACTACATCACCAAGCCCCTGCATAAAGAGGAGGTGCTGGCGCGCGTCCAGACCCACCTCGCCAGCTCCCGGAGCCGTGCGCTCCTCGCCCGGGAGCGGGATCGCGCCCGCGGGTACCTCGACCTCGCCGGCGTCATCATGGTCGCCCTGGATCGCGCGGGCAACGTGAGCATGATCAACCGCAAGGGCTGCTGTGTGCTCGGCTACGAAGAGGCGGAGATCCTCGGCCAGCCCTGGTTCGAGCGCTTCGTGCCGTCAGACGCGCACGAGGTTGTCCTGGAGGCCTTCAGGCAAATCGTTCTCGGAAACCTGGAGCTCCATGAATACTACGAGAACCCGGTGCTCACCAAGCGCGGTGACCAACGGCTCATCGCCTGGCACAACGCGCTGATCCGAGACGCCGCCGGCACGATCACCGGCACCCTCTCCTCAGGCGAGGACATCACCGAGCGCAAGGCGGCCGAGGCGGAGCGCCAGAGCCTGATGGCGAGCCTGGCCCAGTCGTCACGGCTGGCCAGCATGGGCATGCTCGCCGCGGGGGTGGCGCACGAGATCAACAACCCCCTTGCGTATGTCCTGTACAATCTGGAGTGCCTCGTCGACGATTTCCCTAAGCTGCTTCGCGCCCTGCACCTGGCCATGGCGCGGCTGCGCGACCGGATTGGACCCGAAGCCCTCGATGAGCTCATGGGCGAGGTGGGCGACCTGATGCGCCCCGCCCTGGTCGACGACCTGCAGGCCAGCTTCCGGGACGCCCTCGAAGGGACCCGCCGCATTCAAGGCGTGGCCCGGGGCCTCAGCACTTTTTCCAGAGTGGAGAAGGACCGGCTCGTGCCGGTCAACCTCGGGCACGTCATCGACGTGGCCGGCAGCATGCTGACCAACGAGATCAAGTATCGCGCGCGCCTGGTGAAGGAGCACGGCAAAATCCCCGCCGTCATGGCCAGCGAAGGCCGGCTGTCGCAGGTCTTTCTCAACCTGATCCTGAACGCGGTGCACGCCATCGACGAAGGGCAGGCGAGCAGCAATGAGATCCGGGTGAAAACCTGGTCCGAGGGCGACGCTGTCTTCGCCGAGGTGCGCGACACCGGCTGCGGGATCCCCGCCGAGGATCTCGGCGAGGTCTTCGAGCCGTTCTTCACCACCCGGGAGATCGGGGTCGGCTCGGGGCTGGGCCTGTCCATCTCCAAGAACATCGTGGAGACCTTCGGCGGCACGATTGACGTCCAGAGCGAGGTCGGCAGGGGCACGTGCTTCACGGTGCGGCTGCCCATTCGCCGGGTGGAGACGGCGCCGGTGGAGGCCGCGTCCCGTGGCGATGACGATGGCGAGGCCGAAGCCGCAAACGCGCCGCAGCTCCGCGGCCGGATCCTCATCATCGACGACGAAGCGGCGATCCGAAGCATCATGGTCCGGTTGCTCGCGCACGACACGGTCCAGGCCGCGAGCGGCGCGGAGGCCAAGCAGATCCTCGAGGGCGACCAGGCTTTCGATTTGATCCTCTGCGACGTGATGATGTCGGACCTTTCGGGTGTGGACCTGCACGAGTGGCTGGCCGCTGCACACCCCTCGCTGGCCAAGCGGCTCATCTTCGTCACCGGCGGCGCCTTCACGCCCCGCGCCCGGGACTACCTGAGCCAGGTCGACAACCTCCAAATCGAGAAGCCCTTTGACGCGGTCAGCTTCAGAAAAATCGTAACCTCCAAGCTGAACAGCAGTGAGTGACGAGCGCGTCGCCCGGGAGGCTCCGCAGAGGCTCTATTTCTTGGGACGGGTTCGCGATTGCAGGGCGGGGACGTGGTCGCCGACGGCGTGGCCCCAGAGCCAGGCGCCGGCCTTGAACAGGTCGTCGTGGCGGCGCACGAGCAGGGTCCACATGCGGTCGCGGAGCGCGGCCGCCGCGGCCACCTCGGCGGCGGGCGCCGCGTCGGGCGGCAGGTTGGCCGGCTTGATGAGCGTCACGAGCGCGGTGCCCACCTCCGCGGCCTCGACGACCATCTGCGACGTCACGGGCGTCTTACTCGCCAGGGCGCCCTCGTGCCGCCGGAAGAGCCCCGCCAGCGCGAGGCAGTCCTGCGCCGTGTCGAGCAGGCCCCGTCCCCGGCGGATGACCTCCACCTCCGCGGCCGGGATCACCTCCGCCTCGGCGCAGGCCTCGGCGCTCCTCAGCATCACCCGCCGCAGCAGCCGCGCCCGGGCGAGGCGGTCGTTGAGCCCCTCGACGGGGTGCGTCGACAGCCGGCTCACCCGCCCCGCCGCGAAGACCACCGCCAGGGCGAGCTTGGGGGCCGCGGCCAGCGCCTCGAGCTCCCCGGTGGTGAGCTTTCCCGCCAGGTCGGCCTGCCGCGCCAACACCGCCTCGGTGCCGCGGCTCACATTGTGGTAGGCCAGGCTCGCGTTGGCGCGAAAAGGCAGCACGTCACCCGCGGCCAGGCCCTCGGCCTGCGCCCGCAGCTCATTGAACGCCGCCTCGGCTTCGGCGACGTTCTCCACTTCGATTTCATGGTTTGGTCCAGGCATTTCCAATCCTCCCTATTAAGTTGGTCCACGGACATTCACTATCGAATGTCCCCTTAAAAATCAAGCCCGCGGGAGCACTCGAGACCTCCTCCTGTCCATAAATCAAGCTCACCTGACGGTCTGGCGACCTCTTCGGAGCAAAACTTTTGCTCCCGGGAGCACTCGAGACCTCCTCCTGTCCATAAATCAAGCACCCCTGACGGTCTCACAACCTCTTCCGAGCCCGAACAGCGCCGGCGTGGGCCCGTCCGAGTGGCCGCAGTCGCGACGCAAGGTGCGACCAATCATTACTGCAATTAAAGTAATTCTGATTACAGTGATTGACAGTCGCGCTGTCGGCACCGGACTGGGGTTACCCATCAGCAACACCATCGTCCAGGAGCACGGTGGTCGCATCGAGGTGGAGAGCGAGGTCGGCAAGGGAACGAGATTTGTGGTGCGCCTGCCCATCAAGCGCGCGGGAGAGGCCCGCGTCATCAAGAGACCGCCGACCACCGAGCACAGGGCCCCCGTCCGGGGGCGGATCCTCGTGATTGACGACGAGGCCGCCATCCGATCCATCCTCAGCCGAATGCTGGGGCGCGAGCATGACGTGCTCACGGCGACCTCTGGCGCAGATGCCCAGCGGCTCCTGGAAAAGGACACCGCCTTCGACCTGGTGATTTGCGACATGATGATGCCGGAGATGTCCGGCCCTGACCTGCACGAGTGGCTGGCCGCGAACCACCCGACGCTGGCAAGAAACCTGGTCTTCGTGACCGGTGGAGCGTTCACACCCAGGGCCAGGGAATATCTCCAGCAGATCGAAAATCTCACGGTGGAGAAACCCTTCGACTCGGCCAACCTCATCAAGATGGTCCGGGAGCTGGTTCAGGCCTCTAAGAGCAGAGGCTAGACAGAGCAGCAGCCCCCCCCGACGAAAAACTCCCGGTAGGGCTCCGCACGAAGGCGCGCAGCTAAGGCGCTGGGCCTCAGGGCAGCGGACATCGCGGCAGCAGGTCCACGTCGCGAGCCGCGCGGCTCCAGGGCGTGGGGGGGTGCAGGGCCACGGTCGGAGAGCGGTCCGGCTCGGGCCAGACGGTCGGGGAGGATTTCGGCTTAGGCCGGGAGAACGAATGTCGGGACTCGGCGCGCAGGCTCTGCGCGATGGCATTGCGAGCGCTGAGGCGGACGAGGCGCTGGGCGTCACGGGCGAGACGGGCGAGCACGGGACGGCCCAGGCGGCCATGGCTGCGCAATCCCTCGGCGATCCCCAGGCGCACGCTGATGCGGTGGTGGCGGGCGGCGCGCAGCAGGGCGCGGGGGAAGTACGGCAGGCAGTTGCGGGCGAAACCGCGGGCCACGAGGCGCATGGACATGGGCGGCGTTCCGCGGCGTCGCAGGAGCTCGGCAAAGCGACGGCACCGCGGGCGGGAGTCCCGGGGTAGCCGGTTCAGGGCGCGGTAGGCGGCCTCGCGAATGGTCCGATCGCCGCCGTGCGTGAGCCGGAGCAGCAGACGGCTGACCCGGTGGCGCGCAGTGGGCTCCAGGAGCGCAGCGCGCAGGGCGAGGAGACGGGTGGAGAGCCGGGTCCGTCGGGACCGCGCCAGGCGGGCCACTTCGGCAAAGGGCACGGTGAGGCGCTGGTGGCGCAGCAGGTGGAGCAGGGCGGCCGCCCGGGCGGCGGGCTGGCGCGAGCGCAGCATCCGGCGCAGCACCTTTCGGGGCAGCGTCTGGACGCGTTGGTAGTCCGCGGCGAGGCTGCGGTTGAGCTCCGACGCCGCGGACGGCCTGACGGCGGGCATGGTCACCGGCGGAAGCAGGTTCTGTTGGATCGTGCGTCCCGTGGGGCGCCGGGCCACCTGCCGGTCACCACGTGGGCTGGCGATGGCGTCGGGAGCGGACACCACCACCGCGACGGCCAGGAGCGAGAGCCCCGACAACAGGCCCAGCAGTGTCCGACCGACCCTTATTTCCGGTAGCTGGTTGTTGGTGCTCATGCCTCGACCTCACTCTCACCCCGCTGTTCTCCGCAAGCCGTGTGCCGTGGTGGCCCTCCGTCGATGAATCCCGGCCCTCCCCCTGAAATGTCTGCTCAATCCGGGCGTCGTCGAAGGGAACGCGCGATGCCTTGCCAACCCCCTGCCCCGCGGATTGGCCGAAAACCGACGCTCCGGGGGCATCGGGGCCAGGGTGCCGGTCGTTTTCGTCCGGACCCGGGTCTGGGGTATACTCGCGAAATGACCCTTTCCCCACGGAGAAGACCATGCGACGTGTGACCCGAGGCTGGATGTTGACCGCAGCGCTGGGCGTTGTCCTGACGGGCGCCCTGCCCGGCTGCAAGAACGGCGGCGGCGGTGACCCGGGAGACGCGGGCGGACAAGGCGACGGGGCGGCGAACCTCGATGGGAGCGCCCAGCCGGACGGGGGCGCCCTGCCCGATGCGGGTCCCCTGCCCGACGGCGGCGGACCGGGCCCCGACGCGGGGGGCACGGAGATTGAGCAGGTGTGCAATCGCTGGGCGGCGGATCGCCAGGACCTCAGCGAGGGCACCTGGTCGGGGAGCGTGGGCTCCTGCGATCCCGGGGACGTGTCGGCCAACGGCCGGGCGAATGCGCTCAAGCTGGTGAACCTGTACCGCTGGTTGGCCGACTTGCCCCCCTCGACCACGGACCCGGGGCGGGACAGCAACGCCCAGGCGTGCGCCCTGATGATGGACGCCAACAACCAGCTCAGCCACAGCCCGCCGGCCAACTGGACCTGCTACACCAGCGCGGGGGCCGGCGCCGCGGGCGCCAGCAACATCGCCACCACGGCCGGCGTGGCCGCCGTGGACCTGTACATGGCGGATCCGGGCAACCCCAGCACCATCGGGCACCGGCGGTGGATCCTGTCCAACAGCCTCGGGGCCATCGGCCTGGGCACCACGGATTCGTACTCGTGCATGACGGTCATCGGCACCGGGGGCAGCGCCGGCGCGGCGTGGACCTCCTGGCCCCCGCCCGGCGTGTTCCCCCACGCGGCGGTGCAGGCGTCCTGGACGTCCATCGACAGCACGGGCTGGACCGTGCAGTCCGACAGCATCAGCCTGGCGGGCGCCCAGGTGTCGGTCACCACCAGCGGCCAGGACCGCCCCGTGAACGTGACCCAACTCCTGGGCGGCTACGGCAGCGCCCACGCCATCTCCTTCATCCCGAGCGGCTGGACCACCCAGCCGGACACCACCTACACCGTGACCGTCACCGGCATCACGCCCACCATCACCTACGACGTCCAGGTCGTGAGCTGCAACTGAACGCCCCAACGCCGCAGACAACTACGGGAGGTCAGGGGAGGGCCAGGCGGCGGAACTCCGAGGCGGTGGTGAAGTTGGGGTCGAGCTCGTTGTCCAGCGAGACGATGCGGCCCAGCTCGCCGTAGCACTCGTGCACGTACAGGAGCTGGAAGCGGTGGATGGTCTGGCCGCCCGGAAGGGACTGGGTCAGCTCCACGCGCAGGCGCAGGGTGTTGTGCAGCGACAGGTAGGGCAGGTCCAGGGTGCCGCGCTGGTCCAC
>Ga0180009_10004798_pt1 | contig 14754 bp, 11 predicted proteins | sample OS_PC_MetaG_FD_123537 | JGI IMG/M metagenome (GOLD analysis project Ga0180009, IMG submission 123537) | Groundwater microbial communities from the Aspo Hard Rock Laboratory (HRL) deep subsurface site, Sweden - OS_PC_MetaG | ecosystem: Environmental > Aquatic > Deep subsurface > Groundwater...
CCGCATCAAGGATTAGGTGGTTTGTCCCCAGCGGATATTTATTTGGCTGGTTTTTAAAACTGAGGAGAAATAAGGCCTCTTAATTTAACGAATTTTTTGTCTTGACGAAGGGGACCACCATATATCTCAAACTCGTGTTAATCACAACACACAGGCGCCCACCCCGGAATCACAAGAAAATTCTGATGAATTTTCAGAAGATTTAAAAATCTACCTACATGGCATTGAAACAAGATCAGAATCATTTCCAGATGCATTTGCACGCTTAGGCATTAAGCATCTTAAGAGCGATACTTGCCAAATCATGTATGAGATACCAAAGGAACCAGTCCGATTGAATGGACGTCTTTATGATTTACAAACGCTGTTAAAACTGAATCCTAGACGAGATCCTTTTGAAAGAGACAAAACATTTACCATGAAAGATATTCAACATGATTGGAGCACTAAAGAAAGATTTGAAGAGCTAATTAACAATCAAGAAGATAATTATAAAAGTAGGCTCAACCAAATAAAGGATGAGTCAGAAAAAAACGCAAAACAAAACAATGGCTACAAGACAGGAAACCAATTACTAAAAATGTGTTGTTTATACGCCGTCTTAGGACAAAACACTGAGGCAAGAAATTTACGAGAAGCCTTATTAGAACGAAACCTAAAACCTTCAAGGCTAGAAGAGGTCGTCACAAAAATATACAGCGATGAACCAAACATAAGAGAAATGTATTTAAGTCTATTTGGCAAAATAGAACAAAAAAACACACCAAGAATCAGAAATTCTTTGTAAAGTTTAAGAGATCCGCTCTTTTTACCGTAGAGACGCGATAAATCGTGTCTCTACGTTTAATTTTGCCCCCGTAAGATTCCGTCGACACAGTTGGTCGAACACTCTCTTCTAGATCGAGCTCGCTATCAAACAGTGGAGAAGATTGAAAAAATTCAACTGGATTTTCTGATTTTTCTTCTTTGTCTTTTAAATTTTTATCTTCTTTTTTTTCTTCTTCAATTAACAACAGAACGTTGTTGAGTATTACACCCAGCTTTTGATGTTCCAGGCGGTGCAGGTCCAGTGGGGGGCTTTTGATTCTTTTTCAAAAATGCATAGGCCGCCCGTCGTGACTTTGATTTTGTGCTCTGCGGCAAAGGCTTTGAAATCACCGGTTAGATAAGGAGAAAAACGAATGATGCCGTTGCTGGAAACGATCATAACCGTTTGATCTTTGTGTTTTTCTTCAATCTCTTTTCCTACTGCCAACCAGGTGTCGATGTATCGTTGCGGGTCCACTAACCAACCGTCTGGCACGATCGCATCGCGATTCCATGCGTCGATGATTGCGCGTCCTTCTTCTTTCATTTGTTCTTCAGAAAATTCGGAAAGGTCTCTGCTGTTCTTTTTCAAACGGTCTTTACCCAACCGCAACATCACTTCATCTTCTGTTTTATTTTCATCCGGACCGTAATCAATCTCCGTAAAACGATGATCTTTCTGAATCATAGAAGGATCCATTTTCATCGCTTCACAAGCAAATCGCGCGGTTTCCATCGTGCGTTTGAGTGGAGCCGCCCAAATCACATCTGGCAAAAGATGATGATCTTTAATGTATTGCCCCAAAGCGTGTGCACGTTCCTTTTCAACTAACGATAAATCAGTTCGCCCTCCTACCCGGCGAGGCGTTTCAGTTGGGAAGAAAGTGTTTCCGTGTCTAGCGATCAATATGCGTGTGGTCATGATTTATTCCCTTGTCAGTTGGGTATGAGATACGAACACGGCCCCAAGAGACGCGATAAATCGCGTCTCTACGTTTTATGGGGCAGCCTTCTTTATAAATTCGCCCTGCTCCGCTAACAAAGATTCTGCTTTCGCAACATCTTCAGGGGCATCAATGCCAGACATGCCGCTATAGCCTCGATAGTCGACTTCCACGATCCGAACAGATATACCATTTTCTAAGAAACGCAGTTGTTCAAGCCCTTCTAACTTTTCATAAAAACTTTCAGGCAGCTTTTGAAGCGTTTCCAAAACATCTGTGCGATATCCATACAACCCAATGTGTCGATAAACAGGCGATTTCTCCGTTGTTTCTCGAAGTTTTGCTTCTTTTCGAATCGCGGGAATGATGTGTTTCGAAAACCAAATCGCATCGTTTGTTTTGTGATTCAAAATCGCGGTTGTTCCAGAAAAAGGCGTTTTCATTTTATTGATTCTTAATGCCTCCAACTCTTCCCAAGACAACTTCACACACGGGGTCACCACTTCAATGGACGAATCTTTTTGATATTCATTCAAAAGCGCTTCGACAAACCAAGGGGGACACATCGGGTTATCGCCTTGCAAATTCATCACGAAATCAACGTTGTCACCAACTTTTTCGATCACTTCACAAACACGCTCGGTGCCTGTGCGACAAGCCTCAGACGTCATGACGTACGCGATTTTCTTTTCTTCGCAAAACGATTGAATGCGTTCATCGTCCGTCGCAACAACAGCATCAACATTGGCAATTTTTTTAGCCACAAACTGAGCAATTTCCCAAACACGCAACAACATTTCTTTCCCTGCAATTTTCACCAAAGGTTTGCCTGGAAAACGTGTGGAGCCATAACGAGCAGGAATGACAATTAAAGATTTTTTCATATGGATTTATTTCTTATCAGTAACGGCGATATGTAATTCGGCTAACTGCTCTTCATCTACAGAAGACGGTGCGCTCGTCAAAGGACAACTGGCCGTCACAGTCTTTGGAAACGCAATCACTTCCCGAATCGAAGCGGAACCTGTCATCAACATGGCCAATCGATCCATACCCAAACCAATGCCTCCATGTGGCGGACATCCATATTTCATAGCTTCCAAAAGAAATCCAAATTTAGCCTCAGCCTCTTTTGGCGCAATTCCTAGCAAATCAAACACGACTTGTTGCATCGCTTGATGGTTAATACGAACCGAGCCACCGCCCAATTCAATCCCGTTGAGCACCACATCATAAGCACGAGCAACCACCGTTTCTGGATCGTTCCTTAATTCAGAAACACCCGCGACTTTCGGCGCTGTAAAGGGATGATGCATCGCGTTCCAACGTCCACTAGCCCTTTCAAACATCGGGAAATCCACGACCCACAAAATCTTCCAACCCTCTTTGGTCAATTTCCCGTCTTCCCCTAATTGAATACGCAAAGCACCCATCGCCGGAAACACTACATGAAATTGGTCCGCTCCTAAGAAAATAAGGTCTCCGTTCTGCGCACCAACTTCATTCAAAAGCGCACGCACAATCTCTTCGGATAAAAATTTCAAAATAGATGACTGCAAACCATCCATACCGGCTTCTAAATCATTTACCTTGATTGAAGCCAGTCCTTTCATCCCATATTTCCCTACCAATGCGACGTACTGATCCAATTGCTTCCGCGTCAAGGTCGTCCCCCCTGGAAAACGCAACGCCACCACACGGCCTTTCGGTTGAGAAACCACCCGCTGAAATACTTGAAAATCAGAAGTTCTCACAACCCCTGTCACATCCAGCAATTCGAGTGGATTCCGCAAATCAGGCTTGTCACTGCCATAACGAGTCATCGCCTCTTGATAGGTCATTCGCGGAAAAACTGCTGGCAAATCCACGTCAAGAATCTCTTTGAAAACATGCTTCAACAATTCTTCCATCAGCATTTGAATATCGCTTTCATCGACAAACGAGCACTCCACATCCAATTGAGTAAATTCAGGTTGGCGATCCGCTCTTAAATCCTCGTCTCGAAAACAACGCACAATTTGGTAATAACGATCTGCGCCGCTCATCATGAGCAACTGTTTAAAAAGCTGTGGGGATTGCGGTAATGCAAAAAATTTCCCGGGATGCACACGGCTAGGAACCAAATAATCTCTTGCGCCTTCCGGGGTCGTACGCGTCAACATCGGCGTCTCGATTTCTAAAAAGCCTTTTGCATGGAAAAACGCATGACACAACGCATTTAACCGAGAACGCAGCTGCAATCGTTCCATTGCTTCCGGCCGACGAAGATCGAGATAGCGATACCGCAATCGCATCTCTTCATTCACAGAAATGTAATCATCTAATGCAAAAGGAAGCGCAGTGGACTCGTTCAAAATTTCTATTTTTGTCGCGATCACCTCGATGGCGCCCGTCGCCATTGCTTCATTTTTCATCCCTTCAGGCCTGGGAGAAACAGACCCTTCAATGCTCAAAACGTATTCATTACGAATGGTTTCCGAAACTGCAAAGAGCTCTTGTTTTTCGGGGTGAACAACAACCTGCACCACACCGGATCGATCTCGTAAATTAATAAAAATCACGCCTCCTAAATCCCGACGACGATGCACCCAACCCGTTAATGAAACCTTTTTCCCAAGCAACGATTCATCGACTTGACCACAGTAATGCGACCGCATACTCATTTCTTTTTTCCTTCTATTGCATTGCCATTCGGTTGTACCACACCCAATGAAATCACCATTTTCAACGCTTCATCTACACTGATATCCAGTTCTCTCACATCCTTTTTAGGAACGAGTAACAAAAAACCCGAAGTGGGATTCGGAGTCGTTGGTATAAACACAGAGATCATCTCTTCGCCCGTATGCATTTCTACAGCTTTGCAGTTTTGCCCCGTTAAAAAGGCAATACTCCAAAGGCCTTCACGAGGATATTGCACCAATAAAACTTTGCGAAATGCTTGACCTTTAGACGTCAGCAACGTTTCAACCGTCTTCTTTACACCCATATAAATCGAACGAACCAATGGGATTTTATTAACCAAGCCATCCCAAAGCCGAATGAAATAACGCCCCACAAAATTCGTCACCAGAAGACCGGTAAATAACACAATGCATACGGTAAATACCAAACCCAAACCAGGAATATGAAACCCTAAAAGCACATCCGGTTGATACGCTGCTGGAATCAACTTAAGCGTTTCATCCATCAAAGAGATCAAAAAATGTAACGTTAAAATCGTGATCCAAAGAGGAAACCAAACCAACAAACCTGCGATAAGATATTTGCGAAAATGCACCAACATTACCTACTCCTTGTCTTCCTTTTTAGATTTCTGACAACAAGAACAGCAACCGCTACTGCTGCAAGCATCTCCTGATTTTTTCGAGGTGTTGCTTTTATCGGATTTCTGCTTTTTACAAGAAGACTTGTAATCGGTTTCGTAAAATCCGCTTCCTTTAAATTGAATGTGCGGCGCAGAAATCACTTTTTTCAACGTTGACTTCCCACACTTTGGACATTTTTTTAACGGTTCATCGTCAAGACGTTGCCGAGCCTCCAAACGATGCCCGCAAGCGGCACAAACATATTCATAAATAGGCATAAAATCACCTCAGACACGTAAAGACGCGATGAATCTCGCGTCTCTACGTTGAAAATGCAATCCATAGAACTCTGCGAATTGCTAAAAAAGGGCGCGATTATACGTGTATAGAAATCAAAACGTATCGTCATCTCTATATGTACAAAAACAACGAGTAAAAATTTACAACTTCTGAGAATCGCCTGGACGTACCCTGTAGCTATCATGCTCTTCATGATGCGTACTGGCTTCTAAGAAAAGACACGGCTCATCACTCATACCACAGAAGCTGTGAGGCATGCCTCTGGAAATGAAAACTGAATCGCCTTTCGACAATTCACGCAGGTGTTCGGCGCCGGTTTGAGTATCAATCCAAGTCAAAGCCATTTGACCTTCTATGACAAAAAAGATTTCCTCTTTTTCCAAATGAAAATGCAGACTGCACTGTTTGTTTTTCTCTAATCGCAACACCTTGCAACACAAGTTTTCATTATTGAACAACCAATATTCTTTTCCCCACCCTTTGGAATAACTGTCCGCTTGTAAATAATTTTTAAAATCTAACGAAGTTTTGTCCATTTTTTCTCCAAACATAGTGATAAAACTAAGGTATTAATATCCTCAATACTAAGAACCGATAAATCTTTTTGCTTCTGGGCTCCACCTTTCTTCGACAGCCTTTTTAGTTGCTTCTACTGCTTTTGCTCCAAACCAACCCGTACACAAACCACAAAGACCACCAAAAAGTGAAGCAGATCCAGTAACAGGCACCCCAACGGCTAAGCCCAACGCACCAGCAGCGTAAGGATTAAAATTATCCTCAGTTGCAGCAACAAATTTGGCCATCTCCGGATACACAAAACAAATGCCGGCACCAGATATTACAATTCCAACCATAGTACCCAGGCCCAACCCTATACTGCCCATCGTTACTGTAGATATTTCCCTATAACCAGGGCCACCGTTTTCATTAGAAAATCTTGCAAACATATATCTTCCTCTAACTAAATTAACCACTAGGAAAAAACACGAATTTTAACCCAGTATAGGTCATCAACATCGACAAGCAATTTCCCTAAATCTTGTCAAAAACACAACGGACAAGCACCCAAGCTTTCACCAAAATAGGGATGGCGCTACAGTCTGCGTCATGTTCTACGACTTATTTCATCAAGATCTCCACAACACTACGGTACTCACGGCTAACAACCGTTTGGCGCAATTACTTGTTGAGCAATATGCGATCTATCAACAAGCTTTAGGAAAATCCGTTTGGGAAGCTTTGGATGTTTTGCCCTATCAAAGTTGGCTAACGCGGGTTCATGAAGAAATACAAATCAAAAGCATTGGCGATCCCCTTCTTTTGTTGAGCGCTTCTCAATCCAACCTCTTGTGGGAAACCATCATCAAGGAACATGCACCGCTCCTGCACTCTCCGGATACAACTTACTTAGCGAAGCAAGCTTGGCGACTCGTCAATGAAGGACAGATTGATGTTCATCACTCAGATTTCAACACAACCGTAGACAGCGAGTCGTTTGCAAAATGGGCGATGCAATATCAAGCAACCTGCGAACAAAAACATTGGATCGATACCGACCGTTTGGCCGCACACATCACCCATCTGATCACCACGAACCAATATGCATTTCAACATCGATTCATTCTGGTCGGTTTTGTGGAAACCACTCCCTCTTTCGACACCTTATTAAAAACACTCACCCAGAAAGGTTGTCAGATCACAAACTATCAAAACGCTCAAAAAAATGTGTCCGCCTTTCAAACCGCTTGCCTTGATACAGAATCTGAAATCAAAGCGATGGCAACTTGGGCAAAGCAAGTAACCGAAGCAAACGAACAAGCATCTATTGCTTGTGTCGCGCCAACCCTCAATACGCTGCGTAAATCCCTTGTCCGCATTTTCAATGAGATGCTCGGAAGCAAGCATTACAACATCTCGTCAGGGGATCCGTTATCAGAAGAACCTCTCATCGCTGTCGCTTTGTTGCTTATAAAGGGACGTTTCAGACCGCTCACAATGCACGAAATAAGTTTCCTTCTGCGATCACCGGCCTTTATTCCAGAAGAAGCATTCGATTCCGCGGCCTTGCTCGAAAACAAGTTAAATAAAGTAGGAAACACGGAATATACCTTGCGCGACTTACACCAACGATTGAAACAATTCGCTTATCGCTTATGCCCAACGTTTCAAGAAAGCATGCAAGCCCTTCTGCATTTCGAAACACCTCCTTGCCATACTGCGACAGAATGGATGGAGACGTTTTCTAATCTATTAAACGCAACGCCATGGGCATCAAATGTCGCCTTATCCAGCCGATCAATCCAAACTTTAGAACAGTTCCAAAAAGTCATACTGGAATATAAAAAATTAGATTTACTGCAACCCCATTGGACTTTCTCTCAAGCCTTTTCACAGTTGAAATCGCTGCTCGCGCAAACGATCTTTCAACCGAGAACAGAACATCGCCCTCGCATTCAAGTTTTAGGAACGCTCGAAGCCACAGGAATGCCTTTCACACACACGCGAGTCATGGGATTGGACAGTCAACATTGGCCTGAAACACCACACCCTAATCCGTTTATTCCTTTCGCCATCCAAGCAAAAAACAATTTGCCTCACGCAACGTCGGCTCGCGAATTGCAGTTCGCTAAGCAATTAACAAAAGAATTCAAAGAACACGCTCAACACATCGTCTTCAGTTATCCGCAACAAGAAGAAGACTGCACACGGGTTGCAAGCTCGCTGATTAAAGAATTGCCCAAACAATTGTCGATTTATGAAAAACATCTGGATGCCCGCCTCCGCGAACATGACGAGGGGCTGGATCAACACCGAAGCGGGCATGACGAAACAGTTGAACTTTCGTCATCCCCGCGTAGGCAGGGATCCAGTCCTTTAATAGAAATCATCGAAATCGATCTGGCTCCACCCGTGCTGCCCGCCGAGCACCCCAAAGGAGGCACAGGCATTTTAAAAGCACAGTCTGGTTGCCCGTTCAAAGCCTTTGCGCAATACCGATTGTTAGCAGAAGAAAGACGACCGCCACAGATGGGCCTCACCCCGCTCGAAAAAGGATCGGTGTTACACAAGGTATTAGAAGGTCTTTTTTTGAAGATTCAAAATTCCGAACGCTTGCAAACCTTGTACACCAATCAAGACATGATGCGCTCTATGATTTGTGCCCACATCGATCAAGCAATTCAATCGGAATTAAAAGAACGAAACATTGCAGCAACCTTGCTTGCCTTGGAAAAACAACGGTTAGAGAAAGTGATTACCGCTTGGTTAGAAGTCGAAAAAGAAAGAACGCCCTTTACCGTAGTCGCTGTCGAAGAATGGCAAACCCTTTCGATCAGCGGTTTAGATTTGCGACTTAAAATGGATCGCGTGGACCGTTTCTCCGACAACACCTTTGCGCTCATCGATTACAAGAGCGGTGAAACCACGGTGCAATCCTGGTTTGGAGATCGGCCGGAAGAACCGCAATTGCCGCTATACATCGTCTCTTGCGGTTTAAACATCAGTAGCATTGCGTTTGCTCAAATCAAGGCCAATGCGATTGGATTCAAAGGCGTCAGCATTCAAAAAGGCCTGCTGCCGAACGATTCAACGTTAAGCGAATTGCGCGGAGATCATGCAAACTCTTGGACAGAACAATTACAAACCTGGAAAGAAGTTTTAGAAAAATTAGCGAATGATTTTTGTGAGGGACAAGCAGCTGTGGATCCCAAAGACAAAAACAAAACCTGCGAATACTGTCACCTCCACTCCCTATGCAGAATTGATGAACGGTTGTAATTGCATCTTCACACTTCCTTCGTCATTCCCGCGTAGGCAGGAATCCAGGATATATATATTTCTGGGCCCCCGCTTTCGCGGGAATGACGATGAAGGCAGGAATAATGACGGAGCAAAAGAATGAACACTAACGTCCTCCAAGACAAAGATGCACGAGAACAGGTTTTGAACCCTGCCCAATCATTTATCGTGCAAGCGCCGGCGGGATCGGGGAAAACAGAATTGCTGACACAACGTTTTCTTCGCGTGCTCGCTTGTGCTGAAAAAAATCCGGAAGAAATTCTTGCCATTACGTTTACAAAAAAAGCCGCCAATGAAATGCGAGAACGCATTTTGAATGCGCTGCAAAACGCTCAAAAGCAACACGAACCCGTTGACGCGCATGCACAAAAAACCCATCGACTTGCACAAGCGGTTTTAGAACGCGATCAACAATTGAAGTGGCATCTCTTAGAAAACCCCAATCGCTTGCGCATTCAAACGATGGATTCTTTCTGCTCTCATGTCGTGCGTCACATGCCCCTCCTTTCAGAGATGGGCGGCATCTCCAACATCACACAAGATGCAGACGAGCTGTATCAACGAGCGGTGGAAGCTCTGTTTACAGAAATCGACACACACTCTGAAATTGAAAAGGACATCGAACAAGTTCTCGCGCACCTCGATAACAATGTCGGTTACTTGCACGACTTACTCGTTCAGATGCTGGCAAAACGCGACCAATGGCTCCCGCACATCATCGATAGCCCCTCCCGAGAATCGTTAGAGCAAGGATTGCGTAACATCAACGAAGAAGCGCTCGATAACCTCGAGAACACTCAGCCAAAATCACTCCTGGCGGAACTGATCACTATCCTGCATTGCTCAGACCTTCCCCTGAATGAAAATCAATTATTCAGTCGTTCCAAATCGCTTGAGGCGATTCAATTAAAGAAAGCAGAATGGCTAAAAATCATACGTTGTTTGCTGACCAAAGAAGGCCGCTGGCGCAAGATTATTAACAAGAAAGAATACGGTTTTTCATCCATTACTGATGCAAAAGAACGAAAATCACTCGAAACAGAACTGAAAACTTTACTCTCTGATTTTCAAGGAGAAGAAACGTTTCTGCAGGCACTTTTATCCTTAAAAAACGCGCCTCCTTTTCAATACGAAGCAACTCAATGGAACACATTAAGAGCCCTGCTCAACCTCTTGCGCAGACTTGCTGCTGAACTCCGATTGATTTTCCTGTCAGAACAAACATCCGATTTCACTGAAGTCACACTGGCCGCTTTAACAGCATTATCGATGCCCACCTTTTTCACGCTCGCGTTGGATTATCAATTACGACACATCCTAGTAGATGAGTTTCAAGACACCTCCACGGTGCACTTCGAATTGATCAAACGATTGGTGGCGGAATGGACGCCCGAGGATGGCCGCTCACTGTTTGTGGTAGGCGACCCGATGCAATCGATTTATTTGTTTCGCAAAGCAGAAGTAGGCTTGTTTTTGCGCACACAGCAAGCAGGCATTCAAAACATTCAACTCAATCCGCTTCAGCTCACAACAAACTTTCGTTCACAAGCACCGATTGTTCAGTGGATCAACGAAACATTTCCTCACGTATTTCCAACGGAAGAAAACATTGCAGAAGGCGCTGTAACCTACATGCCGTGTACGTCTGTGAAAAAGAATGTTCCATCATCAACAACACTGCACCCTTTGATTAACGCGGATTCACTGCTTGAAGCACAAAAAGTCATTGAGATCATTCAAACGATCCGAAAGGAACGTCCGCAGGATTCCATCGCCATTCTGGCGCGAGCACGCACTCATCTAGTCGAGATCATTCATGCTTTAAAAACAAACGAATTGGCTTATCAAGCCATTGAATTAGACGCTCTTGAAAAAGACCCGGTCATACAAGATTTATTGGCATTAATGAAAGCGTTGCTGCATCGCGGAGACCGCGTGGCATGGCTTTCTATTTTACGAGCGCCTTGGTGTGGCTTAACGCTCAAGGATTTGCACACGTTGTCTCGCAGCAGCGCATCTACCACGCTATGGGAAGCGTTAAATCACACAAACGTATTGAAGCAGCTCAGTGAAGACGGGCAAAAACGCGCAATAAAAATAGTTCGCGTGTTGCAAAATGCGTTTCGAAACAAACAACCTTCGTTAAGAGAGTGGGTGTATCAAACATGGCAAGCATTGAATGGCCCTTTGTGCATTCATCAATCGTCGCAATTGGAAGACGCTCAAACTTTTTTAGCACTGATTGAGTCATTGGAAAACGCTGGAGATATCGCAGATTTCGAGCTTTTAGAGCAAAAACTCGAGAAGCTTTTTGCTGCTCCGAAGAAAAATGAAACGGATCAGTGCATACAAGTGATGACGATCCATAAATCCAAAGGCTTGGAGTTTGATGCGGTGATTTTGCCCGGTTTAGAAAAAGGGACGGGTTATCACAAATCAGAAGCGCTTTTATGGTTGGAACAACCGGATCTGCATCAAGACAGTCGTTTGGTTTTGGCGCCCATCAAAGCGGCTTCGGACCATGAAAGCGACATCTATGCTTATGTAAAACAAGAGAACGCCAAGAAGGAAGTTTATGAAAAAGCACGGTTGTTTTATGTGGCAAGCACGCGCGCCCGTCATCAACTGCATCTGATGGGGCAAGTGAAATACGATGAAGAGAAAGAAAACCTATCCACGCCGCCAAAAGGCAGTTTTCTTTTCGATATTTGGCCTCTGGTACAAGAACAATTTGAAGCAGCACGACACAAAATGCCTGTCACGCATCAACGATATGACGAGGTAATGCTTGTTAAGGCTCAAGGGTTACGACGTTTAAAAGAAGCTTATTTTGAAGAGCCTTTGTTGACTTCGCCTTCTGTTCCTTCTGCGATGAAGACTCCATCAAAAGAAATTCTCACGACGGAAAACACCTTTCACACAGCGGTCGGAACTGTTTTGCATCAAATTCTGGCGACGCTCGATTTAGAAGTGACTGCATCGAAAGCAGTGCATTGGAAAATGTGTCTACACGCACTGGGGGTGCAAGACGAGCAATTAGAGGAAGCTATTGTGTTGATAGAAAAGGCCCTATCGAACATGCGTCAAGATCCAAAAGGACAATGGATTTTGTCACCACATCGCGATGCATATTCAGAGTACGCATTATCAACAGTGCAAAACGGACAAGCAAAGAAATACATCATCGACCGCACTTTCATCGACGAAAACGGAACAAGATGGATCATCGATTTCAAAACCAACCAAGGAGATGTAGAGAAAGAAAAAGCTCGCTACCAAGATCAACTCGAAACCTACGCCCGCCTAATGCAAAAAATATCAAAAGCCCCCATCCGCTTAGCCCTCTACTTTCCAATGCTCCCCGCTTGGATTGAGTGGATATATACATAAAAGCAGATTCCACCTACTTTTCTCAACAATAAAAATCAGATTAAACGAGCTTTTTTCTCTTTCATTTCAAATTTTGATTGATAATTTGACAATTTATTAGATAATAGCGAGATTAAATCTCTTTTGGAGGAAATTATGTTAATTCGTTTTTCAATTGAAAATTGGATGTCATTTCGTGATTCTGTAACTTTTTCAATGATCGCCAGTCCAGAGCGTCAACATCGAGAACATTTGATCAAACAAAATAAATACGAAACAAATATCTTGCCTATCGCAGCCGTGTTTGGAGGCAATGCCTCTGGAAAAACAAATCTCTTTAAAGCCATAGCGTTTGTGCGCGATTTAATTGTGAACGGCACAAAACCCGATATAGCAATTCAAAGAAAATATTTTTTATTAGACGATACTTATGAAAAAAAACCATCTCGTTTTTCTTTAGAGTTGTGCATTGATGAAAAAATGTATGAATACACTTTTTCCGTAACCCAAAAAATCGTTCAAGAAGAAAAATTGATTGAAATCGGAAGGGATAATGAACAAACACTCTTCAAACGACAAAGTAACAAAATAGACCTAACGCAAGAGTTTATTGATGCGTTCGAAAAGACTGAAGATAAGAAAAATTTTTTGAGATTTGTTGCTCAAGGAACTCGAGATAATCAACTCTTTTTAACGAATGCTGTCTCTCAAAACGTCACCTCACTAAAGCCAATCTATGATTGGTTTAAAAATAATCTCATTCTGATTGCTCCAGACACCCGTTTTGGTGCATTTGAAAAACTTTTTGGGACTGAAATAAACAACAAGCTTGCTCAATTAGATACAGGTATCTCTCGCCTAGGAGAAAAGAGGGTTCCTCTTGAAACACTCCCTAGTGAACTCATACAAAAATTAAATGAAAATTTAAAGGAAGGAGAAACAGTTCGAATTTTTGGAGAACCGTTTAACGAAAAATTTTTGGTCACACGACAAAAAGGAAAATTGATTGTTAAAAAATTAGTTACCATTCATCAAAAGGTAGACGGAACAGAAATTGAATTTGAAATGCCGCAAGAATCTGACGGATCACAACGTTTAATTGATGTACTGCCCGCCTTTATTGATCTTTTTTCATCAAAATCCAAAAACGTTTATCTCTTTGATGAAATTGACCGCTGCTTGCATCCTATATTGATTCGACAATTATTAGAGCAATTCCTTGATTCTCGTGCCTCCGCATCTCAAACACAGCTCCTGTTCACCACTCACAACCTTTCTCTAATGGAACAACAATTACTGCGCCGAGATGAAATATGGATAACAGAACGAGACAATTTGGGTGCGACTTACCTCAATTCTTTCAGCAAATACAAAATACGTTATGACAAAAATTTACAAAAACTCTACCTACAAGGGCGATTAGGAGGAATACCGCATCTAATTTGAGAAACATACAAATATTTACAGGAGTAAAATAAATGATACCTAGAAAAAGAAGGTCATTTAATGAAAGGCCTCACAACTCACTCACTGAAAAAAATTCTATAGAAGGGAAAATGCCTAAATTACAAAAAACTGAAATTTGTGTTTATTGCGGCGCAGAGTTGAATAAAAAAAATAAAACTCGCGACCACATTCCGCCTAAAAGCTTGTTCACCAGTTCAGAAACGGGGAAAACACAGTTAATAACTGTACCGGCTTGCAACAAATGTAATAATGAGTGCAACGTTCAAGATGAAAATGCGAAACATATTTTGAATCTTTGTGTCATTCAAATGCAAAGAGATAAACCAGAACAAATAGAACAATACAAAAAAACTCTTGAAAAAAATTCACGTTTACTTTCCACATTTAAAGACTCAACAAGAATTTTAGTCCAAGACTCAATAACTGAGATTTATACCTTTGAACATGCAATCTCTATACCTCAAAAATACATTAACGATACTGAAAAAGTTTTGATAAGAATCGCGCGTGGTTTGTATTGGCATAATTTTCATAAAATTTTAAATGCTGATAATGAATACTCGGTAAATTTTCACGCGGGGCTTTATCTGTTTGAATCAGCCAATAAACCATTTAGAGAAAGACAGATTGAATGGGAAAAAATTTCAGAATTAGCTAGTTTATCTAAAAAAATAGATCTACTACCTAACGTATTTACTTATTGGATAGGCAACCCAATAGATTGCGAATGCGCTTGTTGTTTTTTAATGCTGTACAGAAAA
>Ga0180009_10004799_pt1 | contig 14751 bp, 11 predicted proteins | sample OS_PC_MetaG_FD_123537 | JGI IMG/M metagenome (GOLD analysis project Ga0180009, IMG submission 123537) | Groundwater microbial communities from the Aspo Hard Rock Laboratory (HRL) deep subsurface site, Sweden - OS_PC_MetaG | ecosystem: Environmental > Aquatic > Deep subsurface > Groundwater...
GACGTCCACGGGTTCCCCGAGAAAGCCCAGGGCGGTGATCCCCGCGGCGCGGAGGGTCGGGTCCCGCCGGAAGAGCAAGCTGACCAGGAAGCCCCGGGTAGACTTGTGCTTCAGTCGTCCCAGGGCGATGGCCAGCTGCACCATGACGTCCGGCACCTGCTCCCGGGGGATGCGATCCACCAGGACGATGGCCGCCTCCCTGTTGCCGATCATGCCTAAGGCGTAGGCGGAGTTGCGGCGCACCAGGGGATCCCGGTCCCGGAGCATCTGCCGAAGTCGCTTGTACGCGGCGGCAATGCGATGTCGGCCCGCCTGCCAGGCGGCGTCGGCCCGGAGTTGGGAGTCGGGGTTGGTCAGCTGCCCGAGGATGCGAAAGCGCTGCTGGCGCTCCGTGGGTGGGGCGAGCGTCAACAGCGGGCGGGGGCGTGGACGAGGGTGCTGCTTGAGGCGCCGGGCTGCAGGTGTGGGGCGGATCCGGGTCTGACGCATGGCGGGCGTGGCGGCCACTGCCCCGAGCAACCACAGGGTGAGTATCCGGACCGGCATGGTGATCAGGCGGCGCGACTCACAAGACGGGGGTCGGCCAGTTGCAGGATGCGTCCAGAGTGTCGTTCAGAAACGTCGGGCAGCCGGCGCCCAGGGGCGCGTCGCTACAGTCCATGCTCGGGTCGTCGTTCAGATCGCGATAGCAGTCCACGCACCAGTCAAAATCCTGGCGCGCCTCAGGCGGCATGAGGTCGAGGTTTGTTGCGCATTCGGTGGCCCAGGCGTCAACTGCCGGACAGCTCGCCGCGTAGATCTCTGCGAACGTGTCGAACTCGGCACAGGGCTCCACTCTGTTGACGCAGGCGACGGTCTGGGCCATGGCGGCCAGGGTCAGCGCGGCGGTCACCGCCAGGGCGATTCTTTTTGTGTTCATGATGTAGATCTGTCGCGGATCAGTCATGTTGGTACGGCCAGCATACTACCAATCGCACTCGCCTTGCAGTAGGTCGACCATGAGGGCCTCACAGGACCACCCCTGGACAACGAAGTCCGAGCAGTTTTCGTCGAGGGCTTGCAGTTGGAGGCCTTCGGAGCACTCCAGCAGGAGCTGCCGACTCGCCGAGTCGAGCAGCTCGTAGTTGTGCTCGCAATCGAAGGTCGGGGCGCAGTTGAAGTAGCACTCGTAGAGAAAGTCATCGAAGTTACTACACGTGGTGTACTCATCATCGGCGACGCACCCGACCGCGCCGGCAAGGCTCAGGGAGAATACAACGGCCAGCAGGGTGATTCGTCGACAGACCACGGGGATCCTCCGCGTAGGCGCTGATAGTATGTACACACTGCAACCGCAAAAGCAAACCGCCTGCGCCGAGCTCAGGATTCAGCAATTCACCCGGCAGGCTCACCCGGCAGGCTTACCCGAAGCGGGCGAGCATCTCGAAGAAGGTGGGGTAGGATTTGCTGACGCAATGGGTGTCGGCGATGCGGATGTCGGGGAGGCGCAGGCCCAAGAGTGCGAAGCACATGGCCATGCGGTGATCTTCGGCTGGATCGAGGTCGACGTCGCCGTGCAGGGGCTTGGGGCGGATCACGAGGCCGTCGGGTAGCTCGTCCAGATCGGCACCCACCTGCCGGAAGCCGGTCGCCAGGACCGTGAGGCGATCGCACTCCTTGATGCGCAGGTGGGCCAGGCCCATGAGGCGCGTTTCACCTTCCGCGAAGAGGGCACAGGTGGCGAGGGTGGGTGCGATGTCAGGCACGTCCTCCAGATGGAACGTACGCGGCGCGGTCCGTGCGAGTTTTTCCAGGAGTGCGCCGAAGATGCGGTCGCCCTGACGGGAGTTTGTCCGGGCGTTGAGCACTCGCACCGGCTGCTCGCGGAGGAACCCTGCGGCCAGGGGGTACGAGGCGCTGGAGTGGTCGCCTTCGACGGTGACCGAGGCGGCGTGCAGGGTGGACGGCCCCACGCGGTAAACGGCCGTGCCGTGGGGACCGGTCGCAGTTTCAACGGTGACGCCGAAGGCCGCCAGGCTGTCCAGGGTCAGGTCCACGTAGGGCCGGGAGGGCAGCTCGCCGGCGAGCTCAATGGTCAGGCCATTGGGCAGCCTGGGTGCCATGAGCAGCAACGCCGAGAGCTGCTGGCTCGAGCCCGCCGCATCGAGCACCACCGTCTCGGGCACGTCCGCTAACCGGGGGGGCGGGTGGACCGTAATGGGGGGGCAGCCCGGTCGGCCGTGCTCCTGTACCCGGGCGCCGAGGGCTCGCAAGCCCGCGAGCAGGCCTGGCATGGGGCGCCGCTGCATGGCCTCGTTGCCATGGAGAGTCACCGGGCCGTCAGCCAGCAGCGCCAGGCCTGTGCAGAACCGGGTGGCGGTCCCGGCGTTCTCGAGCTCCAGGGGCTGTGCCGGAGCCCGCAGTGTATCGCCGCCGTCGAGGACCAGCCCCCCCGCGGTTTCAGTGATGCGGACGCCCAGCGCGGTGAGCGCCGCGCGCAGGACGCGGGCGTCGTCGCACTCCAGCGCATCGGTGACCACCGAGCGCCCGGGAGCGAGGGCGGCCAGCACCAGGGCGCGTTGGGTCAGGCTCTTGGACGTGGGGACCCGGACCTCAATCATGGCGGGGAGCTTAGCGTCAGGGGGGGCCGAAGGCCAGTGGACGTTTTGCGCGCGACGGCCGGTCGTCGCGCCGGAGGTTACCCGGTTTGGTGCGCTAGGCGGCCTTCCGGGGCGCGCTGAGCTGCTTGAGGGCGCCGGTGACGATTTGCTTGGCCCCGCGGGCATAGGAGGACCAGAAGCTGCCGCTGTACATCTCATCCAGCAGATCCTCGAGCACCGCTTTCACCGTGGAGTAGTACTCGGGGTCGATCTGCACGTGCTGCTCGGCCCACTTGTGGCAGTACTGGCACTTGTCACAATCCAGGGCTTGGCAGGAGGTCTTGGCGAAGCGGTCCATGAACCCGTCGAGGGCCTTGTTGTCCACGGTGACGCCGTCCTTGCCCGTGCGCGGATAGAGCAGGCTCATGGCGGTGCCCATCTGCACCACCTTGAGGAACTTGACCAGGTTCACGGTGCGCGGCCGGATGAAATAGCGCAGCATGCGTCCGACGGAGTAGGAGTCCCGCTCCTTTTCGGAGTACAGGGCGTCATCGTAGCCGTAGCATTGCACCAGGTCCATGAGGTTGCCGTCAAAGCTGCGCTCGGCGTAGGCCTTGGTGCGTTGGATCAGCGCCTTGGTGGGCGAGTTCCGCTCTACGATCTTGAAGTTGTCGTAGCCCATGTCCTCATAGATCTTGAGGTCCTCGGGGCGGATCCAGTTGGCGCGCAGAAAGTTCACCGGCTGGGTGAGCTTGAGGTGCTGGCAGAATACGAAGCTATAGTCCAGCGGGAAGCCCTTGGCGCCCTTTTGGGAGGCGTGATTCAGCCCGGTGGCGTGGTTGGCCGCGATGGCACAATCCTGGCGGCAGGAGTTGTTGACGATGAGCGACAGGTCTACGTGGGTGGCCGCCTCGCGGATGGCCCGCAGGATCTTGAGCTCCCGGTAGATATTCACCTCGGAGACCACCACGCAGTCGCAGCCCTCCTCCTGCCAGAATCGGACCTTCCGCGGGTTGTCGGTGTAGCGGTGTGCCGACATGCGGACCTTGAAGTGCGGGTACGACTTTTTGATGGTCTTGAGGAAGAACAGGTTGGCCACCGTGATGGAGTCCACGTTGATTTCACTCAGCCAGTCCAGCGTGGCGCGCAGCTTGCGCTGCCCCTCGCTGGTGAACTCCAGGTTCGACATGCACGAGGCATTCAACAGGTAGTTGAATTCGACGCCCGCCGCGTGGCATTGACGCACGTAGGCCTCGACCCCTGCCTCGTCCACCTCGGGCAGGTAAAAGGACGGGCGCCCGCCGCCGTAGTAGTCGCTGGTAACCTTGCCGTAGACCTCGTACACCGGGAACGGCTTGAGTCCTTCAATTAGCTCGGGGTCGAAATTACAGGCAACACTCAGTCGCATGGCAGTCTCCCTTTTTCCCCAGACGTGGGGAGGGTCGTTGTGGTTCGTGCTATTCGGCAGACTGCTCAGCAACCCGGGGGCGGAGACTGAGCAAGTCCGGCGACAGGCCGCTCAACAACTGCTCGAACTGATCCAGATCGAGCTGTTGTTGCGCGTCCGAACGGGCCAGGCCGGGGTTTGGATGAACCTCGACCATGATCCCGTTGGCGCCCGCGGCCAGGGAGGCACGGGCAAGGGAAGGTAAGATGTCACGTCTCCCGGCGGCGTGGCTGATGTCCACGATCACCGGAAGTCGGCACAGCTCCCGCAGCAGCGGGATGGCGTTGATATCGAGCGTATTACGGGTTTCCCGCGCGAAGGTGCGGATGCCGCGCTCGCAGAGGATGACGTTTTCGTTGCCGCCGGCCACGATGTACTCGGCGGAACGGATGAGCTCGTCGAGGGTGGCCGCGAAGCCGCGCTTGAGCAGGATGGGTTTGCCCGTGGTGGCCACGGCCTTGAGCAGCTCGTAGTTGAGCTGGTTGCGGCTGCCGATCTGCAGCATGTCAGCGTGTTTGGCCACCAGATCCACGGTGCGGGTGTCCACCACCTCGGTCACTGTCTTTAGTCCGTGGCGTTTGCCCGCGGCCTCGAGCAGCAATAGCCCCTCTTCGCCCAATCCCTGGAAGCTGTACGGCGAGGTGCGTGGCTTGAAGGCGCCGCCCCGCAGGAAGGTCACGCCGAGCTCGGCCAGGCGGCTGGCCACGCGCTCCATCTGGTCCTCGCTCTCCACGGCACAGGGGCCAGCGATGATGATGGGCTCCCGGCCCACCTCGCGGTCCCCCACGGTGATGACGTCCGTGGGTGCGCCGTGCTTGCGGGTCACGCGCAGGGCCTGCTTTTTATCGGACTCCATGTAGTGCAGGGACACCCGGAAAATTTCCCGGAAGATGTGTCGGATCATGTCGTCCGAGAAGGGTCCCGGGTTCGCCTCCACCAAGCCATCGAGCATCTCCTGCTCCCGGGAGGGAATGAAGATCTCGATGGCGTTGCGCTCTTTGTACTCAACGACCTCCCGGACAATTTCTGCCCGCTTGTTGAGCAGCTCCAGGATGTCGTGATTCACGGCGTTGATGCGGCGCCGCAAGTCTGCCAGGGAGGTAGAACCTTGTATTTCTTTGTCTTTTTTGTCAGCCATCTGGCGCTCCAAACAACCTTGCGGATTACCGAACCGTGTTATAAAAGTAGAATGACGTTATGCAGTCTGTAACAGTCATTCTGCGCGGTGTCAACACGGCCTCCGCGAGGGCGTTTCGAGCCCGGTTCCTGGGCGCTATAGTCGCCTGAGCCGGAGCCTCTCTGTCATAGTAGCGCGAAACTCAGAGCGGGTGATCACAATGGTCTCAAAAAAGCAATCGGAGGTTGGAGCGCTGCGCCTGATGAGCGGCCAGGCCGACAACGCTGTGCGGCGCGGGCTGGTCAACCTCGCGGCGCGGCAAAACGAGCTGGGGAGCTGGTCTGGCGACTACGGCGGCCCCATGTTCCTGCCGCCCATGTATGTGATCCTGTGCCGCGTGACCGAGAGCGAGATTCCGGCCGCGCGGCGCGCGCGCATGGTGACCTACCTGCGGAGCGTGCAAAATGACGACGGCTCCGTGGGCTTGCACAGCGAGGGTGCCGGCTCCATGTTCACCACGGCCCTGGGCTATGTGGCGCTGCGTTTGCTCGGCGCGCCCGCGGCCGATCCGGACCTGGTGCGCATGCGTCAATGGATTGCGCAAAACGGCACCGCCCTGGGCGCCGCCCCCTGGGGCAAGTGGATGCTGTGCCTGCTGGGGCTGTATGACTACCGCGGGCTGAACCCGATCCCCCCGGAGCTGTGGCTGTTGCCCTACGCGGCGCCCATGCACCCCGGGCGGCTGTGGTGTCACTGCCGCCAGGTCTACCTGCCCGCCTCTTTTCTGTACGGCATCCGCGCCCAGGTGCCCGTAGACGACGAGCTCCGTCAGATCCGCGGTGAGCTGTACGACAGCCCCTACGCGGACATCAACTTTGCCGAGCATCGGGATACGCTCAGCGCCGCGGATAGCTATGTGCCACCCAGCGCGGTGATGAGGCTGGCCAACCAGGTCCTGCTGGTGTACGAGCAGGTTCCCAGCACGGCCTTGCGCGACCGGGCCCTCGCCGAGGTGGAGCGCCATCTGGACTATGAGGATCAGGTCACCCACGACATCGACATCGGCCCGGTCAACTCCATCCTGAACACCATGTGTCACCACTTCCGGGAGCCCGGGGGACCCCGGTTCCGGCGCGGCTTCGCGGCCCTGCAGGAGTACCTCTGGGACGGGCACGACGGCCTCAAGGTCCAAGGCTACAATAGCAGTCAGCTCTGGGACACAGCCTTCACCATTCAGGCCATGATGTCGACCCCGGTCTGGCAGGAGCACGCCGCGACGCTGGATCGGGCCCACGACTTTCTGCGCGACAATCAGATCCTGGAGGACGTGCCCGACCGGGAGGCCCACTACCGGGACCCCAGCCGGGGAGGGTGGCCCTTTTCCAACCGCGCCCATGGGTGGCCCATCACCGACTGTACGGCCGAGGGGTTCAAGGCCGCCGTGGCCCTGGAGACCCGGGTGGAGCGGCCCGTGCCCGAGGAGCTGCTGGCCGACGCGATCCGCCTCATTCTTTTTTGGCAGAACGAGGACGGTGGCTGGGCCACCTACGAGCGTACCCGCGGGTCGGCGTGGCTGGAGCTGCTCAATCCGTCGGGCGTGTTCGGCGACATCATGATCGACTACTCCTATGTCGAGTGCACCAGCGCCTGCGTCCAGGCCCTCGCGCTGGCCCGCCGCCGGTTCCCGGGGTGGCGCCGCGCCGACATCGATGGCGCCCTGGACCGGGGGGTCGCCTACCTCCGAAAACAGCAGCGTGAGGACGGCAGCTGGGAGGGCTCCTGGGGCGTGTGTTTCACCTACGGCGCCTTCTTCGGCGTGACGGGGCTCGTGGCCGCGGGCGTGCCGCCGCAGGATCCCGCCCTGGAGCGGGCCTGCGCGTTCCTGCTGGTTCGACAGCGGGCCGACGGGGGCTGGGCAGAGCACGTGACGAGCTGCGCCGAGGGCCGCTATGTGCAGGGGCCGGTCAGCCACATGGTGAACACCTCCTGGGCCCTGCTGGCGCTGCTGCGGGGCGGATGCACCGACCGGGACGCAATGGCCCGGGGCGCGGCCACCCTCGTGGGAGGACAGGCCGCGGACGGGAGCTGGCCCCGGGAGGCCATCGTGGGGATGTTCAACAAAACCTGCGGGATCACCTACGACAACTACCGCCATTACTTCCCGGTTTGGGCCCTCTCCGAATGGCTCGACAGCGTGTAGCCCGGTCGCCACAGTTCGGCACCACCCGCGTCGGAAAACCATGGTATCCTGGCTCGCCGACCGCAGACGGCGGTCGGGTTTGACAAGACCTCTTTGCCGCCAGGTTGACATGCCGCTGGTTCTCGACGAAGCCCATTCGGAACGACAGCTCCAGGCCGTCCTGTTCACGCTGGTGACCCTCGGCTACATCGACGGCTCCTTTGATCCGTCCGAGCGCAAGTTCATCGAGGAGAAGATCCAGGAGATGGTGGACGTCTGGATCAGCGAATCGGATTTCTACCACGACCTCGATCCGGGCTTTGTGGAGTCCGTGAAGCAGTACGAAAAGCAGAACCTGCTCGAGGTGCTCGACTCCATCGATCAGTCCCTCTCGGCGCTCATGGAAACCGAAGTGGGCATCGACGACAAGCTGGACGAGTTTATCTCGTCGCGGTTGATCCTGAGGTGTTTCGAGGTGCTGGCCGAGCTCACGATGCCCCAGCGACAGGCCCTGCTGGAGCTGGTGGATCGGCTCATCGAGGCCGACGGCACGGTGCATCCCGCCGAGGTGCGCTTTCGGGAAGCCCTTGTGGCCGAGCTGGAGCGACAGCCGCCTCAGCCGCGCACGGTTCAGGAGCGCCCCTTTGATTTTTCGGTGAAGCGAGAGCCCTTGGGCTGCCCCAACCACTTCGAGCACCCGCTCCTCGATGAGGTGGAGAAGCCCTTCCCGTTGACACCCGACGGCCTGCGGGTCGTAGCCGAACAGGACGTGGCGCTCATGCAGCGCGCCATCGCGACCCTGGCCGAGGTCCGGCGCGACGGCTGGGGGAGACTCGAGGTGATCGCCACGCTGTCGGAGCTGCCCCCCCAGGAGCCCTTCGTGGACTGCCTGGCCTACTGCTTCCCGTCGAGTCAGTCCCGATCCACGGACTACCTCGTCGTGGGGGATCTGCATGGCTGCTACGGGAGCCTCAAGGCGGTGCTGGCCCAGACGGACTTCTTTGGTCGCGTGGCGCGATATCAGGCGTCGCCAACCACCGAGCCCGACGTCAAGCTCATCTTCCTGGGCGACTATCTGGATCGCGGCTTTTGGGCGTGGGAGGGCGTGGTGCGCGCCGTGTTCCGGCTCTTTGTGGAGTATCCCCGGCACGTGATTCCGCTGGTGGGCAACCACGAATGGCTCATCGAGCGGGACGGGCGCATCGTCTCGTCGGTGATTCCTGCCGACGCGCTGGATCGGTGGCAATCCTCGCTGCCCCACGCCTACTTCGCCACGGCCAAGTCGCTGTTTGATCAGCTCTCGTCGGTGGTGCTCATCGATCGCATTGTGCTGGTGCACGGGGGCGTGCCCCGGCAGCGGGTGGTGGACCAGTGGCAGGGGCTCCGCAACTTCAATGATCCGGAGGTGCGGCTGGAGATGTGCTGGTCCGATCCGGTGCTGGTGCGCGAGGTGCCGGCCCACCTCCAGGAGAAGACCCAGCGCTTCGCCTTCGGGGTGTCTCAGTTCGCCGCCTTCATGGACGCCGTGGGGGCGCGGGTGATGATCCGCGGTCACGAAAAAGTGGGCCCGGGTTTCCGCACGGAGTATGACGACGGGCGGTTCAAGCTGTTCACAGTCTTTTCCGCGGGCGGGTACAACAATCATGATCTACCCGAACAGACGGACTATCGCCTGGCCCACCCGGCCTTCGTTTGGCTCCAGGAGCGCAACGGCAAGTTTGTGGCCAACCCGGTGCGCATCGCCTGGGAGAAGTTCAACGACAAGCTCAGCAACCGCTTCCAGTCGGTCTTCAAAGACTGAATTTCATCCGCGCGCCCGGCGGCCCATGGACCTCCCCCCCAACACATCGCTCGACCTCTCGTTGCCCATCCACGTGGTCCAGGGCCAAGGCGCGCCGAATCGGCTGGTGCTGGGGGATTGCCTGCAGCTCATGGGGCAGCTCCCAACGGCGTCGGTCGACCTGATCTACGTGGATCCGCCCTTTGCCACGGGGCGGCAGCAGCGCGGAGGTGCGCGCCCGTCGGGGGCGCTCTCCTACTCCGATGTCTGGGCGGGCGGGCTCGATTCCTACCTGCCCTGGCTCCGGGTGCGATTGGGTGAAATGCATCGGCTGCTTGCGAGCACCGGCAGCCTGTTTTTGCACCTGGACTGGCGGGCGGTACACTACGCCAAGGTGATCCTGGACGGGGTGTTCGGGGAGTCCAACTTCCGCAACGAGCTCGTCTGGCACTACGGCAGCGGCGGCCGGGCCAAACGCTTCTTTCACCGCAAACACGACGTGATCCTCTGGTACAGCCGCACGGGCCGCTGGCGGTTTTTTCCCGACGCCGTTTCGGGGCCGCGCAACCAGTGCCCCGGCTGTGGCGCCACACGGAACCAGTGGAATCACCTCAAGCGTCACACCGATGCCGAGGGCCGCATCTACCGGACGATCAAATCGGCCGGTAAAGTCTACCGGTACTACGACGACGAGCCCACGGTGCCGGCGGACGTGTGGCTGGACGTAAGCCACCTGCAGCAGAAGGACCCCGAGCGGCTCGGCTACCCCACCCAGAAGCCCGAGGCCCTGCTCCGGCGCATCATCGAGGCCACCACGCGCCCCGGCGATGTGGTGGCGGACTTCTTTTGCGGCAGCGGCACCACCCTCGCCGTGGCCCAGGACCTCGGTCGCCGCTTCCTCGGCGGTGACGCCTCCCCGGCCGCCGTGGCGCTTACCCGGGATCGCCTCGTTTCCCGGCCCGCCTCTCGCCCCGTTTCATCGGCCGGTCATCCGCGCGGTTTCACCCTGGAGCACGCCGGTGTTCTGGAGGTGCCGCGGCCCGCGCGGAGCAACGCAGGCCCTTTTCGCGCGGCGATCCGGCAGTGGTTCGGGGCCCGCCCCGGTCCCCATGGCCAGCGCACAATCCATGGCCTGCTCGACGGTCCAGCGGGCCCGATCCCGCTGTGGATCCCCGCGCCCGCGCCCGCGGCCACCGACCCGCTCACTGCGAAACAGCTCGGAAACTTCGTCGCGGCGGTGGCGCGCCACACCGACGCCCGGGAAGCCGTGGTGCTTGCCTGGAATCATTCCCCCGAGAATCATTCCCCCGAGCTCCGCTGCAAAGCCTTGGTGCTGGAGGCCCAAAGCGGCGTCGCGCTCCAGCTCGTACCCCTGTGGTGGCTGCTTCCCCCCGCAGACACCGACCGCGCGCTGCTGCAGTGCTCGCCCCCGACTACGGTGGCCCCGTTGGAGATTGAGCGCCTCGGCCCACTCACCTATCGGTTCACCGCGCCGGGTGTGAGCAGTCGCTGTCCCGACGGCAGCGTCACGGAGATCCGTTGGCGCGTCGACACCCGCGACGGCCTGGCGCCCTCCGATCAGCACACCGAGCACCAGGCCCAGGGGATCTCCCCCGAGTGGATCCACTGCGTCGCGCCGCTCGCCCCGGGTCGCCTCCTCCGGGTGCTCTGCCAGCTCACCGACGCCCGCGGCGCCGCCCGCACAATCTCCGCGGACCTCGTCGTCGGGTAGCCGAGAACGATCTCGTCGGACGTGGGGAATCGGGCTGACCCAGGGTCGGGTGACGGTGCGTGCTATGGACGGATGGCGAGACCGGTGGTGAAGGTGTACGAGACGGTGTTCTCGACGGGATCGTGCTCGAGATCGAGGGATTCGTCGGCGACCTCGTAGGTCGCATCGTTGCGGGTGCGCAGCAGGTCCAGATCCAGCACCACCCGGTAGGTTGTCACGGGGGTGAGGTTCTGGTCGGGCACGATCACGAGCTCATAGCTGTCGCCAAGAGCGAGCCGGGAGGGCACGCGCACGCCGTCGGGGTCCTCGAGTAGCACTGCCTCTTCGCCCAAGGTGGTCTCGTCAACCTCTTCATCGAAGCGGATGAGCACCTCCGAGTCCACCGGCACGTCCACAGCGCCGGCCTCGGGAATGATCTCTGTGATGCGGGGCGGCCCGGCCTGCGAGGTGGCCACGCACAGGAGCGCAGCGACGACGAGCAGCGCCAGGCTTGATAGACCGCGGAGATTTTTTCCGAACAGTGATTTGGGCTTCATGACTTCGGTCTCCCAGGCTCATTCTGCATTCGGGCTCCGGGCAGAGCAACTAGCGTACCAATTGTGCAATGGCAACTCAACCAGCTGAATACATGTTGGATTTCCGGGAGTCCTCGATTCGGTGCCCCTGCCTGGCACTCTGGCAAGTCCGCGAAAGCCAGACATCTATGTCATGAATACATGCAGGATCCGTTTTGTTCGTCGGTTAGGGTCCCACCTCCAGCGGGATCAAGCGCCAGGCGTCGCCGTGGCCCATGCCGCCCGAGGGACTCCACCCGCGACAGGCGAGGGTGCCGTCTGCAGCAACGGCGCATTCGTACACATCGGAAGTGGCCAGGGCGGTCCACAGGTCGGACCCCTCCCGCGAAGGCGATCCCCCCGCCAGGTCACACCAGAGCTCACCTGCGCCGCGTAGACCGCAGGTCCCATCGGCGGTGAGCCAATCCGTCTCCGTGCCGACCTGCGCCGGTGCGGTCTGGGGTGTCCAGCACCACAGGGTCCCGTCAGTTCGGACGCCGCAGACGGTGTCATTGGTCACGCGGATGGTCTCCCAGTCATTGTCGCTGCCCAGCTGGGTCGGAATCCGGGGGAGGCTAGCACCACCCCAGCACCACAGCGTGTGGTCGCCCCGGATGGCGCAGCTGTGCCACGGGCCGACATCGACGGTGATCCAGTCGGCGGCCGCGCCCAGGGGCAGCGGGGACAGCACGTCGACGTTGTCGTCGTTGCCGACCTGGCCGACGCTGTTTTCTCCCCAGCAGTGCAGGATGCCCGGCGCGCGGATGCCGCAGGTGTGCTCCGCGGTGTCCACCACCGTCCAGTCCGCGTCGCTGCCCACCTGCACCGGGGAGAGCGCGTCGGTGGTGTCGCCCTGTCCGAGGGCTCCGGCCGCGTTTGAGCCCCAGCACCACAGGGTGCCGTCAGTGCGCAGACCGCAGGTGTGTTGCTGCCCGGCTGCGAGGTGCGTCCAGTCAATGTCTACGCCCACCTGCGTGGGGATCTGGCGCGCGTCCGTGGTGCCGTCACCAACGCTGCCGCTGTAGTTGTTCCCCCAGCACCAGGCCGTTCCGTCGCCCTTGACACCGCACGTGGACTGGCCGTACCGCTCGGTGGTGATGCTCGTCCACGCAACGGTGCTGGCCACCGGGTCGAAGTCAGCGTGGTTCGGCGAGATACCGATGCCGAGCTGGCCCTGACTGTTGCTCCCCCAACACCACAGGGAGTTGTCTTCTTTGAGGGCGCAGGTGGACCCCTCCGACATCTCCACGCGTCGCCAGTCCGTGTCGGTGGAGACTCGGACAGGCGTCGTGGACGAAGCTTGCGTGCCGTCCCCGAGCTGTCCGACGCGGTTTCCGCCCCAACACCACACCGAGCCGTCTGTTTTGCGGGCGCAGGCTCCCTGGTAGCTGGAGCTGACCTGCTGCCAGTCGCTGTCTGCGCCCACTTGCTCCGGCGACAGGTGCTGGCCCCCGAGCGTCCCGAGGCCCAGCTGGCCGCTGTCGTTCGAGCCCCAGCACCACAGGGTGCCAGCGGCCTGGACGCCGCAAGTGTGCGAGTGGCCCGTGCCCACCGATTGCCAGTCCGCCGTACCTACACGCTCGGGCGTTGCTGCAGGGTCGGAGTGGCCGAGCCCGAGATTCCCCCAGGTGTTCTGGCCCCAGCACATCAGCGCCGTGCCCCGGAGGCCACAGGCGTGGCGCGAGCGCCCAGACGCGTCGACAACGGTCCAGTCGTTCTCCGTTCCGACCTGCGTGGGGACGAGGGTGTCGTTGATGCGCCCCGTGCACCAGAGGGTTCCGGGCGCACGGATGCCGCAGCTATAGTCGATCCCGGCGGCGACCGAGGTCCAGTCCGTTTCGGTGCCAACCTGCACCGGGTCGGATTCGTCCTGGCCCGGGAGGATGCCGAGCTGCCCGTCCGTACCGCGACCCCAACACCACAGGGTCCCGTCGGTCCGTGTGCCACAGACGTGGTAGAAGCCGGTCGCCACCTGGCTCCACCCCGAGCCGGCGTCGATCCGGGAGGGCCAGGACGCCTGCGGGCGTTCGGGCGGATCTCCCCAGCACCACAGCGTCTCGTCCAGTCGGACTGCGCAGTTGAAGCTGGCCGCTCCGGCCGCGCTGAGGTAGCCGTCCGGCGCGCACACCGTGCCATCCCCCGTGAAGCTCTCGTCGCACACGCACGCCCACCCTTCGGGGAGCAGGGTGCACGTGGCGCTTTCGTGGCACAGCCCGGGGTCCTCGTCGCAGGCGGCCAGCACGCTACACACCAGCCCGCTGCCCGCGTAGCCCGCGTCGCAGACGCAGATCATGTCGCCGCCTACATCTTCGCAGGTCGCGTTCACATCGCAGATGTCAGGGTTGGAGGCGCAATCCACCACGGGATCGCAGCGCAGCCCGTCGCCGCTGTAACCCGGATTGCACGTGCACTGGTAGCTGCCCTCGGTGTTTACGCAGGTGGCGTTGTCGTCACATCCGGACGTGAGGTCGGCGCACTCGTCGCGATCGACGCACGCTTCGGCCTCCCTGACGTATCCCTCGGGACAGCTGTTTGATTTCTTGCCACCGCACCCGCTGACGGCTGCCAACAGGGCAGCCGCCAGCACAACTTGTAGGCTTCGTTTCATGATACACCCCATCCCACGATTGTAGCGGATGTGGTGCGATTATCACCACTGGTCTTTGGGCCCCTTCAGCAGAGCGTGGCAACAGAGCCCCACCTGCAGTTGTCGGGATTCCCAGGGGTATCGGCAGACGACGACACCGGTTGCCTGGAAATCAACCGGTGGGGGTCTTGGGCGGTGGGGGTCTTGGACCTTGGCAGCCCAAGGGGAGGCCGTGAAGATGGTGAACGCCCTGCGCGTCGGCCAGGACGGCGTCTCCTTGACCCCCAGGGCAAAACTGCCAATACTCCTGACTGTGGCGGTCCATCTCAAATTCCTGGGTTCGCCTCGTCCGAGCCGGCCCCCCGAGGTGAGGTATGACCTCAAATGCCAGCACTGACCGCTTGTTCGAGGCCCTGAACGCGGCCTCCCTGGCGGCTGCCCAGGCGCACACCGCCGAGGAGGTCTACCCCGCCGCGGCCGCGGCGCTGCACGCCCTCGGCTTTCAAGTGAACATCTACGGACTGCGCGATGAGAAGACCGCCGAGCTGCTGCACTTCACCTACGCCCGGGAGCTCGTCAAGCAGGCCGCGTCCCTGGCCGGGCTAAAACTCCCGTTCTCCATGGGCATCGACCGCGTGCCGTTGTTTCGGGAGGTGCTCATCGAGGGGCGGACCCGCTACATCGCCGACACCAGCGAGGTGCTGGCTCACATCGTGCCCGGGGGCTCCAACATGGTGGCCCGGACCATCGCCCGCCTGCTGGGAATCGGGCGGCTC
>Ga0180009_10004800_pt1 | contig 14751 bp, 19 predicted proteins | sample OS_PC_MetaG_FD_123537 | JGI IMG/M metagenome (GOLD analysis project Ga0180009, IMG submission 123537) | Groundwater microbial communities from the Aspo Hard Rock Laboratory (HRL) deep subsurface site, Sweden - OS_PC_MetaG | ecosystem: Environmental > Aquatic > Deep subsurface > Groundwater...
AAAATATCAGGTACTGCAAGTATCTGATATTTTTATTTTGATGTCAAGTATTCTTACTTATCCACTTGACAAGATTTCTTTACAAGGTATATAATGAATATATATGGTTCAAGACTTAATTAAAAAAATTAAGGCGTTACGTGAAGAAAATAATTTCTCTCAAAGCTATATAGCGAGGGAACTTGGAATATCTCGTCCAACTTATATGCAAATTGAGAAAGGTGAACGTGAAATTACCATAATGGAAGCAAAAAAACTTGCGGCGATTTTTAGTATTTCGTTTGAAGATTTTCTCGCAGGCAAGAAATCACAATACAAAGTAACTATAGAGCAGCAAAAGAAAAAAATATGTGAAAAACCTTCTGATATTCAAATTCGAGTAACAAGAAAGAATTTAGAGAAGTTTAAACAGGTCTTATTATATATACTTGGGAAAGTCGGAAGTAAACCAAATGTTGGCGAGACTGTTCTTCATAAGTTGCTTTATTTTATTGATTTTGATTATTACGAGAAGTTTGAAGAAAGTTTAATGGGTGCAACTTATATTAAAAACCATCACGGTCCCACTTCAATAGAATTGAAAGAAGTTGTAAATGATATGCAGAAGAAAGGAGAAATTGAGGCGGTTAAGAGTCAATATTTTAAATATGATCAAAAGAAATATTTGCCGATCAAAAGACCTAATCTTGACACGCTCTCAGCCCGTGAAATAGAGCATATTGATGACGTTTTAGCGCGTTTATCTGATAAGAACGCAAGAGAAATAGAAGACTATTCTCATAATGATATTCCATGGAAAGTTGCTGAAAACGGCAAGCCACTTTCCTATGAAAGTGTGTTCTACCGTGATGAGCGTTATTCTGTAAGAAATTATGACGATGAACTTTAATGAATTATCCGAGTTTAAAAAAGAATGTAAGCGGTTTGCGAAAAAGTATAGATCTCTTCCTGATGATTTGCAGGAATTTAGAAATGTTATCTCTGTTATACCATTTGGCAATAGTAAACATTTTAATATTGTCACCCAAACCGAAAGTATTAAAATAATTAAAGCACGTTTTTTTTGTAGATATTTGAAAGGATCATCTTTGCGAATTATTTATTCATATATTGAAGAGAAAAAGAGAATTGATTTTATTGAACTATACTTTAAAGGGAACAAAGAAAATGAAGACAGGGAAAGAATAAAGAAATATTTGAAATTCATTGATTCTTGAACCCAATTCAAAATTGACCACTCTTTCGCTCCTCAAGAAAGGGGGTCAGGTACCTTTTCATTTAAGATGAGAGGTTGTTGACGACAGTCGTCAACAAACTGTCGTCAATAAATAGTTTTAAATAAAAAATCAAAAAATTAATTAAAATAAATTTTATGGCAAATGATGATTTTCTGCCCAGAAATGAATATGAGATGTGCGAGCTTTTTAGAGATATTTTGTTTATGAAGACAGAAAAGTTTTCGCCGGAACTGGAACAAAAATCGGACGAACTAGAACTTAAGTTGAATAACAAAGATATAGCTCTTTTGGATAAAATAGGCGTTTTAAACCGCATTTTTAGGAGGTGGTTTCAAACAACATGGCTGTATGAGGGTAAGTCCAAGCATTTTAAAGGAGAAACTCCTCGCCAGGAATTAGCAATACTTTATCCTGATTTAGAAAATGGCTGGGATTTTATGTCGGTGAAATTAAAGAAAGAAAATGAAGAATGGAATATTATTCCACGCTATTTTTCCAAGAAATGGCTGGAAGAAGAAAAAAACGTATTTGAATTCGGATTAAAGAATTTTAAAAACGAAAAGAATGAACTTGTGGAGCCGCAATTAGATTGCGAGTTTAAAATTTTTGTTGATTGGCTTTCACGCGCAGAAAAAGTTGCTAAAAAGATCAATCCGAAAATGGAGTACGAGAACAATTTTATCAAATACTTAATGTTGTTTCTTGAAATGGCTTCTGCCAATATAGTGCTGAATTGCAGGATGGATTTAACTAAAGAAAAATTCGGTAAAGCAAGTTTTGAACTAAGAAAATATCTATTTTGGCTTTTTGAAAAGCAGCCCCGCGGCAAAGATAATTATTGGGATATTGATGATGTATTTTTTAATTGCTGGGATATTTTAAGAAAGGCAGACAAGAATCTTGTTTCGTATAAAGATGTGATAGATATTGGGGATAGAGCTCAAAGAATAAAAAGAAACAAATTATTGAAAAAGTCAGCGGAAGTAATGTATAGACTTGGAGTGAGCTTTGATAGATATTTTCTTTTTCCCTTGGATAGATATTTTGGCGGAATGGAGATTGTTTGGACAGACAAGCAAGCCTTTTTAAACGAGTTGGCAGTAACTATAAATCTTTTAAAGAAAAATTTAAACATAGAACGCGATTTGGAAGCGGAAAGAAGATTTTTAGATATCGGCGATATCGCCTACGATATTAGATATATTTGGTTTGCCCCTTCAACCTCTTTTCGTTTTTTAGAATCAATTTATCGATATTTCGATTAAAATTTAAGAAAATATGAAGATAAAGTTCCCTCAAAGAAATAAGAATAAATTATTTTTTTCAGAAACTTGGCAAAGAAAATGGGAGGTTTGGGGGAAATGAATTTTTATCCGCTTACTCATTAAAAATACTATCGTATAAATAATGAGTATCTGTAAATCTGTAAAATTGAGATAGATATTGAAAATGACCCATTTTTTATTTTGTCAAAAAGTTTTCCACAAAATAATACTTGACATGGCTCTAACCATCGTATATACTTTAGTATATGAAGACTGTTATTAATATTAAAACTGATAAAGAAGTAAAGAAGAATGCAAAAAGGGTTGCAGAAGACCTTGGATTTTCATTAAGCGCTGTTATTAATGCTTATTTAAAACAGTTTGTTAGAAATAAAGAGGTTTATTTTAGCGTTATTCCTCGTATGTCTTCTGAATTAGAAAAACTTCTCGGTGAAATAGAGATTGATATTAAGAAAAAAAGAAATATTTCTGTGGCTTTTTCTTCTGAAAAAGAACTTAAAAACCATCTTACTTCTTTATGAAAATTCGTTTTCATAAGAATTTTAATAAACAATATAAAAAATTAAGACAGGCGCAAAAAGAAAGAGTTCAAGAGCGTCTTGTTTTATTTTTGAAAGATCCATTTAATCCAATTCTTGGCAACCATCCCTTAAAAGGAAAATACACAGGGTATAGAAGTATTAATATAACAGGTAACTTGAGAACAGTGTATAAATTTATAAGTGAGCAAGAATGCATTTTTGTTGCCATAGACACTCATAGTAATCTTTATTCTTAAAGAACTTAGCTTTTTAGATTTGGCTTAGTGATAAGGAAATGAAAAAACTACGAGAACAGTTCTCGTAGTTTTCTTGATTTGCTAATTAATTTTTGCTATAAAGATATAATGTCATTGTTTAAGAAAATTGTTTTGATAGTAGTTGTTTTTGCTATTTTTGGTGTTGGGTTTTTGGTTGGGAGAAATACAGTTGTTTGCAAGTTTTGTCCTCCAGAAGATCTTGATTTTTCTCTTTTCTGGGAGGCCTGGCATAAAATTCAGCAGGAATATGTTAATCCCGGAGACATTGATATTCAAGAGCTAATTTACGGGTCTATTTCCGGCATGGTAGAATCAATAGGAGACCCTTATACTATATTTTTTAATCCTAGAGATACTAAGAAATTCTTAGAGGACATAGGCGGTGAGTTTGAAGGAATTGGAGCAGAAATTGGCATAAGAGAGGGCCAGCTTCAGATTATTGCTCCTTTGGAAGGAACTCCTGCCCAAAGAGCTGGGCTTAGGCCAGGCGATAAAATAATAAAGATAGACGGCGTTTCAACTATAGATATAACTATTGAGGAAGCAGTAACTCTTATTCGCGGAGCAAAAGGAACAGAAGTAATATTAACCATTGTGCGAGATGAATGGGATAGTTCTGAAGATTTCATTATTAAAAGAGCAGTGATTGAAGTCCCTTCTTTAAAATGGGAATTACTCGAAGAAAACATTGCATATATCAAGCTTTATCATTTTTCTGAAAAAATTGATCAAGATTTCAAAGAAATAGCAACCGAAATCTTAAAGACCCCGGCTGAAAAGATAATTTTAGATTTGAGAAATAATCCTGGAGGATATTTAGAAAGATCCCAAGATATTGCTGGCTGGTTTTTAGAAAAAGGGCAAGTAGTGGTTATTGAAGACTTTGGCGAGAAAAGAGAACAAGAGATTTACAAAGCTAAAGGCAATTCCAAGTTTTCAGATTATCCATTGGTGATTTTAATCAATCAGGGTTCAGCTTCTGCTTCAGAAATTTTAGCTTCAGCTCTTAGAGATAATCGCGCTATAAAAATGATTGGGGAAACTTCTTTTGGAAAAGGATCAGTCCAGAAATTAGAAAGCTTAAGAGATGGTTCCAGCTTAAAAATTACAATAGCTAATTGGTTAACTCCAAATGGTGATTTAATTACTGATAAAGGTTTAGAGCCAGACATTAAAGTAGAGATGACAGAACAGGATTATGAGCAGGAACGCGACCCGCAACTTAATAAAGCTATTGAAATAATAAAGGAAATAGAGTAGAATAAAATAATATGAGAATTATTTTTCTTCAAGATGTAGAGAACGTAGGAAAGAAATATGAAATTAAAGATGTAAAAGATGGCTATGCCAGGAATTTTTTAATTCCAAAGGGCCTTGCTAAACTTGCAACCAAAGAGGTTTTAGAGCGTGCAGAGAAACAAAAAGAAATTGAAAGACAAAAGATTGAAGAAGAATTAAAAGAGATCCAAAAGATAGCGTCAAGTATTGATGAATTTGAAGTAATAATTCCAGTTAAGGTTGGGGAAGAACAACAATTATTTGAGAAAATAAATACTCAGAAAATCTCTGATAAATTAAAAGAATTGGGATTTGAAATTAAAAAAGAACAGATTGATTTGGCTGAACCTATTGGAGAACTTGGTGAATTTCCAATAAAAGTTAGATTTGAACACAATTTAGAATCTGAAATAAGAGTAATTATCACAGAAGAGAAGTAACAATGGTAAAATATATTTTTGTTGCAGGTGGTGTAATGTCCGGCATTGGAAAAGGGATAGCAGTGTCTTCAATCGGCAGAATTTTAAAAAGCAAAGGATTCAAAGTTACTGCGATTAAAATTGATCCCTATGTTAATGTTGATGCTGGAACTATGAATCCTATTGAGCATGGAGAGGTTTTTGTAACTAATGATGGAATTGAATGCGATCAGGATGTGGGAAATTATGAAAGGTTTCTAGGTGAGGATATCTATACAGATAACTATTTAACTACTGGCAGGGTTTATCAGGCAGTGATAAACAGGGAAAGAAACTTAGAATACAATGGTAAATGCGTAGAGGTGGTTCCTGATATTCCAAATGAAGTAATTTCTAGAATTAAACGAGCAGGAAGAAAAACAAAGTCCGAGTTTGTATTAGTAGAAATAGGAGGAACAGTAGGGGAATATCAAAATCTGCTATTTCTTGAAGCAGCCAGAATGATGAAATTAAGCTATTCAAAGGATGTGCTTTTTATTTTAGTCAGCTATTTACCGATTCCAAAGAAAATTGGGGAAATGAAGACAAAACCAACTCAATATGCTGTTAGAACCTTGAATTCAGCAGGTATTCAGCCGAATATAATTCTGGCTCGTTCAACAGTTCCTTTGGATGAAATCAGGAAAAAGAAAATATCAGTTTTTTGCAATGTCGCGCCTGAAGATGTTATTTCTGCCCCAGACATTGAAACGATTTATGAAGTTCCTCTTAATTTTGAAAAAGAAAATTTAGGCAATAAGCTTTTAAAGAAATTAAGTTTAAGGCCAAGAAAAAAAACAGACATGAAAGATTGGGCAATGCTAGTAAAAACAATAAAGAATGCTCAAAAAACAGTTGAGATTGGCATTGTTGGGAAATATTTTAAAACAGGAGAGTTTACTTTAACAGATTCTTACATTTCAGTGATTGAAGCGATAAAACATGCTGCTTATTCTTTAAAAAGAAAACCTAAAATTTCTTGGTTATCAGCAGAGAAATATGAAAAAAATCCTGCTTCAGTAAAAGAATTAAGAAAATATGATGGTATAATTATTCCTGGAGGTTTTGGAACCAGAGGAATAGAGGGAAAAATAAAAGCAATTGAATTCTGTAGAAAAAACAAAGTCCCTTTTTTAGGACTTTGTTTAGGAATGCAGTTAGCAGTAATTGAATTTGCCAGAAATGTTTGCAACCTGAAAAATGCAAGTTCAGCTGAATTTTCAAAAAATAAAGAAGCTGTAATTGACGTTATGCCAGAGCAAAAAGTTCTTTTGAAAGAAAGAAAATACGGCGGAACAATGAGATTAGGCGCTTATAAATGTAAAATAAAACCTAACACAATTAGCGCTAAGGCGTACAAAGATTTAATAATATCTGAGCGACATCGGCACCGTTATGAGTTAAATAATGATTATAGAGAGATTTTAGAAAAAAATGGATTAGTAATGGCTGGAATTAATCCTGAAAAAGATTTAGTAGAAATAGTTGAGAATAAGAATCATCCTTTCTTTGTGGCTGTTCAATTCCATCCAGAATTTAAATCAAGGCCATTAAGGCCTCATCCATTATTTAGAGAGTTTATCAGAGCTGCCATTTAGCGAGGCTCAACGCTTACGATTTTAGCTCTTCGTTGAGATTCATCAAAACGTTTTATCCGTTTTGTTCTAAATTTAACAATTCCTTGTTTTGATGCATAAAGACTATCGTCGCTTCCTTGTCTTACATTTTTTCCAGGTAAAAACTTTGTTCCGCGTTGACGAACAATCATCATTCCAGGTTTAGCTTTTTGTCCTTCAAAAAGCTTAACACCAAGATATTTTGGTCTGGAATCTCTTCCTAATTTTGTTGCTCCTTTTGCTTTTGTTTTAGCCATGTTAATTCAAGATTATATATTTATACATTAACGAATCAAGGTTCTGGCGAAGCCAGGTTCTTATCTATGTTATCAAAAATTATCTATTTTGTCAAAAAACATCAAAAAGATATAATATTATTTATTAGTGTAGCTTTAATTTCTTTATTATCCTTTACAATCGGATATATAATTAAAAATTTCTAAAATATGCGAGTAGCAATTATCGGTGGGGGTATTTCTGGACTATATTTAGCATGGAAGCTCTCTGAGAAAAAACATGATATAACTGTTTTTGAAAGAAAAAAAGAAATCAGCAATAATGCTTGTTCAGGGCTTTTTTCTCAAAGAATTTTAGAATTTATACCTGAAAGCCGCAAATTAATACAAAACAGAATAGATCATGTTGTTTTACATTTTCCCAAGAAAACAGTAAAAGTAGAGTTTTCCAGGGATTTTTTTGTAATGAGCCATTCTGAATTAGACAGATTAGTAGCTGACTTAGCTTATAAAGCAGGAGCTAAAATTCTTTTAAATTATAATATTTCTTCTTTGCCTAAAGGGTTTGATAGAGTAATCGGCTGTGATGGAGCTAATTCTTTTGTAAGAAAAAGCTTGGGACTTTCAGATCCTGGATATAGATTAGGCATTTTAGGATCTACAGAGACCCGGTCTCTGTCAGCTGACAGAGACCGGGTCTCTGATAGCTCTTCCAATTATGTAGAAACTTGGCCCTGCAAAAATGGCTTTATCTGGAAGATTCCCAGAGGCAAAGAAACAGAATATGGAATACTTGCCAAGCCAAAAGAAGCTAAAATAATTCTTGATGAATTTTTGAACAAAAACAACATTGTTCTTAAAAGAATTGAATCAAAAATAGTCCCTCAAGGCTTTATAATACCGTCAAATTCTTTAATAACTTTATGCGGAGATGCTGCTGGCTTAACTAAACCCTGGTCTGGTGGGGGAGTGATTTGGGGATTATCAGCAGGTAAAATTCTTTTAAAAACTTTTCCTGATTTTCTAAAATACAAAAAAGAAATGAGAAGATTCTTTGTTCCAAAAATTATTCTTTCCAAAACAGCAGTAAAGTTAGTCTATTTCTTAGGGTTTAAAATGCCCTGGCTTTTATTAAAAAAGACTGGAATAGAATCTGATTTTTTGCTATAATACCTAAATATTATGTTAAACAAAAAAATTCCATTTCATTTAGGAATCATTATTGATGGAAATCGACGATGGGCAAAGAAAAAAGGTTTGCTTTTTTTTGAAGGTCATCGCAAAGGATTAAACAATGTCCAGAAAATAGGGGACTTTTGTGCAAAAAAAGGAATAAAGATTTTAACTTTGTATACTTTTTCTACTGAAAATTGGAAAAGATCTAAAAAAGAAGTAAGCTATTTAATGAAGCTTATTAAAGAATCTTTGAATAAAAAAAACATCCAAAAACTTCATAAAAAAAGGATAAAATTACAGATAATTGGCCAGAAAGAAAGATTGTCTCAAGTTCTTCAAAAGAAAATAAAAGAGGCAGAAGAACTAACCAAAAATAATAAAGAAAGGATTCTTAACTTAGCTATTTCTTATGGTGGAAGGCCTGAAATTATTCAAGCAGTTAAAAACATTATTAAAAAGAAAATCCCTGCGAACAAAATCACTGAAGATTTGATTAATAAGAATCTTTGGACAGCTGGTTTACCTTATCCTGATTTAATTATTAGAACAGGTGGAGCAAAGCGTCTTTCTAATTTTTTAACATGGCAATCGGCTTATTCTGAATTTTACTTTACTAAAAAATCCTGGCCTGAATTCACAGAAAAGGACTTAGAAAAAGCACTTTTAGATTTTTCCCATCGTCAAAGACGATTCGGGAAATAATCCTTATGTATGCTATTAGCATACAATTGTATGTAGATAACAAATAAATAATACATATGCCTTTAAATTTCACCAAAAATCAAACATTAATTTTAGAAATCTTTTTTAATAATCCAGAAAAATCTTATTATTTAAGAGAACTTGGTAGAATGATTAACAAGGAACCTGGCGTTTTTCAGCGAGATATTAATAAATTAGTAGAAAGCGGCATTTTGATTAGTGAATATCAAGCAAAAAGCCGCTTTTTTAAATTAAATAAAAACCATCCTCTATATAAAGAGTTAAAAAGCATTTTTTTTAAAACTCTAGGCGCTGAAGGAAAACTAAAAGAAATATTGGAACCGATTAGAAAGATAAAAATTGCTTTTATTTTTGGTTCATATGCGAAGGATGAAGAGGATTCTTTTTCTGACATTGACTTAATGATAATTGGCAGTCCAGATGAAGATTTATTAATTTCAAAAATTAGTAAGCTTGAAACCCGACTTGATAGAGAAATTAATTATCATATTTTCTCTCAAAAAGATTGGAAAAAGAAAATCCAAGGAGAGCACTCTTTTATTAAAAGTATTCTACTGGGCCGAAAAATATTTTTAATTAGCAATAAAAATGAATTATCAAGAATTTGTTAAAAAAGGATTACTCAAAAAAGAAGAAATTGGTTTCGATAAAATAAATCAATTAATAGAAAAAGCATATAGAAAACTCAAAAGTGCTCAAACTTTAGTTAAGGATAATGATGAGGAAAGTAGCTTTCAATTCGCTTATGAGGCAATGCTGTTAGCGGGCCGTGCTTTAGTTTTTTCTTATAATTTTAGACCTCGAACTATTGGCTCTCATAAAATCGTAGTTGATTTTACTGCAAAGGTTTTTGGGAATCAATATAAAACATTAGTTTATAAGTTTGATAGAATGCGCAAGAAAAGAAATTATTTAATTTACGGAATAGGATTAGTAATATCGAAAACCGAAGCAGAAAACGCTATTAAAACTGCAGAAAAATTTGTTAAAACAATTAAAGGATTTATTCAAAAGAAAAATCCTCAAGAGAAATTAATATAAGAACCTGTAATATGTTCATAACAAAAACTCTCTGGCAAGCAGATTATCAAATTAGCTAAACTTTGCCAGAAAATTGAGGACCATTACAAATTCCCACAAGACATAGAATTCGCAATTGAGAATAATAAAATATATATTACTCAATCAAGACCAATTACGACGTTATGAAAATAAAATAGCCACTAAAGTATTAAAAGACGGAGATTTGGTTGAGGTGGATGCAGAGAAGGGGATTGTTAGGATTCTTTAAAAAGCTTAGTTTTTTTTCACTTGACAAGGATGTTTGTTTCGGTTATTGTAGAAATGAGGTCGATTTAATTAGTTAAAAAACGAAACTTCATACTTAAATATGTTTAAAAAAGAAGTAATTTGGCGAGAAATCTTATTTCAAGCCATTGAAAAAAAGAAAAATAAATTTACTCAAAAAGAATTAGCAGTTAAGTTTAAATTTTCACTTAGCACTGTTTTTAATGCATTAAAAATTCCTCGTCAAGTTGGAGCAATCGAAGTAAAGGGACGATTTTTTACTATTCTAAGCATAGAAAAATTATTAAGTATCTGGGGCACTCTTCGTAATCTAAAAAAAGAAATAATTTATAAAACTAAAGTTGATCTGCCTATTTTAAAGATTGAAGGAGAAATGCCTAAATCTGTAATTTATACTGCTTATAGCGCTTATCGCTTAAAGTTCAATCAAGCGCCAGCTGATTATGATAAAGTTTATATTTATACAAAGGACCTAAAAGAGATTGAAAAAAGATTCCCATTTAAAAAAGGAAGGGAGAATTTAGTTGTTCTTCAATCTGATAAATTTTTATCAAAATATGGATCAATTCCTCCTTTAGCTCAAATTTATGTTGATCTTTGGAACTTAAAAGATTGGTATGCTCATGATTTTTTAAAAGATCTAAAAAAGAAAATTTATAAATAAGTATAAATTATGGAATATTATCAAAATTTGATAACTGAAAAGAGTTTTAAGGTTTTACAGAACATGAAAAGAAAGTATAAGTTTATTCTTATTGGAGGATGGGCGGTTTTTTTATATACCCACTCATTAAAATCTAAAGATATTGATCTGATAATTGAATATGAAGAATTAGAAAAATTAAAAAAAGAGTTTAACTTAAACAAAAATGATCGTTTAAAGAAATACGAAATTATAGTTGATGAAATAGATATTGATTTGTATTTGCCATTTTATTCAAATCCTGGCATTAAGGCAGAAGAAATTAAAAATTACTTAAATAGCTTAGAAGGTTTTTCAGTTCCAAAACCCGAAATTTTATTAACATTAAAACAAAAAGCTTACTCTAAAAGATTAGGAAGTCCGAAAGGAGAAAAAGACAAAATTGACATTATAGGTCTTTTGAGTTTGGATTTAGATTTTAAATTATACAAAAAAATTCTAAAGAAATATAATATGGAAAATTATGCTAAAGATTTAAAGAATCTTTTAAATCTTACTACTGAAGTCCCGGAACTAAAACTTAATCAATTTAAGTATTCAAAACTAAAGAAAAAAGTATTAAAACAGTTATAATTTGGCACTAAAATAGCAACCAAAGTATTAAAAGATGGGGATTTAGTGGAAGTTGATGCGGAGAAGGGGATTGTGAGGATTTTGAAAAGAAAGAAGTAGTGAAGAATAAAAAATGAATTATTTGCATTTTTTGTTTCAAAATGATACAATTAAGTAAAATAAATGATACAATTAAATTAATGGTTAAATTAAACAAAAGACAATCAGAAATTTTAGAATTTATAAGGAAAAATCCAAATTCTAATAACTTAACTATTCATAATTATATAATTATGAATTATGAAGATACTTCTCGGATTACTATAGTTCGCGATCTTAATTTGTTATTGAAAGAAAAATTAATTGTTAAACATGGAAAAGGAAGAAATATAGTTTATCAAGAAGTATTAGAAAATAAACTCTTGGCTTTTTTAAATGTAGAAGATTATTTCAAAGAGGGCCCGGATGAAAGAGATGTTACTTATAAGAATTTTAATTTTGATATTTTTAATAACCTTAAGAATATTTTTAAAAAGAAAGAAGTTGAGGAATTAGATGAATTGAATAAAAAATACCAAAAAAATATTAAAAAAATGTCTAAAGCAGTTCTTAAAAAAGAATTTGAGAGATTAACTATTGAACTAAGTTGGAAATCCTCTAAAATTGAAGGCAATACATATTCTCTTATTGATACAGAAGTATTAATAAAAGAAAATCAAGAAGCTGAAGGTCATAAAAAAGAAGAAGCGATAATGATTTTAAACCATAAAAAAACATTGGATTATATTTCTGGCAATTTAGAAAGGTTTAAAAAACTAGACATTAGAGACATAGAAGATGTTCATAGATTAATTGCTAAAGATTTGAATATTGCTATAGGAATAAGGAAAAGAATAGTCGGAATAACGGGCACAAGCTATAAACCCCTGGATAATCAGCATCAAATTAGAGAAGCCTTAGAAAAAACAGTCAAAGAATTAAATAAAACAACTAACGCCTTTTCTAAGGCCTTGCTTGTAATACTTCTTCTTTCCTATATCCAGCCCTTTCAAGACGGAAACAAACGCACTGCCAGATTGATGGTTAATGCTGTTCTTTTAGCAAATAATGTTTGTCCACTTTCTTTTAGGAGCATAAATGAAGCTGATTATAAAAAAGCGGTTATTTTGTTTTACGAACAAAATAATGCTGGCTTTTTTAAAAAGCTTTTTGTTGAACAATTTAAATTCGCAGTAAAAAACTACTTTTTATAAAAAAAGTAGGGGGTTGTGAGGATTTTAAAAAGGGTGTGAATAACTGCTCTTGACAACATTTTTGGCTGATGTATATTAGTATTTAAAAGGTTGATTCTTTTGTAAATTTAGCAAATTAACAATTAATAAAATGTTGCAGGAGAAATTAAACTTTTATAATTATGATGAATTAGATGAAACAGGTGAGTTGGATGAGTTGGATGAATTAGATCAATATAATATAGAAGAGACAGAGGAACTTGAATACGACGAAGAAGACGAAGAAGAATATTAATAAAAGAGGCGTCAACATTGACGCCTCTTTTATTTTGACAAATCAATAAAATATGATAATATCTTGATAGAACTTTAAATTTTTAAAAGGAGAAAAAAAGTAATCACCGGCTCTAAAGGAAGAAAATATCAAGCAGGAAATATAATAGACGAAATTGCTCGAATCCGAGAAGACCTGGAAGATTCACGAAGAGAAGGGGAGTGGTAGGGAAGTAGTGTGTTGGGTTTATTACTATTTCCGATAAAAAATCGCCCAGAAGGGCTCTCAGAGTGTTTTAAATAGCCTTTGTGAGGCTGTTTTAGACTTATCGAATTTACCTGTTTTTTTAAATTCTATTAGATTATCATCGTTGGAGACAATCAAATAAATAGAGTTTCTCATCGTCTCTAAATTGAGCCAAAGTTTAAAGAAAGAGGTTGTTCCTACTTCTATCAATAAATCTGGCACACCTTTTTTATATACTCCCAAATCAGCACGACCTTGATGTAAGTTTGGTTCAAGAACAACATCATAACCAAGACGTAGAAAATGATTCTTGATTTTTTCCATGGTCTCTCTATGCCAATCTGAACCATGATGTATTTTCTTTCTATTTTTTCTGTTAATTTTATCTTTATCAATCCAAAAGTTTTCTAATCCTGGAGACTTTGTGATTTCCGTAGCTTTAACTTGTCCTGAAACAATTAAAATAGCAATTCTTCGTAGGAAACACTCACGGCAACCCATTGGAGCACTTTTTTCTTCATGGAGAAAAGTATCTATGACGCCTCGTAACCAATCCATTTCTTCTTTAATCTTCTTTTCTACTATATCCCAATGTTTCCAAGGTAAAGATTTTGATTTGCTGGATAGAATGGGCATATTTTTATTCTTTTAGAGGATGGTATTTACGATGAATTTTTTCAGCGAAACGATCAGATGCATTCACATAGCGCGTGGTGGTATCTAAAGACTCATGTCCTAATAATATCTGAAGCGCTGCCACACTTGCGCCGTTTTCAGCCATATAAGTTGCGAAGGCGTGACGAATGCCATGGCAAGAAATAGGAATATTTAAGCCAAGCAATTCCCGATATCTTTTAACTTTTTCCTGTAAATAATTAGGAGAGATCTTTTTATTTTTATCATGAATATTTTTCCCTCTATAAGGGATAAAAAGATGAGGGGATTTTGTTATTCCTCGTATTTCCAAATAGTTTTTTAGATGTTTTTTAGCTCTTGGAGTTAAATAAACAAATCGCTCTTTTCTTCCTTTTCCTATGATAAAAACCCGCCCAGTTTTATCAATTTGCTCTTTTCTAAGATTTATAAGTTCGGAGATTCTCATTCCAGTAGAAAATAGCGTTTCCAGCATTGCTCGATTCCTTAAAGCAATCATGTTATTCTTTTCAAATTGGGTAGGAGATTCAATCAATTTTACTATTTCTTCAAATTCTGAAACTCGAGGATGTTTCTGTTCAGTTTTTACTAATCCAATGGCCTCAGGAGAAATAGGGGTTTTGTAGTCCATATCGATTAAAAATTTCAGATAAGAGCGAAGAACAGATAACATTCTATTTATTGAATAGCTACTAAGTCGTTTTTTTCCTTTCTGAGATCTTGGTGTTTCTCGATCTTGAGAAGTTAGATAAGCTTTATAATTAAGAATAGTTTTTTTATTAATTTTCTCAAAATCAATATTTATTTCCCTTAAGAAATTTTGAAACACTTCCAAATCTCGCTCGTAATTATAAAGAGTTTCTTCTGAGCGGTTATTTACCTGAAGATTTAGAAAAAAATCATCAAAATGGGGAAGTTGTATATTCTGCATATTGTTATGAGTGTAAGGGTTATTATACTCACTTCTTTATA
>Ga0180009_10004801_pt1 | contig 14750 bp, 14 predicted proteins | sample OS_PC_MetaG_FD_123537 | JGI IMG/M metagenome (GOLD analysis project Ga0180009, IMG submission 123537) | Groundwater microbial communities from the Aspo Hard Rock Laboratory (HRL) deep subsurface site, Sweden - OS_PC_MetaG | ecosystem: Environmental > Aquatic > Deep subsurface > Groundwater...
AGCACTAGCTCTACCTCTTCGCTCAACCTTTGTACGATGCCAAGCACCTTGACCCTTGTCTCTATGGCAGAGTACTCTGCCATATTGGAGGCCAGCCACTCCAGCGCTGGCAGCAAGCCCAGCCTATCCAGCGCCGCCGGCCGCAGATCTTGACTCAAGCGTCGCAACCCTTGCATGATGTTGTTCACCTGGTCATATAATTCTTCTAGGTGCTGGGGAATATCGTACTTCCGCAACCGCTTGATGCTTGAAGCCAGCTCATCTATCTGGCGGGCATGAGCCACTAATGCCTGGATGGTATCGTCATGCAGCTCGTGAGCAATGCGCCTTCTTTCCTCCTCTTGCGCTCTGGTAATCTGATGCAGGAAATAATGCAGATTCTCCTCCATCCGTTTTGCTACGGTTACATCGCGGGCAATACACTGAAATGCCATTGGGTGACCATTGCCGCGCACCAAACTACTGGCTAACTGGATGAATGCTTCAGTCGCGTCCTTCTTGATCAGCTTGAGCTCGCCCACATACCCGTGAGTCTCGCCTCCAAGAACGGCTTGCTCCATACTTCTGGTAAGCTCAAAGCTGTCTTCTGAAATTAGCTCAGTCACTTTAATGTTCCGCAACTCCTCCGAATCATAACCAGTAAGCCCCACGCACGCTTTGTTCGCGGCAATGATATTGCCTTTCAGGTCGTGAAGCCAGATAGCATCGTGGGCATTCTCAAACAGCCCTCGATATCTCTGTTCTGATGCACTTAGTTGCTCGGACACTTCACGCTCCTGCTTCAATGATTGAAGGGAAAAGGCTACCAGATTACCAACTACGAAAACAGCAATTGTTTCAACCAGGGCATCCACCCGGTTTGGTGAAATGAGTATGGCGCGAGGCAGCATGGTGGCAACAGCGATTGATGAAGTGATTATGCCACCCTTTAACCCAAATAGTACACCCGCCCAGATTATGGGCAACAGATAGAGGATTCTCTCAATGGTATAGCGGGTTAAGCCAAGGTTGGCAGTTAAGTGAGCCATGAAGCTTAGCTTTTCCAGAGATTCTGCGTACTGAAAGAGGGTGATAAGCAGGAACACAAATACTAATAACCAGATACCTGGCCTACGAGTACCCTTCACCAACCTGCTTATCAGTGGTCTCTGCATGGGTCCTCTACCATTGGTATTACTGGTGATTTCACATGACGTACATTGTCGAGAGTGACCCAGCCTTCTCTTAAGGCCCAGACCAGCGCTTCAGTCCGTGAACTAACCCTCAGTTTTTGGAAGATTTGACTCAGGTGCCCCTGAACCGTGCGAGTGCTGAGATGAAGCACACCGGCAATCTTTTTATTACTCGCTCCGGTCGCCATCAGTTTGAGAACTTCTATCTCTCGCTCACTTAGCACTCCGATAGATTCCTTTCTTCCGGGTATGTCGGGCGCGAGTGCAATACGATTTAGTACTTTACGCGCAATTGAGGGGTGAAGCACCGACTCTCCCTCACGCACCGCCCGGATGGCCGCAATCAGTTCTCGGCGATGAATGCTTTTCAACAGATAGCCAGCAGCTCCCGCCTCCAGTAGACTGAAGATGAATTGACTATCGTCATAAGCCGAGAGTATTAGCACATTTACGTCCGGGCAACATGCTTTAATCTGCCTGGTAGCCTCGATACCGTCCATCTTGGGCATGGCAATGTCAAGTATGACAACATCAGGATTGAATTCGGTTGCTAGCCTAACTGCCTCCTCGCCATCACCAGCCTCAGCAACTACTTCTAGGTCCTCTTCCTGCTCTAATAGCTTACAAGTGCCCTGCCGGACTACAACATGATCATCAGCAACAATTATTCTAATCTTGTCCATAGTACCTCCCACTTCCCTCTCTCTATCTGCATTATAAACTACCGTTTCTGCGTATTACAACGTGCAACTATACAATTGTGTATAGGCAATAGTACGTGTGTACCTGCGTGATTTACCTGTTTTTCTGGCATCAATTACGGATTGCTCTCAATATTAGGGCCGATTCAGCAAGCACAATTTCCCGATGAGGGTAGTTATCGCGGGTAACCATAGCACTTAAGAGCATCCGTTTTCCAGCCTTTTCCCTTATGGTAAAAAGGTGTTTTAGCGGATGGAATAAGTCAAATACTTTAGTTAAATAGAAGTGATGGGAGAAGCTCGACGGAAAGGAGGATACTATGACTACTAACATTCACAGGGACAGGGTGGTGTCGCAAACTGAATATTTCGATGATGAATCAATTCTTGACCCGATTACTAAGACTACGAATAAGGGCCCGGTTGCTAAGAATGCCAAGACTGTGAATAAGATAGCGAGAATACTTCTTTACCTGGATGATCCTTGGATAGCAGAGGCCGCTTTGTCGTACATTGAGGATTATATCTCTATGCTGGCACCAGAGGTGAAAGTAGAGATATATTTTCTTCAAGTGATTGCGAAAATGACTCACTATCGTCTTGGTGATGGCGTAGTTACAACTGTTCCATACACGGAGGAAGAGATAAAACAAACCACGAATGAGGCTATGGATTATATAAATAAGGCTACTGAGCCTCTTAGAAGCAAGGGTGTCACGGTTGTCGCTAAGGTTGGAACTAGAACTGATGCTTCTAAGGAGATTGTCAAAACTGCTGAGGAAATCAACGCAAACCTGATTGTGATGTTCACTCATAGAAAGTCATGGCTGAACCGTCTGAATTTCGGTAGCGTGGCCGATAAAGTACTTTGGCGGGAAAAATACATTCCAATAATGATTGTGAAGGATGAGCACTTAATGAGTCAATTGGATTGTGATCAGAGGGTTCGAAATGGATAAATGGGACGTACTTAGCCGGTAGGTAGTGCCTCACCATGCTTCAGATAAGACTAAATAACATTCATCTTACAGTTATGAGAAAAAATGGCAAAGGGTGAGGTAGATATGCTTGAAACTTTAGCGAATATTAACATATCAACTCCTGCCCTGAGGGGTATCCTTACCGCAGCTGAGATACTATTGACAGGCTTCGCATTGTACTGGCTATGGGAGGTTGGGCTTAAACTGTTCAGCCTTCTTGGTAAAGGAATCGTCAAGTCTGCCAAGGCTCATCCTAAAACAACCACAGCTTATATGCCCGGGGTCAGTGCAAGCCGCAGATCCATTGTGGAAGTAGGAAGTGAGAGCGAGCGCAACCCCAATCTCTAGACCCAACCTCTTAGTCAGCGAGATTACTTAGAGAACTGTCAAACCTATAATAAGTCCTCGAAAAGCCTATGTTAACGTGACATTGGAGAGGGGACATTTGACTCATGTACTTTCCCGGCGCTGGAGTTGAAATTGACCCTGTCATGTTGCTGCTTATGGGAGTTGTTGTAGGGGTATGTAGCGGCTTCTTTGGCTTTGGGGGTGGTTTTATGATGACTCCCGCCCTTAACATGTTCGGATTGCCCATGCCTTTTGCCATTGGTACCGATCTAACACAGATGGCTGGTTCAGCAGCCATTTCCACTATGAAACACCGCAAACTTGGCCATGTGGACGTCCGCTTAGGCTTAGTTATGATCCTGGGTACGGTAACAGGGGTAGAAGTAGGCAAACGTTTAATCATGTACATGGAAGACCTGGGGAATGTAGATTTGGTGGTGCGCTATATTTACATTGTGCTACTGGCAGGCCTGGGCCTGTACATGTTCAAGGAAGCCCGTAAGAGTGCCGCCAGTAAGTCTACAGTCATTTCTTCGGGGAATACACCCCAGAATGCTCCGAGTTGGTTGGTCCAGAAGGTTCGGGCACTGAACCTCCCACCGTTTATCTCCCTTCCGGTATCGGGAATATCCAGGATATCGATTTGGGTACCCCTTGGTATTGGCTTTAGCACTGGTGTCCTGGCTGGGCTACTCGGGGTAGGTGGTGGATTCATTAGGATGCCAGCTCTGGTTTACCTTCTCGGTGTTCCCACCGTGGTTGCTGTAGGTACAGACCTTTTCGAGATCGTCGTCAGCGGTGCTTACGGTTGTTTCACCTACGCTATGGTGGGACGGGTGGAAATAATGGCAGCCATTATTATATTGATTGGCTCTTCGGCCGGGGTTCAAATCGGCGCTACGGCAACTCGTTATATCCGTGGGGCAAACATCCGCCATTACTTTGCAATTACGATCATTCTAGCCGGTGTTTCCGTAGCACTAAAACAAGTGGCTCAACTTTTTGGTTTAGCTTGGCTGGACACCACTGCTATCTACATGCTGCTCGGAGTAGCCGGAGGTATGGCACTGCTCATCGCTGTCATGTTCATCAGGGCTAAGAGCTTAGCCAAGAAAGATACTTTGGATATACGGCAATGAATAGTTAGGAGAGCAAATCTTCTGCAATCCCATAATGCCGGCAGAATTGCTCAACCGAGAGAGTACAGAATTGAATATAATGGTAGGGCTTTGCCTCGGGCATGATATACTGTTCCTTCGGCACTGTAAAGCTGAGACGACGCCACTAGTGGTTAAGGACCGTGCCCTGGGCCATAACACTGTAGCGGCTTTATATCTCAGCCAGGGCTATTATAAAGGTAGGTTCTCTAGAAAATAAGTAAGGTACAGACCCAATATATGTTAAGAACGATAGTGTTCAAATAGTTCAGACCATCCATAGATGCGAGATACGCCTTTGCTTCGCATCTCTTCCAAAATCACAATTTGACTTGCTCCTATCCCTGATATAGGATTTAGACAGTAGCTTTACCACTTTCACGGGAAGCGCGGAGGTGAAACACGTAGAAAACAGGACTTTTTAGAGAGGTGGTGGGAATTGAAAAAGCAGGAAGGAGTTATAATGGACACATTTCTACTAACACCCCCCGAAATCACTCGTAGAGACTTCCTGAAAATTGCTGGTGCGTCACTGGCTCTTCTGGCACTCACCGAGGCGCTAACCCCCCAAGTAGCGAAGGCTCTGGAAGAGTCACTAGGGAAAACTATGGTAGTATGGCTGGAAGGTCAGGACTGCGCTGGCTGCACAGAGTCCTTCGCCAATAGCCTGGAACCACCGGCAACCTCCATATTACTTGATAGTATCTCGCTGCGCTACCATGAGACGCTTATGGCTGCCTCCGGGCATCAGGCTGAAGAAGCCCGGGCAAAGGCGATTAAAGAAGGCGGTTACCTCTTGGTGATAGAAGGGTCAATTCCAATGGCTGAGGATGGCCTCTACTGCACTATTGGTGGCAAGACCTTTAGGGATATTGTCCGGGAGACCGCAAGCAGGGCAGCAGCTATAATTCCAGTAGGCGCTTGTGCCAGCTATGGCGGTATTCCGCGCTCCGGCCCTACCGATGCCGTTGGTTACCTGTTCCGTGGTACTCAGAAACACCATTACTTTGACGATGTAACCGCTGGCAAACCGGTAATCAACTTGCCGACCTGTCCTGTACATCCTGAGCGGCTGGTAGCGGTGATTGTCCATTATTTGACCTTCGGTACTGTACCGCCGCTGGATAAGTTCCACCGGCCCTTGGCTTTCTATGGTTCTAGCCAGCACGAAAACTGTGAGCGGCGTGGGCATTTTGATGCCGGTCGTTTCATGATAGATTGGGGGAACCCACGGCAACATGACTGGTGCCTTTACCTCAAGGGATGCCGTGGTCCTGTTGCCTCCCAAGACTGCTGGAAGCGGTTGTGGAATAACCGGACGAATTATTGTATCCAGGCCAATGCCCCTTGCTCGGCGTGTTCCGAACCCGAGTTTTATGAATCCTTCAGCCCGCTTTATGAACGGCAGTATGATGTAGATTTACCGGGCATTGGTCGGGTGGAAATAGATAAGGTTATGGCAATCGTGGCTGGTGTTACCGCCGCTGGCATCGGGGCTGACATGCTCATAAGCCGCACCGCCAAGAGAAAAAACGGCGGCAACGCAAGTAAACAAAAAGTGGAACAGAAGGAGAGTTGATGTGGGACATCGCATTGTAATTGACCCGTTAACGCGAATTGAGGGACATCTCAAGATTGAAGTAGAGGTTGAAAACGGACGTGTTAAAGACGCTTGGTCTACCGGTACCATGGCGCGCGGTTGGGAGGTGTTGCTTCAGGATAAAGACCCGAGGGATGCCCCCTACATAACCGCCCGTGTATGTGCCGTGTGTGAGGGAGTGCATTCCGTGGCCTCAGCACAGGCGCTTGACTATGCCTTTGACATTGAAGTCCCAGAAGCAGGTAGATTAATGCGCAATCTTTTTTGTTCCGGACTCTACATGCATGACCACTTTATTCATTTCTACGTGCTTTCGGCGCTTGACTATCTTGACATAATGGCGGTAGCCAGTTATAAGGGTAATGCCCCGCACCTGCAAGCGCTCAGAGACAAGATTATAGGTCTTGTGGAGAAGAAAGATACCGCCCCTTTTACTCCACGTTACAATCCAGATGAGTTCTCCGTAACCGACCCAGAACTGGTAACCACACTGGTATCCCATTATATTAAGGCAATAGAGCTAAAAGCCAAGTCACAGAAGATGCTGAATATAATCGCGGGGATACAGCCCAACCCCGCCACCATCATAGTCGGCGGCTGTACCGCTACGCCTTCCCGAGAGCAGCTTTTAGAATTTCAAGCCCTGTGGGACGAACAGGTAAAGTTTGTAAACGAAGTTTATCTTCCCGACGTGTTGTATTTGGGAACGGGACCGCTACTACCGCTAGCCACCGCTGGGTTGGGTCGCGCTCATGGCAACTATTTATGCTACCCAATGTTTCCTCAGAATAATCCCCAGAGCCGTGCCGATTATGCCCTTGGCGGAAGCAACCACTTGGTCAGTGGGGGAGTAATCACCGAGGGTGAAACCAATCCAGCGCAACCGGTTGACTTTGGGCAGATTACCGAGGCGGTGGGAACCTCATGGTACAACTATCCGCCCGGAGTTACGCACCTCCATCCCAGTATCGGGGTCACCGAGTTAAACCCGAGAAAGGATGGTGCCTATTCTTTTGTCAAGGCGCCACGCTACAACGGCTTGCCTATGGAGGTCGGCCCTCTAGCCAGAGGTCTGGTTAATAAATATCCCCAACTGATGGAGGTTATCAAGGCAGGAGGTAAAGCAGGAGTAGTTGCCCGTCACCTCTGTCGCGCCGTGGAGTCCAAGATTGTGGGTGAAGCCGGTTTCGCTTGGATTGACAGGCTGCTTCAGCTTGCCACTGCCGGGCCGATTATCGGCGTGAAAGAGAAACCGGTGCCGAGAAAAGCTAGTGGAATGGGAGCGTGGGATGCACCCAGAGGAGCTCTGGCACACTGGGTGGAAATCGGAGGCAGTCGTATCAAGAATTATCAACTGGTGGTTCCCAGCACCTGGAATGCATCACCTAGGGACGAAAAGGGAGTAAGAGGACCCTATGAGGAATCTCTTATTGGCGCGCCAGTGCCTGACCTGGAAAATCCAATCAATCTGGTGCGCATCATACGCTCCTTCGACCCCTGTCTGGCGTGCGCAGTACATCTCATTGATCCAGAAACGAATGATATTAAGGTTTTTAAAGTAAGTTAGGAGGCACAACTATGGCAGTATCACAGCTCAGAGTGGTGCGTCATCCACTAGCCTACCGCGTACTCCATGAACTGAGGATGACGACTATCCTACTCTTGATCATCACCGGATTTTATATCCACCGTCCCTTTGTGGCAGACGGCGGTGGGTTCCTAATGTCTCTGATGCGTGGGGCACATTATTTTGCTGCCGGTCTCTTGATTATCATAGTATTGCTCCGTATTCTGGGCACATTTTCGGGGCCCTATCGGGACTGGCCGTCATTCATTCCACGCGGTGAAGACTTAAGGTTGATGCCTAAAATTATCGCCTATTATCTCCATCTCGGTCCTATGCCCGAGACAACAAGTAAATACAATTCCTTGCAGCTCTTTACTTACCTCTGGCTCCTCCTGTTGGTCCTCTTTCAGATAATAACAGGCTTTGCCTTACAATATCCTGACGGCTGGCTTAGTTGGTTTACCTATGGCCTCTTTAACAGTGAAATTGGAGTCCGGCTAGGTCACTACATCTGCACCTGGCTATTTCTACTCTTCGTATTAATTCATACGTACTTTGCCATTCGTGAAAGCTCCCAGAGCATGAAAGAGATCCACCTCCTCCCCCCATTTGAAAGAGAGTAAAAAGATAAGTAAGGAGAAGCGCCTCACATGAATGAGAATCCCGGGAATGGGCTGACGATGGTGCTGGGTCTGGGGAACCTGCTATTAGGTGACGAAGGTTTTGGTATTCACGTCGTCCGCCGCCTGAGAGAGGTTGAATTGCCTGGACACATCAGGGTTGTAGAAGGTGGGGTGGGTGGTTTTAACCTCCTGGGCAATCTGGATGGGGTAAAGCGACTGCTCGTCGTGGATGTAATGATGATAGAATCGCCTCCGGGGGAACTCCGTATCCTTAAACAGCAACCAGAGGAACCTGGAAAGCGAGTTTTGTCCTTCCATCAGGTTGGCGTACTTGAACTAATTAAGATGTCGAGATTACTCGGCTATGAGCCCGAAGTCATTTTTCTGGTTACCCGCCCGGAAAAAATAGAGTGGAGTACCGAGTTATCGCCGCCACTACAATCTGCTGCAGATAAGGCAAGTGATTTAATCCAACGCTTGTGTATGGATTTCTTGGGAAAGGAGTAATGGGGTATGATTGATTTGAGTTTTGTAGTTTCTCTACCTCTATTTATAATAGCCGTAGCGATATTTGGCTACGGTCTAATACGAAATGATGAGCGAGCTAGCCAGACAACGATGTCAACCGGCTTGGGTGTCGGGCTTCTGGGTGTCCTTGTCGCAGCAATAATGTTTGTCTTTTTCTCTTAATAGAGTGTTTCCCATGATAAAGGAATTAATGAACCTGTGCCATGTAGAGGTGGTCGTGCTGGAGGTACAGTCAGAAAGCATACCAGAAACCGTTCAATCAGGGCTGTTAAAAAAGCTTTAAGACGCTTTCAAAAGGCTAGTAAATCTATAATAGAAAAACTACTTTTGAGTTCAATACACGAATGGCATATAACTGAGGATTGTTAGACCAGGTTTGCGCCCAGGCAAAAGAGAACCAAATCAACAAGGTAACCAAGATTTGGGTTGAACTGGGCGAGGATAGTCATGTAACGGAGGACTCGTTACGTTTCTGTTTCCAGTTGGTGAGTGAAAAAACAATAGCCAGAGAAGCAGTGTTAGAAATAAAATCGTCAGCGGGGGCTGCTTTGACACTGGTATCTTTCGAAGGAGAGTAAGTACGTCCATAAAGCGAGAAACCCGGGGTAAGTTTGATGGAAAGTGCTGTTGAGAGAGCAAAGATGAGTGCACCTTGCGCAACGTACCTGGCAGAAGCGGTTGGTATTAAGCCGGTCAGAGCCAGAATTATCGTGCGGGGTATAGTGCAAGGCGTTGGTTTCCGCCCTTTCATATACCGCCTTGCCAGTGACCACGAACTGAAAGGGTGGGTGCTCAATTCTACTGAGGGAGTAGTCATAGAGGTCGAAGGTTCCACAAAGGGGATAGAGGAATTCATTGCCAACATCACGCTCAAAGTGCCACCACTGGCAGTAATCGAAAGGGTCAAGAGCAGCTTTCTGCCTCCTGTTGGCTACCAGTCCTTTATTATTCAGGCTAGCCAGGAGCAGGAAGATAAGTTCGTATTAATCTCGCCTGACATTTGTATTTGCCCAGATTGTCTCAGAGAGCTTTTCGACTCTCTAGACCGACGTTATCACTACCCCTTCATCAACTGCACTAATTGTGGACCGCGCTTTACCATCGTCAAGGATATTCCCTACGACCGACCAAAAACCACGATGACAGTATTTCAGATGTGCCCTAGCTGTGAAGAAGAATACTATAACCCGAGCGACCGTCGCTTTCATGCCCAGCCTAATGCCTGTCCGGTTTGCGGGCCACGGGTTTGGCTAGTTGATGGAGAAGCTGCCGGTGACAGCCTCACCGATGGTGAAGAAGCTATTACGGCAGCACGACACCTGCTTAGAAGAGGCGCTACTGTCGCTGTGAAAGGGCTTGGTGGCTTTCACTTAGCCTGCGATGCCACTAACAGCGCTGCGATAGCTCTTCTGCGGGAGCGCAAGTATCGGGTGAATAAGCCCTTCGCCATCATGTCTCTTGATTGTCAAGCAGTAGAAAGTTATTGCCATGTCAACGATGCCGAGAAGCAGCTTCTTGAGTCGCCGCAACGACCCATTGTGCTGTTGCGCCGTAAAGCAGACTCACCCATTTCGGCTTCGGTTGCCCCAGGTAACTCCTACATAGGCGTCATGCTGCCTTATACACCTTTACATTACCTTCTCCTTGAGAGAAGAGGAGATGAGACAAACAACCTGGCGCTGGTTATGACCAGCGGCAACATGAGTGAGGAACCCATCGCCATAGGTAATGATGAGGCATTGGAGCGGCTTAGACCGCTGGCTGACGCTTTCCTGCTCCATGACCGTGATATCCACGTTCGTTGCGATGACTCGGTAACCAGGGTATTTGACGGCAAGGAGGCAGTTATTCGCCGCTCGCGGAGCTATGCTCCCTTCCCAGTGAGATTTAACTTCGAAATGAGGCAGGTTCTCGCTTGTGGGGCTGAGTTAAAGAACACCTTCTGTGTTACCAAAGAGAATTACGCCTTCCTTAGTCAGCATATCGGCGATATGGAAAACCTGGAGACCCTGAACTCGTTTGAAGCCGGGATTGAACACTTTAAGAGGCTTTTTCGGGTCTCGCCAGAGGTGATTGCCTATGACCTTCATCCTGAATATCTGCCTACAAAGTACGCTGCCCGGTTGAAGCGTGAAGGAGTTCAAGGTTCATCTACGGAGGTACAGTTTGTGGCCGTACAGCACCATCACGCCCATATTGCCAGTTGCATGGCAGAAAACGGAGTGCAGGAGCCGATAATAGGTGTTGCCTTCGATGGGATCGGCTATGGAGAAGATGGGCAAATCTGGGGTGGTGAGTTTCTGGTGTGTGATTTTCAACACTTTGAGCGTCGTGCTCATTTGAAATATGTTGTGCTGCCCGGTGGCGAGGCAGCAATTAGAAAGCCATATCGTATGGCTGTCAGCCACCTTTACAACCTTCCATCCGCTCTAACCAGTGGCCTTACCCTGTTTGATAGAATTAACCCTGTAGAGCTTGAGATTATCAGAAGACAGATTGAGAGGCGGCTTAACTCTCCCCTTACTTCCAGCTGCGGTCGGCTTTTTGATGCGGTTTCATCCTTGTTGGGCATATGTGACGTCATCACCTATGAAGGGCAAGCGGCGATTGAAATGGAAATGCTCGCTGACGAGAGCGTTGAGGACGGGTACCATTGGCCCCTTCCCCGAGGCAAGTTCCCTATTGCTATCAATCAGGAGCACATCCTCCGTGACATCATTCACGATTTAAGGGCTGGTGTTCCCATCACGGTTATTTCTGCCAAATTCCATAATGCTGTAGCCGGGATGGTCTCCGAGGTCTGCTGTCTAATTCGAGAGCGGGACGGTCTAAACAGAGTGGCACTCAGCGGAGGCGTCTTCCAGAATGTTTACCTACTTAAACGAACTCTGAGCCACCTCCAGAGACAGGGTTTCGAGACCCATATTCATCATCAGGTGCCCTGTAACGATGGAGGCATCGCTTTAGGGCAAGCGGTAGTTGCCAACGCAAAAGTTACCGGTCCTGAGTTAAAAAGGAGTCTCTATGTGCTTGGCAGTACCGGTTAGAGTATTACAAATAGATGGGATAAAGGCATCGGTGGAGCTGGGCGGGCTCGTTCGCCAGGCAAGTATAATGCTTGTGCCTGATACTAAGGTGGGCGATTATGTCCTCTTGCACGCTGGCTTTGCTATCCAGAAGCTGGATGAGAGGGAGGCAGAGGAAACACTACGCCTCTTTGCTGAGCTTGCTGAAGGAGTGGAAGACTACTCCCAATCTATCCAAGGTGAAACCAGATGAGATTCATTGACGAGTTTCGCAACTCCGCCACAGGTCAGCGTCTTGCGGCTAGAATAAAAGAAAGGAAAATGCGCCCCGTTAATCTAATGGAGGTGTGCGGTACCCATACCGTTGCCATCTTTAAGCATGGTATCCGCCACTTCCTCCCCGATAATGTTAACATGCTTTCCGGACCCGGGTGCCCGGTGTGCGTAACCCCCAACGTCGATATCGATAAGGCAATCGCCCTTGCTCAAAGTCCCGATGTAATCCTAATTACCTTTGGTGATATGATGAAAGTTCCAGGAAGTTATTCCAGCCTTCATCAAGTTAGGGGAGTCGGTGCTGACATAAGGGTGGTTTACTCAGTTCTAGATGCCCTGAGGATTGCCCAAGATAATCCCCGTAAATCGGTGGTCTTTTTCGGTGTTGGCTTTGAAACGACTGCCCCAACTACGGCTAGCGCTGTCCTCGAGGCGGAACAGTTGGGAATTGACAATTTCTACTTGCTATCTGTCCACAAGCTAATCCCACCAGCGATGGGGGCTCTGCTTGATGCTGACGAGGTACATATTGATGGCTTTATTTGCCCCGGGCATGTGAGCACTATCATCGGCTCACAGCCGTATGAATTCATTCCGCAAGAATATGGTATTCCCTGTGTTATTACCGGCTTTGAACCACTGGACATACTGCAGGCGATTGATATGCTGCTGGAACAGCTCAGTGGTAAAGAACCTCGAGTGGACATTCAGTACCGGCGCGCCGTTCGTAAAGAGGGGAACCCCATAGCCCTAAAGTATCTGAGCACAGTCTTTGAGATTAACGATGCTGGCTGGCGAGGGATTGGCGTCATCCCTAAAAGTGGTTTGAAGTTAGGTCAACAATACAAACGGTTCGATGCCGAGTGTGCCTTAAAAGTTGTTATCAAACCCCCGAAGGAAGCGGCAGGCTGCCGTTGCGGTGACATACTACGTGGCGTGTCTACACCTCATGAGTGCCGTCTTTTCACTAAAGCCTGCACTCCAGAACATCCGGTCGGTCCGTGTATGGTTTCAACTGAGGGAACTTGCTCTGCCTGGTATCTTTACGGGGATGAAGGCAAGGTTCTGTCACAAACGGGAGAGCCTCTAGCCAACAACACGTCAATCACATTGAAGGAGTAAGGGCATGCCCAAGGACAGAATAACCCTGGGTCATGGTAGCGGCGGTAAGCTCAGCCACGACTTAATTGAGTCATTGTTTCTGCCTCCGTTTATCAATCCTATCCTGCAAGCCAGCGATGACTCTGCCGTCTTTCCCCTGACAGACAGCGATAGGACTCACCAAGGACGACAGCTATCCAAAGATGAGATAGCTTTTACTACCGATTCGTATGTAGTGAAACCTATCTCTTGGCCAGGAGGGGACATTGGCAGGCTGGCTGTTTGTGGTACGGTCAATGACCTGGCGATGGTTGGTGCCATTCCTCTGTATTTATCGGCTGCCTTCGTCATAGAAGAAGGACTCCCAATCTCAACTCTACGCAGAATTGTGACCTCAATGCGGAGGGCAGCAAAGGAGGCTGGGGTAAAGATCGTGGCTGGTGATACCAAAGTGGTTGAGAGAGGTAGTGCTGATGGCCTCTTTATCAATACTGCCGGTGTCGGTATGCTCCCTGAAGGAGTGAAAGTCTCAGGCAACAATGCCCAACCCGGGGACGTGATTATACTGTCAGGCACCATCGGTGACCATGGTATCGCCGTACTCTCCGCAAGGGAGGGCTTGGCTTTCAGCAACAACTTTAAGAGCGATGTTGCTCCTCTCAATCACATGGTAGGAGCCATGCTAAGGACAAGTGCCAAAATCCATGCCATGCGTGACCCCACCCGAGGCGGTCTTGCCACCACACTAAATGAGATTGCCCAGCAGTCGAAGGTCGGCATCCGGATTGTAGAGGAACAAATTCCTATCCGTGAGGAGGTAGCTGCCGCTTGTGAAATACTAGGCTACGATCCCCTTTATGTGGCTAACGAAGGCAAAGTGGTTACCTGTGTTGCCCCTGAGGACGCCGAAAGGGTAGTAAAAGTAATGCGGAAGACACTTTATGGACATCAGGCTACCATTATCGGCGAGGTGCTGCCCGAACCCAGAGCGAGGGTCGTGATGAAAACAAGGGTTGGCGGCACCAGAATAGTTGATATGATGGTGGGCGAGATGCTGCCCCGCATATGCTAGCTCTTTCGAAGAACTTTACTCATGGCCCATCAGCATTACACATTTCGCCCTTACGTTCAGTGAGGCAACAAACCTGTAAATCGTCATATGTAATAGCAAAAAAGGAACCTTATTCCCTACTCACCATTGTATGAACATTGGCATGTTTACATGGACTTGACTATGAACAGACCTTCTTTTCAATCGAGCAATAAGATAGACTGCAAAAACCAAGGATCAAAGAAATACTTTGAATGTAACAAATTGAGTGTTTGTTACCTCAATCGGGGCAACTAATGAACTTATGTTACTTGGTCTGGGCAATTCTCTGACGCTTAATTCTTCGATTGCTAAATCTAATGGTGGGCCTTGGGGGACAGTTCCCGAACTCTTGTTTGAGAAGAAACAGCTTATTCCGGTGCTACAGCAACTGCTTATCTCTTATTCAGGACCTACAGGCCGACGTGGGACCTAAGCGTTCATTTGTGCGTGATGAAAATATCGAACAGTCAGAATTCTGGAGTTAATGGTGTACTGCGGTTTCTTGATGTGAGCGGTGGAGGGTGCTAAAATCGTGTCAAGCTCAGGGATGTAATTCAACCGCGTGTTTAATCACTTAG
>Ga0180009_10004802_pt1 | contig 14750 bp, 7 predicted proteins | sample OS_PC_MetaG_FD_123537 | JGI IMG/M metagenome (GOLD analysis project Ga0180009, IMG submission 123537) | Groundwater microbial communities from the Aspo Hard Rock Laboratory (HRL) deep subsurface site, Sweden - OS_PC_MetaG | ecosystem: Environmental > Aquatic > Deep subsurface > Groundwater...
AGCTGACCGCGACCATTACAGGCCAACCCAGTATTGATGTCAAAGGGATCATCTCTGTGCTGGAATCCTTTACCGTCAAAGGGGATGTGGACTTTAAAACCGGAAATATTAATTTTAACGGCAATGTGGTGGTCCAGGGAACGGTCAAGGAAGGCTTTCTTGTTGAATGCGAGGAGCTTACAGCCAATGAAATTAATGGCGGCATCATACGGATAAGGGGCGATCTCAAGGTTTCCAACGGCATTGTCAATGCAGATATCCAGACAGAGGGCAGTGTTCAGGCAAAATTCCTGAACAAGGTAAAATTGTATGGGTATGGCGATATGATGATCACAAGAGAAATCATGGAGTCCTATATTGCCATCAGCGGTGCTTTGAATAATGAAACCGGCAGGATTACCGCCTGCACCATTGCTGCCAGAAAAGGAATGAGTGTTAAACAGATCGGTACTGAAAAAGCGGAATATTCCACCATAAAAGCAGGTGCAGACGATCATATCCGATGGATCGCTGAAAAATTTGATACAAAAGTTGAAAAAAAGCAAAAAGAGCTTGATTTAACCATTGCCAGAAAGATGGAGATGGATGAAACCTATAATGCCCTGCATGTGGATATTGCCAATCAGACCTTTGCCCAGGAAAAGATCACGAAAAAAATGGATTTTTTAGAAGGCAGGATTGGTGAAGCAAAAGATAAGGAAGAAAAAGCAAGTATTGTCAAAGAACTTAAAGAGCTTGAGGTAACGGTAAAAAAGGCTGACGAAAGAATTAAAGCCATTTTTGAAGAACAGGATGTGGTTCAGCAAAACGCCACTGACTGTGAAAAGAAGATTGAAGCATTAAATGAAGAGATTAAAAAGATTAAAAAGGAAAAAGAAAAGCTGGTCAGTAGACTTGAAAAAGAAAATCCCATCCCGGAACTAAAGGTCAACAAAAAGCTCTACACCGGGACAAGGATAACCGGCACCCAGGCTTCCATGATTTTAAAACAAGATTTTAATGCTTCCAAATTCACGGAAATAGATTCGGAAAATCCTGACAGTCCGAAACAGATTATCCATCAAACGTTGAATCTGTAAAGGAAAAAGAAAATAACACAAGAAAAACATAAAATACTGGTGATCGAATCCACAGTGGCCTTGAGAAACAAACTGCAGGCCCTGTTATCTGCCAACGGATACCAGGCAAAGAGTTTCAAGGTGTCTGCCGAAGCGCTTGAAGACCTTGATGCCTCAAAAGCCGCTCCCTATGTTTTGATTATCTCAAGCTATATGATGCCGAAAATGAAAGGGGACGAAATTCTTAAAAGGGCAAGAGAAATTGCTCCCGATACCCAGCGGCTGCTCATTGCAGATACTGCCGACCTTCAAACCATGGTCAGGGCCATTAATGAAGCCGGTATCCACGCATGTCTCACCCTTCCTTTCACGGATGAGGATTTCTTAAGCCAGGTGAATCATTGCTGTAACCAGTATATAACAAACAAAAAGCTAAAAAATCTTAAAAGGATTACCCATCGACAAAATAAGCAGCTGTTTCAAATGGCCAGCGATTTTAAAAAAAAAGGAATCCTTTATGCGGCCCAGGTTGAAAACAAGGAAAAGGAAATCCGCATCCTTGAATCCCGAATCCTGGCGACCGGCAGGTCTGCCTATCCGGACAAGCCGCCTGTGTTACAAGATGTCCTGGCCAAACATGAAGTTTCTTTTTCTTCAAAAGCCTTTGGGGATAAATTTTTAACCCTAAAAGACCAGATAAAACAAATCATTGAAAAAGCCGCATCCAGTCACTATATTACCATAAAACCCGTTTCATATGAGGAAGCGTTTGCCCACACCCTCTCAACAAATGAATTTCATGATGTTGCCCAAAAAATACTGCCGCTGGCCTACATTCTCCTTGAAAAATCTGACAAACCAGATGTCAAATTATTTGACGGCGTAAAGGAAGTCAAACTGGATGAGCAGTTTGAGCTGACGCTTTCAACAAACAAAACCAAAGCCTTTATCAAAATAAAAACCACGGATAACAACATATTAAACCTGGCCTATGTCAAACAGTTTCTTGAAAAAAATAAAATTATCAACGGGGTAAAAGAAGACCCTGTTATTGAATCATGGCTTCACAAAACCAGCCTGGGTGATGCCCCCTTTATTATTGCCCAGGGCAGAGAACCCAAATACCCGAAAAATGCTGAAATCCGTTATCATTTTCCGACAGATTTTCTTCATGCCGGGAAAGTGAACGAAGATGGCAGTATCAATTTCAAGGACAGGGGAGAAATCCCATATGTAGCGGAAGAGGCATTTTTAGCCGCCAAAATTTTCCCTGAAGAGGGCAGTGCCGGGATTGATGTCCAGGGAAGAGAAATTGTTGTGGAAGAACCTGTAGACATGTCTTTTTCTGCCGGACCCGGGACAAGGCTGTCTGAAGACGGGGTTCGAATTTATGCCACAACAGCCGGCCAGCCCCATCTTGATGCCATGGGAAACATATCTGTCTGTCCTGAATTCCAGTTAAAAGGGGACCTTGGATTTGAAACCGGAGATGTGAACTTTGACGGGAATGTTATTGTGAACGGCGCTGTAAAACAGGGATTCAAGGTTAAATGTGCCTCTTTAACAGCCCAGGAAATACAGGGCGCTGAAATCGATATTTCAGGAGATCTCAACGTGTCTTTGGGCATTGTTGATACTGAGCTTGTAAAGGTAAAGGGATCTGTTCAAGCCAAATTTATTCACAATTCAAAAATTAATGCCTTTGGCGACTTGATAGTTCAAAAAGAGATCATTGATTCCAAGATTTTTCTAAGCGGTGCCTGCATCAATGAACGCGGCTTGATTATCAATTCTGAGATATCGGCAAAAATGGGCATCAGTGCCGGCACCATCGGGAACAAGTCCTCAAAACCATCAACGCTTACAGTAGGAGTGGATGAACATACCAAGCTGCTGGTGGGCAAGGTGGATGCCAAGCTTAATATCAATAACAGTGCCATCAATGAACTTACAACCGAGATCAAAGAACTTGAAAAAGAAGACCAGAGCCTTCATGCGACCATATCCACCCATGCCTATGTCCAGGACCGGTCCCAGCTGGAATTAAAGGATATTGAAAAAAAAATGGAAAACCTGAAAGCTTCCGGGAATATGGCTGCGTATCAGAAGGTGTCAAAAGCCGTTAAGGAAATTCAAAAGAATGCAGCCGAGGCTGAAGAAAAAATCAATAAAGGGTTTGATCGCCAGGATGAAATCGCCTTGGAAATTTCCCAGAAAAAAGGCAGAATCAAGGAGTTTATAGACCTGAACAAAGATCTTCTGGATGAAAAAAAGCGATTACTTGAATTTTCAAACAGGACGGAAGCATTGCCCGAAGTAAAAGTTGCAAAAAAAATTGAATCCGGCACCAGGATTTTTGCAGCCAATTCTTCTTTAAACCTTTACAACTCTTCGGCAAGATGCCGCATTCGGGAATTTTCCAGAAGCTCGGATGGTGCGGGCGGCATCCTGTTTTATGAAATGCAGATCGGAAATTACTGAACCAAGGCAAAAGACAGCTGTCTTTATTTTCCCGGCAAAGTAATGGTAAAGGTTGTTCCCTTTCCTACCGTGCTTTCCACAATAATTTTCCCCTTATGCTCTTCAATGATATTATAGGCAATATTCATTCCAAGGCCGGTTCCTTTGCCGATCTCTTTGGTGGTAAAAAACGGATCAAATATTTTGGACAGATGTTCTTTTTCAATGCCGCAGCCAGTGTCTGAAATCAGGATCACCACATTTCCATCTTGTTTTTTTGTCTGAATTCTTATTTCCCCTTTTTCTTTAATAGCTTGTCCTGCATTTACCAGGATATTGATGAACACCTGGTTCAGTTTTTGTGGAAAGCCCTCAACCATGGGAATTTCTCCAAGATCCTTTACCACTGTAGCTTTATATTTAAGTTCATTGTTGACCACATTCAAGGTGGATTCCAGACCCTTATTGATGTCAATGAGCATTTGCTTGTCATTCCCCGGGTGGGCAAAACTTTTTAAATCTCCCACGATTTTTCCGATTCTTCCTGTTCCATCTTTGCAGTCCTTTAATAATTCAGGGATATCCTTTCTGATATAATCGATTTCAACATTTTCCTCATATTCTGATATGTCTTGAATCTGTTTTTTAAGGTCTTCGGACAAACCTGCCGGAATGGATTCTTTTAATGCAGATAAAAATTGCTGGTACTGCTGCAACAGGTCATCCACATCCCCCATGTAATCACTTAAGGCATCCAGGTTGCTTCCGACAAACCCTATGGGATTATTGATCTCATGGGCGACCCCTGCTGCAAGCTGACCAATGGACGCCATTTTTTCCGATTGCAGTATCTGGGATTGTGTTGCCTTTAAATGCACCAGTGTTTCATCAAGGGTTTTATTTTTCTGAATCAACTCCTCCTGCAGTTCATGGTGCTCGCACTCAAGGGTTACGATTCTTTCGCCGGTTTTGATCCTGGATCGCAATTCATCGGGTTTAAAGGGCTTGATAATATAGTCATCCGCCCCTGCCTCAAACACTTCCACAAGATCGGTCATCTTGTCTTTTGCTGTCAACAGCATGATATAGGAATAGGTTTTTTTATCAGACCCCCTGATTTTCCGGCAAAGCTCGATACCGTCCATTTCAGGCATCATCCAGTCGGAAATCACCATATCCGGTTTATGTTCTAAAAATAACTGCCAGGCAAGCAATCCGTTTTCCGCTTCCAGGACATCATGGCCGATCTTCTTGACTGCCTTTTTAACCAGCAGTCTTGAGACATAATCATCTTCTGCAACCAGTATTTTCATGCATCACCCCACTGAATCGTGTTGATATGTTTTTTAAATCTTTGATATTCATTTTCCAATTGCCCAAGGTTCTGGTGCATCGATTCGATATCACCGATATCAGCGTTTTTCTCCAGTTCAAGGGCAGCAGCACTGATTCCGTCTGCGCCGATATTTGATGCAGATCCCCTTAAGGAGTTCGCCCGGGCGGATAATGCTTTATGCTCATTCTTCAAAATCAGGCCTTTCATGGCGGCAAGTTTTTCCGGCAGGCTTTTACTGAATTCAGTTAACAGCATTTCAAGAAAAGACTTGTCATCCATTGCCCTTTCAAGTGCTGCAGTATAATTAAAAATATCGCCCTGGTTTTTTGATATCGACGTACGCTCATGGGATGCCGCCTTTTTATCGGAGTTCTCGGCCTGTCCGGTCCACTTTTCTATGACGGCTAACAAGTTGTCCGGCATAACGGGTTTTTGGATATAATCATCTATCATTCTTTCATCACCCTGTTTTATATCATGCTCTGTCATTGCCAGGAGGGTTATTTTTTTTTGCCCCTTGTTTTTTCCAAGTCCCTGTATCTGCTTGACCCTATTTGAAAATTGCGGGTTCATGGGGTCGGCTTCCAGCAGGACAATAGTGTAAAGACCTGTTTGAAAAGCTTCTTTGGCCTGCACCCAGTCTGCGGCGATCTGAGCCGAATACCCTGATTTGTTCAATATATTTTTCACAATTTTCCCGTTCACCACCCCTGGTTCAACCATCAGAATCCTGACCTGTTGTTTTTTGTTCTCTTTTAGAGAATGGCGGGTAATGATGTCCTTTGTCTCTTGATCCTGCATTGCAAGCGCTGTGGTGATACAGTCAAACAGCAGGGAAGGGTTAACCGGTTTGGGCAGGTATCCTTGTACCCCGATCTTTTTTAATCTTGCCACATCACCCCGCTTTCCCATGGATGACAGCATGATCAAAATGATGTTTGACAAATCAGGATTAGACCGGATCTTTCCTGCAAGGGTTTCTCCATCCATTCCAGGCATCTGCATATCCATCAGAACGATATCAAATTGCCGTCCCATATGCCCTGAAAGTGCTAATTTTTCCAAGGCACGCTCCGCAGTTGCCGCCTCTTCAAACACGCACCCCCAGGAGTTCAAAAGCCCTTTAAGCATGAGACGATTGGCTGCGGTATCGTCTACAATGAGCATTTTTTTATCTTTAATGGTTTTGGGAATACTGATGGGTATTTTTAAATCAGTCGACTGTTTTTCAAACTCCAGGGCAAACCTGAATACCGATCCTTGTCCAGGCGTGCTTTGAACATCAATTTTTCCCCCCATCAAATAAACGAGCCGGGTTGAAATACTCAACCCGATTCCCGTTCCGCCGTATTTTCGCGTTGCCGTGCCGTCTGCCTGGGAAAAGGATTGAAAAATGGTATGAACTTGATCCTTTTCAATACCAATACCCGTATCTGCCACCTCAAAGTTTAAGAAGGCGCGGGTCAAATTTTCCTGTTCAAGGCCCACCAAAACCTTGATCTCGCCCTGATCGGTAAATTTCACTGCATTTTCCAAAAGATGACGTAATATCTGACGCAGTCTTTCCGGGTCTCCCTTCAGCAGGGACGGAACCTGATTGTCAACAGACATAAAAAAGCTCAATCCTTTTTTATCCACTTTGGGGGATATGGCTTTTTTGACTGCATCCATTGTGGTTCTCAAATCAAAATCTATGGTATCACAGTCAATTTCACCGGACTCAATTCTTGAAAAATCAAGGATATCGGAAACCACAACCATCAGCGCTGCTGCGCTTTTCTTCAGGACCTCCGCAAATTCCTGTTGTTCAGTATTTAACCGGGTATTGATCAAAAGATCAATCATCCCTAAAATCCCATTCATGGGCGTTCTGATTTCATGGCTGACATTGGAAAGGAAATCACTTTTTGCCTTGCTTGCTGCAAAAGCCTGGTAACGGGATTGGACAAGATCTGTAATATCCTGCAAGGTCACCACGATACCGTTAAATTGGCCGTCATCCGTCTTCAGTGCATCTGCGCTCAATCTGACATGAATCTTTTTTTTGTCCTTTGTTTTTCTGACAGTTTCCAACCCCAATACGGCCTTGCCGGCAACAACCTGTTCTACAGCTTCCTTGGTCTGTTCTATCGCCTGTTTTGGAACAAAATCAATCCTGTTTCCCAACACCTCGTCAGACCGCCACCCAAATACTCTTTCAAATGCAGGATTGGTATATGTGGCAAGGCCGTCTTTGTCGTAAACAACAATGGGATCACCGCAGCAGTCAATGATCTTTTGCCATTCTTCCTGGGTTTGTTTCATCTTGTTATTCTTAATGCTATGCTTTCCTTTTTTCTCGTAACCCCTATATCCATATTCCGATCAGCAGATGACGGGTTATTTTTTTTGAATATACTCCCGCCACAAGGGGATTCTGTCTGTTAATTCAAGCTTATCCATGTACTCGGTATCAAGGCCGTTCAATGTGTCCCAGGTTCCGGGTTGTCGCTGTTCATGATGTTCCATCAACTCTGCAACATGCACCAGCCCGCAAAGTCCGAATCCCTTGAGCACAAAATTTGAGGGATTATGATGAAAGGCTATCCCTTCAATAATGTTATCCGGCAACCCCCAGAGCCCTAAAAGGTACGCGCCCACCTCTGCATGGGTCACACCGAAAATTTGTCTTTCCGCTTTAAAAACCGGCACCCCTTTTTGGAGAACCATTTCCATGACCTTTTTATAATCATCATAAAAATATTGGGCCATTAAAAGTTTCCCTAAATCATGGAGAATTGAAGCGATCATGGCATTGTCTGCCTTTTTTTTATCCATTTTTTCAAGGGTTGCAATATCCTTTGCAATCACTCCGGTTTTCACACAATGATCATGGATTTTCTCCACTGAAATAATAGACAATGCTTTTTTACTGAACATGGAAAAAACTTCTATCCCCAGAACAAGGCTTTTCACCACATCCATTCCCAGCATGACCACCGCCTCAGTGACATTGGAGATATGCCGGGGGATTCCAAAAAAGGATGAATTAACCAGTTGAAGGACCTTGGCCGTCATTCCCATATCTTTTGCAATTATCTTTCCCACACTTGCGGTAGATGCCTCGGCCGACCGAAGCTCCTCCATGATCTGTGCATACAGGGCAGGGATGCTCGGCATGGACTCTATTCCCCCCAGCAGGTGCTGTAATGGTTTTTTATTTAACAGGTCCTGTAAAGAACAGGCCCGGGTAATGGCGGTAATGAGCACTTTTTTGTCGCAGGGTTTGGAAAGATATTGATGGGCTGATTTTACGGACTTCATGGTCATTTCCTGGTCAGAATATCCTGAAAGAACAATCCTCACCATGGTAGGATATTTTTCCTGTACGATTTTCAGAAGAGTGGCACCATCCATTTGGGGCATCCGCATGTCTGAAACAATGACATCAAAGGATTGTTTTTCAAGCAATTCAAGCGCATTCACAGCACCCTCTGAAAATTCCATATCCCAATACTGCCTCAAGGGCCTTAAACTTCTTTGGAGCCCTTTTAAAATATTGAGTTCATCATCAACAAACAAAATTCGTCTTTTCATACCCTGTTTCCTTAGGTTTCATTTCTTTCAAAAGACTGATCGTCACTGCAACTGTTTTATTTATGAAGTAATTTTGAACGCATTTGGGAATACTATACCACTACTATATAAAAAACCGGCTTATTATTCAAGGAAATATTGGGCGCTGCAAAAAAGTCTGGGAAAACCTAAATTTCAGACAGCTCAAAAAGACGATTGATGCAATCCGCATATGCTTTGTTTTGACACGGTTTAGAAAGATAATCCAAGTGCTTATCTTTTTTTGTTAACGGGATAAGGGATTCTAAAAATTCCATGTTCCCGGAAATAAAGAGTATAGGAACACTTTTATTTTTTTCACGGATTATGGTGTATAAATCCATCCCGCTAAGGCCGCCTGGAAGGCGATAATCAAGACTGATCAGATCATATGATTTTTTCCCCATAAGATCCAGCGCCATCTGCCCGTTAAGGGCCACATCAACCCTATGAAAAAACGGCTCGTGGGTCAGCATAAAGCACTGGACATTGGCAATGGATTGTTCATCTTCCACAATTAAAATCTTTCTGGCTTTATACAGGGTTAATTTTTTAACTTCTGCTTTTTCCTTTATCGTTAAATCTTTTTTTATTATGGGAAGGCTGATTAAAAACCGTGTTCCTTTGTCAACCTTTGTCTCAAACCTGATCCGACCATTATGCTTTTGAATGATTTTTTTTACATTGAATAATCCGTATCCTGTACCTTTAACGGATTTATCATAGGCGCCGAGAACATCGTTGTTGTTTTTCAATGTAAACGCCGGCGCATAAATACTGTTTTGATGCTCCTTTGGGATACCGCAGCCATTATCCTCAATTTCAATCAAAATGTTTTCATCCTTGCTATAGGTCCGAAGATTTAACAAAGGCATTTCTTTTTTGCTCATGGCATGGATGGCATTATGGATAATATTGACCAGAGCATTTTCGATCATTCCAGGATCTGCCAGAAGTTCGGGTATGGGCTCGGCAAATGAGGTTGTTATGGCAATCCCCTCAAGATCTTTTTTCAAAAGGTTGAGCACAAGAAAAATTTTCTCATTAATATTAAAAAAATCCTGCCGGGGTTCCTGATCCTTTGCAAAGGCAACAAGATCTTTGGTGAGACTCCTGCCTCTTTTGGTCTGTTCAAGAATAAGTTCAAGTGTTTTTATAGTCGCAACATCTTCACAATCCAGAAGACTGAGTTCAGTATTTCCCATGATGCTGCCTAAAATATTGTTAAAATCATGGGCCATCTTTCCTGCGATCTGTCCGATCAGAGCATATTTCTCTTGTTGGGCCGCATGTTTCTGGGCAGTCATTTTCTCATTTTCCGCTTTTTTATACGCGGTAATATCTTCAATCGTAAGAATGATGCAGTGTTTTTGGCTGATCATGACTTTTTGCGACGACAGCCGTCCATCCCTGACCTCCTTTTTGAACTGATAAAATTTAATATCTGCCGGACCGACTGAATCGTTATGTTTTAAATCTTCAAAAATACTTCTGCTTTCAGGCACAACGAAAAAATCGTCTGACAATATGCTTTTCCCTATCGCCTGTTGTTCATCACATCCTGCTATCCTTAAAAAACTTTGATTGATGTTTATTATTTTCAGTTCGTCAAGTGTGGCAATAACTATTCCCACAGGGCTTGAATTAAAAATTTTTGCAAACCTGTCCTCACTTTCCATGAGAATTTTATTGGTTCTTTTCAACTCCTGGATCAAAAGGATGGCATTTAATCCGTCCGATATCCTTCGGCCGATTGAGTTGAACAACAGTTTTTCTTCACTTGTCCAGGGATGAGACTTCTCGCATCTGTGCATGCCAAGCATCCACGGTTTGTCAATTTTAGGGTAAGCCGCCATTCGAATGGCTGACTTGATATGGAATTTTCTGGCCATTTGTTCAGAAACGCCAACCCCGGTTGTCACGTCATCCACAACCGGCCCATTGGCATCCAGAACACTTTTCATGGATTCTTTAATCTCAGTGTCCACCACAGTCTTTTCACCTGATACCCCCAATCCCGGCCACTGGGGTCTTGTACTTTCCACGCTGACGGTATAATACTCAGCCTCAGGGTCACACGGGTATACCAGCCAGGCTCTGTCAGATTCAAAAATATCTAGCATGGCATCCAGAATATTTTTCAGCATCTTTTTTGTATGCCTGGAATTAATAATAATCTGATTAATGGTATCCAGGTGTTTTCTGTGCATCTCTGCTTTTTTCCGGATGGTTTCATCATTATAAACTACTGCAATTTCGCCTGAAGGCAGTTTGTAAACAAAATTTTCCCGCCAGCCCATGATCTGTCCATCCTTATACCGGCTGGTCGGCATATGTTCCGGATTGCCGGTGGCGTACACCCGCTGGAATACTTTAAACAATTCAAACTTTGAGACATCAGGGAAAACCTTGGAAACCGGTTTGCCCATTACCTCTTCCAGGGTAACAGTGTCAATCTTCTGGGCCGCCTTGTTAACTCCTTTAACAATAAAATCGTTTCCCTTGTCCACAGGGCTTAAAATGACAACACCGCTGTGGATATTCTCAAACATGGCTTTAAGCCTTGCCTCGCTCTGGGACAGGGCTTTTTGGGATTTTTCTTTTTGCTTCACCTCCTGGTTCAGCCGATGATTAAAAACATACAATGTAATGGAAATCATTGAAAAAAGAATCGTGATCCCGACAAGAGATGATAGGGTCACCCACACCCAGAAATAATCTTTTTCAGGATCAGGATTGAAAATAAAACCTTCCAGGGAATACCCCTGTGGAATAACGCCGTGTTGAACAAAAACATCTGCAATAGACTTCCATCGACCGGGGTTGATGTGACCCATATCAATCAAGCCAGGCAGGATCAGTTTATCCATTGTGTCTGCTTCATACTCAAGATGGGATCTTGTTTTGTCAGGCACGTACTCTTTAAGGATGAGGTTAATAATTTCATCCTTATGGGACATGGCATATTCCCATCCTTTAAGGCTTGCTCTTTTAAATGCAGCAACCATGGAAGGCTGTTTTGCTATAAGGTCTTGGGCCGTAAAGATGCAATCGCCATAGAAATCCACACCATAGGCAGACGGCCGGACGATATTAAATTCAATATTCTTTTCTGTGTAATAATAGGGCTCATTGGTAATATAAGCAGAAAAAACATCAATGGTTTTATCAAACATATGTTCTTTTTTCCAGGGTCCGTCAATCAGTTCGAACTGATCAAAATTCAGGCCTTCATTGAACAAGGTGGCATGAAGCTCCAGATCCCGGATCTGTTTGGTAATCTTTACCCGTTTTCCAATAAACTCCTGCGGATTGGTAATATGTGTCTCTTTTCTGGCGATAAAAACTAGAGGGGAGTGCTGGAATATGGCTGCCAGAACAACCACGGGCTTTTTATCTTTCAGCCGTGACAGCAGTATTTCAGAATTTGTCACACCAAACTGAGCCCGGCCGGTGACCACCTCATCCACGGTCTTAAGGTTAAAGCCGCCTTGTTTGATCTCAACCTCAAGACCTTCCTGCTCATAAAATTTTTTTTTGATAGCTGCATAAAATCCTGCAAATTGAAACTGATGCAACCACCGTAGCTGAAGGGTTACCTTATGAAGGGGCTTACTTTTAGTATCCTTGGCATATACTGGGCTTGAAATAGGGCAAAGCCAGATAAGGCAGATCAAAACAACATGAAACTTTAAAAACACTTGTTTCATTCTCAGCTTCACATCCATTTTCAGATTTTGATTATCATCACTCTTATCTTTAGTAATAAAGCTGAGTTTGAAAATCAAGGACTATTCTCAATCCAGAAGTCTGTCATTTTAGGATTGCTTTCCGGTCATCCGGTCAATGGTTACTTTTATCACAATCGTTTTTTCAAGCATTTTTGCCGGATACTCAAATTTCCTGCCTGAATACTGTGACATGATAATATCCAATGCGGCTTCCTTTTCTTGGGGTGTATCCAGCAGTTGCGCCTTGCCTGATCCGATGACGCTTTTATAGATAATACCCCAGTCACAGGCCAGTTTCGCCTTTTTAAACCGGATGAGCTGATCCACCTCAAAACAGACATTGGGATTTATTTTAATTAAATCAATCTTTCGCCCTTCCGGGGCGCTGTGAAAATAAAGGACTCCGTCCTTGTACCCGAAATTCATGGGAACCATATAAGGGGTATTGCCATCCACCATTGCCAGACGACAGATGCTCGCGCCCCATAAAATTTTTTCAATATCCTGTCTGTTTATAATTTCTTTTTCTTTTCTTCTCATGCTATGGCTGCCTTAAATAAATTATAGTCTGATTCTGATATCCCTTTCACACCAAAAGGCCGTTCTTGTCCATCATGACAATCCGACCCGCCGGTCACGAGCAGGTGATTTTTTTTTGCCCAGGATTTCATCAGCTCCTGGTGTTCTATAATGTGACCGGGATAATAGACCTCCAATCCGTTAATACCTGCCTCAATAAACTCGGGTAAAATTTTTTCAACAATTTCAAGGGGCGGCAAAACTTCCTTATAATGCCCTTTCCCCGGAAAAGATCCGGCAGCCGGATGGGCCAGAACTGAAACGATCTTGTTTTTTCGGATAAACGCCATGGCTTCTTTAAGCTCAATTCCTGAAGCAAGGTAGGCAGGGCTGTCATTTCCTATCATTGAATTAATGGTGTCCCTGTTGGCTATGCCATGGCATTGCTCTAATGCAATAGCAAAATGACGTCTTGTGGCAGTATCACTTAATGCGGTGATCTCTTCAACTTTCAAATTTTTTTTCAATAACTCGGTCTTTTGCCCAGGCCCAAAAAATTTATTGATTTCCTCAACCCTTGCTCTTACCAGTTTTTCTCCTCTTCCCTGGGCCAGGACCTGGTTAAATCCTTTGACAAATTCATCCTCACAAAGCCTTTGTGCAGAAAAATAGCACAACAGATGTAATGTCCCTGTAAAATAAGACCGTTTAAACCGGATAGAAACCTCCACACCCGGAATCACCTGGATATCGTATTTTTCCCCTGCGGTGATTGCGGTTTTCAATGCAGCCAACGTGTCATGGTCAGTAATGCCAATTGCCTTTATTCCAAAGGATCTTGCCTGTTTAACCATTTCTTCGGGTGTGAAATCGCCGTCAGATGCTGTAGTGTGATTGTGTAAATCCGCAAATATTTTTTGATTCATAGAATTCCTTTTTTTCAACCTGTGTATCATCCTTTTCTCATCCATCTGTTTTTATACTGGTTATCAAAAAAATACAATTTAACTTTTTTTAAAAAAAATAAGATAATATTTGATTTTTATCAATTAAATGTTAGAAGGGAAAAAACGCTTATTACAATATTTTAGTGGAGATGATGATTAAAATGCTGAATACAAATACTGATATAGATATTATCAATGAACTTGGGAAAGTTACTTCTAAAGAAAGTGCCAAGGCCATATTCAAACAATACATGGACGAGGAACAGTTAAAACGGATTCTAACGATCAAACATCCTGAAGTTTTAAAGAGAATCGCCAATTCAATTGTTCTTTGCAATCCTCGGACTGTTTTCGTGAATACAGGATCTTTGGAAGATAAGATGTTCATAAAAAACCTGGCCCTGGAAAAAAAGGAAGAAGCCACACTTGCCATGGAAGGCCACACCATTCATTTTGACCTGGCCCAGGAACAAGGCAGGATTGTAGACAGAACCTATTATATTGCAAACCCGGAAGATCATATCAGTTCCCTTGCCAACAGAATGGACAGATTGACAGCTCTTGAACAAGTCAGGTCCAATATGGCAGATATCATGAAAGATATGACCATGATCATTGGATTTTATATGAGGGGTCCTGTCGGATCCCCGGTGTCAAATCCAGCCCTTGAAATCACAAGCTCTGCCTATGTGTCCCACAGTGCTGAACTTTTATATCGAAATGCCTTTCCTGCTTTTGACAAGGAAGTGAAATCCCTTGGTCATTTTTTTACCAATGTCCACAGCGAAGGCCTGAACCGAGCAGAGGACCTTGTTGATGCAAGGGTTTTCATGGACCGCAAGTTTAAAACAACCTATAGCTGGAAATGCACCTATGCCGGCAATACCCTGTTGCTTAAAAAAGGAAATCATCGGTTTGCCGTGGATAAAGCGGTGTATGAAAATTTAGGAAATGAATTGTCCGAACATATGTTTATCACTGGAATCCATGGTCCCAATAACCGGGTTACCTGGTTTGCCGGCGCTGCCCCCAGCGGGTGCGGAAAAACCACTACGGCCATGGCAGGCAATGTATTTATCGGCGATGATCTGGCCCAGATGTGGAT
>Ga0180009_10004803_pt1 | contig 14748 bp, 10 predicted proteins | sample OS_PC_MetaG_FD_123537 | JGI IMG/M metagenome (GOLD analysis project Ga0180009, IMG submission 123537) | Groundwater microbial communities from the Aspo Hard Rock Laboratory (HRL) deep subsurface site, Sweden - OS_PC_MetaG | ecosystem: Environmental > Aquatic > Deep subsurface > Groundwater...
AAAACAGGTACAATGCGTGAGTTGCGTGCCCGTCAGCGCTTCGATAAACCATCCGTTATTAAACGTGAGCAAAGACTCAAAGCCATTTACGTTCAGTCGCTCCGTCAAGCTGATATGGGTTTATAGACCCAATTGGGGAAAATTAACGTTGGAAACTTTGATTCAGAGATAAAATTACTTATCTTTGGGTCAAAGTTTTCTCTTTTATGTCGATGGTAGTAGAACAGTTTGTCCGGTATTTAGAAAAGGAGAAGAGATATTCTGCCCACACGGTTGACGCGTATCACACAGATTTAAAGGGTTTTGTTTCGTATTTGGAGCATTCTTATCATTTGGAGTCTGTCGAACGTACCACACAGGAAATGATTCGGTCGTACGTAGTACAGCTCATGGAGTTGGGGTTTTCGGCCACCTCTGTAAACCGTAAGCTAAGCTCTTTGAAAAGATTTTTTAGTTTTTTGCTGAAAAGGGGGATGCTTCAACACAATCCGGCCTATGGTATACATGCCCTTAAAAAAGCCCATCGTCTTCCGGTTTATGTTGATGAGAAGAAGCTTTCTGAGTTGTTGGATATTCCCGGTCATCCAAATGAGGACTTTCCTGCAGTGCGCGACAGGATGGTACTTGAGTTACTTTATGCTACCGGCATGAGGCGAAGCGAAATCATTGAGTTAAAGGATTCAGCTATTGATTTTTCGGAAATGACTGTTAAAGTTCATGGAAAAGGTAATAAGTACCGGCTGATTCCGTTATCAAAACAGATATTGGAGCAGATCAGCCTGTACATAGAAATGAAGCAAAAAGCAATAGAAAGCAGTGGTGAAAAGTGGTTCATTGTTACCAACAAAGGAGAAAAGGCCTATCCTGGTTTAATACACGCAATCACAACCAAAGCGCTCTCAGCATTTAAACTACAGAAAAAAAGCCCGCATGTGATCAGGCACAGTTTTGCGACCCATTTACTAAGCAGGGGAGCCGATTTAAACATGATTAAAGAGTTGTTAGGTCATGCTAGTTTGGCGGCCACCCAGGTTTATACACACAACAGTATTGAGCAGTTAAAAACAATATATATTAATGCCCATCCCCGGGCCAAACTTAAATAATGGAGGAATGACTATGAAAGTAAACATCACGTCGGTTCATTTTAAAGCCGACACCAAACTGGAAAGCTTCATTGAGAAGAAAGTTGAGAAACTTTCAGGACTATTTGAAGGCGTTATTGGATCAGATGTCACCCTTAAGCTTGATAAGGCAGAGACGAAGGACAACAAAATTGCAGAGATCCGAATACAGATACCAGGTTACGACCTCTACGCAAAGAAACAAAGTAAGACTTTTGAAGAGGCCACAGATACGGCTATTGACGCGTTAAAGAAACAGTTAGAGAAGCATAAAGGGAAGGTGAAAAAATAATTTGATTTTTTTTTACATTTTCTTTGGTAGTTATAACTAAAGTATATATTTTTGCAGACCTTTTTAACCAGGGGTCTGCTTTTTTTTGCAGAGCGTTCTAAAAGTAATGATGATCAAAGATACCACGAATTGTTGATATTGAGATTGAGTAATGCCAGTATAGCTCAGTTGGCCAGAGCAGCTGATTTGTAATCAGCTGGTCGGGGGTTCGAATCCCTCTACTGGCTCAATTCGATGATATGAAAAAATGGGGAGATACCGAAGCGGTCAAACGGGGCAGACTGTAAATCTGTTGGCTCAGCCTTCGGAGGTTCGAATCCTCCTCTCCCCACTGAATGAATGTATGGCAAAGGTACGGAAGCCAGATTAAATCTAAATAAAATTGTATAATCTTTACAATATATTTAGCCAAAATTTGACTTTTAAAAAAGCGGGAGTAGCTCATCTGGTAGAGCGACAGCCTTCCAAGCTGTAGGTGGCCGGTTCGAGCCCGGTTTCCCGCTCATGGTTTTTGCCGGGGTAGCTCAGGGGTAGAGCGCTTCCTTGGTAAGGAAGAGGTCACGAGTTCAATTCTCGTCCTCGGCTCATTTTTGTTTGAAAATACTGTTATAATACGAATCTCATTTAATTAAAATAAGTTATTGATATGGCTAAAGCAAAATTCGACCGTTCCAAACCACACGTAAATATTGGAACAATTGGACACGTTGACCACGGCAAAACGACTTTGACAGCCGCTATTACGCTTTCATTACAAGCTGATGGTTTGGCTGAATTTGCATCTTTTGACTCCATCGACAACGCTCCTGAAGAAAGAGAAAGAGGTATTACTATTAATACTGCTCACGTTGAATACCAAACTAAGAACCGTCACTACGCACACGTAGACTGTCCCGGTCACGCTGACTATGTTAAAAACATGGTTACAGGTGCTGCCCAGATGGACGGCGCTATTATCGTTGTAGCGGCTACCGATGGTCCTATGCCTCAAACCCGTGAGCACATCCTGCTCGCACGTCAGGTTGGTGTGCCCCGTCTGGTTGTTTTCATGAACAAAGTTGACATGGTTGACGACGAAGAGTTGCTCGAGCTTGTTGAAATGGAAATCAGAGACTTACTTTCATTCTATGAATTTGACGGTGACAATACTCCCGTTATTCAGGGCTCAGCTCTTGGTGCATTGAACCAGGAACCTAAATGGGTGGAAAAAGTTAAAGAACTGATGGATGCTTGTGATGAGTGGATTCCACTACCAGAGCGTGATCAGGATAAACCTTTCCTAATGCCTGTTGAGGACGTATTCTCAATTACTGGTCGTGGTACCGTTGCTACCGGAAGAATTGAAACCGGTATCATTCACACTGGCGATCCCGTTGAGATTATTGGTATGGGTGCTGAAAAATTGAAATCAGTTGTTACCGGAGTTGAAATGTTCCGTAAAATCCTCGACGAAGGTCAGGCTGGTGACAATGCTGGTTTGTTGCTTCGTGGTATCGATAAAGACAGTATCCGTCGTGGTATGGTTATTATCAAACCAGGTAGTGTAACTCCTCATAAAAAAATCAAAGCTGAGGTTTACATCCTGAAAAAAGAAGAAGGTGGTCGTCATACTCCATTCCACAACAAATACCGTCCTCAGTTTTACTTCCGTACAACTGACGTAACCGGTGAAATTATGTTGCCAGAAGGTGTTGAAATGGTGATGCCCGGCGATAACCTTACCGTTGAAATCCACCTGATTTCAGAAATCGCCATGAACAAAGGTCTTCGCTTTGCTATCCGCGAAGGTGGACGTACCGTTGGTGCAGGTCAGGTAACTGAAATTCTGGATTAATACAGAATAAAATAAATTTGGAAAAAACCGGAAGAATCTCTGGATAGAGAAGCTTCCGGTTTTGACCTCACACGGGTGTAGCTCAATTGGTAGAGTGGCGGTCTCCAAAACCGTAGGCTGTGGGTTCGACTCCTACCACCCGTGCAGATTTTTTAAAACATCTCAAATGGCGAAGTTCAGTATCAGCAATTATTTTAAAGAAAGTTACGACGAGTGGATGCATAAAGTGTCCTGGCCAACATGGAGTGAGCTGCAGAACAGTGCAATCGTGGTATCCGTTGCTTCCCTATTGATCGCAATTGTGGTCTATATGATGGATATTTCGTTTTCCAGTATTTTAGAGCGTTTTTACGGACTGTTTTAGTCTGTTGATGTTCTATAAGAGCTGTTCGACATATTATATATAATTAACTGTTTATTACTAATCACAACACACCTGCAAAAATGACCGAGCAATCAGGGAAAAAATGGTACGTTGTTAGAGCAATTAGCGGGAAAGAGAAAAAGGTAAAAGAGTATCTTGAGAGCGAGATTACCAATAACAAGCTTCAGGATTTTATTACCCAGGTTCTTATTCCAACTGAAAAGGTCTATCAAATACGCAAAGGAAAGAAAGTTAGCAAAGAGCGAAACTATTTTCCTGGATATGTCCTGATAGAGGCAGAGCTTACGGGTGAGATTCCTCACATCATCAAAAATGTTCCCAATGTGCTGGGATTTCTCGGCTCTCATGGGGAACCCGAACCGATCAGAAGTTCAGAAGTGAAAAGGATTCTTGGAAAAGTTGACGAACTCGCTGAGCAAGGCGAAGAAGTTAACGTACCATATATTGTTGGAGAAACGGTCACTGTTATCGATGGCCCTTTCAACAGCTTTAGTGGTATTATCGAAGAGATCAATGAAGAGAAGAAAAAACTGAAGGTTATGGTGAAAATTTTTGGACGGAAGACTCCTCTGGAATTGGGATTTATGCAGGTGGAAAAGGAATAGGGTAAACGTATTCTAAATTTTAAACGTTGGTTTAAAATGGCAAAAGAAATCAGTGGATTAATTAAATTACAGATTAAAGGAGGGGCAGCAAATCCCTCTCCGCCAGTAGGTCCGGCTTTGGGTGCCAAAGGCGTGAACATTATGGAGTTCTGTAAACAGTTCAATGCACGTACACAGGATCAGGCCGGTAAGGTTATTCCTGTTATCATTACTGTTTATAAGGATAAAACATTCGAGTTCATCGTTAAAACACCACCGGTTGCGGTACAGATTATGGAGTTGGCCAAATTGAAAAAAGGCTCTGCAGAACCAAACCGCGATAAGGTAGCTACCATTACCTGGGAACAGGTAAAAACTATTGCTGAAGGAAAAATGAAAGACTTAAACGCTTTCACTATTGAATCGGCAATGCGCATGGTGGCAGGAACAGCCAGAAGTATGGGCGTGAGAGTGAAGGGCGATTTTCCTTCCGTTGTTTAATAACAAATCTGTTAAAAGGAGAAGAATATGGCAAAATTGACCAAAAAACACAAAGAAGCTTTAGCCAAATTCGACAAAAGTAAAGAGTACTCCTTAACAGAAGCGGTGGAAGTTGTAAAGAAAATCTCTTATACAAAATTCGACCCTTCCGTTGATGTTAGCGTTAGATTAGGCGTTGACCCAAGAAAAGCGAATCAAATGGTTCGTGGTTCTGTTACCCTGCCTCATGGTACGGGTAAAGATATCCGGGTTCTCGTTTTGTGTACACCTGACAAGGAGGAAGAAGCTAAAGCTGCCGGTGCTGACCATGTTGGTCTGGACGAATATGTTCAGAAAATCAAGGACGGCTGGACAGATATCGATGTGGTGATTACCATGCCCAGTGTTATGGCAAAGGTTGGTGCGTTAGGACGTATATTAGGCCCTCGTGGCTTGATGCCTAACCCAAAAACCGGAACTGTAACCATGGAAATTGGCGATGCCGTTAGGGCATCAAAAGCCGGGAAAATCGATTTTAAAGTCGATAAGTACGGAATCATTCACTCCGGTGTCGGAAAGCTGAGTTTTAGTGATGAAAAAATTGTCGAGAATGCGAATGAGCTTATCTCAACGATCATCAAGTTGAAACCTTCATCTGCCAAAGGAACTTACGTAAGAAGTATTTTCCTCTCGAGCACGATGAGTCCGGGTGTAAAAATTGACGTGAAATCAGTAACCACTGCAAGTTAAATAACTGGGAACCATGAGAAAAGAAGATAAAAAAGTACTCATCGAGTCCTTAACGAAGCAGTTGACCGAGAACAACAATTTCTATCTTACAGATGTTTCGACGCTTAATGCCCAAGAAACTAGCAATCTGCGTAGGTTGAGTTTTAAAAACGATATCAAGTTGGTAGTCGTTAAAAACACCCTGCTTAGAAAAGCTATGGAAAATGTTGACCGCGACTTTTCAGAGCTCTATGTAGCGCTAAAAGGACAAACAGCTATCATGTTCAGCGAGGCAGGTAATGGCCCCGCCAAAATGATTAAGGATTATAGAAAGAAAGGAACTTACCCTATTGTAAAAGCTGCCTTCATCGAAGAAATGGCTTATTTGGGTGATGATCAGATTGACTTTCTTATTTCCATCAAATCTAAAAATGAACTGGTGGCCGATCTTATCGCATTGCTGCAGTCGCCTGCTAAAAATGTGATTTCTGCTCTTCAATCCGGTGGACAAACACTTGTTGGTGTTTTGAAAACCTTATCGGAGAAAGAAAATTAATTAGTATTGTTAAAGTAAATTCATTCGAACATTTAAAAATTCAATAAAATGGCAGATTTAAAAGCATTTGCAGAACAACTGGTAAACCTCACTGTTAAAGAAGTTAACGAATTGGCAACCATTCTGAAAGAAGAATATGGTATTGAGCCTGCAGCTGCTGCTGTAGCTGTTGCTGCACCTGGTGCTGGCGCGGCTGAAGCTGTAGTAGAAGAGCAAACTTCATTTGACGTAATCTTAAAAGCCGCTGGTCAATCAAAATTGGCCGTCGTAAAATTGGTTAAAGAATTAACCAGTCTGGGCTTGAAAGAAGCTAAGGAATTAGTTGACGCTGCACCAAAAGCTATCAAAGAAGGCGTATCGAAAGATGAGGCCAATGCATTAAAAGCTCAGCTTGAAGAAGCTGGTGCTGAAGTTGAAGTAAAATAGTACTTCAATCGTACCATTTAAGGCGCTTACCTCTGCCCCATTTTGGGGTAGAGGTTTGTGCCTATATGCTCTTATAATTCATTCTTTCAATTAACTGACTAGTTGTCAGATTTTGTAATAACTTAATACCACAAGTCTTGGCTGAAATACAAACCGGAAGAATTAGTTTCGCATCGACGAAAAACCAACTGCCTTATCCTGATTTCTTAGATATTCAGTTAAAGTCTTTTCAAGACTTTTTTCAGTTGGAAACAAATCCCGAAAATCGTAGAAATGAAGGACTTTTTAGAGTTTTCTCTGAAAATTTCCCGATCACTGATGCAAGAAACAACTTTGTACTCGAATTTCTGGATTATTATATCGACCCTCCCCGATATTCAATCGAAGAGGCTATCGAGCGTGGACTAACTTACAGCGTGCCTTTAAAGGCAAAACTTAAATTGTATTGTACCGATCCGGATCATGAGGATTTTGAAACCATCGTACAGGATGTCTATCTTGGTATGATTCCCTACATGACTCCCAAAGGTACTTTCGTGGTAAATGGAGCTGAACGTGTTGTTGTTTCACAATTGCACAGATCTCCTGGTGTTTTCTTCGGACAGCATCGCCATGCCAATGGTACCCAGTTGTATTCCGCTCGTATTATCCCCTTTAAGGGATCGTGGATGGAGTTTTCTACCGATATCAACAATGTGATGTACGCTTACATCGATCGGAAGAAAAAAATGCCTGTCACAACCCTGCTTCGTGCCATTGGCTATGAATCGGATAGAGATATTCTGGAAATATTTAACCTCGCTGAAGAGGTAAAAGTGAGTAAAGCCGGTCTTAAACGTGTACTGGGTCGTAAACTTGCTGCCCGCGTTGTTCGTAGCTGGTTCGAGGACTTTGTGGATGAAGATACAGGTGAGGTGGTTACCATCGAACGTAACGACGTGATTATCGAGCGCGAGACCGTACTTGAAAATGATCACATCGAAAGAATTGTTGAGGCTGGCGTTAAATCTATCCTCTTGCATAAAGATGATCCCGGCCTGGCCGACTATTCAATCATTTTTAATACGCTGCAAAAAGATACAACAAACTCTGAAAAAGAGGCCGTTGAGTTTATCTACTTCCAATTGCGTAATGCTCTTCCTCCTGATGAGGAAACCGCACGTGGGATTTTCGAAAAACTCTTTTTCTCAGATAAAAGATACGACCTAGGTGAAGTGGGTCGCTATCGTATCAACAAAAAATTGAATCTTGACACCTCGATGGATGTAAAAGTACTTACCAAAGAGGACATCATACTTATTATTAAATACTTAATCAAACTGGTTAACAACAAAACCATTGTTGACGATATCGATCACCTGAGTAACCGTAGGGTTAGGACTGTGGGTGAACAGCTGTCGAATCAGTTTGGTGTAGGTTTGGCCCGTATGTCGCGCACCATTCGTGAACGCATGAATGTACGTGACAATGAAGTATTTACCCCAACCGACTTAATTAATGCCAAGACACTTTCTTCGGTAATTAACTCTTTCTTTGGGACAAACCAGTTGTCTCAGTTTATGGATCAGACCAATCCGCTGAGCGAAATTACCCATAAACGCCGTATCTCCGCTTTAGGGCCGGGAGGTCTGTCGCGTGAGAGAGCCGGTTTCGAGGTGCGTGACGTTCACTATACACATTATGGACGTTTATGTACTATCGAAACGCCTGAAGGACCTAATATTGGTCTAATTTCTTCGCTTTGCGTTTATGCTCAGATCAACAACCTCGGCTTTATCGAAACGCCTTACCGGAATGTTATCGGGGGCTCTATCGACTACAGCCATGACCCGATTTACCTTAGCGCTGAAGAGGAAGAAGATAAAATTATTGCCCAAGCCAGTACCCTTGTTGACGAAAAGGGAGGGTTTGTGCGCGAAAAAGTAAAAGTACGCTACCAAGCTGATTATCCTATTACCCCGCGTGAAGAGGTACACTTGATCGACATCGCACCTAATCAAATCGCTTCCATAGCGGCTTCTTTGATTCCTTTCCTTGAGCATGATGATGCCAACCGTGCCTTGATGGGATCGAACATGATGCGTCAGGCTGTGCCTTTAATGAATGCTGAATCCCCCATCGTGGGTACCGGTATCGAAGGCAATGTGGCCCGTGACTCTCGTGTGTTGATCAACGCCGAAGGTGAAGGAGTTGTGGAATATGTTGATGCCGAGCGTATTGTTATCCGGTATGATCGCAGCGAAGCCGATCGTCTGGTTTCGTTCGATGAGGATTTAAAAACCTATTACCTTACTAAGTTTCAACGTACCAACCAAAATACATCCATCAACCTTCGCCCAATAGTGCGCAAGGGAGATAAAGTTAGAAAAGGTCAGGTGCTATGCGAAGGCTACGCTACCCAGAATGGAGAGTTAGCTTTGGGTCGTAACCTGATGGTGGCCTTTATGCCCTGGAAAGGTTATAATTTTGAAGATGCTATCGTAATTTCTGAAAAGATTGTAAAGGAAGATATTTTCACCTCTGTTCATATCGAGGAATTTTCTTTAGATGTGCGCGACACCAAACGAGGTATTGAGGAACTTACCAATGATATTCCCAACGTGAGTGCCGAAGCTACCAAGGACTTGAATGAGGATGGTTTGATCCGGATTGGGGCTGAAGTGGATGAAGGTGATATTTTAATTGGGAAAATTACACCGAAAGGTGAAAGTGACCCAACACCTGAAGAAAAACTTTTACGCGCAATTTTTGGCGATAAAGCCGGTGATGTTAAAAACGCTTCGCTTAAAGCACCGCCATCAATGAAAGGTGTTGTTATTGGCAGTAATCTTTTCTCACGTACAGTAAAAGACAAGAAGTCAAAATCGCGTGAAAAAGATATACTCTCAGCTTTAGAAGCTGAATTCAACAAGAATTATACAGAGCTGAAAACCAAACTTATCGATAAATTGTCGCAGCTGGTGGGCGGACGCACCTCACAAGGAGTTGTAAATAATTTTGGTGAGATAGTTGTGCCTGCAAAAGTTAAGTTTACTCAGAAAATGCTGCAGGGACTTGACTATATTGAGATAAACGCTGACAAATGGACTACCGATAAAGACAAAAATGAGTTGGTTAAAATACTCATCAACAACTTTACCATTAAATACAAAGAGCTTCTTGGTGTTTATAACAGGAAACAGTTTGTTGCTTCTGTAGGTGATGAGTTACCCAACGGCATAGTACAGATGGCCAAGGTTTATATTGCCAAGAAGCGCAAGCTCAAAGTTGGTGATAAAATGGCCGGACGTCACGGAAACAAAGGTATTGTGGCCCGTATAGTTCGTGAAGAGGATATGCCTTTCCTGGAAGATGGAACACCGGTAGATATCGTGTTGAACCCTCTGGGTGTGCCTTCACGTATGAACCTCGGACAGATTTATGAAACTGTACTTGGTTGGGCAGGAAAGCGTTTGGGACTTAAATTTATGACCCCAATTTTTGATGGAGCCTCTATTGACCAAATCAACGACTATATCCATCAGGCGGGTCTTCCGGAAAATGGAAGTACCTATCTTTATGATGGAGGAACGGGCGAACGTTTCGATCAGCCGGCTACTGTTGGTTACATCTACATGCTAAAGCTTCACCACATGGTAGATGATAAAATGCATGCCAGGTCAATAGGCCCGTACTCGTTGATTACACAGCAACCTTTGGGTGGTAAAGCCCAATTCGGGGGTCAACGTTTTGGTGAAATGGAAGTTTGGGCATTGGAAGCGTTCGGTGCTGCCAATATTCTTCAGGAAATCCTTACTGTGAAGTCGGATGATGTTACCGGTCGTGCAAAAGCTTACGAAGCTATTGTTAAAGGGGAGGTAATGCCTGTTCCAAACGTGCCGGAATCGTTTAACGTACTTGTACATGAACTACGCGGACTTGGTCTTGAACTGAGTTTCGATTAATCAATTTGTATTTCGATTTATTATAATATAAGAACATATGGCTTTCAGAAAAGACAGCAAAATACCAGGTTCATTTAATAATATCACTATTAGTCTGGCCTCCCCTGAGTCGATTTTAGATCGATCACATGGCGAGGTGCTTAAACCCGAAACCATTAACTACCGTACCTACAAACCTGAACGCGATGGTTTGTTCTGCGAACGGATTTTTGGACCGGTAAAAGACTACGAATGCCACTGTGGTAAGTATAAAAGAATCCGCTATAAAGGTATTGTTTGCGACAGATGTGGTGTTGAGGTTACCGAGAAGAAGGTCCGTCGTGAACGAATGGGGCATATTCAGCTGGTTGTTCCGGTGGTTCATATTTGGTTTTTTAGATCATTGCCAAATAAAATTGGATCGCTGTTAGGCCTGCAAACAAAGAAACTGGAAATGATTATTTACTACGAACGCTACGTAGTTATCAATCCGGGGATAAAACAAGGAAACGGAATTGAGTACCTCGATTTTCTGACAGAAGAAGAATATTTTGACGTGCTCGAGACTTTACCTCCTGAAAACCAGCACCTAGACGATTCGCATCCTGATAAATTCATTGCCAAGATGGGAGCTGAGGCCGTTAACGATCTGTTGGCCCGATTAGATCTGGATCAAATGTCGTTTGATTTGAGACACAAAGCCAATACCGAAACTTCACAGCAGCGTAAAGCAGATGCACTGAAAAGATTACAGGTGTTCGAATCGTTCCGTGAAGCAAGAAACCGTCTGGAAAACCGCCCGGAGTGGATGATAGTGCAAATAGTGCCTGTTATCCCACCTGAATTGCGTCCGTTGGTTCCTTTGGATGGGGGCCGGTTTGCTACTTCGGATCTTAACGACTTGTATCGTCGCGTAATTATTCGCAATAACCGTCTGAAACGTCTTATCGAAATAAAAGCTCCTGACGTAATCATGCGCAACGAAAAACGTATGTTGCAGGAAGCAGTGGATTCACTTTTTGATAATTCACGTAAATCGAGTGCTGTTAAAACTGAATCCAACAGACCACTTAAATCTTTGAGTGATAGCTTGAAAGGAAAACAAGGACGTTTTCGCCAAAACTTATTGGGTAAACGTGTCGACTATTCAGGCCGTTCGGTAATTGTTGTAGGACCTGAATTGCAACTGAACGAATGTGGTCTGCCTAAGGGGATGGCCGCTGAGCTGTTTAAACCATTTATTATCAGAAAACTGCTCGAACGCGGTATCGTTAAAACCGTTAAATCAGCTAAGAAAATTGTAGAAAGAAAAGATGCCGTTGTTTGGGATATTCTTGAGAATATTTTAAAAGGACATCCGGTATTGCTTAACCGTGCTCCTACTTTGCACCGTTTAGGTATTCAGGCCTTCCAGCCAAAATTGGTCGAAGGAAAAGCCATCCAGCTCCACCCGTTGGTTTGTACTGCGTTTAATGCCGACTTCGACGGTGACCAGATGGCTGTGCACGTGCCACTCGGAAATGCTGCTGTACTTGAAGCTCAGATTCTGATGCTGGCTTCGCACAACATCCTGAACCCTGCCAACGGAGCGCCAATTACCGTTCCTTCTCAAGACATGGTTTTGGGACTTTATTACATCACCAAACCCCGTAAAAGCACGCCTGAACATCCTGTAAAGGGTGAGGGAATGAAGTTCTATTCGCCTGAGGAAGTGTACATTGCTTACAACGAGAAAAGAGTTGACTTGCACGCCATCATTCAGGTAAAAGTGGATGATATAGAAAAAGGTGTTCCGGTTAATAAGCTTATCGAAACTACTGTTGGTCGTGTTATCTTCAATCAATACGTTCCAAAACAATATGGCTATATCAACTCGTTGATGACGAAAAAGGCTTTGCGCGACATCATCGGCGATATTCTAAAAGCTACCAGTACTGATGTAACGGCCAAATTCCTTGATGACATTAAAAATCTCGGTTTCGTTACCGCTTTTAAAGGTGGACTTTCTTTTAATCTGGGCAACGTGCTTGTGCCTGAAATAAAAGATACCTTGATCAAGAAAGCCAATGAAGAGGTTGAAGAGGTGTTGAACAACTACAATATGGGGTTCATTACCAACAACGAAAGATATAACCAGATTATTGATATCTGGACACATGCCAACTCTCATCTTACCAATACTTTGATGAAGGAGCTGTCGCAAGACGATCAGGGCTTTAATCCTGTATACATGATGCTGGATTCAGGTGCTCGTGGTTCTAAAGAACAAATCCGTCAGCTTTCTGGGATGAGGGGTTTAATGGCCAAACCACAGAAATCAGGTGCTAAAGGTGGTGAAATTATCGAAAACCCGATTCTTTCTAATTTTAAGGAAGGATTGTCGGTTCTTGAGTATTTCATTTCGACCCACGGTGCACGTAAAGGTTTGGCAGATACTGCATTGAAGACTGCTGATGCCGGATACCTGACTCGTCGTTTGGTAGATGTGGCACAAGATGTAGTGATAAATGAGGAGGACTGCGGTACTTTACGCGGACTTTCGATCACTGCACTCAAAAAGAATGAGGATGTTGTTGAAAGTTTATACGACAGAATTTTGGGTCGTGTTACCTTGCATGATGTGTATCATCCTTTAACCGGCGAGTTGATAATTGAGGCTGGCCGTGAAATTACTGAAGAGGTAGCCAAGGTAATTGAGGATTCTCCCATAGAAAGTGTTGAAATACGTTCGGTACTTACGTGCGAATCAAAACGTGGAGTTTGTGCTTTGTGCTATGGTCGTAACCTGGCTTCAGGCCGACTGGTACAAAAAGGCGAGGCCGTTGGGGTAATTGCTGCCCAATCAATTGGAGAGCCTGGTACTCAGTTAACTTTGAGAACCTTCCACCAAGGGGGTACAGCTTCTAATATTGCAGCAACCTCACGTGTTGAAGCCAAATTTGATGGGCGACTTGAAATAGAGGAGCTGCGTACCGTTAACTATACCAGCAACGAAGGTAAGAAATATGAAGTGGTAGTAGGTCGTTCGGCCGAGATGAAAATTTTGGATCTTTCGACTGGAGTAGTTTTGGCTTCTGCCAACATTCCCTATTCTGCTCACCTTTATAAAGCCAACGGTTCTAATGTTACCAAAGGCGATATCATTGCTGATTGGGATCCATACAACGCTGTCATCATTTCTGAAGTTCCGGGTAGCATTTCTTTTGAACACATCATCGAAGGAATCACCTACCGTGTGGAATCGGATGAACAAACCGGATATTTTGAAAAGGTTATTGTTGAGTCACGTTTGAAAAACAAGAACCCGATTATTAAAGTACTCGACAAAGAAGGCCTGATTACCAGCACATATGACTTGCCTGTAGGCTCACATATTTTGGTTGATGAAGGATCAAAGATCAAGGCCGGAGATATTTTAGTAAAAATTCCTCGTGCATTTGGAAAATCTGGCGACATCACAGGTGGTTTGCCACGTGTCACCGAATTGTTTGAAGCACGTAACCCCAGCGATCCGGCTGTGGTTTCCGAAATTGATGGTGTGGTAAGCTTTAGTCCTAAATTGAAACGCGGTAACCGTGAGGTGATCATTACCTCCAAGACAGGTGAGGAAAAGAAATACCTTGTTTCTACATCAAAACAGATACTTGCTCAGAAAAACGACTTTGTAAAAGCCGGAACTCCGCTCTCTGACGGCGTTATGACTCCTTCTGATATTCTCGCTATTAAAGGCCCAATGGCTGTTCAGGAGTATATCGTGAATGAAGTGCAAGAGGTTTACCGTCTCCAGGGAGTGAAAATCAACGACAAACACTTTGAAGCAATTGTCCGTCAGATGATGCGCAAGGTGAGGGTGGAAGATTCTGGTGATACCCGCTTTTTGGAAGGTGAACTGGTGAATAGAGTAGATTTTCAAGAAGTAAACGATGAAATCTACGGCCAGATGGTGGTGGTTGACCCAGGCGATTCTGAAAACTTACGTCAGGGACAAATTGTTAGTGCACGTAAACTGCGTGATGAGAATTCGGCCTTGAGACGCCGCGACAGAAAACTCGTGGAAGCACGCAGTGCCCAGCCGGCAACAGCCACTCAGGTGTTGCAGGGTATTACGCGCGCCTCATTGCAAACCAATAGTTGGATATCCGCCGCATCCTTCCAGGAAACAACAAAGGTGCTTACCGTAGCCTCCATTACAGCCAAGGCTGACAACTTGCTTGGTCTTAAAGAAAATGTTATCGTTGGACATAAGATACCTGCTGGAACCGGCCTTCGTGACTATGAAGATATTATCGTAGGTGCAAAAGACGATTATGAATCTGTGTTAAATACTGATGAGGAATAATAAAAATCAACAGAAAAGCACTCTTCGGGGTGCTTTTCTTTAATATTAGAAAATATGGAAGATCAAAAAAATGCCA
>Ga0180009_10004804_pt1 | contig 14744 bp, 11 predicted proteins | sample OS_PC_MetaG_FD_123537 | JGI IMG/M metagenome (GOLD analysis project Ga0180009, IMG submission 123537) | Groundwater microbial communities from the Aspo Hard Rock Laboratory (HRL) deep subsurface site, Sweden - OS_PC_MetaG | ecosystem: Environmental > Aquatic > Deep subsurface > Groundwater...
CACGCGATGGCGGCGCGGGAGCAGCGCCGGCGCCGGATGGCCGAGATCATCTCCTACGTGGGGGGCAGCATCTACGTCGGCCTCGGCGTGGCCCTGGGGGTCGCCATGGCGCAGAGCGATTCGATGAAGGACAACTCGTACGCGCTGCCCGCCTTCGTCGGGGCCGCCGGGCTGGGGATGATCGGCCTCGGTGTGGCCACGCGCTACATCGAGACGCCGATGGAGAGGATGCTCCGCCTCTACCGCGAGGATCCCGACCTGTCGGTGAACGTGTCCGTCGCGCCGCTGCCCGGAGGCGCCGGCATCGGGCTGTCCGGCAGCTTCTGAGTCAGCAAATAACGGGTTGCTTCCTCTGTGGACCCCCCATAGTATTTGCTGACGGTTGGATGCGCTCCATGTTTTTCGTGTGGTGACTCAGTGGGGGTTGACGGGGGAAGCGGTGGCGGTCCATGCACAGTAGCTCCCTGCTTGGCTGCATCATCCAGGGCATGTGGGATGAGTGGAGCGGCACGATCGACGTCAAGCAGGCAGAGCTCCTGCTCGGTCAGGTTGTCATGGCCCAGGGCAAGATCGCCTGGGCCACCAGCAATCGGCAGACCGAGAACCTGGCCTCCCTGGTGTGGCGCCTGAGCTACATCTCTGTCGAGCAGCTGTCGACGGTGAGCAAGCTCTACTACAGGCACAAGGGTAAGCGGAAGATCGGCGCCATCCTCGAGCAGGAGGGGCTGATGAGCCGTCCAGTGCTCCGGCGCTGCCTGATGCTGCACATCCGCTTCGCCCTGGCCAACCTCTTTTCCCACGGCGATGCGCTGGTGGATCCCCGTCCGGATTCCCTGGCAACCGACGAGGACATCCTCTTCCTGCCCGAGGAGGTGTTGCCCTTCGCCGTGATCTCGGACTTCGCCAAGGAGTGGGTGCAGCACAACAGGGATGCCGCCTACTGGCAGCAGGTGACCGCCGAGAACAACATGCTGGCGCCGCTGTTCGAGCTGCCCGGGTATTTGGCCTCGGCCGTGGTCTCCGCCCACGGCGGGGTGGTGGTGGCCCACGGCAAGGTGGACTGGATGGAGCCCAGGATCCTGGCGGTCCTCGTCGCAAGCGTGATGGAGCGATCGATGGAGCTGGCCTCGGTCGTCGAGCTGGGCCAGGTCAGGGCCACCATGGTCGAGTTCGGCGAGGGCTACCTGGGGGTCCGCTGGGTCGACGACAGCCAGCAGTTCGCCTGTGTGACGATAACCGATCACGATGGCAACCTGGGACACACCCTGAGCGGTCTGGACCGCATCTCCGTCACCATCGCGTCATGGCTCGACGAGGTCCGGACAGGCCAGGATGCGCAGAGCTCGACCGGAGGGTAAGCACGGGCGTGGAACAAGGGTTCTTTGGTACATACTGGCTGGTCGAGATGCTCGAGCAGTCAGACAGCTTCGAGAGCTGGCTCGCCACTGTCGGCTGGGAGGACCGCTCGCAGCGCCCGGTGGTGGTGGAGAGCATGACCTGCGAGCTGGCCGAGGAGCGCCGGTTCATCGACGAGGCCTGGCAGCTGGCCCGGCTGAACCACCTCTCGATCGCCCAGGTGTTCGACATCGGACGGTCCGGGGACCGCTGCTACCTGGCCCGCCAGCACCTGCCAGGCCTGACCCTGAGGGCGATCAGCGAGCGCTGTCGCGCCAAGGGCCAGCCGCTCCCGGCCTGGTTCCTGATGCACGTGGCGTCGCAGGTCTGCCAGGGCCTGCAGTACGCCCGGGACCATGACGCCTCCGACGGCCACCAGTGGATCACGCCCGACAAGGTCACCGTCTGCCTGTTCGGCGCCTGCAAGCTGACCGGCCTGGGGCGGTTTCGCGGCGAGGGCGAGGATCTCTGTATGGAGCACATCGGCCGGGCAGGCTGCGGCTGCGACGTTATCTCCGTCGGGGCCACGCTGTACGAGACGCTGACCGGGATCCCCGTCTTCGACGAGACCCGCCTCGACAGCAAGAGCAGCCGCATAACGCTGCCAGGCGTCTCCTCCTCGATGATCCCCGAGCTGGAGTTCATCGTCACCCGCGCCATGGCCCTGGCGGGGCAGGGCTTCGCCGGGCCCGCCGAGCTGGCCGAGGCCATCGATACGGCCCTGCGCGAGCTTGGAGACAGCCACACGCCGCGGGAAGTGGGCCTGTTCGTCAGCTCCCTCTTCCCCGACCTGCTCGACTGCAGCGTCATACTGCAGACCGAATCCCGCTGGTGGGAGCGGCTGAACAACTTCATCATCACCGACGACGACAACCGCTGGACCGAGGAGAAGCTACAGCGACCTCCGGCGGAGCCGATGGCCCAGACGGTGCAGCTGGGTGTGAATCGGTCCCGGCAGTCGTGGATCCGGCGGCTGCTGCGGATCCAGACGGCCGGGGACCGCCACTGGATCACCCACCCCGGCCCTGAGCTGGAACTTGATGACGACCTCGACAGCGATGCAGCCGCGCTCGTCACCCCTCCCCCGGCGGTCGTCGCCCTGGACACTGATGACGCGCCGACGGAACAGGGGCCACCGAACGACTCGCTTCCGCAGGACCCGTGGACGCGACCCACGACCCCGCAGCGCGAGCCCATGAGCGATCCCTTTGCCCCGCAGGGTGAGAAGGGTGAGGAGTCGGACCGGATGGCCGCGCTGTGGCAGGCGGCCTCGGCGCGGGCCGGACGACACAAGCCGATCGAGCAGAGCCCCCCCGAGCAGAGCCCCCCCGAGCAGAAGAAGCAGGACCCCCTCCCCGATGTCTGGCGCCGGACCCGGCGCATCACGGGAACGGTGCCGGTGGTCTGGCGCAGGCCGCCCCTGGCCCCCGAGGAACAGAAGGAGCGCATCGCCTCGCTGTGGGAGGCCGCGCGAGAGACGGTCGAGAACGTGAAGAAGGAGATCGAGGCCGAGGGCTCGGCGACCCGCGACAAGCCGAAGGCAGTGACCGATGACCCCGGGGCTTACCGCAGCCACCGGACGGACCGAGCCGACGTGTTCGCCTCCTTCAAGCCCGCCCGCGAGCCCAACAACCCATTTGACGCCAAACGCCGGCGTGGCAAGTAGTTTGGTGGGAGCAGACAGGTAGCCCGGTGGGGCGGGCGGGTGGAGAGACAGCTAGCCGCCCGCCTACTCCTCATCATCCTCGCCGGGATGGAAGACGGTGGGGACCTCTTTCAGCTCGACGTGGCCCGCCCCCTCGAGCAACTCCAGGTAGCGCCAGAGCAGCTTGAGATCTGCGCCTGGATGGTCGAACGACAGCTGATCGTAGATCTCGAGCAGCGTCCGTTCGCCGTCCACCCGCTGCAGCAGGGGGGGCTGCTGAGCGAGCAGGGCCATGTTGTGCGCCAGCCAGCTCCGATCGGTATCCCTGACATCCCTCAGCAGGGAGGGGAGCGGCACCGGTGTGTCGCTCCGTCGACTGACAACCACCGAGCCGGCCCGGCGTTCGAGTGCGCTGATCCGGCGCCGTCTCGGCACCAGCCGGGCCCGCGGGCCCACCGCGGCCCCGATCCGGAGCACGAGCGCCTGCATCAGGGTCTCCTTGACCCGTTCGAGCCCCGCGCTGGCCTGAGCTAGGTCGAGCGCCAGCTGACCCGGTCCGTCGGCGTAGTCGCCACAGCTCTGCAGGATCTGTCGCTCCCGCCGCAGATCCTCCTGCAAAGCGCCCTGTGCGGTCCACAGCAGGTGGCGGGCCGCCGTCGTCGTCGCCCGCTCGTGGTTCAGCTCGTCCCGGATCCGCCCGCGCAGCTGCTCGGCCCGTCGGGTGAGGCGTGACAGCCCCTTGAGCTGACTCGACGCGAGCAGACGGGGCAGATCCTGGTCGGGCCGCAGGTTGCACAGGTCCACCGCGGCCCAGGCGAGGGCGGCCGTCAGCCGGTGCAGTGGGCCGTGGATCGACCCTCCCCCCCGTGACGGCTGCGCCGACCCTCGCACCCCCACCGACGGCAGGCCAACGGACCGGTCGACGAGCGAATGCAGCATCGAGGATCCATCATAGGGCGCGGTCACCACCTGCATCGGGACGTCGCCTCGGTAGGAGCCCGGCACGCTGGAGGCCCACTGCAGGTGGTCGTCGAGCAGGTCGGAGATGAAGGTGGGCTGGACCGACGGTGAGCACTGCACCTCCACCCGCGAAGCGGCGTCCGCAGAGGGCAGATCCAGCCTGACCACGGCCTTGATCTGGCGCCAGATCTCCCGTTGCTCGTCCAGCCACGACACGAGGCCGAAGTCGTCGGGCACGAGCAGCAGCTGGAGCCCACGCTGCGGCGGCGAGAGGGTGCCCTCGACGACCAGCGCGGACAGTGTTCGCAGGATCTCCACCAGACACGCGGCACCCAGCGGCGACGCCGCGCGGCCCAGATCGGCGACGAGCAACACCCGCTGGTCGCGCAGCTCTCCCCCCTCCAGCATCCCGCTGAGCACCGGGATGGTCCCGGTGTCCATCACGGTGCGGATCCGGACCCGGACCTGGACCTCGCTCCCCGAGGCCAGCAGGTTGCCCAGCAGGTTGAACTGATGTGCGCTCAGGTTGAACCCGAACGGACGGTGGGGGCTGAACAGCGAGGCGTCGGCCAGACGATTGGGCACCACGTGCGTCGGATCCCCCGCCGTGCCCGGTCCGCAGAGCAGCCCCTCGGCCTGCCGCTGCTCCAGCGCCTCGAGCATCGCCGCCTGCAGCTGGTGCCCCGACACCAGCGCGACCTTGCCCTGCATCCGGTGGCCCCGGTAGTCGGTGGGCCGCGTGCCGAAGCCGACGTCGACCACGTCGAAGACCTCTCCGTCGCCCCTGGTCGACCTGAACGCGCCCATCGTGCAGGCCGGGTTGTCAGATCGGCGGCAGATCAGCGTCTCGCTGCCGTCGGAACCGACGAGCCACAGCTCGGCCTCCTCGGTGTAGGGGCGCCGCTCTCGTGACCAACCCAGCACCTTGTGCTCCGACCCGCAGGCATAGGTCCTGAGCTCGACCTGCTGCGCACCACCGAGGTGTGTCGCGAGGCGCTCGCACGCCAGCTCCAGGTCGGGGCCGCCGACGCTGCGGTCCAGGGCCTCCAGATCTGCCGCCAGCGCCAGCATCCTGCCGGTGGACACCCTGCCGAGGACCGCCATCGCCTGTTCGTTGCTCAGCACCCCCCACCTCCTTGTTGATCGTGCGCGCCTGCGAGGATCTTATAGCGGAGATGGCGGGGCAAGGCTAGCTGTCGACCGGTGTGATCCAGGGCAATCGGCAGCGGGGCGCACCGCCGTGTTGACGAAGGACCGCTCTCGCGGGTTCTGCTCGATGGCACGTTTCGTGACCACAGGAGACGTCTGGAGCAGTTATCACACGATATCCTGGTACATCAGTCACAGCCGTAGTCGCGACTGTCAGCCGCCAGAGAGAGAACCACCTGCACGGCGGCTTGATATTTGCTCAAGTCAGGCCATACTTGACATATGATCAATCGGAAGATCCATGCTCGATGAGCCGATCAAGGAGGCTGATGCCCGCGCGGCGGTTCGGAGGATCATTGAGGATGGCGAGGTCGAGTTCTGGGCCCATGCCCGGCAGGAAATGGCGAAAGACATGTTGTCACAGGCGGATTGCCTGAACGTGCTGCGGGGAGGCTGGCCGGACCCGGCCGAGTTCGAAAACGGCTGCTGGCGGTATCGGGTACACACGCAGAAGATCTGCGTCGTGGTGCAGTTTGAATCCGAGGACCACTTGGCCGTGGTGACGGCCTGGAGAAAGAAGTAGGCGACTGATGAAGTGCCCTGAATGTGGTGGATCCGTGAGACAAGAGATCGGGAGTCACCCGTACATCGGGGACGAGCTGCCCAACGTCTTGCTCGTTGGCGTGAAGCTCCGCACCTGCACGGAGTGTGGTGCAACGAGTGTTGGCATCCCGAAGCTGGCGAAGCTCCACCGTGTGTTGGCGATGAGCATTGCCAAATCGCCGCATCGACTCACCTCGGGAGAGATCCGCTTTCTCAGGAAGTACCTTGGCTGGTCCGGGCAAGATTCCGCACGGCATTTTGGAGTGACACCCGAGACAGTGTCCCGCTGGGAGAACGACGCAAAGCCCATGGGCGCGACCGCCGAGCGCTTGCTTCGGCTCACCGTCCTTACGGTCGATCCGGTGGACGAATACCCCATCCCAGACCAGCTGAAGAAGAGACCGCGGCAACACCAGCTGAAAGCATCGTTGGCCAGCGACTGGCGAGTTGACGTTGCGTGAGTTGATGTTGCGTGAACCGAGACTCCGCAGGTCGCATCGCCAGGGCGGTCGCCCCACGGCGACCGGTCGGCCGATCTGACGGCTCACCGGCGTCGGACCAGCAGGCCCAGCAGCCCCAGCGCGAATAGCAGCAGCAAAGGCATCACCGGCGGCGCCCCGACGCCCCCCACCCTGCAGGAGCAGCCTCCCCCGCCCCCGATCTCGAGCTGAGCGGCATCGGCGTATGCGTCGGCCACGGCGCCGTCGGGCGCTCCGGCGTCGGGCTCCGTCGCCACATCGCTGGTCTTGGGGTCGCAGTCGTCGTCCTTGCCGTTGCCCGGCACCTCGACGGCGCCGGGGTGGACCGTCAGATCGGCGTCGTCGCAGTCGGCGTCGGCGAAGGAGCCATCGCCGTCGGCGTCCAGCGTCAGGCCATCCAGCCCCTCCACGCTGGACAGGACCAGGGCGAAGGGCTGAGGGGGCGTGGCCAGCTCGTGGCCGGACACCACGATCACGAGGTCGCCCGCCGGCGGGGCGGGGATCGATACCTGCTCCAGGTTGTTGCGCCTGTCGACCCCCGCCGTCACCGGTGCGGAGGGCTTGAGGGGATCCACCAGCCACGGCAGGAGGGTCTCGCCCGCCGTCGTCACCACGCTCAGGTCCAGGTCGTTCTGCAGCACGGCCAGGCTGCCGGGCTCGCCGGGGGGATCGTCCCACGCCAGCGTCACTGTCAGGGGCTTCGACAGCGACTGGGACAGACGCAGGCGAACGGTCACCTTGCGACCGGTGTACGGCAGCGCGCCCTGGACAAAACCGCGCTTCCCACCGCCCGCCTGCTGGATCAGCCCGACCGCCCTGTCGATCTGGATCTCGCCGAAGCCCGTGGGGTGGTCCGGACCCTCGGGGTAGGGGGTCGGTGCTCCGGCCAGGTCCGGGTTCAGCCCCGGGCCCTGCCCCACCATGTCCCTGGCTGTGGCCACCAGCAGCGCCTTGAGCAGCGCCGGGGAGGGCCGTGGCTCGGCCGGCAGCGACTCGCGCCAGGCCTGCACCATCAGCAGCACCCCCCCGGCGGCGATCGGCGTGGACATCGAGGTGCCGCAGCTGGTGCCATAGCTGTTGCCGGGAACGGTCAGCGCGATCCCCGTGGTGATCGGATCGATGCGGATCTGCTCCACGGTGTCCTTCCACTGCTTGTGCCCCTCGAGATCGATCGCGTAGCTGTGGAGCTGGCCGTCGGCGTTGACGAAGAACGGCTTGCGCCGGCTGCCGTGGAACTTGCCCTTGTCGGTCTTCCAGAACAGCTCGGCGACGTGGTGGCGGCTGACCCGCAGGGTGACCTCGACCCGGGTGAAGAGCGTGGGGTCCAGCCCCAGCCCGTCGGGGCTGACCAGGCCCGGGTCGTTGCCGGTGGTGGTGGCCTCGAGCACGCCCCCGCTGACCGCGGGCGTCGTGAGATCGCGGACCACGCTCCAACCCTGTGCGTCGCTGTCGAAGGTGTATTCCTTGGCCGCTCCCTGCGTCGGGATCAGCCGCACCCGGTCCAGGCCGACCACGGTCTGACCGTGGTTGGAGCACCCTGGAGCGGTCACCTCCGGCTTCAGGCGGCCGTCCTCGGTCGGGCCGAAACTCGAGAAGCTGACGATCGCGCCGTCGGCCCAGTCGCTGGCCCCGACCGCCAGGACGTTCTTGGCCGAGGCCAGGCTGGTCACCGAGCCGTAGCCGTACTGCCAGGCCTCGTTGCCCGCGGCCACCGCGATCGGAACAGGCTCGGGCAGGCTTGCGCTGCTGCGATGGATCAAGAAGTCGAGGTTGGCGGCAGCCGAGTCGTAGACCGCGTGGCTGCTGTGGGAGAAGGAGAAGCTGATCGCATCGACTCCGTAGGTGTTGCGCGCCTCGAGGTACTGGTCGATGAAGGTGGTGGCCTTGCCCTGCCCGTCCTTCTCCCCGTCGGTGATGTACATCGCCAGCTTGGCCTCGGGCGCCATCCCCCGCAGCTGGAACGGCTGCCAGGGGTGGTCAGGCGGCACGGCCGACCTGATCCCGGCCCCGGCCATGCAGCCCCCGACCGCAGTCCCGTGGGACAGCGACGAGGGGGTCGAGGGGTCGGGATATCGGACCAGGTTGTCCTTGAGGTCCTCGTGGGCCGGGTCCACGCCGTTCGGGTCCCAGATCCCACCCACGGTCCCCTTGCCGCCGAGGGCGTAGGTCGGCGGCGAGGTCGTGGTGTCGATCGCGTGCAGCGGCTCGACCCCGATCGCCACCCGTGACTCGTCGAGCAGAGGAACGGCGGGCGGCGGGGCGAGCTCCAGGTAGCGCACCGGATCGAGCGCCGCGAGCTCGAGCACGCGGTCGGCGGGGCAACGCAGGCGGTAGATCGGAGCGAACCCCACACGCTCCACCGGCCCGCCGATCTGTCGCAGCGGGGCCAGCGCCCGGGCCTCCTCGATACCCTCGCCGACCAGCGGCGAGAGCATGACCCACAGGACAAGCTCCTCGGGTGAATCATGCGCATAAGGCGGAAAGCCTGCCCCGGAGTGCGGGCCGAGCGCGCGAGAAAACCACTGGACGCGCACGCGTAGCGACGCAGAGAGCTTCTCCCGGGCGGCGGGGACCCTCACGTGTACGACGCCCCCTCTGCCCGCGAGACCATCGAAGGCGGAAGGGGGCCCCCAGGCCAGCCACCATCCCTCGCCGCGACGCAGCAGCAGGCGGATCTCCCGGTCCGCCAGGGCCTGTCTGGCCTGCGGGCTCGCCACTGTGTCGAGCCGCACCAGCCGGTGCACCGGGTCGCTGCTCGACGCCGCCCACAGTTGGTGTGCGACGGTCGGGTCCTCGCTGCAGGCGAGCAGCGACGGCAAGAGGACAAGCAGCGCATGACACTGTCTACTTCGGCAGGCAGACATCGAGGTCTCCACCGAGCGGCACACAGGACATCTCGGGATGAGGGCAGACGGGTGCGTCGGGATCGCAGACGAAGCCGCAGTAGGGCGCCTGGGCCGGCCCGAGCAGACACTGGGCGTTCTTGAGCTGCAGCGGGCAGGGCTTGGTGAACGGCGAGCAGGGAACGGTGCAGAACCCCTTGCCGAAGGTGGAGACCGAGATGCAGACGCCGTTGGGCGTCCCGTCGCAGTTGCCGATGTTCGCGCCGCAGGCAGCACCGACGGAGCCGGCCGTGGGGTCGACGCAGAGCCCGGAGCTCGCGTCGCAGATCCAGCCATCGCCGCAGGGCTGGACCCGACAGTCCACGACGCAGAGCGACCGGGTCCCGTCGACGCGACAGACGTACTTGTCCCGGCAGGGGTTGACGATCGCCCGCTCGTTGCAGGTCGAAAGGCAGCGTCCGCCGAGGCAGGCCCATCGCGGCCCACCGCACTGTGCATCCTCGCTGCAGGCTTTGGTGCACAGCCCGTCGGGCAGAGCTGCGTCGCAGTACAGACCGGCGGAGCAGTCGATGTCGCTCTGACAGGCTCCCCCCAGGGTGAAGGGGCCATCGGGCCGCGGCGGCGCCAGGTCTGCCGAGAGATCTGGGCCGATCTGCTCACCAGCGCCGCGGTCCGGCGGCTGCAGATCGACCGTCGGGGCGGAGCTCGAGCAAGCCTGGGCCGCGAGCAGCAGCACGACCCAGGGCAGCGAGAACATGCGGCAAGAAGATACGCACATTGACCTACCTGTAGTATACTGGCCTACAGCACGCCCTGGAGGATGCACAATGACTCACCCGACGGAACGACGTCATCACTTGGTCTATGTCACGCACAACACCGAGTACCACTGTCGCGATCGGGAGTGCGTGGGCGTTCGTGATCGGTCCTCGGGCCGATGGGCGCGTCGCCACCCGGCCCTGCGCGGTGAGCTGCTGGGCGCGATCGAACAGGGAAGACGCAAGCTCCTGCGACCCCGCCGGGGCCTCCGCCTGCTCTTCACCGCCCACGCGGCGGTGATGACGACACCGCTGTTGATGGCCGGGCGCCCAAAACGCGATGCGGTCCAGCACTACACCAGCCTCTGCTGGACCGGCGAGATCTAGAGCGGCGAAGGGCAGAGCCACCTGGATCACGGGTCGACGCGGGTGAGCACGACTCGCTTGAGCAACAGCTTGACGTCGGCAGGTGGGTTGACGAACTTGACCCCGAACCCTGGTCCGTATGGTACCTGCTCGCTGGTCCGGGCCACCCACGCCACCTCGCCCTTGCACCGAACCAGGTAGCCCAGGCCCTCGTGCTCCACATTCACATCCACCAGCAGCGTCGTGCCGCGGGCCTGGAGCCGCTGGGTGCGCAGGAAGACCCCCCCCTCGCTGATGTCGCCCAGATAGGCCAGAATGCTGGTCGAGGAAGCGTCCGGCCGGAAGCGGACGAACTGGTTCTCCTGAACCCGGTAGTGAGCGCGACGTTCGTGGTCACTGATGGTCCCGGGGTCGAGCAGGGTGGGCGGAGGCGGGGACTCCACGGGGGGGACGGAGTCCCGTCCCAGGATGTGATCCACCACGTCCTCCATCACCTGCGGATCCGTCGAGCCGGACCTCGGCGTGAGCACGGCCGCGTCGACCGGCAACTCGCGCTCCATCCCGGCCAGGCGACAGAACTGCTGGTAGGCCTCGCTCTGGCCTGCTCCTCCCTGAAGCACGCCGTGCATCTCCCAGAACAGCGCGGCGAGCAGGCTGTCCAGCAGCCGTGAGCGGCGGCTCTCCTGGCGGATCTGGTCGATCCGGTGCACCAGCTCGAGGGGAGCCAGCGGGGGCCACTGGAGGAACAGGGCCACTCCCTCTCGCAAGGCTCTGACCGCCTCCGCCAGGGTCGGGTCCCTCGAGACGAGGACCAGCTCGGTGAGCGGGTCGGCCTGACGCAGCCGGGCCAGCGCCGACGGTCCGATGCGCTTGCCGGCCTTCATCACGACCAGGTGAAGACCGCCCTGCTCGATGCGGTCCCAGCCCTCCTCCGGCAGCTCGGCCGCCTCCACGTCCAGGCCGGCGACGAGCAGGTTCTCGCTCAGGTGGCGCAGACCAGGGTCGGCACACTCGACTACCAGCGCACGGTTGAACCCGCCGATCCACCGCTTGAAATGCTCAAGTCGATGCTCCAGGGCGGCGGTGACGCGAAACCGCGAGTCCCTGTCGAGCTGGTCCAGCTCCTCGCGGATCTTGTGCAGCACGTGGGCCCGCATCCTGCGGTCGACATTGCGTCGCACCGCGGCCTTGATGCGGTCGCAGACCTCCTCACCGTCGGCCACTGGCCAGTTGACGAGGTCCAGGACGCCGAGGTCGATGCACTGCCTGACCAGATCGACATCCAGCTCCTGCGACAACAGCAACAGGTCCACCTCCGGGTGGTGTCGTCGCAGTTGGCGCGGCAGGCGAAAATCCTGCAGCTGGAACAGGTGCGAGGCGATCATCACCAGGGAGTAGTGGTCTCGCCCCACGAGCTCCTGTACCCCGTCGCCCCCGTCCACCGTGCGCGCCGAGATGCGGTGCCGGAACAGCAACCGGTCCAGCTCCTCGCGGACCACGGCGTCATCGTGGACCACCAGCACGCGGATCTCCCGCTCCAGGCGCGCCCGGTACTTCCTCCACTCTTGCTCGAGGTTCTGGAACGTGGACACCGAGTCTAGACCCTGTGGGACAGATGACCGCCTCCATCTTGCACATCCCTGTGGAGGTCGGTCAACACACTTGACGAGCGGAGCATAATGCGATGACGTGGTGTTCTCAACCGTTCGGCGACGAAAGGACTCCCGGTCGATGGCGACTGACGAGAGCAAGGACCACCCCAGCGACAGCAATGAGACCTCGGGCCCAGAGGCCGGACAAGACGATACCAGCTCCGAGTCCAAGGAGAAGCCGGAGGGCTCACGCGTCCCGGCGACCCCGGCGAGCGACGACGAGGGCTGGCCCCGCAGCTGGATCGTGATCGCCGCGGTGCTGGGCATCGTCGCCATAATCGTCGTGGCCCGCCTGGCCGGCCGCACCTGGCGGGCGGAGCTGCCCCCCCCCGAGCCCCCCCCGGAGCTGCCCGCAGGCCCCAAGCCGGGGCCCGCCTCACGGCCGGCCGACACCGAGGGGAAGGAGGTCTTGGTGGCCCGGGATCTGTCGCTGCCGCCTGGTCTGTCCTGCATCGGCAAGGACTCCAAGGCCCACCCCTGCAAGCGAGGCGACGAGCTGCCCGCACCCTGCAAGATCGGCGTGGACGGGCGGTCGTTCCGGGTGGAGATCGAGCGCATCACGGCGCAGACCGAGCTGTTGATCTGGGTCCGGACCGCCGCCAAGGACCCCTTGCTGCTGTACCACGCCATACTGCTGCCGAAGCCGTCCGACGAGGTCCCGCTCTGGGCCGCCTCCAACCAGGGGGCAGGAATGCAGGTGGGTATCCAGCTGGAGAACATGCGCAAGGAACCGATCAAGCTCAAGCGCGTGCGCTTCCTGCTCGGGCACTGAGGGCGCGATGACGATCAACCAGCAAGCCCTGCACGTCGCCTGCGCCGACGGCAGCCACGACCGGGTCGCCCTCGAGTCGCCGCACTACCTGGGCCCGGTGGAATACGCCTGGTCCATCCGCAACGACAACGACCCCACGGTGCTCGGCGTCGGACCGCTGGCAGGAACCTGCGTGCCAGGTGCGAGCGGTCTGGTGCTCGTCGGACGCTCTCTGTTGTGGGACGGGTTCTACACCTCGATGCTCCCTGGCGGTGGGCTGACCCTCGCCGCCCTCGGAGGGATCAGCCTGATCGCGCTCCGCGGGCGCGCCAGCCAGCCGTCGGTGCTCTGGATCCTCGAGGGGGACGGCGGCGCGCTGGAGGTCAGGGTCGAGCCGGTCGACCCCGAGCCCCTGTGGCGCGGGACCCACGATGGAGAGGGGGTGTTCGCGCTACTACATCACCTGGCGCGGCAGCAGGACTCGGTGCCGAACCTGCAGGTGCTCGCGGTGGGTCCGGCAGCCGCTCGAACCAGGTTCGGCAGCCTCACCACCTCCCGCTGGGAGTCCGGCCGTCAGCTGCCGGTCCGGGGCACGATTCGCCGCGGCGGCCTGGGTTCCCGGCTGTTCCAGGTCCACCACCTGTGCGGGGTCGTGGTCGGTGCCCGACGCACGTCGTCCGATCTCGCGCAGGAGCAGGAGGACGGCGGACTGCTCAGGGGCTTCACACCCAACATGACGACCGAGGCGCTCAGCGACCTGGTCCGCCACGAGTTCAACCCGCGGCTGCTGGCCTGGGGCGAGCTCGGCGCATCGCTGTCGGCGCTGCGCCAACGGCTGCTCTGGTTCAACGGCACCTCGGTCTACCTCACAAACCAGCAGCGCGACGAGCTCTACCACCGGTCCCTGCGGGACCACTACCTCGAGAAGCTGGTCGAGCCGCTGGCCGCGGTCGAAACCCACCACAGCTGCGGCGAGAGCTGCCCGATCGCCTGCAAGACCCTGGTCGGGGCCAGGCTGCGTGAGGTGGAACCCCACGTGGCTTTCGGCCCTCAGATCGGCGTGCTGGATCCCGCGGCCGCCGATGCCGTTGTGACCCATTGCGACACGCTGGGCCTCGACAGCCTGAGCGCGGGCGCATCCATCTCCTGGTTGATGGAGCGACTGGACCGCCACCTGCTGGAACCCGGGTTTCTGGGGCTGAGCAGTCGGCCCCGGTGGGTTCCCGACGAGTTCGACGCCGACCAGGACTCACAGCACAACGGTCGGCTGGCGCGCGGGCTGGCTGAGGGTTTGCTCTTCGCTCCGTGGGCCGAGACCTTGCGCCAGGGTCTGCGTGAGGGCGCTCGGGCGGCCGGGGGAGACTCGGCCGTGCTCGCGATCTACAACGCCAACGGGGACAACGGCGAGGCGGCGATCCAGCCCTACTGGACCCCGGGGTTCTTCACCCCCATGCCAATCTCGGGCGAGTACCACCAGTACTACGGCATCGACTTCGTCCCCCCCCGGGTCCTGGGGCGCAAGAGCGCCCAGCGCATGGTCGCCGAGCTCATGTTGCAGAACTTCGGCTTCTGCCGCCTGCACCGTGGATGGGCCGAGGAGCAGGCCTCCGACCTGATCAACCGCCACCTGCGATGCAGTGTCGACTGGCTGGCTCACCACCGGGATCTGGCCCAGCGGATCTTCCGGCGGCGCAAGGCGCGGTTCTGGGAGACCACGCGCGTCATCGACATCATCGCCACCTATCTGCAGGACTACGAGCACGACGCGGCGCCCGACGCGGAGCTCGACCGCTGGGTGCGTCGATTCCGCGAGGACCGGGCCAGCGCCGCACGGGCCTACTGGTCGGAGATCAACGCCGGCCTCGAGGAGATCCTCGGCTCCTGACAACGACGGCGCGACCCGAGATGAAGCTGCAGATCCTGTACCACGGCAACTGCTTCGACGGAGTGACCTCCGCCGCCGTCTTCGCCCGCTTCTACGTGGACCACGTCCGCGCGGATACCCACCTGACCTACCGCAGCATGGCCCACGGCCAGGGCGACCCCTACGGTCCGGACCACGACGCCACCTTCTGGGCCGACGAGAACGTGGTGGTCGACTTCCGCTACAGCCCGTCGCCGCGCCTCACCTGGTGGTGCGATC
>Ga0180009_10004805_pt1 | contig 14743 bp, 12 predicted proteins | sample OS_PC_MetaG_FD_123537 | JGI IMG/M metagenome (GOLD analysis project Ga0180009, IMG submission 123537) | Groundwater microbial communities from the Aspo Hard Rock Laboratory (HRL) deep subsurface site, Sweden - OS_PC_MetaG | ecosystem: Environmental > Aquatic > Deep subsurface > Groundwater...
AAAATGAGTGTAACAAAGGCACATGGAGTAAAGGATCTAATACCAGGACAATCCTACGAACTAATTGGTAAAAACGTTTTTCATCCCAATGGAGTGCTTCAAAGCACGCCCACTTCAGAGATAAGAAGATACAGATTTGATCAATTCCCAGAAAAAGGAGGAATAGATTATAGATTAGAAGTGCCAGAAAAGAATATTTCTTTTACAAACAGAGGTGAAGTAATTATCCCAGATACAGCAGATGTTTTTGAGGTGCTAATTCATTCAATTCCTTTCTAATAACTAAGTTTAAATATCAGAAAGCCATTAAATATTAATGACAACACTTTGCATAATTCTTCTTGCACTTGGAATTTTAGCACTAATAGAAGGAATAATAATTTGTTTTTTTCCAAAATTTACTAAAAGAATTCTAAAGGAAATGGTAAAAAATAAAAAAATCATAAAAGCAGTAGGACTAACAGAAATAATTCTCGCGATCATAATTATCACTCTTGCAATTTTTACAAATATTTCTAACTAAAGATTTAAAAACATATTTTTATCTTAATTATCATGTCATTTAAAATAAATATCTCAGAAAAAAACGGAAAGACTTATCATTTAGAAACAGAGGGAAAAACCCTTATAGAAAAACAACTTCATGATAAAATAAAAGGAGAAGAAGTTTCTCCTGAACTAACTGGATATGAATTTGAAATAACTGGTGCAAGTGATAAAGCAGGGTTTACTTCTGTAAAAGAAGTAGAAGGAATTGGATTAAAAAAAGTTTTACTTTCATATGAAAAAGGCATGAAAAAAAGACCAAGAAAAGAGGGAAAAAGAAAGCTTTCAAAGAAAAAACCAAAAGGATTAAGATTAAGAAAAACTGTAAGAGGAAAAGTAATTTCAGAAGCAATCTCTCAGATTAATCTTAAAATATTAAAACAAGGAAATAAAAAATTAGAAGAAATTTTCCCTGAACAAAACAAATCAAAAAATTCTGAATCTAAAGATTCAAGTCTAAAAGCTGAAACAAAGAATGCTTCAACTTCTAAAGAAGCACCAGCTAAAGAAGCTGAGAAAAAAGAGCAATAGAATTCTATTATAATAATTTTAATAAAAAGTTAAATTATAAGCAAAAGAGGGAATCTGAAAGAGAATTTGATGGTGAAACATTAAAGATAACTTTTAACGAAGAAGCATTAACAGAGGTGGTAACAAGAAGAGGGAATGTCCTAAATAGTTACACTATTTCTCCTGCAACAAAAGAAGATTTTGAAAAAAGTGTAAGGAAGTATAACGAAAAGTATGAAAATCAAAGATAAAATTAAACAACCCAAACCTTAAAAAACTCTATCTCTGATTTATTTCTATGAATAAAGAAATCCCAGAATTAAACATTGGAATAGTGGGGCATATTGATCACGGAAAAACAACACTACTAAGTAAACTTACTGGAAAATTTACTGACACACATTCTGAAGAACTGAAAAGAGGAATTACAATCAAACTTGGTTATGCAGATTTAACTATTTACAAAGACGGGAAAAAATTTACTAATGAAAAAAAAGGAGACCCAGTGAGATATATTAGTTTTATAGATGCTCCAGGACATGAGATGCTTATGGCAACAATGCTTTCAGGAGCAGCAATAATTGACGCTGCAATCTTAGTTGTTGCAGCAAATGAAGGAATAAAACCTCAAACAAGAGAACATTTTATGGCCTTACAAGCAAAAAAAATTAAAAATATTATAATCATACAAAATAAAATAGATTTAGTAAGCAAAGAACAAGCATTAAAAAATTATAAAGAACTAAAAGAATTTACCAAAGGCACATTAGCAGAAAATTCTCCAATAATCCCTGTTTCTGCACAACAAGGAGTAAATATCAACAAAATTTTTGAAGAATTGTATAATTTAGAAATTCCGAAAAAAGAAATAAATACTGCTCCAGTATTTCTAATAGCAAGAAGTTTTGATATCAATAAACCAGGAACAAAAATTAGTAATTTAAAAGGAGGAGTTTTAGGAGGAATTTTAAAAAAAGGAAAATTAAAAGTTGGAGAAGAAATAGAAATAAAACCAGGGTTAAGTATAAAAAAAGCAAATCAAAGAACATACCAAACACTAACTACTGATATTCTTTCACTTTACAAAGGAAATATCTCTGTAAAAGAAGTAACTCCTGGAGCAAGCATTTCTATAGAAACAAATTTAGACCCATTTTTAGCAAAAACAGATTCTTTAACAGGTTGCTTGGTTTCAACAAAAGACAATCTTCCTGAAATAAGCCATACTATAAAAATAAAAACAAAATTATTTGAAAAAGTTTTAGGAACCACAGAGAACACAAAAGTAGAACCTCTTAAAACAAAAGAAATGCTAATGTTAAGCGTAAACACTACAATTACTGTTGGAACAATTGAAAAAATTAAAGATAAAGACATAGAACTCAGTTTAAATATCCCTGTTGTTGCACTAAAAGGAGACAATGTTGGAATTGCGCGAAATATCAATGGCCACTGGAGATTAATCGGATGGGGCGAAGTTATACAGTAAAGACATTTTTTTATAATTAATAACTATTAATGTGTGGCTGAGCAGAAGTTATACAGTAAAGATTTTAGTTAGATTTATAAATAAAAAAATAATCTATAATCTATGAAAAAGAGTTTAATTCCAATTATCTTCTTATTATTTTTAACAGGATTTACCATCGCGGATGCAGAAAACGATACTGTAAAAATGATTTCGTGTGCAAAAGCTGGAGAAGTTGCAGTATCAAATCCTCCAACTATTAATAAAGAATGTTGTGAAGGGCTGGAACAAATTTCAAGTATTAACGGATTTGATGAACAATGTAATCCTTTAGAAGGAGGAGGATCAATTTGTTCAGATTGTGGAAATAATATTTGTGAAGACTGGGAAAATGAATGCAGTTGTTCAAAAGATTGCTTAGTAGAATCTAACTGTGCAAAAGAAAGTGAAACTTGCGGAACAATCGTAGGAATATATTGTTGTTCTGGATTAACTTGTGAATATAATAAAAAAGGTGGAAGAACAACTACTGATGAATCAGGAACATGCATTACCGAAAAAATCAAACCAATGATTAAGGAAAGAAACAGATTACAAATAAGAGTAACAGGCGAATGCCCAGAAGAATGCTCTTGCGATGGTTCTGCAATTAAATGTGAATTTAAAAATAGAAGAGAGATGACAATAAGAGCAGGAAAATCAGGGAACATGATTATACAAACAAAAGAGGCAAATGCTTCAACCAAAGTAGAGTTGTATAAATCAAATGAATCAGTATACGGGGTATTTAGAGGAAATAAAACAAAAGAGATAATTCTTCCAGATAGGGTTAAAGAAAAAATTAAAGAAAGAGTGAGAGCAAGATTAGAAAATCACGAAATAACATTAGACGAAGAAGGAGTTTATCATGTTCAGGCTAAAAAAAGAGCAAGATTATTTTTTCTAATTCCAGTAAAAGAAGATATAGCTTCTGAAGTAGATGCTGAAACAGGAGAGGTAATCAGAATAAGACATCCGTGGTGGGGATTTTTAGCAAGAGACACGCCTGATACAGAGGAATTAGTTGGAGAAAGTTGTGGAACAGTAACTCCTGGGCAAAATGATGCATGCTGCCAGACTAAGGGTTATGAGAAATGGAATAGTGAAACTGAAGAGTGTGAGTAATTCTTTTAATTTTTTATATATTTTAAGAGATATAAATTTTTAAATAAGCTGATAATCTATTAGCTCTATGACAACGATATTGATGACTGCAGAGAGAAGGTTAGTCCTAGAAACAATCGAATTTGCAGAAAGCAGGGGTCTTTATTATGACATTAAAAAAGGGCCGTATAATCCGATCATTAATAGCCAAAACCCTGATGGACGAGCAGACCCTACTCTAAGAAAACTTGAAATAACACTTGCTGAAGATTCTGGAGGACCAATTATTCCAAAATCCCCCAGAAAAACTTTATTCACAATTGAATTTATTCTTACTAAAAAAGGAGAGATAGGATATCTAAAAGATTCGAGATATACAGAAAAAGAAAAACAAATTTACAGCGATTTCTTAAAAACACTTAATCTTGAAGATGATTAAATTTATAAAAAATTCTTTTCTAATAAACCAAGTTCATTTAATTTCTTAGCATGTTTTCCTTGAAGAAAAATCTCGGCACATTCTTTTGCAAGAACCCCACGAGTAATCTCAAACTGATAACGTTCTTGTTTAAAAGCAGGAGGCATATTATCTCTAATATGCAAGGCACCACTTTTATCTAAATCTACCCCACAAACAACTCTCCCCATAGTATTTAAAATAATGGCTCCAAAACACATTGGACAAGGTTCATAAGTTGTATACAATGTTGCTCTAGCACTCTTCTTAAATAATTTCTGAGCAACCTGATTAAGTGCCATCATTTCTGCGTGAGCAGTTCTATTTTCTAAAGTATATACTCGATTATGATCACGTGCAATAACTTCATCCCCAAAAATAATAACACAACCTATTGGCCAGTTTCCTTCTTTTAAAGCAATTTTAGCTTCACTAAGAGCAATTCTCATATAAAATTCATCATCCATAGCCTCTTAACTAACCTCCACTTTATAAGAATTTATTTGATTCAAAACATAATTAAATTTATAACTCTTCTTTTTTTAGATTAATTTATGGCCATATATTCTCATTCAAGATTAAGCACTTTTGAACAATGCCCCTTAAAGTTTAAATATCGTTATATTGATAAAATAATCCCAGAAACAGGAATTTCCATTGAATCGCATTTAGGAAAAATAGTCCACGAAGTATTAGAATGGCTTCACCGCCAAGTAAAAGAAAAGAACATTCCACAAATTGACGAGATAATTTCTAATTATTCTAAAAAATGGGAAGAAAAATATTCAGATGACATTGTTTATGTAAAACAAGAATTAAGTCAAAAAGAATATTTTAACAAAGGTATCCAATTTCTTGTAGACTATTACAATTCATATCATCCATTTAAAGAAAATACTCTTGATGTTGAAAAAAAAATTATTCTTAGTTTAGGAGAACACAATTTAATTGGTTTTATTGATCGCCTTGTTTATGATTCAAAAAAAGACAGATATGAAGTTCATGATTATAAAACAGCAAATAATCTTCCAACCCAAGAAAAAATAGACACTGATAGACAACTAGCACTTTATTCTCTAGCAATAAAAGAGTTATTTGGTAAAGAAAAAGACGTTCTTTTAGTCTGGCACTATCTTGCACATAATAAGAAAATATGTTCAAAAAGAACAAATCAACAATTAAAAGAACTCAAAAAAGAAATTATTGCACTTATTGAAAAAATAGAATCAACAACAGAATTTCCATCTAATAAATCTGTTCTTTGCAATTGGTGTGAGTATAAATCCCTCTGCCAAGAATTTAACTGCAAACCAACAAAACTAAAACAAGAAAAATTAGATATTTGGTGATTAATCAAACATCTTTCTCAAGATATCCTAATTTAATCCCTCTTTTTTTAAGTTCGTTTACAAAGAATACTAACTGCGGGTAAATTCTATTATAAAAATATCCCTCACTTCCTCTATCTCCATCTGTCTCAAGAACAAGACAATTTCCAGGTCCTCTCAGTCCTCTCTTAAGAATATCAAATCTTGCCACACCACTTCTTACCTGCTCTGCAAAATCGCCTAACCTCTTTGCAATTTTTTCTGCAGAAAAAGTATAATTTTCATCAGTCATAAAATTAACTTATATCTATTATATTTAAATGATTATATTCTAAAAAATATATATTGAAGTCCAGCTTCACTCCCCGTTAAGATCATTATCTTGAACTCTTATCAAATCAGTAACAGAATCACCATCCTGAAGTTTTACAATTCTAACTCCTTGTGCAGCTCTTCCCATAACTCTTATATTATCTAAAGAAGTTCTTATCACAATTCCCTTTGCAGTTGTAATTATTATACTATCACTTTTATTGACAGAAATTGTTGTAACTACCTCTCCTGTTTTAGGAGAAACTTTAAGATTAATAACTCCTTTTCCTGCGCGTGCAGTTTTTCTATAATCTTTTATTGCAGTTCTTTTTCCATAACCTTTTTTTGTGATAGTGATAATCGCTTCTCTATCTAAAACTTCTAGACTAACTAATTCATCATCACTTCCAAATTTAATTCCTGTAACTCCATAACTTACTCTCCCCATTGGTCTTACTGCATCACTATTAAATCTTATTGCTTTTCCTTTTTTTGTTGCAAGCAAAACTTCCTGACCTTTTTTCACAAGCCGAACATCGATTAGATTATCTGAATTATTCGCAGGAAGATTAATTGCTTTTACTCCAGAAGCTCTTGGTTTTGAAAAATAATTTAAAGAAATTTTTTTAACCTGTCCTTTTTTTGTTGCCATAAACAAAAAATCATCAAAGTTCTTTACTGATAAAACATTTGTAACTCTCTCGTCTTTTAAACTAAGAAGATTGATTATTGCTTTTCCTTTACTATATCTCTCTGCTTCAGGAATATCATAGGCTTTTAACCATAGAACTCTTCCACGCGTAGTAAAAAACATTAAATAATCATGGGTAGAGCAAGTAATAAGTTGCTTTACAAAATCTCCTGTAGCAAGATTACTTCCAATAACTCCTCTTCCTCCTCTTTTCTGTTCTTTATATGTCTGAATATCCATTCTCTTACAATATCCCTTATCAGTAATATTTACAACAACTTCTTTCTTCTGAATTAGATCCTTTTCAGCAATTTCACTAATTCTCTGCAAAACTCCTGTTCTTCGATTATCACCATACTTACTCTTTAATTCATTAACTTCTTTAACAATTATTTTTAATATTTCATTTATATTTCCCAAAATTTTTTCAAATTCACTAATTTTGTTCTTTAATTCTTCTGCCTCTTTTTTCAATTTCTCTCTTTCTAAAGAAGTTAACTGCTGTAATTTTGTTTCTAGCACTGCCTGAGCTTGTTTTCGAGTAAGCTTAAATTTTTGAATTAAGGACTCCATGGCCTCTGCAGTATTTTTTGATTTTTTAATTATAGAAATAATTTCATCAATATTCTTTAAAGCAATTAATAATCCTTCTACAATTTCTTGTCTCTCTTTTGCTTTTTTTAGTTCATATTTAGTTCTATTAGCAATTATTTTTTTTCTGTATTTTACATATTGTTCAAGTACATCTTTCAAACTCAAAAGTTTTGGTTGCTCTTCAACAAGAGCTAAAAAATTAACATTAAACGAATCCTGAAGTCGAGTGTATTTATATAATGAATTTATAACAAACTTAGAATTTGCTCCTTTTCTTAATTCAAGAACTATTCTTATCTTTCCTTTTGAAGATTCGTCTCTTAAATCAGAAACATCTCTAATTTTTTTATCCTTAACTAAATTCGCAATTTGTGTCATTAAAATAGATTTATTTAACATATAAGGAATCTCTGTGATTACAATTGAGTCTTTATTTCTTATAGTTTCAAGAGTTGTTTTTCCCCTCATAATAATTCTGCCTCTACCAGTTTTATATAATTCCACCATATCCCCCTGAATCATCCCTCCTGTTGGAAAATCAGGTCCTGTAACTATTTCGCATAATTCTTCAATTTTAATTTCAGGTTTTTTGATATAGGCAATAATGGCATCACAAACTTCTCTTAAATTATGAGGAGGGATATTTGTAGCCATTCCAACAGCAATGCCAGTAGCACCATTTAACATCAAAGTAGGAAGTTTTCCAGGAAGAAGAGCAGGTTCTTTTAAGGAATTGTCAAAATTAGGAACAAACTTTACAGTTTCTTTATCAATATCTTGCAAAAGTTCTGCTGAAATTGGCATAAGTTTTGCTTCTGTATTATGACTGATAAACCCATTTGATATAAAAGAGTGACATTGACTATCTATCCTTATAGAATAAACTTTTTCTTTACCTGAATCTTCAACAGAAACAACCTTATCAAAAAGATATTGATATGTTAAGAAATATTCAAATAAAGATTCTACACTCACATTTTTCTTATCTTTAATTATTTGTGAAATTTTAGGATAATTTTTAGACATATTTTCATATCTATCAAAATTATTCTTCATGGCGAACTCATTATGAGAATAACCTGTTAATTTTCGAATATAATTAGACAGAAAAGGAACAAAATCAGTTGAAGAATAGTTTTTTTTATATTGAGAAAGAATAAATTCTAAATAAGTTTTTTTTCTTTTTGAAACAAATCCAATCTCCTTATAAAATCTTAAAAAATTTCTTTTACCTCTAATTTGCAAAAGATGTAAATCTTTATGGTGATCATATCTTTTAAAAGAATCTATCCCAAATCTTAATAAAACAATATGAAACTTCTTAATTAAATTTTCATTTGAAGAACAAAGTCTTATTTCTTTCATTTTTTTTGTAAAAGCCAAACTTCCTTCGCCTTCAAAAAATACCCTTACAAATTCCCTTAAAACTTCTTTAGGAGATTGCAACAATAAATCAGGAATATTTCTATACCTTGATTTTAAAGGAAATAAACCAATATTTCTTAAAAATTTAAGAGTGTGTAAACAATGACATTCCAACCTCCAATAATCTTTTTTTCCATAAGAAGAGGGCTTTCTTTTAAATTCATGAAGAGTACTATCAGGGAATAATCTGCTCCATTTTTCCTTAAAATGATTTATCCAATTTCTATCAGTATTACAAAATTCAATCTTCTTTTCTGTAAGTGAACCTTCTGCGATTAGAGAAGAAAGAATAAATGCTAGATCTTTATCTAATTCCAGAGGCAAAATTCTTTTTTTAGTTCTTTTATTCATGATTACTGGCAAATATTTTTCAAGCCTAATCTTTTCTTCAGGCCAAAAATCATCAAACAATCTATCTAAAACAACATAATCCCCTTCTTTAATTTGTTCCAAAGTCTTCCACATAAAAGTGGGTTTTTCAAAATTATCTTTAGCTATTGTTAAGAGAGGATGGTTAAAACTTCCTTTTAATTCAAACCCTTTATTTGTAATTAATTTTTTTATAGGATGGATTCCAGAATCAAACCATTTAGAAGAATTACTGATTTTTTTATCTTTAGATAGAACCTTAATATTAATATCTTCTTTTTCAGAAAGTTTATCTATTCTCTGAAGACCTCTATCTGTAACAATTAAAGAATCTCCAGAAACACAGTATCTATAAGCTGCAGGAGGATCTCCATCAATTGATCCAAAGTTTCCCTGACCATAAACTAAAGGATATCTCAAAGAAAAATCCTGTGCCATCCTAACCATTGCATCATAAATTGCAGTATCACCATGAGGGTGGAATTTACCAATAACATCTCCCACAATTCTTGCTGATTTTTTCGTCTGAGTATTTGGTTTTAACCCCATTTGCTGCATTGAATAAAGAATTCTTCGCTGTACTGGTTTAAGACCGTCTTCAATAGACGGAATTGCACGAGAAACAATCACAGACATTGCATAATCAAGATATGCTTTTTTCATCTCTCCAGATACTTCTGTATTAATTATTCCTCGTTCTTTTTCAACAGTTTCCTTATTCTCTATTTTTTCTGGAGTCATTCTTCTCTTCCAACACCATTTAAATCTGAATCAGTTTCATCATCATAATGAATTACTAACTCATTCTCACTATCAATTTCAAATTGAACAGGCTCTTTAGATTCTTTTAACAACTGAAGCTTAGTAATCAACTCCTCAATTTCTAAATCATTTAAGGAAATTTCTAAAACTTCGACATCTGTTTCAATCTCTTCATTTTCAGTTTGGTTTAAATTTTCTTTTTCCATTTTTAACTAACAGCTTCTCCTCTCTCATCCAAATATTTCAAAAAATCTTCTTCTCCTAACTCAATTTCTTGAATATTTTTTCCACTCCATTTACAGTTATAACATTCCCACTCTCCTTTTTTGTCTTTTCCAACAACCACTCCAACATTTTCACTATTACATTTAGGACATTTTCTAATCTTGAAAGTTTTTGGTTTTTTTTGCTTTTTCATTTTAAACATCGAGACTTGCCTCCTTTGCATTCTCTTGAATAAATTGCTTCCTCGCCTGAACATCATCTCCCATTAACATTGAAAATGTTCTATCTGCTTCAAGAGCATCTTCTATAAAAATCTTTTTTAATTTTCTTGTTTTAGGATTCATAGTAGTATCCCACAACTGATTCAAACTCATTTCTCCTAATCCTTTAAATCTAGTAACATTACTCGTACCTAATTTTTCTACAGATTTTTTCAATTCTTCATCAGAATAAACATAATGATCTTTTTTCTTTCTAATTCTATATAATGGCGGGAGAGCAACATAAATATTCCCATTCTTAACTAATTGAGGCATTAATCTAAAAAAGAATGTTAACAATAATGTTTTAATATGTTCTCCATCTACATCTGCATCAGTCATAATTACAACTTTATCATATCTTAATTTTTTAATATCAAATTGTTCTCCAATTCCTGCCCCAATAGCAGTAATTATATTTGTAATTTCTTCACTTGAAAGAGCTCTTACTGGATTAGACTTCTCAACATTCAAGATTTTTCCTTTTAATGGAAGTATTGCTTGATTTTCTTTATTTCTTGCATTTCTCGCACTTCCTCCAGCACTCTCTCCCTCCACAAGATATAATTCTGTATTAGAAGATTTTTTATCAGAACAATCAGAAAGTTTTCCAGGCAAACCCCCTAGTGAAAAGGCATTTTTTCTTCTAACTAAATCACGTGCTTTTTTAGCTGCTAATCTTGCTTTAGATGAACTTATTGCCTTAGAAGTGATTTTTTTAGCAATCTCTGGATTTTCTTCAAAAAATTCTGATAAAACAGCTGTAACAACTGAATCCACAAATCCCTTTACTTCTGAATTTCCTAATTTTGTTTTAGTCTGCCCTTCAAACTGAGGGTTGGGAATTTTAATGCTTATAATTGCAGTTAATCCTTCTCTAACATCTTCTCCTGAAAAATTTCCATTTTTCAATAATCCTTTTTTCCTTGCATAATCATTAATAACTCTTGTTAAAGCAGTTTTAAATCCAGATACATGCGTTCCTCCTTCAACAGTATTAATTGTGTTTACAAAACCAAAAATATTTTCTCTATATCCAGTGTGATACTGTATAGAAACTCCAATATGAGTTCCTTTCATCTCTCTTTCAAAATAAATTGGTTTGTGCAAAACATCTTTAGATTTATTAATCCATTTAGCAAATTCAACTAATCCTCCTGCTGCAAAAAATTCCTCTTTTTTGTTTTTACTCTCGTCACTTAAGATTATTTTTAGTCCTGAATTTAAAAAAGCAATTTCTCTGAATCTTATTTCTAAAAATTTAAAATCAAAATTAGTTGTAGAAAAAATTTCTTCATCAGGCCAAAAAATAACTTTTGTTCCAGTTTCTCCATTATTGCATTTTCCAACAACTTGTAATTTAGTTATAGCATTTCCTCTTGAATATTCTTGTCTATGTATTTTTCCATCTCTTTTTACTTCAATAATTAATTTTTTTGATAAAGCATTAACCACTGAGATTCCAACCCCGTGTAATCCTCCAGAAATCATATATGATTTTTTATCAAATTTCCCACCTGCATGAAGTTTTGTCAGTGCTACTTGTACAGCTGGCATCTTGAATTTTGGGTGAATATCTACTGGAAGACCTCTTCCATCATCTTCAATTGTTGCAGAACCATCTTTGTTTATACTCACTTTTATCTGTTTACAATATCCTGCTAAGGCCTCATCAACAGAATTATCTACAACTTCATAAACAAGGTGATGTAACCCCTCTTTACTAGTACTTCCTATATACATACTAGGTCTTTTACGAATTCCTTCTAATCCTTCTAAAACTTTTATAGATTCTGCATCATATTTTTTATCCATTTTATCTTTCATAGCTTTTGCTAATCTTAAGGTATATTTTTAATCAAAAAAGGGCAGAAAATCTGTCCAGATTGCTTAATTTTTATACAAAAAAATAGACATAATACTTTATAAATCTTTCTGCCAAAAAAACTTATTTATCGTCGATAAAAAATCAAAAATCGCGCTGAGGAGGAAAATATTCTTGACTTCTTTTTTTCTTCAAAAATAAGATTATCAATATGAAAATTACTACAATTATAGTGAACACTAATATAAAAACTACAATACTCCATATTCGAGTTTTGCTTCCAACATGGAACCATGCACTTCCACTTGCAATTTTTTCATCATACTCTACCTGAACATAAAAAACATATTTTCCATACGCAATATCATTTGGTAGAGGAATTTCTTTTGTAAAACTCATAGTAGTTTCTACTGCACGAGTATCTATCTCAGAGAGAATTATATTCCCTTTATCATCTTTAATAGTATAATTCATAACAACATCATCTACTTTTAGATCCACCATCATTTTAGTTAAAGAAATCATTCCATAAACACTTTCTCCTGGAAGAACATATAAATATCTGTCAAGAATTTCTAGTGTTATATCAAAAAGAAATTCTCTTGAAATAACCTCGATTGAAACTAAGATTTCTTTTTTAATTCCTCCAGCTTGAACATAAATCCGTCCGATATATAAATCAGGATTTTTATTCTCTTTTGCAATAATATCTATTTTAACTGTTTTTGATTCTCCTGCTTCTAAAATAAAAATCTCATCAATCTTCATCATTTCATCTAAATCAGAACTAAGATTAATACTAATCGAATAAGTAGCAAGATTTTTTACAACAAATTCTACCTCTCTTGTCTCTCCTTTTCTTAATTTAACAGATATCTGAGATTTATCTAATTCAAATAAAGAGAGAACAGTCCCACTACTAGTTGTACTGCTACTTCCTCCACTACTAGGAAGAGTTTCTTCAGTGGGCGTCTCTTCTGCAGAATACACAGTAAATCCGGTAACATCATAAACAAAAGTACCTCCAGAATAATCCACCTCCACACAATCAGGAGAAGAACACGCAGAACCATCTTTAACAGGACGAGGATTTGTATAAGTTAAATTATAAAAATATAATCTTGCAGATTTATCTAATTCAGTAAGAGCCGTAGAGTTAATCTCTATCCGATTAAAACTTATATTTACATATTCATCTAAATCAGTTCCATTACTTAAATCAACACTTTCAGAAAAATTAATTTTTCCAAACTCTGAATTTTCGAGAGTCAGGTTAGGAATATTAGAAAAATTTACCAAAGGGTCTGTAAAATTAGTTGTACTCCCTCCAAATTCATCTGCAGCAATATGAACAACATTTATTTTAAAAATTCCTGAATTTAAATTTCCAAAAGTATCATTCACACTAAGATTTAACCAATAAGTGCTAAGAGTAGAAAGATTTGTGATATTAGTTATTAATCCTGTGGAAGAATTTATATTAAAAACAGATGTATCGTTTAAAGAATAATTTCCAATTCCAGAAACATCTGAAGCATTTATTGTTTTAGAAAAAGATGTATTAATAACATGTGAGAAATTTCTTAGATTATTAAATGTTGGCGCAGTTAAATCAATAAAAAAACTAACACTAGAATAATTTAAATTTCCAGAAGAATCATTAATATAAACAATCCACGTGTTAGCTCCTTCTAAAGGAGATAAACCAGTAAAATTTTCTCCACAGTTTACAGGAGTGGAATTTGTAACCCCAAAATCAACAGAATACCAACAAGAATCATTATTAACTTCAGTAAAAGTATAGTTTAATACTGTTAATGCAGGACCATAAGAAATATTTTGGGGATAAGAGATATTTACCTCAGGAGGAGTTGTATCGATTGTGAAAGTAATTCTTGAATTGTTTTCATTTCCTGCAGTATCATTCGCCCAAATTGTAACATTATGCTGCCCTTCACTCCAAACTACATCAGTTATATTAATGCAATTTGCTAAGGTGATATTTGAGGAATAAGTATCATTAGAATACCAACAAGAGTCTACTCCAGAACTAGAATCACTTTTTGTATAATTCACATTTAAAGTGACCTCAGAAGAATAAGAGTTATTAGAAGGATAAGAGATATTTATTTCAGGAGGAGTTGTATCGATTGTAAAAGTAACTCTTGAATTGTTTTCATTTCCTGCAGTATCATTCGCCCAAATTGTAACATTATGCTGCCCTTCACTCCAAACTACATCAGTTATATTAATACAATTTGCTAAAGTTGTGTTTACTAAATATGTATCATTAGAATACCAACAAGAATCTACTTCATCTAAATTATCAGAAACAGTGTAATTAACATCAATATTTACATCAGAAGAATAAGAATTATTAACTGGAAATGCTATATTGATTACTGGAGAAAAAGCATCATATGAAACTTTTGTATACATTAAATCAGTATTATTATACCAAGAAATATGGACAAAACTTGAAAAAGAAGTTGTATCAACTAATCTTCCTTTTTTAATTGCTAGTGCTCTTCCATTTGAATATCCTAGATAATTATCAGTATCTGCCAATTTTATACAACTCCAACTTCCTCCTGAATTATTGCAGTATTTTGAATCCTTATTTGTATTATCATATTCTGATATGTGAACTATATCATTAGAATCTATTGCTATTGATGAATACCAACCAACATAATTTGCTGTATCAACTATTACACAATCCCAACTTCCTCCTGAATTATTGCAGTATCTTAAATTATAATTTGTAGCATCAAATTCTGATATGTGAACTATATCATTAGAATCTATTGCTATTGATGAATACCGTC
>Ga0180009_10004806_pt1 | contig 14742 bp, 14 predicted proteins | sample OS_PC_MetaG_FD_123537 | JGI IMG/M metagenome (GOLD analysis project Ga0180009, IMG submission 123537) | Groundwater microbial communities from the Aspo Hard Rock Laboratory (HRL) deep subsurface site, Sweden - OS_PC_MetaG | ecosystem: Environmental > Aquatic > Deep subsurface > Groundwater...
GCGGGACCGGAGCGAAGCGAAGCCCGGAGGAGCCCGGTCGCCGCCCGCAGGGCGGCGAGGCGCCCAGACCACTTCAAATGAACTGCGAAAAAGTCAGATCAACGGATCAGTGAGCGATCCTGCTACGGGAGGGGCTCGCAGCCCGTCGTGTCGAAATTGCAGCTCGTGCCGCAAGCGACCTCGCCCTGGGCAAATCCGAGCGAAGCGCAGGTCTCACCGCCGAGGCTCGAACCGTCACAGGACTCATCAGCGTCCAGGATGTGATCCCCACAGCGCGGCCGCCGACAGTCCGTGCGACAGGGCGCGCCTGGAATGTCCCCGTTGTTGTCGGAACAGCCCGGTGGCGGTGAGGCCCCGGACCCGCAGTCGCACTGCTCTTCGGCCTCCACTACGCCGTTGCCGCATTCTGGTTCCGGTCCGGTTGTCAGACAGCACGCCAGCAGTCCAAAAACCGCCACCACGAACCACCATCCCCTCAAGACGCCACGCCACCGACGGCCACCCCGTCTCCACAAACATCCACCGCCGCGTCCTTCGGATCCTGTTCGTCAGGCGCCTCGTCCCGGCACCCGACAAGAAGAGAAATCCACTGCAACAGTCCAGCCTTACGCAAAGCAGTCCTCCGACGCGTCTCCATGCTCTGCCAGTCATTCTAGGATCTGAGCGCGACCCTGGCAACCGACACAGGGCCTTGGACGCACCGGTTTTGCTTTTCTTGCCCCAAGGCATAACGTACTGTCGACCCGTTGGGCCCGTTGGGATCATGGACCGGCACCAGCAAAAAACCCGAGGGAGGAGCCCCCATGTCGTTCAATTCGGTGGAGAAGCTCAGAGGAGTGATTGAGGAGATTCTGGCCGAGAAGTTTGGAGACTGGCAGTTGGACGACGACGGCGACTACTACGTCGACAAAGGCCGCGTGCGCGTCTACATCACGCCCATCGACTGGGGGGATGGTGACACGTTGTTGAAAATCTGGACCATGGCAGCCTACGATGTGGACGGCAGCAAGCAGCTGTTGGCCTACCTCAACGATCTGAACCGACGGTCCATTTTCGGCGCCTTTTACTTCCAGCACGGCATGGTCTACCTGAGCCAGACCCTCATCGGAAACACCCTGGATCCCGAGGAGCTTCTTTGGACCGTGAAGGGCATCGCCAAGATGAGCAAACAGGTGGACAAGCTCATGACTCGCGGTTTCGGAGGGAGCTCCTATGACTGGACCTACGACTACGGCGAAGACTGGTACTACAAACCCCTAAGCGCCGAAGAGTATGAATCCGGGTACGAAGCAGGCGCGCTCTTTCTGGTGGCCAGCCTGGGATCAGGCGCGCGGGACTCCTGGGCCTGGGCCTTCGACGATGAAGACCAGTTCGATGACTTCTTTGACATGCTCTCCGAGGAGGTGGAGCTCGCGGAGGAGGCGCAGCACGAGTGGGAGGCGGAGTGGGAAGGGGCCGCCCTGGACGACGACTTCGACGACGACGGGGACGATGAGTTCGACGACGAAGCTGCCGACGACTTTGCCGACGACTTTGCCGACGACGACGCTGACCACGACTTTGCCGACGCCCACGAGCCCGACGACGGCCTCGACGACGATGACCTCGATGACGACGCCGACGACGACCTCGACGACAAAGACTATTAGTTCCGTGATCTTCAGCCGATAGCAAGCTCGGGACTTGCGAAGAGCCCGTCTGGGGTTACCCTGAGGAGAAGCGCCTTCGCGTCAGGCATTGTTGATGAACCTGCTCGTCACCGACCAACATCTGAATGAGCTGCCGCTCTTTCCCCTGCCCGGGACGGTGTTCTTTCCCAATACGCTGATGCCGCTACACGTGTTCGAGCCTCGCTATCGAGCGCTTACCCGGTACTGCATTCAGCACAGCTGGCCCATGGCCATCGTGCTGATCGAGCCGGGCCACGAAGCGGCCCAGCCCGGAGATCCCCCCGTGGCGAAGATGGCCGGCATCGGCCACCTGGTGATGCGCGAGGAGTTGGACGACGGCCGCTACAATATCGTGCTCCAGGGCATGGCCCGGATCAAAATCCTCGAGGAGCAGCCACGCAACGAGCGCCCCTACCGAACGGCCCGCGCGCAGCTGGTGTCCGATTTCGTGCTGCCCGACCAAGCCCTGCTCCAACGCAAGGCGATGGCGGTCCGCTCCGCCCTCACAAGCCTGATGATCCGCGATCACAAGATCCGCGAAATGGTGAGCGCGCCCCTGTTAGAGACGAGATCCCCGGCGGTGTTGGCGGACGCCCTGAGCGCCATGATCTTCAATGATCCCGTGAAGCGCCAGGAGCAGTTGGCCTGCACGCGAGTGCACGAACGCCTGGATCGCGTGCTTGATCGGGTCGCCGAGCTCCTCGCCGTCTCAGGGGCCAGCACCACCGGCACCAACTGACGCCGCCCATTCTCGATACCCCCTTTCGCACTCGATTGGGCCCCCTCCAACGGGCTGGATTCCTTTTCGGGGTGTAAGCGCGGCGCTCGTCGCGCGTTAAAGATCCGGAAGCGGGTACTCTTTCAGACGACAACAGAATGTGGCACCTTCAATGAAGGGAGTCGAAAAATGAGGCTTGGTGCGATTTCGCTGGTTCTCTGCACGATCCTCTGGGCGCCTGGACCGGGGCGGGCCACGCCCGGCAATGCCGGCCGCGGAGGACTGGCCACTGAGCGCGGAGGATTGCTGCGCATGGACCGAGTCATGCAGCTGGTGGACACCCGCCTGGCCACCCGTCGCGGCAGCTATGCCCATCCCGTGGCGCTTCGCACCACAGGTCGCCGCGGGGACAAGACCCTGTCGCCGTACTTCTACGTCCCGGGGGTCAAACCCCACGGCGTCGAGGGCCTGCCCCTCAAGTCCACCTCCGCCACGATCTTCATCGCCGGCGTCATGGCCCACGTCCGCGTGCGTCAGGTGTACCGTAACACCGGCACGAAGCCCATCGAGGCATTGTACGTTTTCCCCGGCTCTACCCGGGCGGCCGTGCACGGCATGCGCATGAAGATCGGCAAACGCGTCGTGGAGGCGAAGATCACGGCGCGCGCGCAAGCCCGACGAATGTACGACCGGGCCCGCCGGCGGGGCCAGCGCGCGTCCCTGCTCTCCATGGAGCGCGCCAACGTATTCACCATGCGGGTGGCCAACATCATGCCCGGTGACACCATCACCGTGGAGTTGGACTACTCCGAGTTGCTGGTGCCCGGGGACGGCACCTATAGCTTCGTGTATCCCACTGTGGTGGGCCCGCGTTATGGTGGCGGCGCCAACCCGCACAGCTCCCGGTGGATCGCCAATCCCTACCTGCACGCCGGTAGCAAAATGCCTTACACGCTCGGCCTCAAGATCCACCTACGCACGCCCATTGGCCTGAAGATGGTGAAATCGCCTACTCACAAAATCAAGGTGCAGTACGAGTCCAAGAAGGCCGCCAACGTCCGGCTGGTGTCCGCCTCCGGCGGCAACCGGGACTTCGTGCTGCAGTACCGACTGGCGGGCGGAAAGATCGAGACCGGCATGATGACCTATAGCCAGGGCGGCGAGCAGTTTTTCCTAATGATGGTGGAGCCCCCCCAACGCGTCGCGCCCAAGCAGATCCCCCCGCGGGAGTACATCTTCGTGCTGGATGTCTCGGGCTCCATGAGCGGGTTCCCTCTGCGCACGGCAAAGGGGTTGATCAAAAGGCTGCTGGGCGTGCTGCGACCCACCGACTACTTCAACGTCGTGCTCTTCGCCGGCACGTCGGTGGTCATGGCTCCGAAGTCCCTGCCGGTAAACCGCGCCAACCTGAGTCGGGCCCTGGACGTCATCAATCGACAGCGCGGCGGCGGGGCCACGGAACTGCTCGCGGCGCTGCGGCAGGCCTATGCCACCCGACCGCCCGCCGGCCGGGGGATCTCACGTTCGGTGGTGGTCATCACCGACGGCTACGTGGGCGTGGAGGCGGAGACCTTCCGCTTCATCCGCAAGAACCTGGGCCTCGCGAACTGCTTTGCCTTTGGCATCGGCAGCAGCGTGAACCGGGCCCTCATCGATGGGTTGTCCCGGGCCGGGCTGGGCGAACCGTTCGTGGTGCTCTCGAGTGCCGGGGCAGCCGCGGTGGCGGTTCGTTTCCAGCACTACATCCAGCAGCCCCTGCTCACCGACATCCGGCTCTCCTTCTCGTCGTCGAGCGTCTACGACGTAGTGCCCCGACGCCCACCGGATCTGCTGGCCCGGCGACCCCTGGTTGTGTTCGGCAAGTACCGGGGCAAAGGCGCCGGCAAGGTCCTCATCTCGGGCTATACCGGGACCGGAGTGTTCAAAAGGTCCCTCACGCTCGGCAGCTCCGCCGGCCAAGCCGGAAAGCCCCTCCGGGTGCTCTGGGCCCGCAAGTGGGTGGAGAACCTCATGGACCAGCTGGCCATGCTCCCGCACAATCGGGACCTGGTGCGCGGGGTGACCAACCTCGGCCTCACCTACAACCTGCTCACCCGCTTCACCTCCTTTGTGGCGGTGGACAAGCGCGTGGTGAACCGCACCGGCAAGGTCGTGGGCGTGAAGCAGCCCCTGCCCATGCCTCAGGGCGTCTCTGACGGCGCAATGGGCGGCGCAACGGGTCGCTACCGCTACCCACAACGGCCGACCGCCGTAACGAATAGCCCCCCCTCCCCGGGGCCCAGCGCCGGGAACGACGGGTCGCGCACCGAGTCCTATAGGCGTGCGCGACCCGTCTCGAGTCAGCGCCGCATCGGTGGCTGTCAGTGTCGGAGCACGGGCCGAGGACCGGCCCCGTTTCTACTGCTACCCTTCGCGCTGTGGCTGCTGTGGCGCCGGCGCAGGCGGCGCGGTTAAGGAGCATTTTGGCCCCGGCCATGTGGTACAAAGCAGATGTGTTTTTGCATGGTGTCGTAAATCACCGCCACGCGGGGTGGATCCCGCTCGGGCTGCTGACCGCGCTCCTGACTTCAGGCTGCGCGAGCAGGGGATCGCTGGACCACGCGACCCTTGGCGGCGAGAAGCAGACCACCCGATCCCCGAAAGTCACCCCCGACCCGGATCGCGCCAGGCCCTGGCGCTACTGGCGGGACGAGCTGGGCCAATTCAACACCATCGGGCAGCTCTGGGGGGCCATCAACCGCCATCACGACGCCCTGGGGCACGCCCTGCATCCGCGATACCCGACCACCAAGATCCTCCACCCGCGACGCCGGGTCCGCCAGCGCCCGGGCATGGGTGCTCCCCCGCCCGATCACCCAGCGCCCCCGCAAATCGACCGCCCCCCGGTGGTCGTGCGCGCCCGCGCTCCGCTTTGCCGCCGGGCCTGCAACCACGTGCGCGCCATTTGTTACGCCGCCCGGCGGATCTGCCAGATCGCCCGCCGCTTGCAGGACTATGGCGCTTTGCTGACGTGCAAGCGCGCTACGACCCGCTGCGCCGACGCCCGGCGCGTTGCGCGCCGACGCTGTCAGTCGTGCGGCTAAGCCGGGAACCTCACCCGGAAGGTGCGCTCGCACCGGCCATTTTTGTGCATGACGCAACACCGCGTGTCCGGGGTCATGGTGAAGGGTAGGTGCAGCCCCTCGAGCCAGGCCTCCACGCGCACGTAGATCCCGCAGCGGTACTCGTCGAGTAATCCCAGGCTACGAATGCCCTGGTAGGCGAAGCACTGCTCATCTTCCCACCGCCAGCGCAGCACCCCCGGCTCCGGGAAGGAGAGCTCGTACTTCATGAAGCGCGGTTTGATCAGCGCCGACGCCGAGCGGACAAATTCCTCGAGCTGCTCCGGGGTGGTCACCCGTTCCACCCCGAGCAACCGCTTGATGCGCTTGACCTCCACGAGCCCCATGGACCGCACCGCGGCGTGATTGATCTCGTTGGTCCTGTGGATGCCCACCTCCGCGGTGCTGTGCAAAAACCACATGGCGTCATGGGTCATCCATCCCTTGCTCAACAGCTCGCGCACGTCCTCCACCCCGAGCGACGTGAGATTCACGCGCGGTTTCAAGATCTGCTCCTGCATTCCCTCATACCCTTCTCCGCTCCTCGTGGCGGCCCATTCATCGCCTCATTCCCGCGTCTGCGCCAAGACGCGCCACGCCGCCCGCCCAAGCTCCCGCGCGGCAACGTCCAGGTCCGTCTGGCAGCGCCCGGCCAGCCACTGTCGAGAGAACTCCTGACAGGGCCCGAGCAGAATCGATGTAAACAAATCCGGTGCAAAACGCCGCAAAGTATGGCGCTGCACATGGGGGAGAATCCAGGCGCCCACGCCCAGGCCGAAGTCCCGGTTCAGCTCCGAGAGGTGAACCTCGGTGGCCGCCGTGAACCCGGCGCGGCGCATCTGCAGCAGGTACCGTGCCCAGGCGGGGTGTTCACGCACCCAGCCCAGGTGATATCGCGTCACAGCATAGAGCCCCTCCCGAGCCCGGGGCTGAGCGCTGAGCACCGCCAAAAAACCTCGCTGGTACTCGGCCACGCCCTCGAGGTAGAGCTCAGCCGCCAGGGCCTCCTTGGAGCCAAACAGGTGGTACACGCTGCCGGTGCTTGCCCGGGAGCGTTTGCAGATGTCTCCGACGGTGGATGCACCAAAGCCCAGCTCTGTGAAGCTCTGGAGCGCGGCCTCGAGGATCGACCGCCGCCGGACCGCCGCCCGGGCCTGGAGGGGACGCTTCTTTGCAGCATTACCCATGACGTGTACTAGAACTTAATTCTAGAATAGTATTCTTGTTTGTCAAGTATACACGGGGCCGGCGGCGGTGGGGCCGAAATGGCGATCTATTTGCTGGGGCTGGGGCTGGTCCCGGGCGGTTGGCAACGCGACAATCAGGCGCTTTGGATCTGAGGTGCGCGCCCGGCTGGAGTCACGTTGGGACCGCCTAATTGACACTGCTGTCGCGGTCAGTACTATCGGAAAACCGAGTGCCGGCCTTACTTACGCACCCTGAAGGAGGGCTCCGTGACACTGCTAACCCGCTGGAAACCAAAAACGCCGTGGACGCCGCGAATTGCCGCGACGACGCTGCTGGCGGGGCTCATGGCCTGGGCGCTGCTCAGCGGTACCAGTCGAGCCGGCGAGGTTTCCACGAAGCCCACCAAGGCCGGGCCCCCCGCCAAGGCCGAGCCCTCCAAAGCCGCCGTCCCTGCCAAGGCCACGTCCACGAACCTGGGTTGGGAGATCAAGCAGCGCTCCTATGCGCCCGGGCTGTCGGCCATGGTGGGCATCACCGGACGGCAGATGTCCGAGCACATCGTGGTCCAGGTCAATCGAGACGGCAAACCCGCCCCGGGACAGGCCGTGGATTTCCAGCTTACGTCGACGCCGTCCAAGGCCAAGGGTAGCAAGCTCTCCGCGACCCGGGTCGTCACAGACAAAAAGGGCCGGGCCAGGATCAAGCTCACCGTGGGGGACAAAGAGGGCGAGTATGTGGTGTCGGCCTACCTGCACGGCTCGGTGACTACTGCCAGACCGGTGGTGACAAAGGTCAGCGCGCTGACGCCCATGTGGATCATGTTTCTGGTGATCGGCCTACTCGGCGGGCTGGGTCTCTTTTTGTACGGGATGACCCTGGCCGGCGACCATCTGCAAGCGGCCTTTGGGGAACAGATGCGTGTGCTGATCAGCAAGCTCGCGCGCAACCGGTTCACGGGGGTGATCTTCGGCACCTTCGCCTCGGCCGTGCTTCAAAGCTCCAGCGCCGCCACAGTCATGCTCGTGGGCTTCGTGAGCGCCACGCTGATGACTCTGACCCAGGCCATCAGCGTGACCATGGGCACCAAGATCGGCGTGACCATCACCGCCCAGCTGATCGCTTTTAATATCTCCAAGTACGCGTTGCTCATCGTGGGCGTCGGAGTGGTCGTCATGCTCGCCGCCGGCAGGAAGGAGAAGCTGAAGCACGTGGGCGCCATCCTCCTGGGCTTCGGCCTGCTCTTCTTTGGCCTGGCCACCATGAGCGGGGCCATGAGTCCCCTACGCGCCGTGCCGGAGTTTGCCGGGATCCTGCTCAAGGTGGGCAGCAGCGTGGGGCTTGGGATCCTCATCGGCATGCTCTTCACCGCCATCATCCAGAGCTCCGGCGCCACCGTGGCCATCTGCATGGCCCTGGCCACTCAGGGACTGCTGCCCCTGGAGACCGCCCTGCCCATCGCCGTGGGATCCATGGTGGGTACCTGCGCCACCGCCCTGTTGGCCAGCTTGAGCACCAACCGCAACGGCAAGCGCGTGGCTGTCGCCCACCTGATCTTCTCAGTCTCGGCCGCCCTTGCGGTCTGGCCTTTCATGGGACCGTTTTGCACCATGACCCGTTGGGTGACGGATCTCATGGGATCCACCTCCCCGGCCCGCGCCATCGCCAACGGCTTCATGCTTTTTGCGATCATCACCGCCCTGCTGTTTTTACCCTTTGTGGGCGTCATCGAGCTGATCACCCGCAAGCTCCTTCCCACCTCCAAAGAGGAGGTTATTTTCGGGCCGAAGTACTTGAACGATGCTTCCCTCACGGTGCCGGTGGTTGCCTTGGACCAGGCACAGATGGAGCTGGAGCGCATGGCCGGCATCTTCAACGCCAGTGTAAAAAGCTCGGTCCCCGCCATCCTCGACGCCGACAAAGCAAAGATCGACGAGCTCATGGGAGAGGAAGAGAAGCTCAACACCCTGGAGCGGGCCATCCGCCCCTACCTGGCCAAGGTGGCGCGGCGGGGGCTGCCCGAAGACGCCACCCGGCGCGAGCGCATGCTCATCTACATCACCGAACACTACGAAGAGGCCGGCGACCAGCTCGCGAAACAGCTCCTCCAATCAGGGGCGGATATGCTGGAGCGCAAGGGCGAGATGCCCGCCGAAGCCGCCGCTGACCTCCGACTCTTCCACGAGAAGATCGTCACGAAGTCAGAGCGTATCCTCGAGGCCCTGCACACCGGCGACCGCACCCTGGCCGAGCGGGCCATCCAGCTCTCTTTCAAGGAACACCAGCTGGCCCGTAGATTGCGTGAGGCCCAGCTCGACCGCATGCACAGCGGTGAGACCGTCAAAGCAAACCGGGAGCTGCTGGCGATTCTGGCGGGGCTGGTGGCTCTGGGCGGCAAGCTAAACGAGATCGCAGACGAGCTCATCCGAGAGGTGTGATATGGCGAACATCGATATTCTCAGAAAGACAGACCTATTTGCCGGACTCTCGGGCGCCCAGCTCGCGGCGCTCGTGTCCATCGGGGAGACTCGCAATCACGCCCAGGACAAGGTGGTGTTCGAAGAGGGCAGCCCCGGCGACGAGGTCTTCGTGCTGCTCGACGGCAGGGTACAAATCACCGTGGAGATGGCTCGTAAGACCGAACAGGCGCCGGTGCACACCGTGCTCCCCGGCTCCGTCTTCGGGGAATTCGCCCTGGCCGCCTCGGACAAGCGCAGCGCCACCGCATTCGGCCTGAAGGACTGCTCCTTTTTTGTCTTTACGCGGGAAGGCTTCCACAAGCTCGCCCAAAAAGATCCGGCCCTGGGCTATCGCGTCATGCAGAACCTGAGCGAAATCCTCGTGGGCCGCATCATCAAGACCACCCGCGAGCTCCGGGCCTCCCTGATGTTCTGATCCCCACCGGCAGTTCCCGAATGGTCACCGGGCTTCCGGGGGCCAATCTCCCAGCGTGGCCGTCCGGGGAAGCAACGGAGCGCCCGCCTGGTCATCGAGCTCCTCAGACCACCTGTCGGCGGCATCGCCAAAGTCCACCAGGAAACGAACCCAGGGTGCCGATCGTTTGTGAAACACCTCATGGGTGAGCCCCAGCCCGCAGCCCTCGGCGGCCCGGGCTGCGCTGTCGAGCCCCACGCCCCGCTCGTCTCCCTTGGTGCTGAACCCCGGCGCGTAGATGTCGTCCCCCAGCAACACGGGCAGGTCCACGCGCTGGATCGGGTTTTCCACGGCAAGGGCCGAGCCCTGGCGAAAGATCCGTACGCTACCTGAGGCCTCCAGAGCGTTCTTGATGAGGTTGCCCACCAGAATGGCCAGGGTCACCGGAGGGGCCCGAACCACCCACCCGGCCAAGGCGGGATCGAGATAGAGCTGGGACGTGGGCACCGCCAGAGGACGGGCCATGAGCAGCGCCAGCTGTTGCATGTCCACCGGTGCGTCGGGCTCATGTCCGCTCCCGGGGCGAAACCGTTGGACAAAATCCATGCTGTGCCGAAGCTGGGTTCGGACTTGGTCCAGGGCCTGGGAAACGCGCTCAGGCTGGTTCGTCTTGAGGGTCATCCGGGCCACCTCGTGGGCGGCGCTCATGCTGAACAGCAGGTTGTTGAGGTCGTGCCGGAAGTGATGGATGGCCGTCTGGATGGCGTCATGGGACACCGCCTGCCGCTCCAGTGAAACCAGCCGCAGCTCCACCCGCTGCCGCTCGCGCACCCAGTAGGTGCACAAGAGGTGCACCGTGACGAGTAACGCCACGAGTAGAATCGACAACAGGGCGGCGCCGAGCATGGCGCGTCACTCCCGCGTCACGGCCCAGGTGGTGCGCTTGCTCAAGCCGTACAGGCAAAAGAGCGCCACCATGGACACGGAGTGAAGCATCAACTCGAACGCTGGGTGCACCAGCGGCCCAGGCCCCAACCGCTCCACCCAGGCGATCCCCAGGCGCAACACAAACAGCCCAATCGCCAGGGCCAGGAGGTCCACCGTGATCCGCCGACGCAGACAGTCCCGCAGGTGCTGAGCGAGCCGCACGCCAGCAAAAGCAACCGGCAGTGGCGCGACCACGCCGTATAGGAGCACGGCCTTGCAGTTGCGCGGACTCCCGATGGCACCTCCGGCGGCGCCAAGGCCCCCACCGGCCAACACCACCGCCCCTACGAGCCACCACACCCACCGGGGAAACGCGCCGCGAGCCAACCGCTGGGCCGCCAGGGCGAGCGTTGCCCAGGCCAACACATCGGCCCCCAAAATCAACGCACGCGCGCCGGCGGCGTCGGTCCCGGGATCTCCCAGCAGCGCGAGCCCTCCCTGCCCCGCCGGAGCGAGCAGCCCGCGGGTCAGCAGCGCCAGCCACTGCACTCCCATCAGCCGGATGAGCCACGGGTGATCCGAGCGCCGATACCGCCACAGCACCAAAAACAGCCCCCCGTGCAGAACTGACAGGATCAGCCACCATGGAGCGTGCGTCATCTGTGCCTCGTTGCGAGAACCCAGTACATGGAGCCCATCGTATCAGGGGATCCCGAAGGCCAGCAATCCGTAGTTCCACCGACACCAACTGGTCCACGTCCAGCATTGAGGCTAGGCGTCGACGGAGGTCAGGCGGTTGCGAATGGCCCATTTGGTCAGGCCCGCGACGGTCTTGATGGTGAGCTTGCTCATGATTTTGTGGCGATGGGCCTCCACCGTGCGAATGGATAGCTCCAGCATTTCGGCCGTCTCTCGGGTGGAAAGCCCCTCGGCGATCATCTGCACCACCTCCCGCTCCCGACTGGTGAGCTCCGCCGCCTCGCCGAGGCTGCCCCGCCGTCGGTGATGCTGGACAAAGGGCTCGGCGAGCTGGTCCGACAGCGAGGGGCTCAGGTACCGTCGCCCGGTTGCCACCGCACGCACCGCGCGCAACAGCTCGTCCACCCCGTCACTCTTGACCACGAACCCCACGGCGCCGGCCTCAAGCATCGCCGCCACGGTCTCCGAATCAGAGTGCTGGGTCACGGCGATGATGCGCACGTTGGAACGGCCCCGCGTCAGGCGCCGCGTGGCCTCGATGCCCGATAGTCCCGGCATGGACACGTCCATGACACAAACGTCGGGGCGCAACTCCTCGGCCAACGCCACGGCCTCCCGGCCATCGACCGCCTCTCCGACCACTGAGACGTCCGGCTGCAGGGCCAGCCACTGACTCAGGGAATCCCGCAGGATCGGGTGATCGTCTGCGAGCAACACCCGGATGGAATCCATTCAGTGCTCCTATCAGGTTCGTCTCTCTCAGGGTAACAACCGCGCCCCGGTGACGACAATCCGTGAAACTACGGACAGCCCCCCGCAAAAGGGCGTCGTGCGCATTACTCCAAGCCGGTGATGCCGTGCCGGAGGGCGTACTTGGTCAGGCCGGCTACGGACCGAATGCCGAGTTTGCGCATGATGCGGGCGCGATGGGTCTCCACAGTGCGCACGCTCATGGCGAGGGCCTCGCCGATCTCCTTGCTTCGGCGTCCCTCCGCGATGAGCTGCAGAACCTCCCCCTCCCGGATGGTCAGTCGCGGCGCCTGGGTGGGGTCGGGGTGGCGAGCCCGGGAGTTCGCGAGTCCCACCTGCTCCACCTCCTCCACGTCCCTCCCGAGGAAGCGCCGCCCCGCCGCCACGGCCCGGATCGCCTCCACCAGCTCTTCGAATTCCGCCGCCTTGTTCACGTAGCCCGTGGCGCCCCGCCGCAGCATGCCCAGCACGGTCTCGGCGTCCGTGTACTGGGAGCACGCAAGAACGCGGGTTCGGGGCACTAACTCGCGAATGCGCCCCACGGTCTCCAGCCCTCCCAGCCGGGGCATGGCGACGTCCAGAATCACCACATCGGGAGTCAGGGACACGACCCGCTGCAGCGCTTCGCGACCATCGCCGGCCTCCCCCACCACCTGCAGGTCGTCCTGCAGCGCGAGGGCCTGTGCAAGGGACTCCCTGAGCAGCGCGTGATCGTCGACCAGCAACAGTCGGATGGGCAAAACTGCACTCCTCGGGTGAAGCGGCCTCCACGCACCCAGGCATAAACCGTCGCGCTGCGCTGCCCCGCAGATCGACCCTTGCACGTCGAGGACCGCGATGATCTTACCGGATGGACGGGGCCTCCGCAACGGGATCCATGTGCCGCACACGCGCCACACCCGGGACACCGGAGTCAAAAGGTGCTCGAAGGCTACGTAATTCTAACTGCCCCTGTGGGGGGAATCACGGATTGTGTCGACCTCGCGCGTGGGCGACCCTGGAAAGAGAGATGGAGGGCATTCCGATATGAGCTACAAAGCCGCGTTGATCGACAACATCTACTATGTGCGCTGGCAGGAGCCTGAGCGTCCCGATCCCAACCGCATCTTCCGGGAGGTCTCCCAGGCAGTCAAGTCCATCGGGCAGCCAGTCATCTACATCGCCGTCTCCCCGGAGAGCAGCCCCGCGCCGGACAAGGAGACGCGCCAGGAGATGGTGCGGATCTTCGAGCACCTGAGCCAACACTGCACCTCAATGCACCTGGTCTACGAAGCGCGGGGATTTAAGGCGAGCATCAAGCGCAACGTGATGACGGGCATCCTGTTGGCGAGTAAGAAGTTCGAAAAGGTCAAGGTGCACAAATCCGAGGACGAAGCCCTGGCAGGCCTCGTCGAGTGGGTGGATCTGGATCGTTTCCGGCAGCGTACGTCCGCGCTCGGGCTCAACCGCTGAGTCACCTCCTCCCCCATCGCCTGCCCTACCGGCTCAACCGATGGGGCAGGCCATATCCTGTCCGCAGCACATGGGTGACTTGACCTTTCCGTGGCCCTTGGGGCACTCGGAAACGTGGACCGTTTTTCCGTCGTCAAGCTGCAGACTGGAGTGCGTCAACTCCTCGCCGCAGGTACCGCACGTCATCGTTCCAATGCTCATTCCGCACTTCTCACAGGTATACGCAGCCATGGGTTCACTCTCCCGTTAAGATTTGCTGTGGGTTTTCGATCATCGCTCACAGTATGGGCGCAAGGTGCGGGCGGTCAAGACGTGCCGTGTCTGCCGCCAGAGGTATCGGGTTCTGACTCAGGGGTGGAGTCGGTTGCGAAGTGTGTTGGTGCGGAGTCTGGTTAACAGGCGGGACCCCAACAGATGTTCACACTCTCGCGGGCACGGCGGCAATATGCCGCCGATAACAGCCCGGTTTCTGTACTCATACCCACCCTGTCGTCTCTGTCCGGCGATACCGGCGGCGTGGATCGATTCTTGCTTCACTACCATCGATTTGTAGGTCGGAAATGAGCTGGAGGTCGAAAATGAGACTGAATGCATGGGTGGCGGGCCCCGCGGTCCTGCTGACAATGTGCGCGAGCTGCTTGAGCATCGGGTTCACCGACGAGCCGAGCCGGGGGGAGCTGGGAAACGCGGCCTTCTCCTGGGACCAGGGCGCCTTTGGCTGCTTGTTTGGCTGCGACGCCGCCGAACCCATGGCCGTGGGAGCGATGGCCAATTTGGTGGTGGTCAATGACGAAGAGCTGCCGCCCTTCACCGTGTCGAGCACGGATGGCTCGGTGATCGAGTTTTCCCAATCCAGCCCGGGGAGCAGCTTCATCCGCGCCGAGGCTCATCGGGAAGGCCAGGCAAAAGTGATCCTGACCGACCAGGGCACGGTCGTCGACCGGCTGGCCGTAAATGCCTACGACGTGGCCTCCATTGAGCTCATGTGGCCCGACGAGTATCGGGCGCGGTACACCATCATGGTGGGGGGCGAAGACCAGCTGGAGCTCACCCTGCGAAACGCCGCCGGCACCGAGCTCATCGGCATCGGGGCCGTGGACTACACCTTCGAGGGGGGTGTGGGAAGCCCGGCGCTGGACCTGATCAGCGCCATGGCGGATTTCATTGTCTCGATGTTCACCGGCAGCGTGACGGAGTACGTCGCGATCACCGCCACCGAGGTGGGCAGCGGCTCCCTGTTGATGACGGCGGCGAGTGGCGTGTCTCTCGAAATACCGGTGGATATCGTGGACCCGTCCGCGGTCACCGACATTGAGCTTGCGCCGCGCTCAGAGATCACCGAAGGCGGCAGTGTCATCGTAGACGC
>Ga0180009_10004807_pt1 | contig 14739 bp, 11 predicted proteins | sample OS_PC_MetaG_FD_123537 | JGI IMG/M metagenome (GOLD analysis project Ga0180009, IMG submission 123537) | Groundwater microbial communities from the Aspo Hard Rock Laboratory (HRL) deep subsurface site, Sweden - OS_PC_MetaG | ecosystem: Environmental > Aquatic > Deep subsurface > Groundwater...
CCGCAGCACCGGCCTCATGAAGACCACATCGGACTCATGAGACATCACCCGTCCATCACTTCTTCCGTCGTGAGGACCTTGGATAGAGGGATCCCAGATGGTGATTGCCCGACAAGCTCCTAGACCAAGGGCCCTCCTCAGACGAAGGACGGCCCCACGGACCTGGGCCTCCGCGCTCGCTTCTACGCCAAGTCGGAGAACACGGGGTTGCTCAGGTAGCGTTCGCCCGTGTCGGGGAGAACCACCACCACGAGCTTCCCCTCCCACTCCGGACGAGCCGCCACGACCAGTGCCGCATGCACCGCGGCACCCGAGGAGATGCCGCCGAGGATGCCTTCCTCACGGGCGAGTCGACGGGTCATCGCGATCGCCTCGTCGTTGCTCACGGTGAGCACCTCGTCAAACGCGTCCACGTTCAACACCTCAGGGATGAAGCCGGCTCCGATACCCTGGATCTTGTGCGGACCCGGCGAGCCGCCCGACAACACCGGCGAGTCGGCGGGCTCAACGGCGACCACGTGAAGCGACGGACGACGTTCCTTGAGCACCTCTCCCACTCCCGTGATCGTGCCGCCGGTTCCTACACCGCTCACGAACACATCGATCTCACCGTCTGTGTCGAGCCAGATCTCCTCGGCAGTGGTGATGCGATGGACCTCGGGGTTCGCCGGGTTCTTGAACTGCTGGGGCACGAACGAGCCGGGGGTCTTCGCTGCCAGCTCCTCCGCCGCGGCCACCGCGCCCTTCATCCCCTCGGCGCCGGGCGTGAGCACCAGCTCGGCTCCATACGCTTTGAGCAGAGCGCGACGTTCGATGCTCATGGTTTCGGGCATCGTGAGAATGAGTCGATAGCCTCGGGCGGCGGCGATGAACGCCAGACCGATCCCGGTGTTACCCGAGGTCGGTTCCACCAGTGTGGTCTCTCCGGGGGTTATCAGCCCCTCATCTTCAGCGACGCGGATCATGTTCCACGCGATCCTGTCCTTCACCGAACCCCCGGGGTTGTAGCTCTCGAGCTTGGCGGCGACGGTCGCGCCCACTCCCTCGGTGACTCTGTTCAGTCGCACCAGCGGGGTGCAGCCGATCAACCCGGAGATATCGTTCGCGACACGCATGGCACTCCTCCTCGTCAAGTGGATGAGACGCCCGGTCCTGGCAACAACTTCGGCCCTCTGACCGGCGGCGCATCCTATTACCTGAATCTCTATCGGTTTACTCAAGATTATGTCCGCAGTTTACCAGCGTAGCGCGAGTTGTCAAGCCACACGGACACGGAGATCACGTTACTACTTTGTCGTTCGTCTACCCATCTCAGCGGCGAAGAACCGACTGATTAGACCCGTTCCAGCCATGATAGACTGGCGCCGTCCACGCAGTGGCAGCAGACAAGGGCGCCCGGACACAACCCGGTACGGCAAGAGGTGCGGCTTGGCAACGATCCACTGGATGCAGGGCGGAGGGTGCGGAGGCGACACGATGTCGCTACTCAGCGCCGAGACGCCGAATCTGGTTCAGCTGCTAGATTCCGCAGGACTCGAACTCCTTTGGCACCCCTCTCTCTCGAACCTCGCCCCCGTCCATCGGTTGCGCCTGTTCGAAAGACTGGCTGCCGGAGAGGAGCCGTTGGACATCCTGGTGATCGAGGGCTCGATCCTTCATGGAGCGGACGACTCCGGGAGCTTCGATGCCTACATGGGCCGGCCGAAGAGGGACTGGGTTCGCGAACTGGCGGAACGAGCCGGTTACGTCGTGGCCGCCGGCACATGTGCCGCGTACGGAGGGTTCGGACACCAGGCGCCCACGCGCGCCGGGGGGCTCCAATGGGACCGCACGGAGCCGGGAGGCCTCCTGGGAGCCGCGTTCCGTTCCGCAGCCGGCCTTCCTGTGATCAACCTGGCAGGGTGCCCCTGTCACCACGACGTTATCACCGGCACTCTGCTGGCCCTCACCTCCGGCCTGCCGCTGCCTCTCGACGAATTCAACCGGCCGGCACACTGGTACGGCGTGATGGTCCATCAGGGCTGCACGCGCAACGAGTACCACGAGTACCGCGTGGAAGAGAGTGACTTCGGGCAGAAGGGATGCCTGTTCTTCCACATGGGCTGCCACGGCCCGCTGGTGGGCGGCCCCTGCAACAAGCTGCTCTGGAACCAGCGCTCGTCGAAGACACGGGTGGGCGTTCCCTGTTTCGGGTGCACCCATCCCGGATTCCCCGCATCGCACCCGTTCTTCGCGACCAGAAACATCGAAGGTATCCCCCTCGAACTCCCGATGGGTGTCGACAGAGCCCACTACCTGGCCTACAAGGGCATGGCCGCGGCCGCGGCGCCCGCTCGACTCAAGGATCGCATCACGGAGATCTGAACCGATGGCCACCGCGCATCGAGCGCGAGGCCGCGACATCGTTCCATGGATGAACGGGAGGCAGAGTGTCGAAGACCAGGCGCTACGAGATACCCCTCAATCGCGTGGAAGGCGATCTCGAAGTGCGGGTGGATGTGGACGAGGGCGTCGTTACCGATGCTTGGAGTTCCGGTACCATGTTCCGCGGCTTCGAGAACCTCCTCCTCGGGCGTCAGGCCCTCGACAGTCTGGTCGTGACCCCGCGCATCTGCGGCGTCTGCAGCACGACTCACCTGCTCGCCGCCGCAAAGGCGCTCGATATGGTGTCGGGCGTGCAACCCCCTCCGAATGCCGTCCGCCTGCGCAACATCGCTCTCATGGCGGAGACGCTCCAGAGCGATCTGCGGCACTCGGTGCTGTTCTTCCTCCCGGATCTCGCCGCATCGGCGTACCGGCGGCACCCGCTCTTCGACGAGGCGGTACGTCGGTTCGAGCCGGCAAAGGGCGAGACCTGGGTGGAGGCGATCATCGAGACCAAGAAGATACTCGAGATCGTGGCCATCATCGCCGGGCAGTGGCCCCATTCCTCGTTCATCGTGCCTGGTGGAGTCGCATACTCACCGCATCCCACCGAACTACTCCAGTGCCGGTACATCCTGCGACGCGTCCGGGAATGGTACGAGAAGCGGATCCTCGGCTGCTCGATCGACCGCTGGCGCGAAGTGCGGAGTGCGGCCCATCTGGATGCCTGGCTCGAGGAACGAGCCGACCACCGGGAAAGCGCTCTCGGGTTCTTCCTGGATTTCGGGCGCCGCATCGGACTCGACGAGACAGGGCGAGGTCACGACTCCTTCCTCTCGTTCGGGTCGCTCGAGCTGCCTGAGGGCACGGATGTGGCGGGACCGGGCGAATCAACCCGACTCATCCCGGCCGGCTACTTCGACGGTGCGACCACGCACGCGTTCGACCAAAGTCTGATCTCGGAAGATGTCTCCTTCTCGCTGGCAGCCGACTACGAGACGGGTCTCCACCCGGTCGAGGGCGTCACCGCACCGGTGACCGGCGATTCCGGCACCCGCTATTCGTGGGTGAAGGCGCCACGGTACGATGGGCGGCCCGCGGAGACCGGACCGCTGGCCGAGGCCCTTGTGGGCGGGGACCCTCTCCTACGAGACCTCGTCGCCCGCAACGGCGCCAGTACTTTGGTGCGACAGCTGGCCCGGCTGACCCGTCCGGCAACGATGATGCCGGCCATAGAGGCCTGGATCGCCGAGATCCCGGCCTCGAGCAACGGCGACACGTACGTGCCGTACGGCACGTTGGAGGAAGGCTCGGGCCACGGAGTGATCCAGGCAGCCAGAGGAGCGCTAGGCCATTGGGTGACCGTTCGGGACGGAGTGATAACTCACTACCAGGTGATAACGCCCAGCGCATGGAACGGCTCTCCGCGCGACGGCGCAGGCGTGCGCGGACCGTGGGAAGAAGCCCTGGTGGGCACAGTGATCGCGGATCCGGACGATCCGGTCGAAGCGGGACACGTGATCCGCTCGTTCGACCCGTGCCTGGTCTGCGCCGTCCACGCCATCGATCGTCGGCGCGAGAACACGTAGCGGGATAGGACCGCCGAGCGTGAGAACAGAGACGCCCACATCGGAAACGCCGACAGCGAACGGCGTGGAGATCTCGGCATTGCAGACCCGAGTTCAGGAACTCGTGGCCGAGAACGCCGAGCTGCGGGGAGAGATCCGCGTGGCCCGCCGCGCGGCCGACCTGACGGCCGAACTCGTGGTGCAGCAGTTCGAGGAGACCGAGGCGGTTCTCAGCCGCCTTCAAGTGGTCAATGCGCAGAACACCGCCGTTCTGGAGGCCGCTTCGGAGATCTCGATCATCGCCACCGACCTCGACGGCACGATCACCCTGCTCAATCGAGGAGCGGAAGAGCTCCTGGGTATCCACCTGCGGAAGGACGCCGGTGATCTTTCGATCATCGACATCCACCTCCCCGACGAGTTGCACGCGCGCTCCTCGTGGTCGCACGAGACACCCGGCATGCACCACCGGGGCATCGACGTGTACGAGGAGTACGTGGCCGGCGGTCGTTCGCGCGGAGAGCTGTGGACGTTCGTGCGGACCGACGGGACGCGAGTTCCGGTAAGCCTCTCCATCACCGCCCTCCGCGGAGCCGAGGGCCAAGTGACCGGCTACCTGAGTGCCGCCGTGGACCTCACTCCCCATCAGCAGGCCGAGCAGGCGGTACGTCGGGCGGTCACCCTCATGCAGGAGGCCATCGCCTACTCCCCGGTGTTCGTGTGGGAGACGGACGCCGAAGGCCGCCTCACCTTCGTTCTCGGCGGCCAGAAGGTGTTGGGCTACGCCACCGACGAGATCCTCGGGCGGCGCTTCGGTGAACTGCGCCGAGAGGACACCACCTGCCGGGCCCACCAGGAGAGCGTAGAGGCCGCCGTGGCCAACCGCGAGGCTTTCGAGCACCTCCTCAGCTGCGTCAGGTCGAAAGACGGCGACCACCTCTGGATCTCGATGAGCGCCCACCCGATCGTCGAGCCCGGAGGCACGTTCAGGGGCTACAGGGGGGTCAACGTCGATGTGACCGAGCTGACCCTCGCTCGGCAGGCCCTGGAAGAGATGGCGCTGCACGATCAGCTCACCGGGCTTTCCAACCGCCGCAAGCTCTACGATCGTTTCCGCGTCGAGGTCGCGCGACTCAAGCGCCTCTCGAGCCCCCTGTCGCTCCTGTTGGTGGACGTCGATCGGTTCAAGTCGATCAATGACCAGCACGGCCACCTGGTAGGAGACGATTGCCTGAGGCTGTTGGCCGACCTCTTCGTGGGCGTGTTGCGCGAGTCTGATCTCGTCGCCCGCTTCGGCGGAGAGGAGTTCATCGTGCTACTGCCCGAGACCGGGTTGGCGGAAGCTCACTTGGTAGCCGAGAAGCTGCGGGAGACGGTGCAGGACGCCTTCCTGAGCGTGCGTGGGATCTCAACCCCGCTGCGGGCCACGGTGTGCGTGGGCGTCGCGGAGATGCAGCCGGACAGGGTCATGTCGCTGGACGATCTGATCGAGCGCGCGGACCGAGCGGCCTACCAGGCGAAAGCGGCCGGTCGGAACCGCGTGGTCGTGTACGAGGACAGCCGCGACTGAAGGATAGCCACGACCGAAGTCAGGCGAACGGGGCATCGGCTCGGATCTCCGACGCTCTCGCCGCCGACCGCCCGCCACTGTGACTCAGGCCACGTCGAACCGCCGGAGTCGCAGCGAGTTGGACACCACACTCACGGAGCTCAACGCCATCGCGCCCGCGGCGAGCATCGGGTTCAACAACACCCCGAACAGCGGATAGAGCACGCCCGCGGCCACCGGGATCAACGCGATGTTGTAGCCGAACGCCCACACCAGATTCTGCCGGATCGTACGCATGGTGGCTCGACTGAGATCGATGGCCGTAACGATGGGCATGAGGTCGCCTCGGATCAAGGTGATGTCGGATGCCTCCATGGCCACGTCGGTGCCGGTGCCGATGGCGATGCCGATATCCGCCTGTGCCAGAGCCGGCGCGTCGTTGATGCCGTCGCCCACCATGGCGACGATCTTCCCCTCAGCTTGGAGTAGGCGTACCTGCTCCGCCTTATGCTCGGGAAGCACCTCGGCGAAGACGCGATCGATGCCCACCTGGCGGGCGATGGCGTCGGCCGTGCGTTGGTTGTCGCCGGTGATCATGACCACCTGCAGACCCCGAGCGCGCAGCCTGGCTACGGCCTCTACGGAATTGGGCTTGAGCGTGTCGGCGACCGCGATCACGCCGGCGATGGCGCCATCCACAGCCACGAACATCGGAGTCTTGCCCTCCGAGGCCAAGCGCTCAGCCACGGCCTCGGTGTCGACGAGAGGGACATCTCTGTCGCGCATCAGCTTGAGATTGCCCAATAGGACGCGTCGACCATCTACGGTCACCTCGACTCCGTGGCCCGGCAACGCGTTGAAGTCGGTTGGGTCGCTCAAGACCAGACCCGAGTCCTTCGCACGGTCGACGATGGCCTCTCCGAGTGGATGCTCCGAGCCTCGCTCCGCCGACGCCGCCAATGCGAGAAGCGAATCCACGGCACTCGAACCGGCCCCGCCGTCGGCCTCGGGCCCGCCCGCGTCGGCCGCGGCTATCACGATATCTGTGACAACGGGGCGACCCGCGGTGAGTGTGCCGGTCTTGTCCAGCACGATCACGTCGAGCTTGTATGCACGCTCCAGCGCTTCCGCCGAGCGGATGAGTATCCCGTTCTCGGCACCCTTGCCGGTGCCCACCATGATGGCGGTGGGAGTCGCCAGCCCCAGGGCGCACGGACACGCGATGATCAAGACGGCGACCGCGGCCAACATGGCCAAGGTGAAGGCGGGCGCCGGTCCGAGCACCAGCCACACTACGAACGTGAGTGTGGCTACCACGAACACTGCCGGCACGAAGATACCGGCCACCCGGTCGGCCAGACGCTGGATCGGAGCCTTGGAGCCCTGCGCCTCCTCCACCAGACGAACGATCTGAGCCAGAGCCGTGTCCTTGCCGATCCTGGTAGCCTGCAGCCGGAACGACCCCGTCTTGTTCAAGGTGGCTCCGATGACCTCGTCGCCCGGCCCCTTCTCCACCGGCATCGACTCGCCTGTGAGCATCGACTCATCGATCGAGGAACGGCCTTCGATCACGACCCCGTCTGTGGGCACCTTCTCGCCGGGGCGGACGATGATCACGTCGTCGACCACCACGTCGTCCACCGCGATGTCGATCTCGACGCCGTCGCGCACCACTCGAGCCGTCTTGGCCCGCAGGCCCATCAGTCTCCTCATGGCGTCCGATGTCTGCCCCTTTGCGCGGGCCTCCAGGAACCGACCCAGCAGGATGAGACCGATGATGATCACCGCCGTCTCGTAGTACACCTCGGCGTGGAACCCCGCCCCCGCGGCCCGCTCGAAGAAGTGGGGGAAGAAGGTCACCGCTACGGAGTACCCGTAGGCCACCGACGTGCCCACAGCCACGAGAGTGTTCATATCGGTGGTGCGGTGTGTGGCCGCCGCCCAAGCGGTCCGGTAGAACTGAGCGCCGGCCCAGAACTGTATCGGAGTGGCGAGAACGAACATCGCCACCCAGAGCTGCTCCATACTGAGGAACGACGGCCGTACGAACCCGGCGGCCATGAGGATCGCGCCGACCGCGAGGCTCACGCCCACTTTCAATCGTAACTGGTCGAGTTCGCGCCGGCGGGCGCCGCCCGCTTTGGATCCAGCCTCGACCTCCACCTCAGGTTCACGAATAGTGTACCCGGCGCCCTCGACCACCCGACGCAGGTCGGCGAACTCGACCGAGCCGTCGATGAACTCTACGGAGGCCGTCTCGGAGGCGAAGTTCACGTTGGCCGAGAGCACACCCGGTGTCGCGGCGAGCGCCCTCTCGACGCGGGCCACGCAGCTGGCGCACGTCATGCCGCCCACATCGAGGGTGAGCTTCTCCGTACGAACCCCGTATCCGATGTCACCGATGGTGGACACGAGCCCTTCCACCCCGACGACGGCCGGGTCGTAGACCACGGTCGCCTTCTCGGTAGCGAAATTCACCGACGCCTCGGCGACTCCGTCCACTTTGGCAAGACCCTTCTGGACGCGGGCTACGCACGATGCGCAGGTCATGCCTTCCACGGGCAACTGAACGGTCGCGGTGCTCGTGTCGGAAGATGTCATGTTGTATCGCCCCAAACTCTCACGGTCTCGGCTCAGCCGCCCGCCGGGCGAGCGATCGTGGCCGCCTGCTCCATCATAGTATACCCCCCCACCCTATATCAAGGGTGAAGGCGCTCTGGGTGCGGTGAAGGCGGCCTGGGTGCGGGCGTGGCACCACGACATGAAGGGATCAGGGCGCGGCGACCGGAGGTGCGGTCACTCCAGCTGGGTCTTCAGCCTTCGGGCCCTCTCGGTCGACTGGAGTTTCGAGAGCGCCTTCGCCTCGATCTGACGGATGCGCTCGCGGGTCACACCGAAACGGCGCGCCACTTCTTCCAGGGTGCGCGGATGCTCCCCCTTGAGACCGAAACGCAGTTCGATGACCTTGCGCTCGCGATACGGAAGAGCTGCCAGCGCTTCGGCCACGGTGTCCTTGTCGAGCTGCGAGGCCACGGCGTCGAAGGAGCGCACGGCTTCCTCGTCTTCAATGAAGTCGCCGAGCTCCGAGTCCTCTTCTTCGCCGATGGGGGTCTCGAGCGACACGGTCGTCTGGCTGATCTTGAGGATCTCGCGGATCTCGACGACCGTCATGCCCATCTCCGACGCCATCTCCTCTGGGGCGGGCTCGCGCCCGCGGTCCTGAAGCAACTGACGCTGTACACGGATGAGCTTGTTGATCTTCTCGACCATGTGGACCGGGACGCGGATGGTGCGGGCCTTGTCGGCAATTGCCCGGGTGATGGCCTGTCTGATCCACCAGGTGGCATAGGTTGAGAACTTGTGTCCCTTGCGGTGGTCGAACTTCTCGACCGCCCGAATGAGCCCCAGGTTGCCCTCTTGGATCAGGTCGAGGAAGCTCATGCCATCGGTGTGGTAGCGTTTGGCGATGGAGACCACGAGCCGGAGGTTGGCCTCGGTGAGTTCGTGCTTCGCCTGGATGTCGCCCCGTTCGACGCGCTTCGCAAGGAACACTTCCTGCTCTGCCGTGAGCAAAGGCACCCGCCCGATCTCCTTCAGGTACATCCGAACCGGATCGGTGGTGGAGAGGTCTGCGTCGTGCGAAAGATCCGGCTTGGCGCCGGCCACAGCGGATCGGCCGTCCGAATCGGACGCCTTGTCGGCGTCGAGGTCTGCGTCGAGCTCGCCCTCGTCGGTGACATCGATGCCCAGCTCGAGAAAACGCGTGTGGACCGCCTCGATCTGCTCAGTGGTGAGGTCGACCTCCACCAGCACTTCAGCGATGTCCTCGGTCGTCACGTAGCCCCGAGTACGCCCAAGTTCGACGAGGTTATCCACTTCCTCGATATTGATCGCCCATCCCTCCAGAGCGATTGCCCCCGTCTTGTCTAGAGCGCTGTCAGCCGCGGTACGGGTGCGGGACTAGCCGTCACGCTTCGTGCGACCGGCGCCGTTGTCAGAGGCACTTTCGTCATCCATGAGCCACTTGCTGCCGTAATCTCTCATGTGGTCGACGAGGGGGATGAGGTCGAGGCCGCGCGCGGTGAGCGTGTACTCCACCCGAGGAGGCACTTCGGCGTAGCTCTTCCGGGTGATGATGCCCGCTCTCTCCAGAGCTTTGAGGCGCTCGGACAGTGTCTTGGGGCTGATGCCCTCCAAAGACCGCTCGAGAGCGCTGAAACGATTGATGCCCTCGGCCAGGTCGCGCAGTACGAGCAAGGTCCACTTGCCCGAGATGATATCCGCGGTCTTGAGGACGGGGCAGGCATCTTTGAGGGTGAGGGTGTGACGCACGATCGCTTTACCTTTCTTACGCTCCGGGATGCACCTGGATGTGAGCGGGCGGCACACGGGCGGCCCAGGCTCGAAAGACAGTGCAACTTACCAGACAGTAAGGCCGTTTACAACCGGCCATTGGGCCCACGCTGCACCCGTGTCGAGGCGAGTCACGCCCTCCTCTATCACCTAGAACGACATATCGACGCACAGGTGACGCGACTTGACCGTCCCTTGGGGTAGAGCGCACGAGCCCTGCCGCTCAGCCTTCCGCGAACCGCGCTCCACGTGAGCCGGACCGGCGCCGCTTTCAGCCGGCGAGGTGCTTGCGCAGCAGCTCGTTCACGAGCTGAGGGTTGGCTTGGCCCTTGGTCTGTTTCATGACCTGCCCGACGAAGAAGGAGAGGACCTTCTCCCGACCTTGGCGGAACTCCTCGGTGGGCCCAGGGTTGGCCTCGACGATCGCCGCGATGATCTCTTCCAGCTCCCCCGCGTCGGAGATCTGCCCCACACCTCGCTCCCTCACGATGGCTTCGGCCTCCCGGCCCGTCTCGAGCATGACCTGGAACACTTCTTTGGCCAGCCTACTCGAAAGGGTGCCGTCGCCGAGCAGCGCCAAGAGACCCGCGAGCGCCTCAGGCGCCACCGCCGACTCCTCCACCCCCACTCCGGCCGAGTTGAGGTGAGCGGAAAGATCGCCGGTGACCCAGTTGGCCGACAGGCGGGCGTCGCCCGACAGCTCGGCCACGCGTTCGAAGTAGTCGCCCAAAGGTCGATTGGCGGCGAGGATGCCCGCGTCACCGGCCTGCAAGCCGTAATCGGCCACGAACCGCCGCCTGCGCGCGGCAGGAAGCTCGGGCAGGGAGGCGCGAACCCGCTCGACGTAGGCTTCGTCGATCTCGATGGGCACGAGGTCGGGCTCCGGGAAGTAACGGTAGTCGTGGGCCTCTTCTTTGCTGCGAAGGGTCGTGATGCTCCCGGTGACCGGATCGAAGTGCACGGTCGCCTGCACGATGCGCTCCCCGTCTTCCAGCGCGGCGATCTGCCGCTCGATCTCGGCCTCGAGACCGCGCTGCACGTAGCGGAACGAGTTCATGTTCTTCAATTCCGTCTTCACCCCGAGCGGCGCGCCCGGACGCCGCACGGACACGTTGGCGTCACAGCGCAGGGAGCCCTCCTCCATGTTGACGTCGGAGACGCCCAGATGCTCCAGCAGGCCTTTCAGCTGCGTCAGGTACGCGCGGGCCTGCTCGGGAGTGCGCATGTCGGGCTCGCTGACCACCTCCACAAGCGGCGTGCCTCCGCGATTGAAGTCGACGAGCGAGTAGTCCGCACCGTGGATGCGGCCCGTGGCGCCGCCGGCATGCACCAGCTTCCCCGCATCCTCCTCCATGTGGACCCTCGTGACGCCCACAGGGAACACCGACCCGTCGTCGAGTTCCACGTCGAGATGACCACCCACACCGAGAGGAAGATCGTACTGGGAGATCTGGTATGCCTTCGGCAGATCGGGATAGAAGTAGTTCTTCCGATGGAAGATGGTGTGGTCGGCGATGCGGCACCCCAGTGCCAGCGCGATGCGCGTGGCATATTCCACCGCGCGCTCGTTGGCCACAGGCAACGTACCCGGATGACCCAGGCACACGGGGCAGGTATGGGTGTTCGGCTCTTCACCGAACGTCACCGGGCATGAGCAGAACATCTTGGTGTTGGTGCTCAACTGCACGTGGATCTCGAGGCCGATGACGACCTCCCACTCACCGGAAGTCCCATCTCCGCCGCCCGGCGCCGGCGAATGGGGACGCGTCTCGCCGCTCATCGTCCCGCCTCGGCGATCGACGGTAGGGCGCTCAAGCCCAGACGCTGTTCGACGGCGTACGCCGCCTCCAGCAGCCCCTGCTCGCTGAAGTGCGGGCCGATGATCTGAAGGCCGACTGGGAGGCCGTGAGAGAGCCCGGCCGGGATACTGATGGCCGGGAGCCCGGCCAGGTTCGCGGGGATCGTGCAGAGGTCTGAGAGGTACATGGCCAAGGGATCCTGCGTACGCTCCCCGATACCGAACGCTACCGTCGGCGAGGTGGGCGAGATCAGGTAGTCAACCCGGCCGAACGCCCGGCGGAAGTCGTCGGCGATCAAGGTACGGGTCTTCTGCGCCTGGGTGTAGTACGCGTCGTAGTACCCCGAGGAGAGCACGTACGTACCGATCATGATCCTCCGCTTCACCTCTTCGCCGAATCCCTCGCTGCGGGTGCGGTTGTACATGTCGATGAGGTCCACCGCGCCTTCCGACCTGTGGCCGAAGCGTACTCCATCGAACCTGGCCAGATTCGAACTCGCCTCCGCCGGCGCGATGATGTAGTAGGCCGCTAGACCCTTCTCCACGCTCGGCAGTTGCAGCTCCTCGCACATACCGCCGGCCGCATGGATCGCCGCGACCGCACCGTCGAAGACCTCTCGAACCCCCGGCTCGCATGCCTCGCCGAGGAACTCACGGATCACGCCGAACCGCAGTCCGGTGAGATCGGTGCGTGTAGGCATGACGAGGGGCGCGGGGAGGCCCACGCTCGTCGAATCCATCAGGTCGTTCCCGGCGATGAGGTCGAGAAGGGCGGCGGCGTCTCGCACATCGCGGGTGAGAGGCCCTATCTGGTCGAGCGAACTCGCGAAGGCGATCAGCCCGTACCGGCTCACTACTCCATAGGTGGGCTTCATGCCCACGACCCCGCACAGCGAGGCCGGCTGACGGATGGATCCTCCCGTGTCGCTGCCGAGCGACCACGGAGCCTGTGCGGCGGCCACGCAGGCAGCCGACCCACCGCTGGACCCGCCGGGCACCCGCTCGAGATCCCACGGGTTACGCGTGAGCTGCACGCTCGAATTCTCGGTGGAGCTCCCCATGGCGAACTCGTCCATATTGAGCTTGCCCAGGAAGATGAGACCGGCCGCGCGCAACTTCGCCACAACGGTGGCGTCGTAGGGGGGACGGTAGCCCTTCAGGATGCGTGATGCGCAGGTGGTCTCCATGCCCTCGACGCAGAGGAGGTCTTTCAACGCGATGGGCACCCCCTCCCAGGGGAGCCGCTCGTCGCGAGGTGTGGCGTCGACGGCCGCGGCCTGGGCGAGAGCCCCGTCGCGGTCGACCAGCAGGAAAGACCCCACGCGGTCGTCCACGCGCTCCACTTGGTCGAGGTAGAGCTCCACGAGCTCGGTAGACGAGACTTCACCGGAACCGAGCAGGTCGCGGCACGCGCGGGCGGTGAGCGAGAACACATCCACTCCCCGACCCCCTACCCGATGCGGGGCACGACGAACTGCCCCGCTTCGACTGCCGGCCCGTTCGCCACCGCCGCCGCCTGCGAAAGGCACACACCGGGCTCATCGGCGCGGAGCACGTTCTTCAGGTCCACGGCGTGCGCGGTGGGCTTGAGGCCCTCGAGGTCGAGTTCGCCCAGGGTATTCACGTAGTCGAGGATCGCGGAGAGGTCGTGCCGGAACCGCTCCAGCTCCTCTTCCTCGAAACGCAGGCGAGAGAGCCGCGCGATGTGTTCCACCTCTTCACGGGATATCACGAACTGCCGCTCCTATCTGCGCCGGTCGATCTGGGGAGGATTCGAGAAGCGCCCACGCCGAGCGTCGCTTCGGCCGGTCGGCGCATGCACCTGGATTATATCCCGGACCCCGAAAAGAGGAGAGGGCGCCTTGGGAGGGCGCCCTAGAGGAGAAAGGGAGAGTTCGGATGGGAGGACTCTCTCTGACCGTCGTATCGGCAGCACACGCCGGGACCTTTAGCACTATACGACCATCCTACTCGCTCAGGAAGCGGTCAACTGAGCGTACGTAGTCGGCTCGGTGTAGCGCACGCAACGGTTCAAGATACGGCGGAAGAGATCCGTGCGCTCTCGGCGCCGGTTAAGCCGGTAACAGAACTCATCGAGGTAGGACTGTAGGTGCTTGGGGCTGACGCCGTGGAAGACATCCAAGATCCAGCGCTTGAAGTTGGAGATGACCACGTGTACCCAGGGAAGCAGTTCGGCCGCGTTTTCCGGGTTCCCTTGAACCACCGGCGCATGGTGGTAGCCGAGTTGACTCAGCCGGCGGTAGGCGCCCCAACCGTCGGTCAGGATGGTGCTTCCGGGCGCGACCGCGGCGGCGGCGGCCTCGCCCAGGCAGAGGCCGTTTACCCGCTCCACAACCTGCATGTGGGCCAGGGAAAGCCCGCCCGCCGGGCTGCGCTCGGCCATAACGGCCACCGGGGTCTTGCCCTCCGCGCCCCGCCCCCGTTTGCCCGGCTTCCTGCCGCCCACGTAGGCCTCATCCATCTCTACCAGACCAAGGAGCAGAAGTTCATCCTCCCGCCGGGACATGGCGTGCATGATCTTGCGCCTCATGGTCCAGGCGGTCTGGGGGGCGATACCCAGCTGCCGGGCCAGCTCGGCGCTGGAAAGGGTCTTCTTGGTGGCGGCCAGAAGGTAGATAGCCAAAAACCACTTCCTCAGTTCCACCCTGGCCCCCTGCAGAATAGTGCCGGCGGTAAGGGAGGCCTGATAGCCACAGCGGGCACATTCGAACAGGGGACGGGTCTTGAGGCGGTAGGCCCGATCGCAGGAGCAGCGGGGGCACGAGAAGCCGTCCGGCCACCGGTGCTCAAAAAGAGACTGCCTGCAATCCTCCTCAGTTTGGTACATATCCATGAACTCCATCAGAGTCTCGGGGGCTTTCACGACCGCACCTCCTGTTTTTCAGATGCTTATCAACCAGAAGGTATCAGCCGGTTCGGACGGAACCTGAGCGAGTAGGATGGTCGTATAGCACTATTAGCACTAGGGGGGTATCCATTTAGCTCCACCGACCACAACATGTAGGAATCAGGGTGTGCCTCCAACGATGAAACGATAGGGAGCAGGACTGGTGACGACGGCCTGCTCAAGTAGGCGGTAGAAGAGG
>Ga0180009_10004808_pt1 | contig 14739 bp, 12 predicted proteins | sample OS_PC_MetaG_FD_123537 | JGI IMG/M metagenome (GOLD analysis project Ga0180009, IMG submission 123537) | Groundwater microbial communities from the Aspo Hard Rock Laboratory (HRL) deep subsurface site, Sweden - OS_PC_MetaG | ecosystem: Environmental > Aquatic > Deep subsurface > Groundwater...
ATGAATCGGCGCCTTGGAGAAGAGCTGCTGCCGCATCGCCGGAAGCGCGGAGTCCGCGTACTCACGCCTGCGCTTCTCGTTCGGCTTGGGCAGCTCATCCGCGGCTCGAACGATCGTGCGCGCCTGGTCCATCAACGTCGACCAGAAGCCCTGCGCATACTCCACCAGCATGAGCTCCTCGCGCATCTGTCGCTTCTTCTCCTGCACCGACGCGATGCGATCCCAGGCGTCGCCGTACTTCGCCTTCAGCGCCGGATCCGCTTCGACGCGTTCGCGCAGCGCCTTCTCCGCCTGCGCCTTCTGCCCGAAGAAGGCCGAATCCACCAGCGCGAGCCTTCGCCCACGCAGCGCCTTGATCCCATTCTCCACACCGAAGAGCGTGGTCTCGGACACCCTCTTCTGCTCCGCACCTCGCTTCTGGAACTCCCAGATCGCCCCGCGCATTTCGGTCAGACGCAGCAGCCAATCCGGCAGGCTGTAGTCTCGCGCGTACGCCAGCTGCGCCACCGTCAGCATGCGAGATGTTCTTCCCGGGTGACCGCTGACGAACGTGAGCTCCCCTTTCGCCGGCCCCGCATTCGACCAACGGAAGTAATGCTCCGTCTTCGCCGGTTTGCCCCCCTCGTAGACACGCACGAAGCTGATGTCCAAGTCGTACCGAGGGAAGTTGAAGTTGTCTGGGTCGCCTCCGAAAAACGCGATCGACTTTTCGGGAGCAAACACCAACCGCACGTCCTGATACCGACGGTACTTGTAGAGATGATACTTCCCGCCGTGAAAGAGACTGACCACGTCGCACCGGTAGTCGTCGCTGGTCGCGCACTCCTTCTCGATCCTCGACATCTCGGCCTTGCGCGCCTCGTTGCCTTGGGCCTCCGGCAAGTCCGCGGTCGCCTTGTCCACGCGCTCCGTCACATCGCGGATCTCGACCAGTTGGTTGATCTCCATCTCCGGACACCGCACCTCGTTGGACAGCTCCTTCGCCTGAAAACCCTTTGCAACGTAATCGTCACGCTTGCTCGACAGCTGCTGAATGCACCCCACTGCGCAGTGATGATTCGTCATCACCAAGCCGCCGGGCGACACGAAGCTGCCCGAACAGCCGCGCGCCAGTCGCACCGACGATAGCCTCACCTCGTCGAGCCAGGCTTGATCCGGTGCGAAGCCGTGCCAACGACCCAACCGCTCCGAAGGGAACTCGTTGAGCAGCCACATGCCCTCGTCCGACGTGAACTCGGCAGGCGCAGGAGGGACGGCGGCGGACGCAGGAGGGACGGCGGCGGAGGCCGCAGACGACGGAGCAGGGGGTGGCGGAGGCGTGGTATGCTCCATCCCTCCAGCACAACCGCTGAGTGCCGATAGGAATGCCAGAACTGCTGCCGACTCACGGTGCGAACCTGTCACTTCATCACCTCTCGCGCGATCCCGCGGCGACCATCGACGGATGCCTACCCTTTCGTAGACGCGCGCTATGGCAAATGCGGTTCGCGGCTGAAGACCATACCGAAGCACGACGCGGTGTGCCATCAAGATGCCTTGACGAGTTTTGCCCGCTGGGCTTCTCGTCCAGCTATTCGAGAACACGTGTGAAACGCGATTCGCCCAATCCGACAAAAGAGTGAAGTCGAATCCCATGTCCGATGGTGGTCAGAATCCCAGCGACGACTTCGACGAAGTCATCATTTCACCGCTTCCATCTCCTCCTTCGCCGTTCCCCTCCTTCGCCCACCTGCTCTTCCGAGACAGGGACAAGGTTGAGGATCCCATCGTGCTCATGGGCTCCATCGAACAATCGCTGGTGCGGGTCTCCCTCGGGCAGCTGCGCCGCACCACACTCGCGATCATTCGAAAGCTGTCGAGCATGGGGCTCGAACCGGGCGACACCGTCTGCCTGCTCCGCCTTCCCCGAACCAGCGAAACCCTGATCGCCGCTGCCTACGTGGCCCTGAGCGTGTGGGGCATTCGCGTACTGCTGCCCATGTTCGTCGAGCCCGGTCGCATCGGAGACTGGATCCGAGCTTCCAACGCGCGATTGTTGCTCTGGAACGAACGAGAGGTCCGAGACCGCCATGAGGTAGAGGCCGATCTGGACTTGCTCGACAACCTGGCTCGCGAAGCCGAGCAAGCCGGTGTCCGCACCTGCTGCGTCGAACGCGACCTCGGGCTCCCCGACTTGCTGCGCGCCGCCCCCGACGATCCGCTCGACGAGACGCAGGTACGCTCTCTGTTGAAAGACCGTCACGCTGACGAGCCCTGTTTGCTCCTGACGACGTCGGGGACGAGCGGACGATCGAAGATGGTGCTCTACACGCAAGGGGCGTTTTTGCGCGGTTGTGCTGCGTGGGAGCAGGCGGGGCTCTTTCGCCCCGAGCGGCTCGGCGGCCGTGGGCTGTGCCTTCTTTTCGCCCATTCGATGGGCATTCGCGCGCTGTGGAACGCGCTGTGGACGCGTGTTCCGTTGTGCCTCATCCCCCCCGAATGGTTTGCGGAGCACCCTGAGCGGGCACGATCGTTCCTTGAGCAGATGCGTGCGGAGCACATCACCGGGGGTCCCGCCGTCTACCGGACGTTGCTCGAGCTCGCTCGCTTGTTCCCCCGCCTCAAAGACGAGAGTCTCGGCGCCATTCGATGTGCGGTTTCCAGCGGTGCGCCCTTCGATCCGCCGCTCGCGGCGCGGCTGCACGCAGCCCTGGCGCTGCGTCTTCACAACGCTCTGGGCCTGACCGAAACCCAACAGGTCGCCTCCACCGTCGTCGACGGTCCCCTGGATTGTTCGGGCACCAGCCTCGGCAACTTGCTGCCCGGCGTCAGGATCGGACTCGCCGTTTCAGACGACACCCAACGACGATCCCACCGGCTCTTCGTCGCTTCGCCCTTTGGCGCGGAAGGCTACCTCGAGGACGGCCAGGTACATGCTCTGCCTGGGCCGAAGGGGTGGTTCGACACCGGCGATCTGGTCGACCGGACCGACACCGGGCTGCGATACCTGGCCCGCGACACGGCCGACTTCTTCAAGGACGGCTTTGGGGTCAAGATTCCGCGCGCCCGGGTTCTCGAGCTCTACGACGGGCTCGGAGCCCCGGTCCTGCACATCGAACCCTTCGCCCTGCGCGACGATGCAGGATTGGGCGCCCTGGTGTTCGTCGACCCCCCCGCCACCGTTCGACGCGTCCGCGACCTGCTCATCGCACGCCTCGAGGTATTGCGATCCCAGGTGGAAGAGCTCGAGTTTCGACACCTGACCATCTCGCGATTCGTGTGTATCCAGGGGTCGCCACCGAGAACACCGAAGGGCGAAGTGTCCCGAACCGACGTGCTCGCCCTGCACGAATCCACCATCCGCTCTCTCTCCGGCCGCTTCATCCAGGGCCCCGGCCGGGATCGGCTGCCTCGCGAGGTGTTCGCGAGAGCTCGCTCCGCCAGGCTGATGAATCCCCGGCGGGCCGAGCTGCTTCATCTTGCCAGGCTCGACCAGGACTTCTTCGCAGCGCGCGGCGATACCCTCACCTACCGACATCGCGGCAAACCGATCGATGTCTTCGACTTCGTCGGAGGGTTCGGCGGCAACCTGCTCGGCCACCGCCACCCTGCGATCCTCGCAGCCATGCGCTCGTTCCTCGACGGCACCGAGCCACCCATCGGAGACCAGGGCTCGGCCCAGCGCGCCGCCGGTCTGCTCGCCAAGAGCCTCGCGGTCACCGTCGGTCGTCAAACCGGCTCGGCCTACGTCGTGCGCTTGGGTTCCACCGGCTCAGAAGCCGTGGAAATGGCCATCGCTCACGCCCAGCTCGAGCGCTACGAACGACTCCGACGACTCCACCGGGAGCTGCGCCAATCCTTCGCCAGCATCGACGCCCACCGCGTTCGCGCCTGCATCACCGAGGGGCTGCGAATCATCGACGAGCAGAGGCCCAAGCTCCTCGTGTTGTCCTCGGCTTTCCACGGCCACAGCCTCGGCGCGCGCTCCGCGCTCGGTCGGGACAAACACCGACGGCCCTTCACGGACCTCTCACGCATCGAACGGATCACGATCGATCCTGAGCTGCCAGCCGAGGAGCTCTCATCCCTGCTTGAAGCAGCGACGTTCGAGCTACCTACCCTGGAGCGGCGGGACGATCAGCTCCATGCGTCGAGCATCAAGTGCTCGCAGATTGTCGCCGCACTGGTGGAACCGATCCTTGGTGAAGGCGGTGTGCGCGCGGTGCCGACGGAGTTGATGCGGCGACTCGGCGATCACGAGTTTCCCCTCATCTTCGACGAGATCCAATGTGGGCTCGGGCGAACCGGATCGCTGCTCGCCTCCGAAGGCACCCGCGGACACTACTATCTGTTCGCCAAGGCGCTCGGCGGCGGGTTCGCCAAGGTGTCCGCGGTGCTCATCGAACGGAGCCGCTACGTCGAGCGATTCGACGAGCACTACGCCTCCACCTTCGCCGGTGACGCGTTGTCTTCGACGATCGCGACGGCGGTGCTGGATCACATCGAACGCGATGACGTCCCCGGACGCGCCAGGCAACGCGGGTTGCGTCTTCGGGAAGCCCTCGATCGGGTGCGAGAGGAGTTTCCGGAGGTCTTTCGTTCGGTGCGGGGCCGGGGCCTCATGCTGGGCATGGAGCTGAATCCCGGGTGTGCCGAGCATTCCATCCTGCTGCGCGGCCTGGCGCTCTACGAGCACCTCGGCTTTCTTGCCTCCAGCGTGCTGCTGCATCGATACCAAGTCCGCCTGTTGCCCACGCTCTCGGCGCCGAACACACTACGAATCGAGCCGAGCGCCTACATCGAAGACGCCGCCATCGACCGCCTCGAAGAAGCCCTTCGATGGCTCGGCAACGCCCTGCGCCAAGGCCTCGTCGCCGACCTCGTCGAGCACCTCGTCGAACAGGAAGAGCTCGTCGAGACCAAAGTCCACCGCGTGCGGGGCAACCGCATCGACACGGAGGTGGCTGAGCCCGCAGAACAAGCAGCACGGGTCGGCTTCGTCAACCACTTCGTCCTGCCCGAGCAGGAGCTGGCCCTCAGCGAACCAAGCCTCGCCCGCCTCTCTCCCACCCAGCGCAGGGCGCTCTTCCATCGATTCATGGAGCTGCTGGAGCTCAAACCCATCCTCGGATTCGCAAAAAACATCCTCGACCAAAGCCTCTGGTTCCTATCCGTCGCCAACACCACGGACGCGGCGACCTTCGAATCGCTCCACCGCAGCAACGACCGGAGCGTTGCAGTCGAGCGCGTACAACAGGCCGTGGATCTGGCCGCTTCCCGAGGATGCTCCGTCATCGCGCTGGGCGCCTACGCAAGCATCATCACCAACAACGGCACCGCCATCGAGCCGCCACCGGATACGATCATCACGTCCGGAAACACGCTGACCGTCGCCGTCGCCGCGCGACGGATCACCCACGCGTGCATGGCGTACGGCATCGATCCCGCCGCACCGACCACGACCCTGGGCATCGTCGGCGCCACGGGCAACATCGGCGCCGCGCTCAGCCATCGTCTGCTGACCGGCCCGAAGGCCTTTCACCGAGCGAGGCTGGTGTCGCGCTCCCCCCAGCACTTCCCCAACCTTCGCAAGAAGCTGCAGGGCATCTCCGCCGACATCACCCTGTCCGACGACCTCGAGGATCTTCGCGATTGCGACGTCATCGCCGTCGCCGTCAACACGAGCGAACCACTCGTGCTGCCCCACCACGTCGGTCGACCGATCACCGTCATCGGCGACGTCTCGGTGCCCGGTGCCGTCTCGTCCGCGGTACGGAAGTCCGGCAACGTCAGATTCGTTTCGCTTGCCGGCGTCGTCGCGCTGCCCGGTGAGCCTGCGTTCGTCATGAGCTCGCATTCCCCGATGGGAACGGCGTTCTGCTGCGCTGCCGAGGCCATGCTGCTCGGTCTCGAGCCACTCGCCACGCGCGACCTGAAGCTCGTCGGCGACGTGGACGCACACGCGGTCGCCGTGCTGGACGCGCTGGCCGAACAACACGCTTGGTTGGATCCCCTGGCCTCATCCGCGAGCAAACCATGAGCTTTCTCTATAACTTCGGCCTGTCCCAGGAAGACGAACGCACGGAATCCGCGGCGCTCGCCCTGAGCGACAACGACCGCGTACTTTCGATTGCGAGCGCGGGGGACATGCCTCTGTCTCTGCTCGCCCTCGGCGCTCGACAGATTGACGCCGTGGACGTCGACCCAGCCCAACTGCACCTGTCGCGATTGAAGCTGGCGGCGGTTCGGTCGCTGGAGCGCGAGGATGCCATCGCGTTTCTCGGATTCTTGCCGGCCTCTTCGGACGATCGCTTGGCTTGGTTGCAGCGCCTCGTGCCGGCGCTCCCGGATGCGTCACGACGTTTCTGGCTCGGCAACCGAACGGTGATCGAGGGTGGTGCCATCTGGGCCGGGCGCTACGAGCAGTATGTGGCGAAACTCGTTCGCGTCGCGATGCCCTTGTTCGGCAGGACACGCTTCGACGCATTGTTCGCGTGCACCACGCTCGAGCAGCAGCAGGAAGTATTCGACAAGCACTTCGATCGCAGGTCCGTTCGCGCGCTGTTCGACATTGGCTTCCACCCCAAGCTGTTTTCCTCGCGCGGCATGGATCCCCGATCGCTCCAACACCGGAGTCGCGAGGTCCCGCTTGGACAGCAGTACTTCTCTCACTTTCGAAACCTTTGCACGGCCACGCCAGCCCGGGACAATCACCTCCTTCAACTCACCTTGCTCGGACGCGTGAGAGACGCCGACGTCGTACCCACCTACCTGTCCGCGCGCGGTGCGGAGCAGATTCGGAAGCGAAGTGACGCGCTTCGTTTCGTCCAGCAAGACCTGGTGAGCTACCTCGAAGACCTCGAGCCCGAAGGGTTCGACAAGGCCCACCTGTCCAACCTGCCCGACTGGCTCGACCAGGACGCCTTCGACCATGTGATGAGCTTGCTCGCGACCAAGGCCGCCCCGGGTGCCCGACTGGTCTGGCGCTACATTCACGTGAATCGCTCCGTTCCGGAGCACCTTCGAGAGCACCTGCCCATCGACGAGGACCTGGGGCAATCTCTCCGGCGAACAGATCGCTTTCCATTCTACGCAATCGTCTGCGCCAGCGTCGAAGGCCAAGACGACCGCGGGACAGGCACGCGCACGCGAGCATTCCGCTCTCCGGCACGCACCGATTCTCACCCCCCCTCTCATCCCGACGAGCAACTTGCGCCCGGGTTCGACTTCCGCCCGATCGGCCCGGAGCAGGGCGAGGCGATGCTCGCGATCAATCGCGCCTGCCCGATCGAGGCAGACTTCTCCGTCATCTTCGATCGCGGTTCGGACTTCTTCCGGTGGCCGGACCTCATCTACGACCGGTATCACTACGTGGGCATCTATCGAGACGACCGATTGGTCGGCTATTGCATGACCGGGGAGCTCAGCGGCTGGACCGGCGCTTCCCACGGCCGCTGCTTCTATGGCGGAGACGCGCGGGTGCTGCGCACCTATCGGGGAAACCGCGTGGCGGAACTCGCCTTTCGGCGTGCCCTGGAGCTCCTCGCTGACGACGTCGAAGTAGGGATGGGTTTGGTCAAGCAGGGAAATGCGCCGGCCCAGCGTACAGTGGACAAGGGCTACTCCGACCGCTTCGAGGAGGTGCGTCGGATCCCCTTCGAAGTGGCCAACGTGCTGTTGCTTCGGAGGATGCGCCAACCCCGCCTCGAGGTCCGCAGAGCCAAGCTCGACGACCTCCCCGCCATGGTTGAGCTCTTCAACGAGACCAATGCGCGGCGCCTCTTCGCCCCAAAGGTCGACCTCGCGTTTCTGCAGAAGAACCTGGAGCTGCCAGGACTCGAGCTTCGCCGGTGGTACGTCGTCGAACGGGGTGGACGTCTCATCGGGATGGCCGCGGCTTGGGATCAACACGCGTTCCACCGGACGATGGTGCTGCGGTACTCGCCGGCGGGCGCGGCTCTTCGCACGCTGTACTCGGCCGGCCGCAAGGTCTTGCGAAACGCCGCACCCCTTCCTGGAGAGGGCGAATCATTCCGCGCCGTGACCTTGAGTCGCGTGGCCATCGCCAACGCGGATCCCTCGGTGCTCCGTTCATTGATCACTGGCGTCGCCAACGATCACGTTGGGCACGGGTATCACATGCTGCATGTGGGATTTGCGGGCGACGATCCTCTTCGGGCCGCGACGACGGGCCTGCTGTGCCAGCGATTTCGATCGCAGGTCCTCATCACGCCACGCCGCGGGTTGCCGCGATGTGAAGGCTGGTTCGACAGCCGCCCCTACATCGACCTGGCGATGATTTGAACCAAACGGCCACGGGGGTTCCACTGCTGGTCACAATAGTTTTCACAAGTGGCCACGAGAGTTCCACCCTTGCGCCCAACTTTGCGCCACCCTCATCGGCACACCTGTATTTCAAGGGAGCTGTGAAGAGAGCAGCCGCGGCTCGCACACGGCACGGGTCGTGCAATTTGATTTGAACATTTCGGCAGGCGAAGCGCTCGCTGCCTCCTTGGGCGCTTCGCCTGCCGCGAAGCTACCCGTATCGTTCGTATCGCGACGTCGGACAAAACAAAAACACCCCGCCGGTCCTCTGGGGACCGTGGGGTGTTCTTGCGTGGAGGAGCGACTACTCGCTCTTCTCTTCGGTCGCTTCGGTCTTCTCTTCGGTCGCTTCGGCCGTCGCTTCGGTCGCTACTTCGGCGGCCTTGGCCGCAGCGGCCTTCTTGACGCCCTGAGCGCTGTCATTGATCCCGACGAACTCGATGATCGACATGGGGGCATTGTCTCCGCGACGCGGCCCGATCTTGACGATGCGGGTGTAGCCGCCCGGACGACCCTGAAAACGCTTGGCGAGGTCGATCATGACCTTCTCGACCAGGTCGATCCGCTGGGACACGCCCTCGTCGTCGAGGCGCACGCCGAACCGCGGGATATAGGCGCGGATCTGACGCTCAACGTGGAGACGGCGGGCAACGCGGGCACGGTCCGGATTCTCGCCGGGCTTCTCGTACGCGACGTCGCCGAGGCGCACTGCCTTGGTGATGAGGCGCTCAGCCACGCGACGAAGTTCCTTCGCCTTCGCATCGGTCGTCTCGATGCGCTCGTGGGTGATCAGGTTCGCCGTCAGGTTTCGCAACATGGCCCGACGGTGCGATGGATTTCGGCCGAACTTTCGGCCCGCTTTCAAGTGACGCATAGCGAGCTGTCCTCTTGTTTAGTTCTGGCTCTGCTGAGCCTTCCAGCGCTCCAGGAGCTGCGGCCAGTTGTCGATCTTCATGCCGAGTGACAAGCCCATGCTCGAGAGGATCTCTTTGATCTCCTTGAGCGACTTGCGACCAAAGTTCTTGGTCTTGAGCATGTCTTGCTCGGTGCGTTGAACCAGCTCACCAATGAGCGTGATGTTCGCGTTCTGCAGACAGTTGGCGGACCGAACGCTGAGCTCCAACTCGTCGACGGAGCGGAACAGGTTCTCGTTGACGGGCTCTTCGTCCTCGGTCACCGTGGTGTAGGAAGTCTCCTCGGTCTCCTCGAAGTTGATGAAGATCGAGAGCTGCTCCTTGAGGATCTTGGCCGCGAAGGCCACCGCGTCCTCGGGACGTACGGCACCGTTGGTCCAAACCTCGAGCACGAGCTTGTCATAGTCCGTGACCTGCCCGACGCGGGCGTTCTGCACGGTGTAGTTGACCTTGCGGATCGGCGAGAAGAGCGCGTCGATCGGGATCGTCCCTAGGGGCATGGTCGCGGTCTTGTTGCGGTCGGCGGGCACGTAGCCGCGGCCGAGGCTGACCATGATCTCCATCGACAGCGGCCCACGCTTGTCGAGAACGGCCAACACGTGATCCGGGTTGAGCACTTCGAGGCCATCGACCAGCTCGATGTCCTTGGCGTAGACCGGTCCAGGCCCCTCTTTGTCCACGCGGACGGTGAAGCTGTCGACCTTGTTCGCCTTGTACACCACTTCCTTGACGTTGAGGATGATGTCAGTCACGTCCTCGACGACGTCGGTGATGGTGGTGAACTCGTGCAAGGCGCCATCGATGCGGATGGCCGTAGCGGCCGCCCCCTGCAACGAGGAGAGCAGCACGCGGCGCAGCGAGTTACCAACCGTGATACCGAACCCACGCTCCAGCGGCTCGCACGTGAACTTCGCATAGAAGTCGGTGCGCGAATCCTGGTCGACCATGATGGTCTTGGGGCGGATCAAGTCACGCCAATTGCGACTGATGAGTTGTTCCATCTAAGACACTCCTCGTTGAGGGTCTGCGCGGGAATCCCGATCGCGACGTCGAATCCGCTCGGCCGTCGCAATCCGTTCCCTGCCCGCATCGAAAAAGCCCGCCACGGCAAAGGCCGGGGCGGGACAGGGAAACATTTGTCTATCAGCGCGAGTAATACTCGACGATCAGCTGCTCGCGGATGGCGGGCTCGTTGAGCTCCTCGCGGAGGGGGTTGGACTTGACGACAGCGGAGAAGGCACCGCGATCGATTTCCATCCAGCCCGGGGTGGGGCGTGCTTCGGCTTGGGCGATCGCGGACTCGAGGAGCTTGAGCTTGCGGCTCTTCTCTCGGACCTCAACCTTGTCGCCGATGCGCAGGACGTAGCTCGGGATGTTGACCCGACGACCGTTGACCAGAATGTGGTTGTGCTTGACCAGCTGACGCGACTCGCGTCGGGTCGAACCAAAACCCATCCGGTAGACGGCGGAGTCGAGACGTCGCTCGAGCAGGGCGAGCATCTGCTCACCCGTGCCGCCGCGCATGCGGTTGGCGCGGTCATAATAGAGCCGGAATTGACGTTCCTGCACGCCGTAGACGCGACGAACCTTCTGCTTCTCGCGCAGTCGGATCGCGTACTCACTCATCTTGATGCGCCCTTGCCCGTGCTGGCCGGGGGGATAGGGGCGACGAGTGAACGCGCACTTTTCGGTCTGGCAGCGCTCTCCCTTGAGGAAGAGCTTCTCGCCTTCACGACGGCAGAGCTTACAAACGGGGCCGATGTAACGAGCCATAAGGACCTCTACCGATCACACACGACGCCGCTTGGGCGGTCGGCAGCCGTTGTGGGGAATCGGGGTTACGTCGCGGATCAGCGTGACCTTGAAGCCAGTGGACTGCAGGGCCCGCAGGGCGCTTTCGCGTCCGGCGCCGGGTCCCTTCACGAACACGGCGATGGAGCGCATGCCGTGCTCCATGGCGCGGCGAGCAGCCTCTTCGGCGGCGAGCTGCGCGGCGAACGGCGTCGACTTGCGGGAGCCCTTGAAGCCCCGCGAGCCAGCGCTCGACCACGACACTACGTTGCCGTTGACGTCGCTGATGGTGACGATGGTGTTGTTGAACGTCGACTGGATATGCGCAATCCCAGTGCCGATGTTCTTCTTGACCTTCTTCTTCTTCTGCTTGACGCCCTTACCGCGGGCCTTCGACGAACTCATGGCAGTACTCCGTCAGTGTTTCTTTGCCCGGGAGCGGGAAATCATGCCCTTGCGCGGTCCCTTGCGGGTGCGGGCGTTGGTGTGGGTCCGCTGGCCCCGCGTGGGCAGCCCACGGCGATGGCGCAGCCCGCGATAGCAGCCCAGGTCCATGAGGCGCTTGATATTCATCTGCACTTCACGGCGCAGATCGCCTTCGACCTTGTGGTCCGCATCGATCGTGTCGCGGATGGCCTTAATTTCGGACTCGGCCAGTTCATCCACTCGCTTGGTGGGGTCAACCTGTGCTTTCGCACAGATGTCGCGCGCAAGTTTGTGTCCGATACCGTAGATATACGGCAGCGCGTACACGATGTGTTTGCGACGCGGAAGGTCAACACCTGCAATACGTGCCATCGATCAGTACTCCTGCTCGATCATCAAGTTCGGCTCAAGCGCCCTGGCGCTGCTTATGGCGGGGGTTCTTGCTGCAGATCACGCGCACCACGCCATTGCGCTTGACGATCTTGCACTTGTCACAGATTTTTTTCACGGATGGCCGAACCTTCATGACTGCCTCTTTACTTGTGCCGGTACGTGATCCGGCCTCGATTAGGATCGTATGGGGATATCTCAACAGTCACTCGATCTCCCGGCAGTATCTTGATTGAAAACCGCCGCATGCGACCGCTGATGGTGGCGAGCACTTGGAGCTCCTCGGCTTCACAGGTAACCCGGAACATCGCGTTGGGCAATGCTTCCGTGACGATCCCTTGAAACTCGATTTTGTCTTCCGTTGACCTTCGCTCGCCGCTCTTTCTATCCCGACGATTACCTCCTCGATTCATACCTCATACCTGGCGCCCGCGTATTCGGGACACCTTGGGTCCCGTCAGTCCTTCGTAGTTATGGGTGATCAGGTGGGACTCGATACTCGATGACAAGTCGAGCGCGACGCCCACCACGATCATGATCGACGTTCCACCGAAGCGGAAGGCGATGTGGTACCAGTCACTTACGAAGTTCGGGACCAGACACACAGCTGCCACATACAATGCACCGCCCAAAGTGATTCGAGTCAACACTTTGTCGATGTACTCTGCGGTTTGCTTACCCGGGCGGATGCCTGGGACGTTCGCTTGTTGCTTCTTCAGGTTCTCTGCAATGTCGACCGGCTGAACCGTGACGGCGGTGTAGAAGAAACAGAAGAAGATGATCAGCAAGGCGTAGAGGGTGTTGAAAACCCAGTTGCCCTTGTTGAGCACCGACTGGAGGTCATTCATCCCGGGGATGTTCAGGTTCGACAGCGTCGCCGGGAACATCAGCAGGGACGAAGCGAAGATCGGCGGGATCATGCTCGCCGAGTTCACCTTCAACGGAAGGTGCGCCGTTTGACCACCATACACGCGCCGGCCTACCTGACGGCGTGAATACACAATCGGGATGCGACGCTGGGCACGCTCGAAGAAGACGACCACCGCCACGGTGGCGATGACGAGACCCAGAAGCGTCGCGATCGTCAGAGGCTGGAGGTTGCCCTGATTCTGCTGTGCGTAACCGAAGGCCACGGACGGCAAGTCCGAAAGGATGCCAGCAAAGATGATCAGGGAGATGCCGTTCGACACGCCACGCTCCGTGATCTGCTCGCCGACCCACATGATGAACGCGGTGCCCGTGGTGAGCGTCACGATCGTCATGAAGCGGAAGAGCCAACCCGGCTCGGCAACCACGTCGCCGAAACGGCCTCCTCCGAGGTCGTTGTTGTTCAACCCTTCGAGGTACATCGCGATGCCGAAGGACTGGAAGATCGAGAGCACGACCGTGCCGTACCGCGTGTACTGGTCGATCTTTCGCCGTCCCTGCTCGCCCTCTTTGCGCATCTCGTCGATCGGCTTGTAGACCGTGCCGAGCAACTGCATGATGATGGATGCCGAGATGTAGGGCATGATGCCCAGGGCGAAGATCGAGAGATTCTCGAGGGCGCCGCCCGTGAACAGGTTGAACATGCCCAACAGCCCACCGGACTGTCGCTGAACCACCGACCGCATGACGTTGCGGTCGATGCCGGGTGCGGTGATGAAGACACCAACACGGTAGATCGCAAGCATACCCAGGGTGAACAGGAGTCTCCGACGGAGCTCCGGCACCTTGGGAATGTTCGCGAAGTTGGCAAACGCCATGATTACCGCCGGCCGACTAGGCTGACGCCTCCCCAGACTCTTCCGTCGTCGGGGGGATCAGCGGAATCACTTTGCCACCCGCCTTTTCGATCTTGTCGACGGCGGAGCTCGAGAACGCGTGCAGGGAGACGGTCAGAGACTTGGTGAGCTCACCCTCACCGAGCACCTTGATCCTGTCGCACTTGCCGCGGACGATTCGCATGTCGCGCAGGAGCTGCTCGTCGACGGTCGTGCCGGCGTCGAAGCGCTCGAGCTCACCGACGTTGACGATGGCAACATCAACGCGGAAGCGGTTGAAGAAGCCACGCTTGGGCAGACGACGTTGGAGGGTGGTCTGGCCGCCCTCGAACTGACGCTTGCCGCCCGCACCGGAGCGGGACTTCTGGCCCTTCTGACCACGGCCGCTAGTTTTCCCTGTACCGGAACCGACGCCACGCCCGACGCGCAATTTGCGATGGGTGGCACCGGGCGGGGCCTGGAGCTTGGACAGGATGTCCGCCATGGCTAACCCTCGACCTCTTCGACCTGCACGAGGTGCAAGATCTTCTTGACCATGCCCCGGAAGGAGGGCGTGTTTTCCACGACCACTTCGGAGCCGATTCCACGAAGCCCCAACCCCTTGGCAACGAGATGCTGCGGACGGGGGCGATTGGACAGGCTTCGAACTTGACGGACCTTGAGCTTGGGTTTCACGGCGAGACCCCTTGCTGCGTAGATTCATCGGCGCGGGCGGGCTTGATCTCGTCCACGCTCTTGTCGCGTTTGGCGGCAACCGTTTCTGCGCTGGCAAGCGTGCGCAAGGCTTCAACGGTGGCCCTCACCACGTTGTGCGGGTTGGTGGTACCCAAGCACTTCGTGAGGATGTCCCGAATGCCGGCCGACTCGACGACGGCGCGAACTACGCCGCCGGCGATGACGCCCGTACCTTCGGAAGCGGGGCGGAGCATGACACGTCCGGCACCGAAGCGCCCGACGATTCCGTGCGGAATCGTTCCGCCTACCAGCGGCACGCGGAACATGCTCTTTCGGGCCTGGTCGTTGCCCTTGCGGATCGCTTCGGGAACTTCGTTGGCCTTGCCCAGCCCGACGCCGACGTGACCGGATTCGTCGCCAACCACCACGAGGGCGGAGAAGCTGAACCGGCGGCCGCCTTTGACGACCTTGGCGAC
>Ga0180009_10004809_pt1 | contig 14737 bp, 9 predicted proteins | sample OS_PC_MetaG_FD_123537 | JGI IMG/M metagenome (GOLD analysis project Ga0180009, IMG submission 123537) | Groundwater microbial communities from the Aspo Hard Rock Laboratory (HRL) deep subsurface site, Sweden - OS_PC_MetaG | ecosystem: Environmental > Aquatic > Deep subsurface > Groundwater...
ATCCTCGTCGCAATCGTACAGAACGATCCGTTGATACCCCCGGTTCCTGAGCTGGTGAATCAGCCAGGTGACCAGGGGAAGCGCTTCGAGTTCCGTTCTCCGGGAATCGTCCAGGATGTAGTCCAGCACGTTTCCGTAAAGCACTATGCGCCGGTGGATGCCGGCCGACATGGCGAATTGGCTGATCCAGCCCAGGGTATGGTGGTCTCCGCCGTTCATGACTCCCCCTTTCCCGCACCCCTGTACGGGGTGCATTGGTTACCGGCCCCGGAATGGCAAGGCTTTCTCCTGGCTTTTGGAAACGAAAACTTCCTCCACCGTTTCCTGGATGCTGAAAATCGTTTTTTCCTCCCCGCCGTCCGGCGGCACCCAGACCACGTCGGAAACCACCACCCCGACTTCCCTGAGCCGGTAGATGAGGTCCTCCAGGGACTCTCCGCAGCGCTCCATGGGCTGGGGCCCCACCCGCTCGATGGCCATGGCGTTTGCCCCGGATTCGCCCTGCATGTGGAGTTCGATCCGTCCCTTGTGGGGAATTTTTGTGCCTATGGTTCCCTGGTATTGTTCGTTGGCGATGCTGTGTTCGTAGAAGAGGGGCTCTGCTCCCACTTTGCTGGGATCGGGGAGCCGGGAGTTGCGCCGGAAACCTGCATCCTGGAGGCAGGTATCAACGCGCCGGCCCACCTCCAGGCGCTCCAGGTTGGCCCGTTCGTTGGCCCGGGCCGTATTCTCCAGGGCCTGGAGACTTTCCTTGAGCTTTTCGATAGCCTCGGGAGAGATGTCGCCGGATTTCTTGGCAAGCTTATCTCCCTCCTTGAGCTTGGCCCTGATTCCGCCTGCCGCCCATCTATGGAGATGGGGCTCCGACTGGGCCCTGCGATTCCAGGTATGGAGGAGAACCCTCAGTTGCCGGCGAAGCTCCCTTTGGGCGAATTCATTGCTCCGCCCCTGGGCCACGGCCTCGGGCAGATCCTCCATGACCTTGCCCATGGCGGCTTCCACTTCCCTGGAGGCCTCATGGACCCTCTTGCCGGCCTCCTGTGCCTCGTTCAATTTCTGCTGCGCCTGGGTCAGGGCCTGGTCCATCTCTTTCAGATCAGCCCTGGCCTGGCCGGCCTTTTGGATGAAGGGCGCCAGGTCCTTGTCCAGGGCCTCGAAGCCTGCCGCAGCTTCCTCCAGGGCCTTTTGCTTTTCCTGGAAGGCCTCAAAGGACTCGGGCAGGTAATTGGAGGCCACCGAGTCTGCCTCCTCCTTTTTCCGGCCTCCGCTGGACTCCACGGCCGAAGCCATGATTTCCCTCAGATCCTCCTCAAAGGCCCTGCAGGATTCCCGGGCGGACTCCGTTTCAGCCCGGACTTCCTCCAGGGCCTCCCTGGCGGAGACGATGCTGTTCAGGCGGTTTTTCAAGGCAGCTGCCAGTCTTGCCTGTGCATTTTGGATTCCGCTCATTTCATACCTCCCTTTTGGAGTATAGGGCGTTCAGGTCATGGGGACGGACATCGAACCGCTTCAGCCAATCATGAATATCCTGCTCAACCAGAGGCCAGGCTCCCAGGTGATCCTTGAGAATCGGGATCACCCTGTTTCGCAGCAGAAAGGACGAAAGAAAATTTTTCCTCAAAACCAGGTTCGCCACAAAGCAGGCAAACAGCGCCTTTGCCGAAACCGGGCCCTGTTTCGCATTGCACCGGTCATGAACCAGCCATTGGACGACGCCCACCTGGTCGTCCAGGGCTCCGTTTATCAAGGGGTCTAGCATTTCATTGAAGGCATCCCGGATGTCCAGGTGGAGCAATTGATAGCTGATGCCGAAAAAGAGCTTGTCTTCCAGGGACAGCTTTTCCAGGCTGTTTTTGAGGTAGTCGTGGAACATGCGGCACTGGCTGTCGGCGGCTTGCTGGAGGGAAAGGGAAGGGGAGCCCCCCCGCCCGAAATAGCTTGCCTTGAGCAGGGAGGCGTAACAGGGCAGGCTCAGATAATGAAACGGGACGCTTTCCCGGAAAGGGCCTTTTTTCAGGAGCAGGTGGTTGGTCCGCCCATTCCCCCCAAGGGCATCCAGGCATTCGGCCCTGGCCCGGAAAACGGACCGCATTTCCGGAAAAGAGGAACCAATCCAATGTTCTTTCATTCTGATGATGGAGAAGGTCCGCGAGGCGTTGGCCGTTTCCGGCTCTTCCATCAGGAACCGGATGAAGTTGTCCGAGCGCCTTTCGTTCCGGGAGTCATAGAGGACCCAGGAGACAAACTCCAGGAAAGTGCCCATAAGACCCTCCCCTGGCATCCCCCCCGGGCGGCGGCCGTCGAAAAGCTGTTTTTGGGCGGCCCTGGTCAGGTTTTTCCGTTCATCGAGTTCGGATAGATTCTTGCCCGGCCCCAAAAAGATTTTCGTTCGTTCCTTGCAAAGCTCCCGGGCAAGCTGGCCAAGCCAGCAAACCAGGTTATTACGGATATTCATTCCGTTGCCCGGAAGCTGGACCGTGCAGGAATGGAGCATCCCAAGATAGGACAGGATCCACTCCACCCATACTGCATGGTCGTCCACCGCCATCCGCTGAAAGGCATTAACGGCCGATTCGGAGTCCAGAACCTCCCGAGGCCTGGAATGTTGCAACAGCCCCTTATGTATTTGGCTCAGGAGTTGTTTCTTGGCGTTGTCGTTCAGGTCGGAATAGACCTCGCTGCCCATCCCAATACCCAGGTCCAGGGAATCCGGGTATGGAGCGGAGCTTGCTTCCTGGACTTCCATCCCAGGCACCATTTGCATTCGGATGGAGGCCAACAGAAAATTCACGCGCGCTCTTTGCGGAGTTAACGTTTTGAAAATTTGAAGTTTTTGGTTTTTGGTAATCCGGTCAGAATTCCGAAAAAGCCGGAGGAATTCATGGGCATCCGCGGAAAAGTCTTCCGAAAGGTCGGTAAACAGCCATTCGGCAAGCAGTTTGATCAGGCGACCCGCCTGGTTGCCGTCGGTTTGCCTGGCCAGGCAGGCCAGACAATCGTCAAAAAGTTCCTTGGAGGGGGTTCGCCGGTTGGAGATCAGTTGCATCAGCCCGGTTGCCTCAGCGTCCGGCGCTGGCATGCGGCCTTCCTTTTTTGGGCCCTCCACGTGCTCCATGTAGCCGAGGAAAGCTTTCAGCAAGGGGAGGGAAGGCTGGTCCACCAGGACCTGCGCACGGTCATCCAGATCCGCCAGGCTTCCTTCCCAGACGCCTCGTTCCTTGGGCTCCCGGGCCAGGCGATGCACATGATCGAAATATTCTCCATCGGTCACGGGCCCGGCGGGGACAGGGGCTCCATCCGATGGGGGAATCACGGTCACCAGGAAGGAAGGGTCCGGGGGGCCGGGTTCGTTGACCGAGAAGCTCAGCTCCCGGCGGAAGATGGGCGGCAGGGCGGCGAGCAGAGCGGCCATCTGCCAAAGATTCCAGTGTAGGGGAGGGGGGGGGTGTGGCACCCGCAAGTGCTCCCGGCATGATTCCGCCAGGTTCTGCGGGAGCCCCGGAAGCTGGAGAACGGCCGGTTCCCCTTGCTCCACAGCCGTCGCCATCTTCAGGGCCGCAGCTTGGAATTCCTTTTCTTCCACCAGATTCAACCAAAAACGCAGCAGGTCCAGGGAATCGGATGTTCCTGGTTGGAGACGGAGCAGGTGGGGCTCCAGGCTGATAACCTGACCAAAGGCATTCGGGCAGAGTTTCTGGTTCACCCCCAGGCGGATCATGGCCCAGGGTGCATTGTGCCGGATAGCCTCCATTTCCCGGGGACCGAAAACAAAGGTGTGGGCCACGTAGGGCCGCCGGGCGGTGAAATCGATTTTTTCCGATTTGTCCAGGAGCATGGCAGCGAAGTGGCCCTCATCGCCCAGGGGAAAGCCGCGAAACACCGGGCAGGAAAGAGGCTTATGGCCCGCCACCTGTTGGATGCGGTCACGGAAGCCTGCCGGCATCCCAGGGGTTTCCCCCACGGTTTTATAAGCGTCCGTGCTGGTGTAGAGGTGCTGGGGAAGTTTCAGTTCCATGTTTTCATTTCCCACAGGTCCCGCAAGGGTGCAGGCACGTGCGCCGCGCAGAAGGCGGCGGCCTTGAGGGGGTCTTTTCCCAGGTTCAGGCTTGTGGCCGAGGGATAGCAGTCCAGGACCTGGCCAAGAAGGCCCCGGTCCGAGGCCTGATCATGGCCCACCAGCACGGGCCGGACCCCGGGGTCGTGCTCGATCAGCCGGGCAAGAGCGCGCGCTCCCAGGGACCGGTCGCTCCCCACCGCAACCAGGAGGACCGCAGCCGGAGGACCAGCCTTTTTCGGGTCATGGAGCCCGAAATCCACGGTGAAAAACGGATCCCATCGCCTGGTGGAGAACAGGCCGGTCCATGGCGGCACGATGCCCGAACCAACCCAGGGGCTTTCCGGCAATTTCCGGAAAGCCCGGGCCAGGTCATCCTGGCTTCCCGGCAGGGAGGCGTGGAAAATGCCATGGAGCATGGCGGCCATTCTCCCCCGGGCCAGGCCCTCCTTTTTCGGAACGGCCCCCTCCAGGGATACCCCTGCCAGGACCCGGGAATACCAGGGGATTGGATAGCGGACCGCCAGGGTGTTGCCCTCCGGCCCATCGGGCACGGCCAGGGGGCCGGAGGCGGCCAGGTGGGTGGCCAGGTGCAGGCGAAAGAGGAGCGTTCGGCCCAGGCTCCCCCCAAGATCCACGATTTCCAGGGCTCCACGAGGCTCTTCAGCGGGTTCCTCCTCCATGTTTTCGGTTCCGGCCTCACGGGTTCGGGTCTTTTTCAGCAGCTTGGAAAGAGCTTCCTCCACGCTTCCCGCCACCAGGACCGATGGCCCCCGCTCCCAGCGCCGGACCCTCCCGGACCATTCCTTAAGTTCCAGGGCAACGGTTGGGTCCCCGGTCAGGACCAGGGTTTGCATTGGCAACAGATTCTTCTCGGCCAAGCTCTGCATCCGCCCCATGACGGTAGGGACTATTTGCTCCCATTCGGGCGCCCGGGGATCTTGGCTCCGGAAACGCTCGTAGCTTCCCATGAAGGAGCGGGTATTCGGAGGAAACTCCAGGATGAGGCCCTGGGTCGCGGCCAGGGCCCGGTACAGACGGGCCATGGATATGGCCTCCCGGGAATCCTCTTCCATGGCATCAAAGGGATTCGGCAGTTCGTGGGCCAGGCGCTTCCAGATCCATACCGAGTCAAGCCCGTGCCGGCGGCAGGCGGCCCATGCCCGGCCCGGAGGCCCGTACGGAGGCCAGCGCCGAAGACCGGTGCAGCGGGCCTCCAGGAGGGCCTCGGGGCGGGGGGAGGCGTCTTCCAGGATGCCCACGTGGCCGATGACCAGGTCGGCTCCGCCCGGGACGGCCACGGGAATGGCGGGTTCGCCGCAGGTCTGGCACAGAGGCCCGGCACAGGGGGTGAAACAGGCTGGGCACCGCTGGGGCATCCGGGGCCTTTGTTCCGGCTGGAGGAGTTGTTCCGGGCACATGGTCTCAGGCTCCTTGCGGGTGGATGTTTCCAGCCAACAGGTTGTCAGCAGCAGTGCAGCAGCCACAAAAGAGGCCAAATCACCCCCCGGGGTTCGGGGACGGCAAGAGCCCGGCCTTGCGCCCTCCAAAGGCATTGCTCCATTTTCCTTTGCATGAGGGCGGGACCGGGCACGGCATCCTGGGCGTCCTGGTCCATGGAGTCCATATCGCTCATTTCCTGGAATACATATCCGTCCGTTTGCCCTGAGGAACCTTCCTGTTGCACGACCCTCACCGTGGTATCCAGGCCCAAGGCGGATACGAAGAATACGCCGACCCTCCGGTAGTTGGCTTCCGCAGAGACCACCAGGGCCTCCTCGGCGCCGCCCATGTCCCTGAGCGCTTGGCGGAATTTTCCGGAAAGCCTTTCCATGAGTTCTCTCACGGGCAGGCGATTCCGATTTTCAAGCTCCCAATTTTCGATTTCGGTCCATTTCTTCTGCAAAACATCGTCAAGGATGTCCGCCTTGGTCAGCACCAGGGCGACAGAATAGTCCAGCCCGTTTCCCATATGGGGATTGGCTGTGATAAGATACTGGGTGATCAAATTCAAACCATCCCGTGGGCTGACCCGTCTTTGCTGGCGATTAGACATTTCCTCGATAACGGCCTGGATCTCTTGTCTGAAAGTCTTCCTTTTATCTTGCTGTTTCTCGTGAATCATATGAAGAAGTCTTTGAACGTTAAATAGATAAGAGTATTTTTCCATGGTCCTGCAGATATCCTTGGCGAGTTCCAAGGTATTTTGAACAGCCGGGTAACGGTGGCGTTTCAGGTGTTGGTCCTCTTCCCGGAAAAATCTGGTGAGGTCATCGGGCGAGGCATCTTCCCTGATCAGGCCCTTCTCCTCCATCAGGGCCAGCAGACCAGACAGAACGGAGAAGGTGTCCCGGTTGACCGGATTGAACAGGAACTGGAATTTTCGGGTATACAGGAGAGAGGCGATGAGCAGGGTGTTCTTCCTGCCCGGAACCGTGGCCAGTCTCCCGTCGCCCGTAAAGATCTCCCCTGCCTGGTCGGTACTTTGAATGGTATAGGGGCTTCCCTTTTCCGGAATTATCCGGTGAACGACCTTGTTGACGGAGTTGATCGCGTTCTTTTCCGGAAGAATGCCTTTGTTGAAAAGCGGGCCCACCACGGTATCGCTGTATTCCTTGCAATCGAACAAGGGGAGTGACAGGAACTTATAGTCCCTGCAGGTTTTGGAATCCGTCAAGGCCTTGAAGGAGGCGGCCTGGAGTACCGTTTTGCCTGTTCCCGGGCCTGAGCAGTACACAATGGGCGGCTCTGCTTTTAGGATGGCCTTGTTGCATTTCGGGCACTTGGCTATCATCGGTTGTGAGTGCTCGGGGCAGAAGGCGGGCAAAGCCGCCGGGGCCGTCTGCACGCAAGGTTGGCCCGCCGCACATCCCCAGTTCAGATCTTTCTCGGTGAAGGGAAAGAGGCACTGGACGTCATTGTTTCCGCAAAAATGGAGCGTCGGAGGCCCGTCCGGCTGGGCCTGATTGTCTCCTGTTTTCTCGCTGATCTTACGGAACCAGAGTCTCAAGAGTCTCATTCTTTTTCTCCATTTCTCAACTGGTAGATTTTTTTACGCACCCTGCCTGCCGGGGCAGCTTCAGGGTATGCACCGGAACCCCAGGTGGGGGGCTGACCAGGTCGCGTCCCTGGGCTGGGCACCCCGGCCGTCATGCACGGGCTTCTCCGGTTCTCCCCGGGTCAGGTCGCCCTCGCACCACTCCGCCGTGACCTCCCAGGCCCCGGCATCCCCCGCAAGCGGAAGGGACGGCAGCACAAGCCCTTCCGACAGCTCTTCCTCCGTGGGCAGGCGCCCCTTTTTCCAAAGGCAGTAGGCGTGGGCTTCCACCCAGGTCACGCTGGTCGCGGTGTAATCCCTGGTCTCTTCGCCATAGCCCAGGCGCCGCAAAACAGCGTCTCCCCCCCAGGCGACCGGCCAGTTGAACTGGTTGTATTCGCTCCGCATCCCTGCGTATCTTCCCTGGCGGATGAATTCCGCGAACTGCCCCCGGGTCACCAGGGGGACCTCCTTGGGCCGGGGGTGCTTCAGTTTGGGCCATCCGAGCCATCCCATTATCGGATCTCCGTTCCCTGCCGGGCCACTCCCTGGAAGGCGAGTTCGATACGGCGGCACCGGCTCCACCAGGATGCGTCTTCCTCTTCCTTAGGTTCCCGGTCAACGGGGAGGGATTCTCCCTGGCCTATGAGGGTGATCCAATAATCCTTGCCCACGGCCCAGTCCCGCTGGCTGAGATGCTCCATGATTTTTTCCCGGACATAGGCGGCGCGCTGGATGGAAAGCACGTAGTTGGTGAGATCCTCGCCTCTCTCGTCGCAGTGGCCCGTGACGAGGATGCGCCGCCGGTCCCGGGTCTGGTCGTCCACAATGGCATAAATCCGGGCCAATGCGTTGTCCCGATCCTCGTCGGACATGTCGAACTTGTTGAATTCATTGGTGGTGAATCGTAGCAGGTCCTCGTTGATCACGAAAACCCGGTCCTGGGTGCAGTCCATTTCCACTTCCCAGAGCCGGCGCTGGAAATCCCCGAACTCGGCCAGGGCCTCCAGGTACGCCAGGGGCGTGTATCCGTAATTCTTTTCCGCCAGGGCGAGCATGGCGCCCGTGGGCTTGCAGAGGCTGCCTGCCAATGGGTTCCAGTAGCCATCCTGTTGGTCCGCCCAGGCCCGCATGAAGGTGGATGCCGCCCGGGTTCCGGCATTCTGTATTTCCTTCTCCACGGTTTCCCACTCTTCGATCCGGTCCCAGACTCCCCGGAGACTTCCCAAAAGGGTTCGGTTATCGCCACCTTCCCGTTCCATCCGGGAAATCGCCTGATCGATGCGTTTGCGGCCCGGGTCGTCTATGCATTGGGTCCGCTCTCCCAGATCGTCGAGTTCCCGGGCCTGCTGGCGCAACGCCGTTGCCTGGACGGCCGCCTCGGCGTCCACGGCGGTGAGGAAACGGCTTGTCTCGAACGCCATGGCCAACAGAACGAGCCCCAACACCACCGCCAGAACGAAGCATATGTCAAGGAGCACGATGAACCAGCGACCACGACGCTGACGGTCCTTTTGATCCAGATTACCCATGACTCCTCCGGTCTCCCGAGATCAGGAACGGGTCTTCTTCTTAACGGGCGTCAATCCGATCAACCGACCCTTGGAAGCAGCGGAAGCCATGTTTTCCATGGCCCTGGCCTGATCCCGCATCGTGCGTGCGAGTTTGGCCATGTCGCTCTGATGTTTTCCCAGGGAATCCATCACGCTTTCCACGGCATGATTCTTCAGCATATCGGCGAATCCGGCCTTCTGGGCCTCGGCCAGATCCCCGAAGCCGGCCATCCCTTCCAGGAAGGAGTTGAGGTGGGCAAACATGGAATCGCCGTTTCTCGAAACCTCCCGCAGACCCTCCACCGTTAGGTTGAGTGTCTGGCAGGATCCCTGGAGGTCCTTCAGCCAGGGCCGGACGTCCAGTCCGCTTCCCAGGGCTGCCATGGTCGTGTCCATTTTGGCGATATCCTCGCGCATATTGGAAAAATTGGTATCCAAGGCAGCGAACTGTTCGCAAAAAGTCCCGACACTCTCCTGGAGGGACATGAGGGTTTTTTCCAGGGTTGCCGGCGTGGTGATCATTTCCTTGGTGAGTTCCCGGAGGCTCCTGGCCTCGCCGACAAGAAGCTCCGCCGTGGTGTTCAGGTTCGTGCAAACCTTGTCCATGGAGGTTTTCATCGCGTTGCGATGGGCTTCGAGTTCGGTTTTGTAGTGCTTGGCCAGGGCGTTGCCCATTTCCGTGGCCATGGCGGGGAGAAGGGTGTGGACGAGGTTGTTCATGCCCGATTCGATTTCCCGGCGGATGTCCCGGAATCCCTGCTCGATCAGGTGGATGGTGTTGGCCTCCTCCGAGCCTGTGCCCAGGAGGGGGAGAATGCGTGTCCGGAGCAGGCGGAACATGTCCTTGCCGAAATCCGAGAAACGCCCCTCCAGGAACCGGGAAAGGAAGAGGGCATAGACTGCGGCCAGGACTCCCTGGAGCGTGGTTGCCAGGGAGAGAACGATGCCATAAAGGACCACCCCGGAGGCGATGGAGTCCAGGCTGGCCTTGGACAAGTAAAACTGAAGGATGACGCCGATGAGCGTTCCCAAAAAGCCGAGGGCCGTGCAGACCGTTTCGGTTTCCTGAATGGAGCGGGTTCTCACAGTCACTTCCCGGTGAAGGGCCTCCTTCAGTTCCTCGGAGGTAAGGACTTCCCTGGCCGCGTAACGCTCTTCAATCTCTCCCAGGACCCAATCGAACAGGCTCCCGGAACGAAGGGGAGGGAGGGAGGGGTGCGGGAGAGCGGGAGGCTCTCCCCCGGTGTCCCCGGAGAGATCGAACAGGCCGGGAATCCTCTCCGATCCGCTTCTTTCCTCTGCCGCGCGAAGGGCCTGGATGTCCTCAATGATAGCCTCCAGTTCCCTGGTATTCGTGGAAAGAGCCCGGATGTGCTCCGCCTCGGAGGCCAGGGACTTGGCCATGTTGGTGGCCCGCAGCCAGGTGAAAGCGGCGATCAGGGAGAACAACGCCGCGGACCCAAACGCCATGGCCAGGGAAAGACCCTTGACGAAAAGGGACATGGCCAGGGGGATTCCGATAAGAAGAACAGCCAGGAGTCCCAGGCCCACCAGGGGGAACCACCTCCCTTCCAGGGAGATCCGTCTGTCCGGTAAACCATCCGTCGCCGATAGTCTTGTGACCATATCCAATGCCTCCATTCCAGAGGTGGGTATCCGCTATCAGGAAACACCTGAGTCCGTTTGCGCGGAGCGCTCAGGATTTCCTTCTGCAAAGGGGATACGCATATTCCTGTCACCAGCTTTTTCCCAAGTCAACGATCATTTGTCAGGGTGTGCCGTATTTCTTCGGGGCATATCCTTAAACATCCCTCCATCCAAAATCAGGGTTCTCGTACCGGGATAGTTCCCTTTTCCGTTGCGGGTTTTCCCCCTGGCCGGCTTTTTTCCAGAATGTCACAGGGGCCGGAGCTTATCGGACACATCACGGAGCTTACCCTTATTTTTTTTCACCGGAAAAGCCCCGGCCTCCCATCCCTTTGGGATGATCTTCTGGAATATCCCTCCTTCCGACATCAGGGCCATCGTACCGGGATAGGGTCTTTTCCCGTTGCGGGTTTTCCCGCCTGACCGGCTTTTTTCCAGAATGTCACAGGGGCCGGAGAGTATCGGACACATCACGGAGCTTGCCCCTGGTTTTTTCGCCGGAACAGCCCCCTCTCCCCGTCCTTTTAAAGAGATGTGCCCGGAAATCCCCGCTTCCCTGGGTGGCTCCTTTTCTTTGGGCCGTGGCAATGGAGGCGTGTGTCCGATCCGGGGGCCGTGGTTCGCTATGTAAGAGATATGAGGAACAGAGGTGGTGGTAAACACAGCCCTTTCCGGAAAGGAATCCATCATGACAATCGCGGCATCACCCCTGGAGGAAAGACTTCCATCGGATACGGATGTCCGGGTGGCAAGGCGCCAGTGCGAGGAAGTCTGCCGTAAGGAACTGCCGGAACTCGCCTGGCGGCTCGATCCATTCAAGGACACGTTTTCAGGCTCCCTTCTGGAGGAAGCCCCTGGGGAACCCGGGGTTCTGGAGGGGGAACTTAAGACCGTTTCCGGGGAAGCCATCGAGTTGCGCCTCATGATCGCCCGTTTCGCGCCCCATGCCCGGGCCCGGGCCGCCGACCTGCTCGAGGAGCTTGCCGAACTCTCCGGCAAATTTGTTCTGGAAAAACCCCAGGTTCATGAATCCGGGGCCATGTCCCTGTGGGGTGCGGTCCGCATTTCCGCCCGGCCCATGGGGGTTGCGAGGTTGGGCGGGCTGCACCAGCTGATCGCCAGGATAAACGCGTGCGCCCGGAATTTCAGGAAGGCCCTGCCGGAGAACCTGTCTCCGACAAGCCAGGAAAAACTCTGGGAACCCATGGAGGACGAGGCCCAATGGGTGCGGCCCGTTCCACCCTGGGCCTCGGACCCTGGCTATACCGCCATGGCCATAGAAACGGCCGGGACCCTGGAAGGTGTTTCCTGCATCGCCCTCCTGGGGGATGGGGCACTGGCCTGCGACTGGTTCCTGGCCCATTTGTCCCAGGCCTGCCTGGAACGTGGCCAGTCCCTGGGACGGGTTCCGGCCATATCCATGGGCATGAGGAAGTTGCTGGCCCTGTCCATGGCGGCTCCGGGGCCGGTGGCCGTGCCTGCGGTGGCCCTCCAGATCGCCGTGAACCCCTACGAGATATCCGGGGAGGTCCAGGCCTTTTTGGCTGCCATGGCCCAGGGGCCCGGCCGGATCGTCATCTACGGCGGCCAAGCCTCTCTCCAGGCGGTTTTCGCCAGGGGCCAGGGTGTGGACCAGGACCCCTTGTTTCCCCTGGTGCAACGCCTGGGAATGCCGGAACCCGAAGGCGCTTGCCGCTTTGCCCTGGCCAGATGCGCCGAGCCGCTGGGAGGAATTCCCCAAAAGGACCTGCCTGCCCTTGCCCGGTCCGTGATGGAGGGCCTGGAGCCTTTTCGGGATGAGGAGAAAATCCGTTTGCTCCCCCATCTGGCTGACCGCCGGGTTCGCCAATGGTCCAGGGGAGGATCGGGGGGAGACCGGGATTTCGCCATGGCCCTGGAGAGCGCCCGGGAAACCCTGGGAGGCCTGCCCACCAAGTCCCGTTCCGCCAGGAACCCCGCCATCCAGTCGTCCTTTGTCCGGGTCCTGGCGGATCCGGGCCTGGCCGACCGCCTGGGGGAAAAGATCCTGGGTCAGGAACGGAGCCTGAGGGCTGCTGCGGACCGCTTGGCCATGGAGGTACTCACGAGGCCCCGGCACCAGCCTATAAGGCTGCTTTTGGTTGGTAGCGCCGCTACAGGTAAAAGCAGCCTCACCGCCAGGCTGGCGACCCTCCTGGACATTCCCTATTACACTTGGGACATGTCCGCCATCCCCGATAGCCACACGGCTCATTCCCAAGGGTTTGGAGCAGGTCGTGGCATAGTCAGCAGCCAGATCCCGGGCCATGTGGAGCGCACGGCCCTGAGCCCTTTTGGAGCGGTCCTGGAAATGGCGGACGCGGATCACTCCGCAGTCCGGGCCTTTGTCGCGGACCAGTGCCTCCAGCTCATGGAAACGGGAGAAGCCCAGACCGGGACCGGGGATCGCTTTTCGGTGGCCCGGGTGATCTTCGTTTTCACCATGAACCTCCCCGACGGCCTGGATGAAAAGGTGCATCGGAAGAGCATTGGTTTCTCCAATCCCCCGAATGAGAAGGACGTGGAAAAGGCTGTCACCGCTCACCTGAAGCAGCTGTTCGGGAGGGCCTTTATTTCCCGGATGGGGTCACCTGTCATCTTTTCCCCCCTCAGCGGTGACGCCTTGGCCGCCATCCTGGAAAGGGCCGTGATCGAGGCTGTCTCCATTGCCCTCACCGTTTCGGGCCACGCTCCGAAAGTGATTCTGGAAAAGGGCATGGGTGGGCATCTGATGCAGAGCATGGACCGTAACGTGGAAAGTTTTGGAGCCCGGGTGCTTCTGGAGCATGGACGCCAGGCTGCGGCCATGGCCATTCAGGATTTCCTGTTCAAGCAGAAAGCCGGTCCCGCAGCCAAAGTCATGGTCCGCGTGGATTCCCATGGCCGGTTGGAACTCGTTCCCCATTCCTAAGGAGAGCCATCATGCAGAAGATCTATCGCGCAACACATCCCAGGGAATACGAAAAGGCGGGCCCCTCCGACCTCATCGCCCTGGAACCGCCTCCAGGAGGATTGCCGATCTGCCGCCGCAAAATGGAATTGGTTCAGATCGTCTTTGGCATGCAACCCGGTGAAATCACGCACAGCTCCGGCCCGTCCGGGACCGGCAAGACCACGGTTCCGCTTTACTTGGAAAAGGTCCCCAAGAACTGGGAAACCATCTGCCGGGCCGAGGGGCTTCCCGCAAAACCCTTGAAGCTATTTCCCGTTCAGATGTCCACCTACGAGAGCCCTGCAGAATGCTGGGGGCAAACGGCTCTTCGGGATGGCTCCACCTTCCAGGAGCAGAGTCTGTTGGTTCGCTCCATGCGCCAAGCCGAAAAAATGGCCGATGACCACTGCTGCGTCATCCTGCTCAGGGAAATGGGGAGGGTGGCTTCGGAGCAGGTGCAGGGCGGATTAACGGATTTGCTCATCCGGGAAGAAATCATTCTGCCGGACGGAGGGCGGATCCAGGGCGGGCGCTACGCCACGTACATGGATTCGAACTACCAGGATATGGACGAGGCCCAGCACACGCTTTCGCCCCAGGAAGACGCAATCAAACGGAGAATCACCGTGAACGTCACCATGGGTCACCTCCAACCCACGGAGGAGGCTGCCGTCCTGCGCTACGTCGTCCATAACGGCAACGGAAAACGCGGCCCGGCCGTCGATCATCTGGAGGAGCTTATCGGGATCGCCGTCCGCATTGTCCAGGCGGTGCGGGAACAGCGCCGGGAAGGCCGCCTCCTGAGCATTGCCCCCCCGAGCATATACAACATGCACAGCTTCGTTCGGATGTGCCTGGCGCTCCCCCAGATGAACCAGGGCGACGTGGCCCGGGCCACCCTGATGGGCAATGCCACCGCCGAGGACCTCCCCGCCGTGGAGGGGGTTTACGCGGAAGTCTTCGGCCTGGCCGCCGACAGCAACGATGCAGATCCAACCATGGTTGACCTGTTCTGATTTTCAAAAAGAAAGGAAGCGGCCATGGATATCCCGGACAGGACTTATTGGCCCAAGATGTCGCGGGTGGGGGCGGTGGATTGGAAACTCCCAGGCCTGGGCGACGCCCACCGTTACGAGGTGGATTACATCCGGCGAAAGGCCGGCCAGGTGCGTTTTTATTCCGCAGACCGGCGGGTGCATGCTGCGGTGGCCCGCGCCGCCGGGGCCCTGACGGAAAAGGACATGCAGCCGAAGGTCAAACCCCAGATCGCCCCTTGCCACGCCGGTCTTTGGCCTCCGCCCATGGCCGCCCGCGCCGCCATCGGCATGGGGGGGTTCCTGGAGTACCAGGCCCGCGTCAAAAACGGATTCCTGAAGGCTTACATGGGCTCCTACCTGAAAGATCCGGCCCTGGCGGACGGGGCATCCTGCGACCCGGCGTCCTATTCGAAAACCGCCCAATGGGTGACCGGGTCCGTGGAAACCTATCTGATCTTC
>Ga0180009_10004810_pt1 | contig 14737 bp, 11 predicted proteins | sample OS_PC_MetaG_FD_123537 | JGI IMG/M metagenome (GOLD analysis project Ga0180009, IMG submission 123537) | Groundwater microbial communities from the Aspo Hard Rock Laboratory (HRL) deep subsurface site, Sweden - OS_PC_MetaG | ecosystem: Environmental > Aquatic > Deep subsurface > Groundwater...
ATTCCGAAGGCATGAAATAATAAACTGGTTGACATGAGACCTCCCTGAATAATTGAGAGGTGATCTTGTCAGATTTCAATGAAAAAATCATTGATAAGTACGTGTTATCCGGTAGAACCATAATTTTGCATTTCAAAAAAACTGGTTAGACAACCAATCAATTTGATGAGAGCCAACAGTGGAGCTTCTGAAAGTAGACTAGCAATCACTGGCGATCCACCTCTTCTACAGATAAGATATCAAGCTGCTTTTTGAGTTAAGAGGTCTGAAAATATCATAACAATGTTAGTTTTTAAAAACACACTCTTAGCAGAAGTGCAGATTTCATTAATCAACCCGAACAATACTCTAGGAACGTAAAGAAACAAGATGACAGTCAAAGTAGGTCAGCAATCACCTAAGAAATCGGGGATAGTTGTGGATATTTTGGGGGTTCTTACCCTGAAGCTTGATTTCATGCTTTAACAGTGCAGCTTCAAACTTAATATAAACGCTGTTTTGATATTCTAACATTTTGTCTATAAAAATTTACAAAATAATTCAAAACTTCAACGGCAGACTAATTTTCCAGATAATGTTCCAAATGATTAATACTCTGATATTAAAATCTATGGTACGATCGACAGTAAGCCGATTCCGGTCTGGTCCGGAAAATGCAGAAGTAGCACTTATTAGTTGGATAACTGCAGGTTGGGACATTTTTTCCGCTTTTGGGAGGCAAACTGGATTAGCCAGCTGCAAAATCGCGGAATGATTTTGAGGATTGAAAAAATCAACCAAGACTTACCGAGAAAGATTAAAATAAACCTGGTGTTTAACAACAGCCAGAAGAAAAATGGTTTGAACGGTCAGACGGCGTTGAAATAAATGTAAATTGACAAAGTGTCCCTGATTGTAGATTCCTGGATCTATTGTCGAGAATTGAAGGAAAATGCTTGAAGTTCATATTCTAGTATTTCTGATAAAACTCTCCCTGGATCCGCTCCTAAATGTTTATCACTGGTGGCATGATTGCACCCGACTTTTTGCTTGTTGAAAATTCCTTCGGGGAGGAAAATACATGAAAAAAAACATTTGGATTACAGTCTGTGCCTTTACCACGGTTATGTTGCTTTTTGGGGCTTCTGCAGTTACTGCGAAACCCAAAGGAAAAGTAACCTTTGCTTCAGCTCATGGGAGCATGGATCTGAGGACAGTTTACGATCCGCATACAGCGACCGGCTCTGCCCCCACAACCTTTAAATCCTTGGTTTTCGACAGTTTGGTACATAAAGATGAGAATGGCAAGGTTGTACCGGCGCTGGCGACAGAATGGAAAATTGGACCGAACTGGTCTTACATGATCTTTAAGATTCGGCGGGGTGTCCAGTTCCACAACGGTGATCCATTAACAGCCGATGACGTGAAATTCAGCTTCGACAGAGCCATGCGGAAAGATATACCCTTCTTCTTAGGTGGTGAAATGCGACGCTTCATCAAATCCGTTGAGGCCACCGGGGACTATGAGATAAAGATCAACTTCAACGAACCCTATTTGTCATTTTTTGATCGTTGTTATGATTACCTGGCGATCGTTCCCAAGAACTATTTGGAAAAGGTCGGTGACGAAGGATTCGCTGAAAAACCCATCGGGACCGGCCCTTTTCGTGTTTTAGAATTCAAGCGGGATGTCTTTATGGATTTCCGCGCAGTGGAAAACCATTATCGTAAAACGCCTTACATCAGGGATTTTCGCTTCCTGAATGTTAAAGAGAATTCAACTCGGCTGGCTATGCTGAAGACCGGTGAGGCAGATATAGTTACGCTGCATGCGAGTCAGATCCCTAACGTGAACAGGGACAAGGAGCTTAGAATCATCTGGAGCAACATGACGTATCTCCAAACCCTGGTTTTCTTTGATCTGAGCCATCCCGAAGACAGTCCCTTCAAAGATAAGCGGGTTAGACAAGCGACCCAACTAGGCATCGATATACGAGGGATAGCCGATGCGATTGGCCATGGTACGATTACTCCTTGGGGCAGCTTTCTGGCCTCATACCACCCGGGATTTGATCCCAATGCCAAACCGTCTCTACATGATCCGGAAAGGGCAAAGCAACTGATGGCGGAAGCCGGTTATGCCAATGGTTTTGACACGGTGATGGTCAGTCATCCAACTTCGGTCACGTTGTTTGAACCCATGGTGCAGCAGTTGAAGGAAATTGGTATCCGATGCAAACTAAGTGTACCGGAAAGCGGAACCTGGTCAAAGACATTTGTAGCTGGAAATTTCAGAGGTATTGGGCTTGGCGTTGGACCCTATTGGGCCGGCAGTACGCATCCGGCTTCAGCTACGCAAGGCGCAGTTACCGGCGCATGGTCTCATAATTTGGCCACACCAGCTATTAAAGAAGCCATGGTCAGGTTACAGCAGGCTACCGAAACTGATGATATCGCCGCACGGGCAAAGGAGTTAAACGATCAGTTATTCGAAGATCTGGTTCGCATACCGCTTTGGTCCAGAAATTTGCCTTTTGCAGTCAACCAAAGGATCAAGTCCTATCCAGGTGTTCCAGGGGTACTTTACCCCAGGAACTTCGAATATCTGGAACTTCAAGACTAATATCAGTTTACGGAGGGCGGGTTAGTGAAACTAAAAAATCCGCCTGCGCATTTTGATACATAGCACAGCTCCATGCGAGATAAGAAATGAAAACCCGCGTGAGGTTATTTTATTTAATAAATTTCAGAGAGAAATAATTCGTGCAAAGATATATCTTGAGACGTTTGGTACATGCGGTAATCTGCCTTTTTGCAGTAACAATCATTGTTTTTTGTTTGACTCATTTAAGCGGTGATCCGGCGGTACTGATGTCATCTCCTGACGCTTCCAAAGAGGATATTCAGGAGATGAGAGAAACGATGGGTGTAAACAAACCCCTTCATGTCCAATATGGAATATTTTTGTCTGAAATTCTGCAGGGCCGGTTCGGGACCTCCTATAAGTGGGGTAAATCCTGTATTGAAGTCTGGGCAGAGCGGTTTCCAAACACCTTGCTGCTGGCAGCGGCCGCAATGGCTTTTACTCTTATTATCGGTCTACCCGTTGGCATTCTCTGTGCTGTTAAAGTGGGGACATGGATTGATAGCATCGGTAAGATTTTCGCGCTACTGGGCCAGTCGTTACCGGTATTCTGGGTAGGTCTGATGCTGATGCTGCTTTTTTCAGTGAAATTGGGCTGGTTGCCAACTTCCGGAACAGGGACTTTTTGGCATCTTTTGATGCCGGCGTTTACCTTGGGCTGGTATTTTGCCGCAGCCATTACCCGTCTGACCCGATCGTCAATGCTGGATGTGCTGGACCAGGATTATATAAAGATGGCACGAGTCAAAGGTGTAAAAAAATATAATGTTGTTATCAGGCACGCATTCAAGAATGCTTCTATTCCAATTTTAACATTCGCCACCATGAACTTTGTTTTCATGCTGAACGGAACGGTGATCACCGAGACGGTATTTAACTGGCCGGGTGTAGGGAAAATGGTGGTTGAGGCCATATCCGCAAGGGACTTTCCATTGGTCCAAAGTACCGTATTAATCGCATCGTTTTTTTTCATTTTTGCCAACCTTACAGTTGATATCCTCTATTCGTATATAGATCCACGGATAAGATACCAATAAACCATTACGATAATCAAAAAGGAATGAGTTTGACTAGTCTGGTTTTAGATAAAGACATTGACCGAGGAACCGAAGACCGTCATCAGTCCATCGTCCGGAAAATTCTGATATGGATGCGGCGGTTGCCAGTTTTTCCCGTGCTTATTTTAGGAATTTTCCTGATCTGCGGTATATTCGGTGATTTCTTAATATCGCAGGATCCTTTGAGAAATAACCTCAAACAAGTATTGACACCGCCCTTCTGGCAGGAAGGTGGATCCACTGATTTCCTCCTGGGTACAGATCATCTGGGGCGGGATATACTGAGTCGATTGATTAGCGGGGCTTCGGTTTCGTTGCAGGTTGGTTTTGTGGTCGTAATATTTGCCGGAGCCATCGGTGTTATCTTCGGTCTGATCGCCGGTTATTTAGGCGGCAAGGCTGATACCATCATTATGAGGACGTGTGACATCGTTCTATCCATGCCTTATATGATGGTTGCCATCGCGCTGGTGGCTATTTTGGGACCTAGCAAGAACAACCTTGTCATAATCCTGGTAGTGTTAGGTTGGGCCGGGTACGCGAGGGTGCTGCGGTCCGAGGTACTGCGGGTGAAAGAGGGTGATTTTGTGCACTTGGCCGTCCTGGCTGGTGCCAGTAAAATCAGGGTCATGGCGGTGCACATTTTTCCCAACATCGTTAATACCTTGATTATTATGGCAACATTGCAGTTGGGAAGCGTTATTATTGCCGAGGCCGGTCTGAGTTTTCTGGGTCTTGGTGTTCCACCCCCGGAACCAGCCTGGGGATCAATGTGTGCCGACGGCAGAGACTACATGTTTGACTCGTGGTGGATTTCGTTTTGGCCGGGGCTGGCGATTATGCTAGTTGTGTTGAGTTGCAATCTTCTCGGGGACTGGTTGCGGGTTCGGTTGGACCCTAAATTTCGACAGACGTAACTATGAAAGGGTTTATGATATGACGCATTCCCATAATTTACTTGAAGTAAAGGACTTGAAAACGCATTTTTTCACCCGGCGTGGTGTTGTCAAAGCCGTGGACGGCGTCAGTTTTCACCTGAACAGAGGTGAGACGCTGGGTTTGGTCGGCGAGTCCGGTAGCGGGAAGAGTGTCACCTGCTTTTCTATAATCAGGCTTGTGGAAAAACCGGCTGGGGAAATCGTAGGGGGTGAGGTGCTTTTCGGGGGGGATAACCTATTGGATCTTTCTGAAAAGCAGATGGATGCACTCAGAGGAAAGAATATATCCATGGTTCTCCAGGATCCGATGACCTCGTTGAACCCGCTTTTTACAATCGGTTTTCAGGTCTCAGAGCCGTACTTTATTCATCAACAGTTGGGTAAAAAAGCGGTTCGGCAAAAAGTCCAGGAGATGCTTAAAAATTTGAGAATTCCCTCTCCTGAGTTGAGAGTGCATGAATACCCGCATCAGATGAGCGGTGGCATGCGTCAAAGGATCGTTAGTGCCATGGCCTTAGCCTGTCGACCGCAAATTCTTATCGCTGATGAACCGACAACGGCTCTGGATGTGACTATCCAGGCACAGTATATAAGATTGCTTAAGGAGATTCAGCAGCAGTCGGATCTAGCGATGATCATCGTTACGCACGACTTCGGTATTGTTGCCAAGGCCTGTGACCGGGTAGCAGTCATGTACGCCGGTAAAATCGTGGAGAGTGCTTCCACAATGGAGCTGTTTGATTACCCCACACATCCGTATACAATTGCTCTGATGAATTCTCTTCCAAAAATGGGTGCAAAAGTGAAGCGTTTATACACGATAGAGGGACAACCACCTGATCTCAGTGCACTACCCCAAGGCTGCAGTTTTGCACCGCGATGCCCGCAAGCTATTGATATCTGTTCGAAGGAATATCCGCCGCAATCAATCATCAGAGACGGGCACACTATGAGCTGTTGGCTATTTGAAAAAGGAAATTGACAATGGGTGAAGCCATACTTGAAGTAAAAGGGCTGAAAAAGCATTACCCGGTTACGAAAGGGATTATCCTGATGAAACAGACCGGAGCTATAAAAGCGGTTGACGGCATCGATTTTACCATTAAAAAAGGAGAGACCTTCGGGTTGGTGGGTGAATCGGGTTGCGGAAAGACCACCACGGCTAAAATGGTTCTGCTTCAGGAAGAAGCAACCGAGGGAACAATCCTGTTTCAAGGTAAAGATATCACACACTTGCCCCCGGCGGAGAAGAGAAAGCATCGAGGATTGGTCCAGGCCGTCTTCCAGGATCCCTATAGCTCACTAAGTCCGCGAATGAAGGTAGGCCGTATAATTGCCGAGCCTATTGTGATTCAAGGGAATGCTACCAATGGAGAGATCAAGCAGAGAATTGCGGAGCTGCTTGATCTGGTCGGCTTACGACCTGATGCAGGCGACCTTTTCCCCCATGAATTCAGTGGCGGACAACGTCAACGCGTTGCTATCGCTAGGGCGCTGGCGTCTAATCCAAGTTTCATTGTGCTGGATGAACCGGTATCAGCGCTGGATGTATCCATCAGAGCGCAGATAATGAATCTACTAATGGATATCCAGGAAAATTTAAAAGTGTCTTACCTGCTGATTGCACATGACCTGGCGGTAGTTCAGCACATGAGTGAGACCATTGGGGTCATGTACTTAGGCAAACTGGTTGAAATCGCCGGCAGCGAAGATCTACATCTACATCCGACCCATCCTTATACAAAAGCGCTTTTGTCAGCCTCCTTGGCTGCTCATCCCCGGGATCTAAAGGAAGAGATCGTTCTTAAAGGGGAGGTTCCCTCGCCCCTCAATCCACCAACCGGTTGTTGGTTCCACCCGCGCTGTCCGGAAGCCCGGCATATCTGTGCGGTAAAAGTTCCGCAGATGATAGAGGTCGGAAGCAACCATAAAGTTGCCTGTCACAAACTCTAAAGTTAGAAATATTTTGGATCAGACACCGCCATTTAAATCCCCGTCAATCCATAGGATTAGCCGTAGATTGATGGTCAGAACGGAGTTTTATTATGAAGAAAAGTGAGTGGGAGAAGGATTTAGCTGAGGATTATCAAAAACGCGGGAGAAGGAGATCCATATTTAAAACTGATTCCAATATTGAGTTGGTCGATTTATTTGATCAAAAGGTTTTGAATGAAAAGGATTTTGATCCGGAAAAAGATCTGGGGAAACCGGGGGCTTTTCCTTATACCAGGGGGATTTACCCGGGCATGTACCGGGCGAACCACTGGTTGATGGGTCAATATGCGGGATTCGGAAATCCTGAAGCGACTAATGAGAGGTTTAAATACCTTATTGCAAAAGGACAAACCGCATTGGCATTGGCTTTGGACTTGCCAACGCAACTAGGTTTAAGTTCAGATCATGAACTAGCGGACGGTGAAGTGGGAAAAGCGGGGGTTGCGATAAATTCACTCAGGGATATGGAGGAGATATTTGATGGAATTCCTTTGAATAAAACCCGCCAGATATTTACGACCGCCAATGGAATAGGCCCCATCATGTTGGCGCTATTTCTTGCTTGCGGAGAAAAGCAGGGTATCGATCCAGCTGACTATTCAGTCGTCATACAAAACGATATTCTGAAAGAATATGTTGCCAGGGGGGCATACATATTCCCGCCGGAACAATCACTGAAGTTTTCCGTTGATGCCATCGAATATTGCGCCAGTCATCATCCGAGTTTCAGGCCGATCGTCATATGCGGTTCGCATATGCGTCAGGGGGGGGCAACGGCAATCCAGGAGATTGCGTTTACACTTTCCAATGCGCAGGCATATATCAATGAAGCGGTCAGCCGCGGTATTCATATCGATGACTTTGCACCGGGCATGGAATGCCAGCTTTCGGTTCCGATGAATCTGTTTGAAGAAATCTCCAAATTCCGGGCATTTCGCCGCATGTGGTCCAGGATGCTGAGTGAACGATTTAACGCCCAGAATCCTGAGAGCTTAAAATGCGTCATTCGTGTATATACGACAGGCTATACCATGACTGCTCAACAGCCAATAAACAATGTCGTACGCGTTACAATCGAGGCCCTGGCCGCGATTCTCGGAGGCGTACAAAGCCTGTCGTGTAATGCGATGGATGAAGCGGTTGGTATTCCGACCGAAGAAGCAGCTCATCTGGCTCTGATGACACAGCATATTCTGGCAAATGAAACCGGCATAGCGGACGTTACAGACCCCTTAGGCGGTTCTTACTATATCGAATCGCTAACGAACAGACTCGAATCGGAATCTTTAAAACTGATGAAGGAAATTGAAGAAAAAGGAGGAGCCCAACGAGCGATTGCCGAGGGATTCTACCAGAAATTGTCACGGGAATCGGCAAGCCGCTATCAGCAGGAAATAGACAGGGGCGATCGTATTATTGTCGGGATAAACAAGTTTCAAAATCCGGACGAAGAGACAACTATTCAGTGTTTTAAAGTTGATGAGGCCATACAGAACAGATGTATTGAAAAGCTTCATAAGCTCAAGGCTGAGCGGGACGAGCCGACTGTTAGGAAGATACTGGACGAACTGGCCAAAGATGTGAGTCTGGAGAAAAACCTGGTACCAAGTCTAATTAATTGTGTGAAGGCCTACGCAACAATTGAGGAAATGTGCCAGACGATTGGACAACAATGGGGATTTTATCAAGAGGGGGCTTCCTGGTTATGAAAGGAGAAAATCAAGTGATACGGGTACTTGTTTCTAAAATCGGATTGGATGGTCACAATCGGGGGGCATATGTTGTTGCTCATGGATTAAAGCAGGCCGGCATGGAAGTCATCTATACTGGTATCCGCCAGACCCCGGCCTCTGTTGCAAAGGCTGCCGTGCAGGAGGATGTGGACGTAATCGGGGTATCCTCGATGGTAGGCGCCCATTTATCGATAATGACAAAACTGAACCAGGAACTGGCAAAACTGGACGCTTCTAATATTCCTATTATCATTGGTGGTATCATTCCCGACAGCGATTACGACAAATTAAAGGAACTGGGGGTTAAACTAATCTTCAGGCCCGGATCAAATATGGATAAAATTATAAACCAGGTCAAGGCCCTTGTTGAGGATAAGGAATGGGTTCCTGAAATCAAAGGGACACTTACGGGTGATGATATTGATGACATATCACTAATGGGATCAAAATGCGATAAATGTAGCAATGTGTTTTTCCCTTCCCGAAGAAGATGTCCAATATGCCTGGATGAAAAATCTATTACTGATATTCGCCTGAGTGATCGTGGAACATTGAGTACATTCGCCATATGCCAAACGGCACCCTTAGGGTATGAAATCCCGCATGTGCAGGGTTATGTGGAATTAAATGATAATGGTCCACCGGTTTTTTCACTATTAATCAGGGATGATGAGGATCCTCCGTTGGCAGTTGGGTGTTCTATGCAACTGGAGATTATAGAAAGGGGAACTGATAACGACGACAAAAAAATAATGGGATATCGTTTCAAGCCTCTTACACATACATAACAATACTATACGGAGGATGTAGTGAGAGACACATATGTTCTTGGTGTTTCCATGACCCGGTTTGGAAAACATCTGGAAAAAAGCTTATCGGAGTTGGCCTATGAACCAATATGGAATGCCATTGAAGAGTCCAATATCGACCCGTTTGATATTGGAACTGCATTCGTCGGGAATGCCTATGGTGGATTGATAACCGGCCAGGAATCAGTTCGGGGGCAAGTTGTCTTAAGAGAAGCAGGTTTTTCCAATATTCCGATTATTAATGTCGAAAATGCCTGTGCTTCAGGATCGACAGCATTCAATCTGGCCAACCTAGCGGTTGCTGCCGGACAGACCGACATTGCATTGGTCGTCGGTGTTGAGAAGTTGTTCTGCGATGATACAGCTAAAAGTCTTCAAGCTCTGTCCACTTCCAGCGATTTGGAAAGGGAAGGCAAGATGGGGATTCTTTTCGCCGGTATATATGCCATGAGAGTACGCAGTCACATGGAAAAATATGGGATTTCGAAGGAACAGTTAGCCCAGGCAGCTGTGAAAAATCATACGCACGGATCCCTGAATCCCCATTCACAGTACCAAAAGCAACTTTCCATTGACGAAATTCTGAATTCCAGAATGATTGTCGATCCTATAACCCTCTACATGACCTGTCCATTAGGCGATGGTGCAGCAGCAGTCCTGATTGGGACTCGGGAAATGGCCATGAGGATGAAAAAACGGCCGGTTAAAGTCGCTGCGAGTGTCATAGGAAGCTTTGGCAATCCTGGCATAAGCGAGCATTCTATTGCCGCCAGGGTTTCCCGAGAAGCATATAGAAAAGCTGAAATCGGACCGCAAGATGTTGAGATTGCAGAGGTACACGATGCCGTGGCTGCGATTGAATTATATTTATATGAAGAACTTGGCTTTTGTGGTCCCGGTGAAAGTGGACGTATGATTGATGAGCGTGAAACCTGGTATGATGGACGGCTGCCTGTAAATACATCCGGTGGTCTCACGGCAAAAGGTCATCCGGCCGGGGCTACAGGCCCAGCTCAAATTGCTGAAATCGTCTGGCAACTACGAGGTGAAGCCGGAATGCGGCAAAAAAAACAGACGCCGACAATTGGGATGACTGAAAACGGAGGTGGAAATGTCGGGAACGAAACAGCAGTTGTTGCTGTCAATATTTTGAAAGGCGATCCCTGACCTGCCATATAACAATATTAAAGCCAGAATTATTCACCATTGTACGACTAACGCGATCAAGCGCATTGGATCCGTCAAATCGATTTCATGCTACGATTTCTTAAACTAGGAGAATCAAACGTTGAATGCTGGATATTATCTTACTCGAAGTGCTAAATTTTTCGGCGAGAAAACTGCTTTTGTCTTTGATGGTCAGCGAAAATCTTATTCCGACTTGAACGCCCGCGTAAACAAACTGGCCAATGGCCTACTGGGCCTTGGGCTAAAGAAAAGAGATCGGGTCGGACTCTTGTTTCACAATTCTTTTGAATACGTGGAATCTTATTTAGCATTGTATAAAGCGGGTCTTGTCTGGGTTCGACTGAACGCCCGGGCGAATGATAAGGAGCTTTGCAAAATGCTGGAAGATTCCCAGGCAAAAGCTCTGATTTATGGACCGCAATTTAAAGAAACAGGAGCTATCCTGGGATCAAATTTGCGATGGGTTGTTTCGAGGGACCGGATTGATGACCTGAATTATGATAACCTCATCGGAGCGTCATCAAGTAATGAGCCGGTTACAGATATTGATTTGGAAGATATATCCGATATCTGGTATACCTCCGGCACCACCGGCGTCCCAAAAGGTATTATGATCATTCATCGCAATATCGTTACTTGTACACAATTGCTTTTGTCGGATGTTTACGATATCAAGGCCGGCGATAAATTTTTGACTCCCGGAGCCCTAAGTCATGCGGGTTCTGTTCGGGTGTTGCCTTTTATCGCAAGAGGGGCGACCTGTTATCTGCATAGTCGTTTTGATCCTGTATCCGTCTTTAACGATATTGAGAGAGAACGGATAACGGATCTTGCGCTCGTGCCTACGATGTTAGTCGCACTAATGGATCATCCGGAACGACGAAACTTTGATTTGAGTTCTTTGAAGCGAATAACATACGGCGGTTCTCCGATGCCGGTAGAGAGAATTAAGGAAGCAATAGATATTTTTGGCCCAATATTGAGCCAGGCTTTTGGGCAGGCTGAATCGATCATTTCCATAACTCATCTCCCAAAGGAGGAGCATATACCAAACGACGATCCAAAATGGGAAAAACGACTGTCTTCCACCGGAAGAGAGTTTCCCGGGGTTCGGGTCAGAGTGGTTAATGATGAGGGACAGGATCTGAAACCCGGACAAAAAGGAGAGATCATCACGCGATCGGACTTGGTCATGAAAGGCTATTGGAATATGCCGGACAAGACGTCCGAGACCATTAAAAATGGATGGTTATACACTGGAGATATCGGATACCTGGATGATGATGGCTATTTATATCTCGTTGATAGAAAAAACGACAAGATCATTTCCGGTGGCCTGAACGTTTTTCCTAGGGAGGTTGAAGAAGTTCTGTCAGCCCATCCTTCGGTAGGCCAGGTATCGGTATTTGGAAAAGAAGATCAAAAATGGGGAGAAGTCATAACGGCTGCGGTGGTCTTAAGAGACGGCAAAGAAGCAAACGAGAAAGAGTTGATTGAGTTCTGCAAGAAGAATTTGTCCAGTTATAAAAGTCCAAAGCATATTTATTTTGTTGATGATCTACCGAAAAATGCATACGGAAAAACACAACGTCATGAATTGAAAAAACAGTTTAAAAACGGTCAAAATCCGATAGTATAACATGTACTTGAGGGATAGGAAAAAAGCCTGGAATGTTTGAAATACGTAGCAAATGGCCTGATTATTCCTAACATAATGGAAAGAAAATGTTTTTCTCCTTGACTATCAAGTCTTTGTGGGCCAAGAGGGACTGGATGCTCGCTATGTCAAAAGCTTCTTCAAAAGGGGATGCAAAAATGAATGAACAGAAAATGTTGGACAAATTTAACAAAGTCAAAGAACTAATAAACGGTCGAGAGGCTGAAACTTTTAAGGAAAAATATTTCGCACGGTTTTTTACTGGAGATATCACCCTTGTTTTCGGCGAAACACCTTATACTTTGTCATTCCATAAAGGCACAATGATTGACACAATCAAGGGGACACCTCTCACCGGTATTAACTTCGGATTAGAAGGAACTCAGGCTAAATGGGATGAGTTTTTTGAACATCGCAACTTTCAGTTGGCCACTTCCCCCCCCCACAATCCAAATCATTTAGGTTTTCTAGGCAGTACGCTCGCGTTCAGGCAAAATAACAACGTGATTGCGCATCTGATGAGGATTATTGCGAAGGTCATGGCAAATTAGATTTTACGGAAAAAATGAGAGGAGAATGTTTAATGGCAATTACCGGTAGTTACATCAAGGTTAATGGGATCAAAGTATATTATGAAACCAATAACGGTCCGAAAGACAAAAGCACAATTGTATGTTTGCATACGGCAGGCCGGGAATGCCGGCAGTATCACGGGATGATGGAGATTTTCGAAGAAGAGTACAATATGATCGCTTTTGACATGCCGGCGCATGGAAAAAGCTGGCCACTGCCCGGCAACAAGGCGATCAACGAATATCGTGCTTATGGCGATTTCGTATGGGAATTCATTAAAGCTATGAACATTGATAACCCAATTGTAATCGGTTGTTCGGTTGGTGGGAATATGGTGTATTATATTGCACAACACTATCCGGTTAAAGCAATCGTATCCATGCAGGGTTCAGACTATACTCCTCACATTGATGCATCAATGTCAGATCTTTTAAACCATCCCTATTGTAACGTACAATACTCGCACTACGACTTTTCAGAAAGTTTGATTGGGCGTGATGCGTCCGCAGAGGCTAAAGAGTTTATTCTTTGGGGAGTATGCCAGGAAATTGGCATAACCAAAAAAGGGGATTTGGGACTTTACAACGATTTTGATGTCAGGGATGGGATGAAGAATATTACTTGCCCTGTTTTGGTTATCCGTGGCGAAGACGATTGGGCGGTACCGGAATACGAATGCCGGGAACTTATGGAGAGGCTAGTTGGCACCAAAAAATTAATGTGGAAATCAGTTCCCAGAAAGGGGCACTTCATTGCAGTTGAAGCGCCGGAAGTCGTATGCGAGGTAATGCAGGAATTTATGGCTGATTTATAACATTACATGATAGTTGAAAAAGGTAATTAAACAAACCTCCTTTGATGGTCGATTGGTTGATTTACTGGAAATAAGGCTAATCGCAGATTTTTTGAAGCTATTTGTCAACCCGATCGTTCAAAAATAGAAGAAATTATGATGTCATATAATTTGGTCGACACATTCACGCAATGACAAGAAAAGTCATGATAGTATCTTAAATATAAGCAACGTTTTTCAAAGAATAGAGAATATTCTGTCGACTGATAAAAGCGTTGCGCAGAAATTCATGTTTTCATTCCTCGTTTTGTCCGTCATGTAACTATTGAACTATTTGAAAAAGGTTTTGGAAAATGCACGTCATGGATCCTTACTCTGAATATTTACCGTCACGCCCCGGGAAATCCCGCCCAACATATTTGAAAAGCAGTCGAATTTCACCCATTCAGGAAGAACAATGGACCGACGAGCATCGCCATCGGGCATCAAAATATTTTCCTGACGGTTTGATTAGTAACGGCATAAAAACACTATTCTATGATCCTGAAATGATCGATGGGGTGATGCCGATTCAAAAACACATCAGAGAAGAAACAAGTTTGACTCCCCGCCATCGGGACATTTTAATCTTGCGGACCGCTTGGGTTTTGGGATGCGAATATGTCTGGGCGCAACAATCCGACATGGCAAAAAAACAAGGCCTCACGTCAATCGATCTCAGGCGTATCGCAGAAGGTCCGACAGCGAAAAATACCAAACCTTTTGAAGCAGATCTTATAAACCTGGTTGACCAGATGATCTGCAACACTTACGTTAACGAAAACATTTGGAAATCCGTTGCTTCCAAGTATGATGTAAATCAGCTCTTAGACACAGTTGCGACTGTAGGTGCGTCCACTACGCTGTCACTGATGTGTAACGCATTGGGAGTGCAGGCAGATGCAGCGTTCACGGAGCAAATGCCAAGCGATATCCCGTATTTGATATCCATTCCGGAAAGAGAACCGCGCCTCAAAATCCAGCGAATCGAATCTGTCAAAGGAATTGACAAGATTGCCATTAAACGAACCTGGGCCCGCTATCCAGAACTTAATAAAAAACATACAGGATCAAAATATGTCATGTATCGAGCGAACATAAATTCCCGATACAGGGAAATTCTGATCCTTCGTACCGGCTGGAATTGCCAAGCAGAGTATGAATGGTCCCGGCACATGGGCGCGACCGGACACGGCAGGAAAAGAGGACTGGATCCTTGTAAAATAGCGGAAGGTAGCAGCGCTTCTGTCTGGAGCGACGTTGAAAGCGAGTTGATCAACGTGTCAGATGAACTCTACCGCGACTCTACTGTCTCTGACAGAACCTGGGAC
>Ga0180009_10004811_pt1 | contig 14736 bp, 15 predicted proteins | sample OS_PC_MetaG_FD_123537 | JGI IMG/M metagenome (GOLD analysis project Ga0180009, IMG submission 123537) | Groundwater microbial communities from the Aspo Hard Rock Laboratory (HRL) deep subsurface site, Sweden - OS_PC_MetaG | ecosystem: Environmental > Aquatic > Deep subsurface > Groundwater...
CCTAGTCATCCCGGCGATGCGCAATTACACACCGAACTTTTGTAGACATAACACGGAATGCGTATGTTAAAGACAACATGTCGTTGAGCATGGTTGATGGGCGAGGGCTTTTTCTTAGAGAATCACTAAGCGTCGCAGTTCATCCACGGGATTACCCGATCAGTCTCGGAAATGTAATTCATTCAAACCGGTTCGCGGTCACGTGTTTCCTTTCAAAACACTTCGTTATCTGAAAATGCCGAGATGCTTAATAAAAAGGGTGGAGATGCCGATAGTTTAACAAGATATTATCTGAGTTAAGAAGCTGAGTTAAGGGGGCGAAAGTGAAACGTCATTCGATAATCATAGGCCTATGCCTATTGCTGATTGTTGCAGCGCAGCAATCATATGGTAGTTCGGATTTGATGGAGTTGAGTCTCGAAGATCTAATGAATATCGAGATAACTTCTGTATCCAAGACAGCTGAAAAGCTTTCCGACGCCGCTGCTGCGGTATATGTGATAACCAGCGACGACATTCGTAGATCTGGTTACAGAACCCTCCCTGATGTTCTTAAGCTGGCTCCGGGTCTTCAGGTAGCTCATATTGACGCCAATCGCTGGGCCATTAGCTCAAGGGGGTTCAATTATGAATTCGCTGACAAATTGCTCGTATTGATCGATGGTCGGTCGGTCTACACAAAGCTGTTCTCTGGAGTCTACTGGAACGAGCAAAACATCAATCTGGATGATGTTGAACGCATAGAGATCATTCGCGGTCCCGGAGCAACTCTTTGGGGTGCCAACGCTGTCAACGGTGTCATCAATGTCATTACAAAGGAATCCCAGGATACTCAGGGCGGCCACGTGTCGGTTTCATCGGGCAATGAAATCCGCAATGTGGGAGTCATAAGATACGGCGGTACTCTTGGAAAAGAAAATAACTATAGAGTCTACGGGCGCTATTACCGTCAGGATCACTCAGTGCTTGCGGATGGCGCCTCGATAGGCGACGACTGGGATGTGCTTCAAGCCGGGTTCCGGATTGACTGGAACTCCTGGCAAAACAATACCGTCACTGTACAAGGTGATGTGTACGGTGGTAACGCAGGTGCGTTCTTCACCTTGCCCATCTTTGAGCCACCATACAGCCAACTTCTCGAAACCGATTCCAAACTCTCCGGCGGCAATGTGCTTGCACGCTGGACTCATTCTCGTTCGGAGGCTTCCGGGATTGAACTTCAAGCCTATTTTGATCGCACCAAACGACACCATGAGGTCGCCGGTGAAGATCGTAATACATTTGATCTTGATTTCCAGGTGCGTCATAAGCTGCACGAGCGACTCGAAGTTATTGGCGGTCTAGGATACCAGATTACCGCTGACACACAGGATAGTTCCAGTTTGATATGGTTCGACAGTAAGAGTCGAACAGACAACCTACTGAGCGCATTCTTGCAAGGTTCTATAGCGCTGATTGATGAAAAGTTGAATATGACTGTGGGATCTAAATTCGAGCATAACGACTATACTGGGTTTGAATACCAACCCAGTATTCGAATGTTCTGGAGACCAGGCTCGACTCATTCTCTGTGGGCATCGGTATCCCGCGCAGTACATACTCCATCCCGATGGAATACTGACGTCACAAGCGTCTGGGCAGTCACGCCAGCGGGAACACCATTCAACCCCGGACCTCTTCCGCTCGTGCTTACCTCTATTGGTAATAAAGATCTCCGGAGTGAGGAACTTACCGCCTATGAGTTAGGGTACCGTGTTAGACCGCGACAAGACCTTTCACTAGATGTGGCTACCTTCTATAATAACTATGAAGGGTTGGGCACCGTGGAACTCGGTTCACCATTCCTTGATCTCGCCACGAGTGCGTTTATGGTTATGCCGGCGATCCGAGTCAATGGCGTTGATGGGAAATCATATGGAGGGGAGTGGATAGTCAACTGGTGGCCTCACTCTGAGATAAGGTTGGAGGCCGCTTATTCACTTCTACTGTGGCGACTCGACGATCCTGCTGTGACTCTGGATGAAGAGAACCCCGAACATCAAGTGTGGTTTAGAATTGATGCAGATGCCAGCAAGTCTCTGAGACTGGGTATGCTTGTACGTTACATTGATGATCTTCCCGCTTATGGCGTAGACAATGTTGTTGCTCTCGATACAAGACTCGGATGGGCTTTTAATGACAGCTGGGAGTTAGAAGTTGCAGGGCAGAATCTACTTGAGCCGACTCATTTGGAGTTTCCAACGCCTACATCATCAAAAACAAGCCTGGTCGAACGCAGAATTCACGTCGCATTGACCAAGAGTTTCTGATATATGAGCAGACCATTCTCAGTAATCTTGTTGGTTCTCGTCTGCACAGCGGCTATTGGTGTTCCCACAACCGTTCATGCTGACAAACCGACCGAATATCAGCTGAAGGTGGCCTATTTGTACAACTTCATCAAGTTCGTGGAATGGCCGACGAATGTTCTGAGCGAGGATGACACACTCCTGCAGATTTGTGTACTCGGAGAAAACCCATTTGGCCCTGCACTTGACGAGATGGTCTCAGGAAAAGAGATATCAGGGAGACAAATTTCAATAGTCTATGCAAAAACTCTCGCGAAATTAGACTCCTCTCATGTCGTTTTTGTTGCCAGGTCTGAGACTGATAATCTGGATAAGATCCTAGAACAGTTGGAGGGAGTTAGTATACTGACAATCAGCGACATCGACGGCTTTGTACAGCGAGGTGGCATAATTGGATTCCTTACGGAAGATAATAAGATTCGCTTTATCATAAATGTAGATGTAGCAGAAAAGGCCGGATTGCAGATCAGTTCACAGCTGCTCAGGATGTCACGATCAGTTGATCAAGAGAGATGAGGTGCGGAACAGATGAATTTCAGAGATAGCTCCCTGCGAAACAAGCTGACGATGATTGCCATGATAGCATCGATTGTTGGTTTGACGCTGTCCGGTGCTGTTTTCATGATTATTGATTATCACACTCTGAAAGCCACGATGGTTCGCAATCTGGAAACTCTTAGCAGTGTTATAGGCTCCAACTGTACGGCCGCTATTTCGTTCCACAACGCCGAAGACGCCAGTGATGTTCTCACGGCTCTCAAGGCAGAGGAACACATAATTGGCGCTGTTATATACGGAAACGATGACTTGGTTCTGGCATACTATGCCCGGGACGACCAAGCTGGTGATTTCAGGATACCGCCAGTCAATGAACCCTGTGCGACATTCTCCGACGGCACCCTGAGCGTATACCACACTATCTCGCTGGATGATGAGAGGATAGGCACCATTTACATGCAGAGCGATCTCCGACAGGTCAGCTCTCGAATGATTCAAATCGGGACTGCAATACTCTTAATCACTGCATTCTGTTTTGTCGTGGTATTTGTCATCATATCGCGATTGCAACGAGTGGTTTCCCAGCCGATTCTCAACCTGGCCCGAACCGCGCGGATCATATCCCAAGAGAAGTACTACTCCGCCAGAGTTGATTACGAAAGCAAGGATGAATTAGGGATTCTTGTTTCCGGCTTCAACGAAATGCTGGTTCAAATCCAGAAGAGGGATTCGGAGTTGCTAGAAAGCAGAGACAAACTTGAAGAAAGAGTTCGCGAGCGAACCGTGGAACTTGAAGAAGAAATCAAAGTGCGAAAACAGGCCGAACAGGCTATCAACAAATCTCTCAAAGAAAAAGAGATCCTCCTAAAAGAGGTTCACCATCGAGTAAAAAACAATCTCCAAATAATCATGAGTTTGCTAAGTCTGCAATCTAACGGAATCAATGGATCACATATCAAAGAGATGTTCAGAGATAGCCAGCGTCGAGTCAAATCTATGGCCTTGATTCACGAAAAACTCTACCAATCGGAAAACCTGGCCGAGATTGATCTTGCGGAATATATTGAAAGCCTAAGTAAATATCTATTGAGCACCATTACCGGAAACATGAATAAAATCAGAATGGTCACCAATGTAGAACGAATTACTCTCGGTGTAGACAAAGCGGTGCCATGCGGACTCATTATCAATGAGCTTGTGACAAATTCTCTGAAATATGCATTCAACGGACGCGATAGCGGTCAGATTACCATAACTTGCAAGAAACTGGAGAATGACCAAATATCTCTGAGTGTCGCGGATGACGGAATCGGAATTCCGGAGAATATGGATTACAAGAATACCCAGTCCTTGGGTTTACAATTGGTGAATAATCTCTCAAATCAGCTCGGAGCGAAAATTGACCTCCAAGCGGGGCTTGGGTATACTTGCTTCAATATAGTATTCAAGGGGGCAGACATTGGACGGGAAGAACAACAGCTCAAGTCAGCCGAAGATTCTTATTGTAGAAGATGAAGCCATCCTGGCGATGGATATTCGCCAGCGACTGGAAATGATGGGCTTCACTGTGACCGGCTCGGTTGCCACGGGAGAGGACGTGTTAGTTCAGATCGAACATGAACAGCCGGCACTGGTACTCATGGATATTCAGTTTCTCGGTGATATCGACGGGATCGAAGATGCCGCCCGCATAAAGGAGAACTATGATATTCCAGTTGTATTTCTAACCGCCAATTCCGACGAATCCACCATAGAGCGTGCCAAAACTACCGATCCGGCGGCTTACCTGCTCAAACCGTTTGGTGATAGAGAGTTGAAAACTGCGATCGAAATCGCGCTACATCGACATAAGCTTGAGCTTGAGCTAAAACGAAGCGTACGGGCGTTGAAAGAAAGCGAAAAACGATACCGGGATCTTTTTGAACAATCCAATGATGCTGTCATAATACATGACCTTGAAGGCCGAATTCTGGATGTTAATGCACGCTCGTGCGAACTTCTGCGCTACCAGAAAGACCATTTTCTTTCTTCGGAGATAACCTCGTTTTTCCCAAATGGGTGTCAAGCGCCGCATGACGATCCTTTACAAATCATCAAGGAAAGAGGGCAATATCGATTTGAGTCATGTTTCGAGAGAGCCGACGGAGAAATCCTCAATGTTGATGTTAGTGCAAGGATAGTTGACCAAGAGAAAGGCCTTGTCCAAGGGATTATTCGTGATATTACCGTCAGCAAGCGGGCCGAGCAGGCATTGCAGGAGAGTGAAAGGAAATATCGACTTCTGGCCACAAATACTCTGGATGTTATCTGGACGACAGATCCGGAGTTCAACATAACATTTGTTAACGACGCGATCAATGACTTACTGGGCTACACGGCTGAGGAATTCACTGGAATGAATGCGATCGCCTTTACACCAGCTGAGAAAGTCAAGATATTACAAGATGCGGCAGAACAATTGCTTAACAAATACAAACGAGACCGGATCGTACAACATAAGTTTGAGATACAGTTTATCCATAAGAACGGCGCTCTAATAGACATTGAAATTACAGCTAACCTGATGATCGACAGCGTGGGCCAGATCGTAGGATTCCAGGGCAGGTCTGTCGACATCACTGAGCGCAAGCGGGCTGAGGGAGAATTGAGGAAACATCGTAACCACCTTGATGAATTGGTCAAAGAGCGGACCGCAGAACTGTCCAAGGCAAATGAACAGCTTCAGTTGGAAGTTCAGGAGCGATTAAGACTTCAAGAATTGGAGGCACGCTCTCAAAGACTGGAAATGGCTGGTACAATTGCAGGACAGGTGGCACATGATTTCAATAATCTTCTGGCGCCAATGTTAGTATATCCTGGATTCATCCGACACAGACTTCCATGCGACGAGAAAGTCACGGCATATCTTAATTCGATCGAAGACGCGGCAACGAAAATCGCCGAAATCAATCAGGATCTTATGACCATGGGTCGAAGGGGTCACTACAACCAGAGTGTGATAAACCTTAATGAAATCGTATCTCAGGCCGTCAAGAATTTCGAATCACGAACAGGTACGGTAACCTGCAAGCTGAATCTTAGCAAAGGTTTGATGAACATTATGGGTGGGAGTGCCCAGATTCATCGAATGATCATTAACCTTTTGGTGAATGCCAGGGATGCTATGCGGAATAGTGGACAGATTACTATCACGACCGAGTACTTTTACGCTGATAACATGGCAACTGCCTATGGTAGTGTTCCGGCGGGAGAATATATCAAGCTGACGATTTCGGATACCGGATGCGGTATTCCTGATGATATAATCAACAAAATCCTCGATCCTTTCTTTTCGACTAAGATTAGTGATAGAGAACGCGGTTCCGGTCTCGGAATGAGCGTTGTTAATGCGGTAATGAGTGATCATAATGGATACTTGGATCTGAGCAGCACAGTTGGTCTCGGTACTTCCTTCTACCTCTACTTCCCAATTACGCGAGAGAGTGTCGAAGCAGACAGTCCCAAGTCGATTTCCGGCGGGACTGAAAGTGTGATGATAATTGATGATGACGAAATACAACGCAATGTTTGCAGCGAGATCCTCGAATCACTCGGATATCAAGTCAGCACTGTAAGAAGCGGTGAGAAGGCAGTTGAATTTCTGAAGAAGAATCCGCATGATCTGCTGATTCTTGATATGATTATGCCGCCAGGAATAGACGGGACCGAGACATACAGACAGATATGCGAACTATATCCCAACCAAAAAGCGATTATCGTTTCGGGATATTCTGAGTCAGATCGCGTTCTCGAAGCTCTGAATCTCGGAGCGGGTACGTTCGTTAAGAAACCCTTTGACACGATTGCAATCGCCACCGCAGTCAGGACAGAACTTGACACGCAAGTAAAGGTATTGGTCTATAACATATATGTCACATGTCAGTCAAGACCGTCCAGTTAGGATCGGTTCAAAACAGGCCCAAGTGCCCCCGGATCGAGCGGCTTCTGGATATCGAATCGCTCTCCTGGTCGCCCAAGTTTCAGCAGACCTTTCGAAGACATTATTAAGAAGCTCAATTCTGGTCTTTCCGCTCGTCGTATCTGGCAGGTTCTGGTCACTGAGCACGGTTTCGCCGGTTCGTGCTCTTCGATCAAACGTTTCGTTCCCAGGGCCGGTGAGAGTACCTCGCTGTTATTCTGCCGCATAGAACGCGAGCCCGGCCAGGTGGCTCAGGTGGACTTCGGTATCGGCGTCTGGCTTGTCGATGAGGACGGCAAGAAGTGAGGATATCATCTCCTGTGAATCACCCTAAGCCATTCTCGCAAAGGTTACGTGAGTTGGTCTTACGGCAGACAGCCAGAGAAACAGTTGCTAAGCCAATCTCCCATTATCACTGTCTTTTCGGTCACCTTTGATCTTGATTATCACATTTGCTGTCCATAATTGTAGGAATGTACGTCGTCAGACAATTTGGACAGTATGTACTGAAATCTAAGACATAGTTTGTCTGATGGCAATTGATTTCTGGTATTCTCGTTTCGTGTGTGAGGAGTGCGTTCTTTGATCTTGTTTCTCTCCTCCAGTATTTGTACTGCCCTGCCAGTATAGACATCAGCCGGCGTAACGTTGTTGAGTGACTCGTGATATCGCTGATAATTGTAATACTCTACAAAGGTCTCAATTTCAGCTTTCAGATCATCTGGTGAATAATAGTTGTCCAACAGCAGGATGTTCTTCATTGATCGGTGATACCGTTCTATCTTTCCCTGAGTCATGGGGTGATATGGCCGACTCCGGGTGTGAGTGAATCCATTGTCAGCAAGATACTGTTTCAGTTCACCTGAGATGTAGCATGGACCATTATCCGATAACAGTCGTGGACGGTGTCAGACTCACGAATATATATCTTGTGGTCACCACCGCGCATGCCTGTGCAATGATAGTAAGTGTGTTTCCCCTTCTTGATCTGAGCAGTGATCTTGCACCCGCAGATCGCACAGATCATCAGATTACCGAACGCAAACGTCTTCCTTCGGAAGTTAGGCTTGTTGTGATTCTTGAAGGCCTGCTGCACTGCATCGAACAGCTCTCTGCTCACAATCGCTTCTTGCCAGCTTCCAAAAAGTCCTTGCTCCACCGATAATACAGATTGCTGACAATCCCTTCCCGACGACATAACTCCGCGACGCTCGCTTTCCCTTTAAGACCATCCAGAACGATCCGGATCTTCTCCTCAGACGTAAACTTCCGCCGAGTCTGCCGCCGGATATCCTTCACCACAGCTTCTGGATTCTGACTCTGCTTCCCACTCATCGGACACTCCTTTCGTTAAGACCAACATACTAAAACTACGTCTTAACCAAAAGCAACCCCGTGTCCGACTTTAGCTGAACCGACACACGCGCGACAGAATCGAAAATTCTATAGTTGCGATATCCAGAGCCTATTTCAACCTTGTGCTGCAGATGCAACTCATGGAAATAGCCCGCGAGACGCAGGGTATCTCCGAAACGCGTCTGGAGAGGGAACGCATTCGAAATCAGCTCGGCGGAGCATCTTCGACCGATTTCCTGAACGCGCAGGTCTCCTTCAACAATGATCAGTCTGATCTTTTGGATCGGGAACTACGGATGTCTATCGCAAGAGAGGAACTCAATGTACTGCTGGGACAGGACCCTGCAACGATTTTCACCGTTAGTCAGGAGATAGCCATCCCGGAGCTCTCTGTGGACTTTGAACAGGTTCGTGATCTGGCAATCGAAAGAAACAGCAGCCTCAGAAGTGCTCAGCTTGCGAAGAAAGTAGCTGATCGAAACGTGCAAACCGCATATTCGCCGTTTATGCCAAAACTCTCGCTGCAGGCAAATTACGGATACAGCGATCAGACTAACAACAGCAAAGCGGGTCAATATCCCGGTCATAATATCGGCACAAAGACCACGACCGGCACCGTTGGACTCTCTCTCTCTCATTTAACCTGTTCAATGGTCGCCGCGACAAGATCGACCTGCAAAACGCAAGAATCGAGGCAACAAACCAGGCTTTGGCACTGGCCGATGCGAAAAACAGGCTGATTGCACTCGTGCAGGAGATATATGACACATATGTGCTTCGACGAGAGATCATCGCCCTGGAAGAGCAGAACATCAAGGCTGCAAGACAGAACCTTGATCTGCAAAGAGAACGCCATGAACTGGGTGTTGCCAACTCGTTGGAATTCCGGGATGCTCAGCAGAACTCAGCCCGCGCAAGGACATCATTGATTACCGCTCGCTATCAGGCTCGCATATCGCGGCTGGAGATTGATCGCCTGATTGGGATGATCGATATCGAACGATAGCGTAGCCTGCTGACGTAATGCCGGCAATCCAAACCGGTGCGCAGAATCCTACTACAATTGAGCAGTCCGATTGCTGATCGGGTCATGATATGATTGCAGATGCAGCATCTTGACATATATTATCAGAGATGCTGCGCAAGAAACGAATGAAGAAAGATGGAAGGCCCATGCCTGCCCGTGGGCTGAGGCTCCCTCGGAAAAAGAAATTCGAGCCGATGCTGGAAACAGAGGCTGGCGTGAAAGTACGCTCGAAGTACGAGCAGAAATGTGTGGAACTCTTGACGAAGCACGGCATACGATTTCAATATGAGCCGCTGATACTTCTTGATGGGCACAAGTACCGCCCAGATTTCTATCTGCCCGATTACAATCTATTCGTCGAAATCTGCGGATTTCGCCACATGCCGTTCTATACCGATCGCCAATCCCACAAAGAACAGATATACGACAAACGCCAATTGAATTCCATCTTTATCAACTACAATGGCAAAGGATCGCTGGATGAGTTACTGAGAACTGAGCTGGAAAAAGCGGGAGTCGACTTCGTAGCAGGTCAGGAATAAGACTTCACGCCTATTCAGGAGCTATGTTATCTTAATCACATCAGCACCGGTTGAGAATCTAGTACAGCCCTGCGATCGGATCGCGATTTCTGTTGAATATTCTTTCCTGATGTCTGTAATTGAGGCAAAAAGGAGGATAATATGCCTTTCTGTCCAAAATGCAAGTACGAGTACAAAGCGAATATCGACGAATGCCCGGATTGCGGTGAAGAGTTGGTCGATTCGCTTTCGGAACACAGCGACTTTGAAGATGAAGAAGTCGATTCGGATGAAGAGTGGATTGCGCTTGCAAAGCTGACATCTAACCAGTATGCCGACATGGTCGTCGAAGCGCTGCAGGCCAAGGACATTCCGGCTATTGTCCATTCCAAAACCGGACACTTCGGTTCGATAGGCACAATGGGACCATCCTCATACGTTTCGGCGGGAGATGGTTACTTGATCATGGTGCCGAGAGAGTTCGCTGAACTCGCCAACGAGGAAGCTGGAATCATTCTCGGTGACGTCTGGACAAAATCGCGGCTCAAAGACTCGTTCAGCGATTGAGTTCCGGTGAACATGCTTCACAGAAAACAGCAAGCCCATCCTGCAACCAGGATGGGCTTCTGACAAATGTATCTTAGACACAGCCTCTACATATCGAACTTACCGCTGTACTTGTCCGTATGTTTCGGACTAACCCTCAAGTGATACTGACTCGCCCAGGCTTCCATCCCATCTTCGGCATAAGGAGCAACATCCTCCGCGTACGGAAAATCGAGATCCACTGCCGCTTCAAGGAAGAAGTAAGTCCATGCACCCTGCTGTAAGTCGGGCGCATCGTAGGAATTCGTCCGATTGGATGCGGTCGCCATGAATGTACCGGTCTGCGCGTCCGAATGGAAGTCGCCGATCACACAGGCATCCAATGTCACCAGGTTCTTGGAGCAGTTGGCGCTATTGAAGATACTCATCACGTATCCGTGGGTCACATAATACAGATCCGTCGAGATGATGCTCGATCCGTATCCCGGAGCCTTCGCGCCGTGACCGGAGTAACAGAACGCGATCTCATCACCCGGAGCGGCCTGATTTACCAGCCACTGCAAACCTGCGGTGATAGCATCAGCCGTCGCGTTACGATCGAGATCCATCTGGACTGAGAATCCCTGGCTGATAAGAAAACTCTTCATGTCTCTGGCATCGTCATCGCAGAACTGGAGGTCGTTTACAGTCCCCTCGTAATCAGAGATGCCCACAACATAAGCGTATTTGTGCGCAGGATTCGGATTCGGGTCGGCCGATCCCGTATCTGGTGGTGGTGGCGGGGGCTTCTTCCACATTACTTGATCGGTGGATGGCTGCATAATGAAGGTTGCAATCACATCTGCAGGCCTGGTGTCGATAAATTCAGGTCTCGCCTCGAGTTTGATCGCTGTTTCCCCGCCTGAGCTCGTAGTTGGCGTCTCACTGCACGCCAGCATCAGCAGCAGGCAGCATAGGATGGCGACCAGCGTTAAGAGCTTTCGCATTTTCTCCTCCTCGTGCTGGATTCGGATGGTTTTGAGAATGTCTAATACATTTTAATTTAATCACAAAAATCGGAGAAGCAAGAGAAAAATACCGCACGCTTCCCGCACACAGCCGACGTGAATTCGCAGACGGATTCAGCGAATGTAATCCGACAGACATGTCATGTTATCAGCGTATGTTCAGCCCCTCTCGCGAGAAATTGTGACATGTGCAGACTGAAGTGATATCGCCGCAGTGATATCGTACCATGCTTGCCGCTGCTTTAGGCATTATAATCGACATTGTGTCGTGATCGGAAGCAAAGCTGGTGGGCATGATAAGTGTCAGGAGCGTTCGTCATATGGGCCTGTGTCACTGCTCGCAATTGTTGACAATATTAGTCTCAATAGTTAGATTTACGCCGAGATGCAATTCATATTATCAGCCAACAGGAACTGACGGATGCACATGCACACCGCTGACCGTCTGAAACACTCCCACCGTTTTCACTCTGACAATCGCAAAGGTGAGCGCGGTACTTATCGAGTCATTGTCCTCACCGGAATAATGATGATTATTGAGATCATCGCCGGACTCCTGACGAACTCGATGGCCCTGCTTGCTGACGGGTGGCACATGTGCACACACATGGCTGCGCTCGGAATAGCTGCATTCGCATACTATCTGGCGCGGCGCCATGCCGACGACAAGCGGTACTCTTTTGGAACGGGTAAAATAGGCACTCTTGGTGGTTTCGCGAGCGCAGTGTTCCTGGCAGTGGTCGCTCTTCTAATGGCAGGTGAATCTATCCACCGATTCTTCAGTCCGTTGGAGATAGATTTCAATATGGCTCTCCTGGTTGCCGCATCCGGATTGATCGTTAATCTTGTCAGCGCAGGTATGCTGAAAGACCACAGTCATGATGGTCACCACGATCACAATCTAAAGGCTGCATATCTGCATGTACTTGCCGACGCCCTTACATCCGTTACTGCGATAGTGGCGCTGCTGGCGGGGAAGCTGCTGGGATGGGTTTGGATGGATCCGATCATGGGTATTGTCGGAGCGGCGGTGATATGTGTGTGGTCCTACGGTCTCCTCCGACAAACAGGCGCAATTTTGCTGGATAGACAGGCTGATCCCAAAACAATTTCGCGAATTCGAGAGATTCTCGAGTGCGATTCGGAATGCCGCATAGCTGACCTGCACATCTGGCGCGTCGGTTCACACCATCTCTCAGCAATAGTGTGCATCGTGACACATTCTCCGAAACCGCCCGCTTACTACAAGGACCTCCTCTGCGAGATTCCTGACCTTGACCATATCGCAGTTGAGGTAAATGCCTGCTCGCAAGAAATTTACGCTAAAGACAAGCAGTGATTAGTCGATCCATGAAACAGTGAGAGAATTGCCATTTGGCAATCATTCCGTCGTCGCAAGAACTGTGGTTACACAGAAGCGCCGGAGATACCCCGATAGCCATCCAGATGTACGTTTCCGTAGCCATTTGAATGGTTGTTCGACATGAGGAGCGATCCATCTTTTGCTTGACAAAAGAAGAGTGCAGGCCTATTTTAGTACCAGACGAAACGCATGAGTTTGTTCCTTTCTTTGTCACACGGGTGAGACAACAGTATTTTGAGGAGAAGTTATGATTAGCAGCAGAACAGTAGTAGTTGTATTTGCTCTCGCAGTTCTGGGAATGTGGTTCGCGCAACCGCTGATGTCCGACGCATTAGCCCTTGATACCAGTTGTGAATTCCATGAGTCGTCAGGATATATCGTTTACTCAGTTACTGACGGCGCCAGTCAGGAGTATACCGCCCAGTCGACCGTTGAAGGTGATATTCAGCTCGCCGGTACACCACCTTCGCTGACCGGCCCGGCCGACATCGACAGTGTCGAAGTCACATGCCTGAATGCCAACGGTAGTGGCAACGTTCACCTGGAAATATGCGCACTTCCAGTTTGTTATGGCATATACGATTTAAGCTTCAAGACCCACAGCGACTGTACGTTCTTTGAGGTTGCCTTCATCCCGTCGATGTCTGGATGGGGACTGATTCTGTTATTTGTTGCATTGGTTGCTACAGGAGCGTACGTTATTCGCAGAAGACGCGTGGTCGCATAAGAAAGATATTTCTCGATCAAGCCGGTTAAAGGCTTGTTAAATTGTCATACAGAGTTTTTTCAAGACGAATCGGGATTGGGTTAAGCCAGTCCCGATTTTTCTGTGTGCGATCCGCATCGCGAACGAAGGAAATCAGCCTCCGATCCCTTCCCAAGGAGTTGGTCATCCCCCCTGCGATAATCACGAACCTGCGGGTAACATTGGCTGCATGGAAGTGAATTTGGAGAGTGACGTCAGTAGTCCAGGATTCCTGCGATTCTGATCTATGGGGCTTCGGTGCTATTCGTCACCGTGTTTGCTCGTATCCGGTGCCGTGATCGGGGATTCATTCTGATCCAACTGCCCGGTTTCGAGAATCGGCGCGGCATCAAAGTCATTGACCTCCATCAAGTCGACGATTCGCCTGAGGGAAAGCGCAATGGTTGCCTGCTCCAAATCGCTGAGCTTGCTGAGTGCGCGGGCCAATCCGTCCTGCAGTGGAGAAGGAGCATTGCGGGCTAGCCGCATGCCGCTCTCGGTAGCGACTACATTCACCTGCCTGCGGTCTTTCTTGTCCCGCGTACGATGGATTAGCTCTTTCTTTTCCAGACGGTCCAGAATTCCCACCATAGTGCTGGAACTCAAGTGGACTGATTTGGCTAACGCGGTCGCGGTCAACGGGCCTTTCTCGACAATTGCCAATAGACATATAAGTTGAGGTCCTGTAATCTGATGCTGTGACTTGAGTTTCCCTGAGTAAATGTCGACAGCTCTGATGATCCGACGCAATGAACGAAGTATGTGAAGGTCGAATCTGTTTTCTTGCATATCGCCTTCTGCATTGGGTGAGTCCGAATCCTGCCCAGACTGGACGGCTGTCATCGATTCCTTAGACGCTTCATTCGTCTCAACGCCCGATTTCCATTCCCCACTGTCCGAGACTTCAGCCATTTCCTGACTCCCTAAGCCAATTGCTAACAAAAGTGATATTTGCTTCTAGTAGCAATGATTTCAAGTCAAGGTATACTAATAAACTGATCCGAAAAATCAAGGGGGAAATGGCATTCGAGGGGGCTTGAAGGAAATAGCCACTAAGTGCTTATGGGGTAGGCACGTCAGATTGCTGGTATGTGTGTTGTGGTCTATTAATGCTGCTGGTAGCGCCAAAGAGAGCTGGAGATGAGCAAGAAAAATCCTTGACACTGCGGGGTCTACCTATTAATTACACCAATAATGATTTGAGCACTAACGATTATTCAGTGTAGTTAGTATCATTTAATGTCTTAGCTCAAACTACTGAATCAGGGAGATGTTCCTTCATCCTAAGAGGAGCGAGAGAAAGGCAAGAAGACAATGAATGACGCGGTTACAGACAGCACGACATCATCAAAACTCGAAATACATAA